>Ga0131853_10000370_pt1 | contig 82657 bp, 63 predicted proteins | sample TergutLab28metaG_FD_92764 | JGI IMG/M metagenome (GOLD analysis project Ga0131853, IMG submission 92764) | Labiotermes labralis P1 segment gut microbial communities from Petit-Saut dam, French Guiana - Lab288 P1 (version 2) (version 2) | ecosystem: Host-associated > Arthropoda: Insects >...
GATGTCGCCATGTGGGTTAAACAGGCCGCCCGGAATGCCCTGCATGAACCATGCGTGAAACTGGGGTTCAACCACTTCTTCCCAGCGGGCGTAGAGGCGCAGATGGCCTTCGTCAGCGCAGAGCATATCGTAAGTGACTGGTTCATCAAAGTCTTTCGCGTACTCGCCGTCCGGGTCTAAGTACCAGCCCTCGAAGATGTACCCGTCACGCTCTGAGCTGTCGCTTGGCTCTGTTACAGTTGTACCCAATACGACTGTGCTCTCGTAGAACGCTTCGTCTTTATCGTCTGCCACATCGTAATTCCATAGGAATATGACGTCAACGATCTCTCCCCACTGGGCGGTCAGGGTGATCGGGCCGGTTACGTCGATGGTCTCCCCCGGTTGCAGGATCCGGTTCCCTTGCGCTGTAGCGCCCGGTACCAGCCAACCGGCAAATCCATAGCCTTCAGGGGCCGTGAACGTATTGGGCGGGAGTGGAAACGGTGTGTCCACAGGTGCCTGCACAGGTGCCATTGCGCCATCGCCGCCATTGGCTGCAAAGCTCACCGTAAAGTGCGTCGGTGGCGTCACCGTGATCGTGAAGTTCTGCGTAAATGCTTCTCCTACTGCCGTGCCATTTGCGATGGTCGCAGTGACGGTCACTGTACCCGCTGTTGTCGCAGTCAACACACCGTCTGCAATCGTTGCACCTTCGCTCGTCGTGCTCCAGACGATGTTTCGATTTGTTGCATTCGCCGACGCTACCGTCGCCGTCAGAGCTAAATCTGCTCCAGCCACCACGGTTGTCGCCGATGTCTTTGTAATGCCCGTTACCGGCACAAAAGGCATCACAAATTGCAGGCCATCAATACGGAGGTGGGCATCGCTGAACACGAGATATAGGTCGTGTATGCCGGAGATTGTGTCATCAAACTCTGTTATCACAACCCGCGCAAACGTGAGCTCCTGAATATTGTGCGCCAAGTTTAAATCCAGCGGGGTGCCGCCGAAAAATTGACGGTTCGGCAATAGGTGTGCTTGATTGTTCATATAGGTGGCGCCAAGACCCGCAACGTCGCGGCTAATCGGCCCCATTTGCGGTACGTTAATTGTGGCGAGTATCGGCCCTGTCCGGGAACCCGTGCGCATGGTTATTGTTCCAGTGCGGTTGTGTGATGCAACGTATGCAACAATCTCTTCTGCACTGCCCATATGCGACAAATCAACCCTTGGGATTGCCGCCCAGGAACCGGCCTGCTTGGATACTGTTGCAGTGTATCCGCCCAGATAATTTGCGGCGCCGAGCAATTCCACGGTACGCACTCTGGAAACTTCACGGTACACCAGTTCGTATTTGTTAAAGGTGTGCTCAAATACATTGAACCATTCAGAAGGGTTCAGTGTGGCAGCCTCATTCCCTATAATATCTATATGGCGGGTTGCGATGATCCCGTTGCCTTGTGCGGCACTGCCGGAATGCGCAGCAAGTATCAATTCATATCTGCCGCTTTCAACGATAAATCCGCCGCTGTTCACATCCCATATGGCAAAATCATTTATGTCAATTTCAATGTTGACCGTTCCGCCGGAACCCGGTACACTGCCCATCCCAATAAGCTGTTTCCGGGGCGCCGCACCGCCGCTCGCCCACGTTCCGTAGGCGGGATTTGTATGCCTGATATAGACCTGCAACACTTCCCTATGGGCATCGCGCATTGCGTGTTCCTGTGCAGTGGCGCCCCAAGTGTTGGAGTCAATCCCCGCTGATATGGTAAAGTGTCTGCCTTGTTCCGCCACATTCCAAGATGTTGGAGCACCAAAACTGTGTCCGTCAATCCCTTGGACATATCCGAGCCCGAAGCCAAATGGGAATAGGATGTCTGCAGGGTTGGCGTACATGTAGGTCAGCCTCGTCTGCTGCGGACAGGCTTTGGATACGTCAATGGTAAACCTCGGGTCTACTTCCACTTGGGTCGTCCCGCCTTCGGGGAGAGAAAATTCATTGAGCGAGGGCAACACGTTTTCATCGGCAACCCATGTGGCGGTGAGCCTGCCAACCGGTACAGCGGGTCTGCCTAAGCGGAAATCGTCGGCAAACAGGGTATCAGCAATCGCCTGACCGAAGTATTGTCCGCCGTAAGACGCATACATAATGGCGTTTACATGGGGATTATTGTAGATTTCATACACGCATACCGGGAAGTGTGCATTCACTACTACAACCACACGTCTGCCTGCGGCGTTGTATGCGGCGGCAACTTCTGCAACCAAGTCATAGCTGGCGGGCGCCATTCTCAAAGTGGAACGGTCTCGGCCTTCGCCCGACTGGTGCCTCGTTGTCGCGCCTACAAAAATCACTGCTACATCCGGGTTAAATCCACTGGTCAGCAAATCGACTGTTGATTGACCTGCGCTCTGTACTTCGTGGATCGTAAAAATTCTCGATGGAATTTGGGCGTTGTGGTCAAATCCCGCATTGAACACACCATTTGCCAAGCCCCAAGTTTGAGCGGCATTCCGTAGCTGACCGTCGACTATCTCCAAGAAACGCATGGTCTGGTGACCGGTTGGCCCCTGGGTCCCCGTAAAGTTAGCGGCAATCATAACCTCTTGATACCCTGCGCCCTCTGCAAGAATGTTACGTCTGAATGTGGGCATAGCCCAGCTCTCCCCGCTGGGGCCGCTGCGGCCAAATCCAACTTGCAGAATCGGCCTTCCACGGTCTCCCATTCTGGCTTCAAACGAATCTGTCGCATCTATGTTGCGGGTCATGGTCAAAGCGTCGAATATACGCTGGTCTCTGCCGGTTTCCCAGTTGGCAGGCGTAGAACCTGCGGCAGTCACAGCTTGATTGGCGGTATTCGTTGAAGTCAGCCAGCCTATGCGGTCATTGTCTGAGTCCCTGTGATACACAGAGCGCAATGCGATGGATTCTTGCCCCCAGCAAAACAGCTCAAACAGTTGCCTAGCTGCATTGGCCGGATCTGTGATAAGTGCCTCTGCTGTAACCGGATCTGCCATGGTTGCACCTACCGTCCAATAGAGGCCAGCGCCGGCTTCTATTCTCACAGTTTGCGGAGTCAAGTTAAATTCAATATTCTCAGATGCGACCATTCCGGCCCTTTGATAAATCCGCGCCATAGAGAGCAGAGGAGATTCATATGCATCCCGAACGCCAGGGAGCACCATTTCATTGGGATTCAGAGGATTCGGAACAAGAATCCGATCCTCAAAAAGCGGCTCCAGATCGTTGTGTACATTGGGGTTATTGCCCTCTGTTGCGCCACCACCGGGCGGTCTAAGGAATCCGGCAGTAAGGTTTGGATCTGTTCTGCCGATAACGACACTGAAGTTTGCATCGGCATACATACCTGCTACAGCCACCCTTTGGTTCACGTTAATGGGTAAAGTGCCGTCGTTTTTCAGCAGCACAACGCCTTCTTGCGCCGCCCGATAGGCTACATTCTGATGGTGCAGATTGGTATTTAACGATTGATCTCTCCATGCATCAGAGGCGCCGTCCCTAGATTGGTCAACCCACGGGTAGTGCCTGGGAAAGCCCTGTGCATCCAGTTCATCGAATAACCCATTGCGTACCATCTGCCTGATTACAGGCCTAGCAGAGCGGAAAATTGCTTCCGCATCAAGGCCGTAGGCACCTGACACCACCAGATCATACACGTCCAGGACATCCAGGGCGTGACCCACTGCGACGCCGGAAGCCCGGGTGGCATGCTTTTGCCCCAAAGCCATCATAGCAATGGTGTGTCCCCGTGTCGGTGTAAAGCGATCTTCAAATAGGTTTCCGCTTCTGCCCGCTCCGTGCATTGCATTTTCAGCGTTAAAGTCGGGAGAGGTATAGATCCCGAACCTTGCATGCTCTTGCAGAAAGATATTGTATGGATGAATTTCATTGGGCAATCCGTTTGCACGGCCAAACGAGGACATGTGGCCGATCACCGAACCGGCTTCATGGGCCCGTAGCATTGGTCTTGTATGGAATTCGTAGAGGCTCCTTTGGCTAACGGGGGTATTGGATTCGCCCCGCCACCACTGGGCCACGTAAAGACCCACATGTTTTGTGGCGGGTGCCGCACGCATGTAGAATGTCGGGTCATCATTTGTAGCAGGAGAGCCCTCACGAACAGCCCTTCCGTAGCCCGGCCTGTTCGGCGCGCCCCATGCCATACCCGCCGACTGATTATAGATCATCAAGCTTGTATGGAATGGATCTTCGGAATAACTCTCATCAAAACGTCCGCTTAAGGGGTTGATGTGCATATCGTGTAACACGCCGAATGTAATGGTTCTCGATTCAGCAAGCCTGGAAAAAGTGCCTGCTTCTCTGGCCGGCACTGCCTCCCAGCTTCCGCCGCCCGCCGGATTAGAAAAGGCGTTTGCAGCGGCGTTATGCCTGTCCCTGCGCTCATTGAGTTCCGTAATAAGGGTAATCATTCTCTCCCTGCCAATCACGTCACCTACTTCCCGCAGTAAAGCAGGGTTCCATGCTTGGCCTTGGGTAAGAAGAGACGGGAAAGCGGTTGGCGCTATATGCCACATACTGCCCAGCTCACTGTCAGCGGCGCCAAACCCGCCTGGAATCCGAACCCATGTTGATTGATCCGTGCCGCTGAAGGTGCGACCATCCGGTGTTAAGCCGGCAGGGCTGATATGAGGGCTTCCGCCCGGTATTCTAAGTACCCAGGTATCCCGGAGACCTGTCGCCCCGTAGATAATAGCGCCTTCAAGACCCACCCAGTCGAGAAAGAAGTCCACAAAGTCTTCCAAATCGTCAGGAATACCGTTAAATGACGGCATCCCCGGATGGAGGCTGTCTTGAGGCATAGGCGGGAACCTCTGCCACCTGGGGTCATTTGCTGGCGCCGCCTCTGTGAGAGGTCTCCAAGTCCACGGCGACTCCGCCGTTGCATCAGCAGCTATCATTTCTTCATGCCCGGATACGACATCGTAATCGTATCCTCCATCGACATCTGCATCATATGCGCCATAGTCAGTATAGGCGAGCACCGGCATCGGGGGAAACATCCCTGCTACCAGAACAAAAGCCAAAATAGCGCACAAGAGTCTTACCTTCTTTTTCCTCGAACTGTGATTCATTTTACTGCTCCTCTCGTTTTTGTTTCTCGGTGTGGACGTGCTCGACATTTTGACGCTCCAACAGGGGGACACAGACTGTCTTTAGCGTATTACATCGGCATCATACTTGAATTGTATCTATCACCAATTAAAATGTACATAGAAATTCTTATCAGATATCCATGTAAAATCAGAGCAGCGGCGGTTCGCAGGCTCGGGCGCAATCAAAAAGCACCGAGTTTTTGTAAACTCGGTGCTTTTGGCCGAACAAAGCATTATATCCGGCATGAAAAATTGTGGGTTCCGGAACCCGCTTCGTGCACTGTGCCATCCGGCAGCAGCACTTCTGCCGTTGTGTTGTGGGGTACGGTGGCATTTAACGTGAATGTGCCGCCGTCGATGCGCCAGTCGCTTACAACTGCGCCATAAGGCGTCATCAGCGACGCTTTTGCAAAGGTGAGCCCGCCGCCGGGACGCGGATGCAATTTGATGCGCTTATATCCGACGTGTTCTGCATCGGTGTCAATGCCGGCAATCACACGGTAGATGAATTCACCGACAGAGCCGTAAGCGTAGTGGTTAAACGAATTCATATTTGCACTCCACATGGTACCGTCAGGCTTTATGCCGTCCCAATGTTCCCACACGGTTGTAGCGCCCTTTGTCACCTGATAAAGCCACGAGGGATAGTCCTCTTTCAACAAAAGTTTGTATGCCTCGTCAAGATGCCCGTTGTCCGCCAAGACTTGGCAAAAATAGGGCGTCCCCAAAAATCCTGTTGTCAAATGTCCGTCGTTCTCGGCGAGCAATGCGATCAAATCCCCCACCGCTCGGGACGCATGTTCTTCAGGCACAAGTCCGAATGCCAGCGAGAGGATGTGAGCGGTCTGCGTGGGGCTGACCAAGCGCCCTGTTTTAGAGAAAAACTCATCGTCATAGGCTTTTTTAATATCGGTGTACAGAGCGGCATAGGTGTCCCGATCGGCTTCCAGCCCCAGGCGTTCGGCTGTTTCGACCAGAATTTCCACGCATTTTGCATAGTATGCCGTGGCCACAAGATCGGTGGCCGTGGCTCCAAAATAGCTCCCCTCTTTGGCATCAAGGGCAACCCAGTCACCCAGCTGATAGTCTGTATTCCACAACGCACCGCCGCTGGCCCTGCCTCTGATGTATTCCACCCACGCCTTCATGCTGTCCCAGGCCTCTTTCAGGATATTTGTATCGCCGTAGGCAAAATACATGACCCAAGGACATATGACGGCGGCGTCGCCCCAGCCCGCCACGGACTCCGCATTTGCAATGATGTCGCCATCGCCAAAATTGCCTGTCAACACATCCGGTACCACAAAAGGCACCCCGCCGTTTTCAAATTGGGCCGCACTTAAATCACGCAGCCATTTTCTGAAGAAATTGCGGGTGTCCATCAGATACGTGGATGTACGTGCAAAAACTTGCGCATCACCCGTCCACCCCATTCGCTCGTCCCGTTGCGGGCAGTCGGTGGGTATGTCGACAAAATTGCCTTTGAGCCCCCATAGGATATTTGAATGCAGTTGATTCAAAAGCTCGTGCGAACACTCGAATGCGCCCATCTGCTCCATATCCGAGTGTATGACAACCGCCTTAAAATCATCGGGATTGATGCCCCCCGGCCAGGTGTCAACGCATATATACCGAAATCCCTGAAATGTGAAAAATGCCTCATAAGTCTCTCGCTCCGCACCTCTCAGGGTGTAAATCACTTCACAGCGGGCATTGCGCAGATTTTCCGTATAAAAGTTGCCATGTCTGTCGAGCACTTCTGCATGGCGCAGTTTGACAACGTCTCCGGCCCGCCCTTTTACGGCAAATCGCACTCTGCCCGACAGATTTTGTCCAAAATCCAGAACTGTTTCACCCTGCGGCGTTGTAGCCATCTCTTTTACAGGCAATATTTCTTGGCGCCGCACGAGGGGACCGTCCTGGGGTACCACAACCGACATATCCTGTGCCAGCACCTCGACATCACCCCAGTCCGTATCGTCAAAGCCCGGACTGTTCCAGCCGTCTCGCTCCATGCGGGCATCGTAAGTTTCGCCGTGATACAGCTCTGTGTACGTGATCGGTCCATCGGCGCATTTCCAGTCTTCGGATGTGACAATGGTTTGTCTGCGCCCATCTTTATACGTTATTTCAAGCTGCATGAAAAACGCGGTGCGTTTGCCGTAGACATTGCGCAGCCCCTTGCCGTTGCGCAGACTAAGCCAGCCCAAATCTCCTTTATACCAGCCGGGACCGACCATGGCGCCGGCCACATTCTCGCCGCTATGAAGCAGAGTTGTCACATCCCATGTCTGATACAGCAGACGCTTGTCATATTCGGTCCAGCCGGGCGCTAAGACAGCGTCACCCACAACTTGACCATTGAAATAGAACTCGTAGACCCCGAGCGCCGTAGTATGTACAACTGCCTGCTCAACTTCGCCCGCAAGATCAAAGCATTTTCTGAACAACTTCCCCCGGGACACCCCTGCGTCATCCTCGGTCTCGGCGGTGACAAATTGACCGATCAGACGTTCGGCGGCGGTGATAAAGCTTGCCGTATCGCTCCAGCCGCTTGTCTCTGTGTGATTATCTTGCGCCCGCACCCGCCAATAACATACATTGGAAGCGGGTAGCACAGGCCCGGCATACGGCACGCAAACAGAGTCAGCGCTTGCCACATCTCCCGAATCCCACAAAATCTTCGTAAACTCCCTGTCATTTGACACTTGGAGCTGATATCCCGTTTGCACAACTCCCGCGCGGTCGGAATCAAGCGTCCAGGCAAAACCGGACTCGTCAAAATGCAATCGTGACATATGAAACATATTTTCACCCCTTTATTGCGCCCGCCACCATGCCGGAGACGATGCGCTTGCTGAAAAATAGGAACATGATAAGCGGCGGCACGGAAATTAACACCACATTTGCAAAAAGCAAGTTCCAGGCGCTGCCGAATTGACCAAAGAAGTTGAACATCGTAATCTGAACCGTAACATTCCTTGCACCGGGCAAGAAGTACAGTGCGTTTGCAAAATCATTGTAAATCGTGATTGCCGTGATGATCGCAATTGTCGCTGTGACGGGCTTGAGCAACGGAAATACGATGTTGAAAAAGAAGCGAATCGGCCCGCATCCGTCAATAAAGGCGGCTTCGTCAATTTCTCGTGGGATACCAGATGAAAAGCCACGGTATAGCAAAATGGAAAACGGGGCCTGCAATGCGATCTGAACAAGGATCATGGCCGACAAATTACCAAATACGCCAAGAAACTGCAACACCCAGATGGTAGGGACAATCGCCGGCGGCACCATGAGTCCGGTCAGCGAAAGATAGCTGGCCAATGCCGTAACTTTATTTCTCCGCCGCTGCATCACAAAGCCCGCAAGTGCGCACATGAAGATCAGCAAGACCACGGATACTACGGTAATAATCAAGCTATTGACAAACCCCCGTACAACCATAAAGTTCTGCGTTGTGAACACCTCGGTGAAATTCTCCACCGCCGCAAACTCTTCCGGAAGGCTCAGCCGAAATTGCAAGGCCTCTGCCCTGGGCTTTGCCGAATTTAAAAGGACGAATGAAAATGGGATGCCAAACACCACCAGGGCAAGCACAACTGCAATGGATTCCATTAAAAATTTACGTATACGCTTCTTTTTGCGCTTCTGTTTGATTGTGACCGCCATACTAGACATCCTCCTTTCTGTTCAACCACCAGAACAGCGGGAATACAAGCACGGAGACCAAGATAAACAATATGACATTTCCCGCCGTGGCAAGTCCGTGGAAGCCACTTGCAAAGTTCTTAAATATGATAGAGGACATCAGCTCCGTAGCAAAGCCGGGGCCGCCGCCCGTCATAACCCATATCAGGTCAAATGTACGCAGGCCGCCAATAAAGGACAAGATGATAACCGAGTTCATTGCCGGGCGGCTGAGGGGCACGGTAATATACCGAAACTTATCCCAGGCGCTGCCGCCATCAATTTCAAGGGCCTCATAATACTGCCTGTCAATGGACATGATCCCTGCGATGTAAATGACTGTTGCAAGTCCTAGCCCTCTCCATACATCTACAAAAATAACAGACCAGAGGGCAAAACTTGCGTTGCCAAGCCAGTCCGGGCCGGTGATTCCAAACAGCTCAAGGAACACGTTGATGATCCCTCTCGTCGGGTGCATGATGCTAAAAAAGCTGATGCCAACAGCCATGGTGGAGAGCAAAGTGGGGAAGAACACCATGGAGCGCAGAAAGGAAACCGTTCTAAGACGAGAACTCAAGAACGCACCAAGGAAGAGGCCAAGTATCACTTTTAACCCGCTTGTAAATACGGCATAAATGATCGTGTTGGTTATGCCGATTCTCAGCCTTGCTTCAGAAAAAAATCTAACAAAGTTGTCAAAGCCGATGAAATGCCAATCTGTCAAGTTCCACCAGGTGAAGCTGAAAAAGAATGACATCAAGGTCGGTATCACAAAAATTACGACAAATACAACTCCAATCGGCATTAAGAACCAATACGGATACACTTTTTTTGACATATCTTCACCCTCCTTTCTGCCGATAAGAGGAGGGGCATTTTATACCCCTCCCCAATTCTGAAACATCAATTAAGCTGCTTGACTTTACCAGCCGGGCAGTCCCAACTGTAGCGCTTGATTGCGCACGTCATTATCGTATTCCTCTGCACCCTGTAGCGGAGTCATCGTGCCTGTGCCTACCGCAACGCAGATTTGCGGAAGGTTGGGGCCTGTGACAGCGGTAATGAACTCCAGCGCCGGGGCATTTCTGCCGGTGTCAAAATATCTCTCTTGCATCATAGTGACTGCCGGGAACTCGTTGGCACCGGCTGGGGCGCCGATTACTACACTTGGACCCACGCCGCGCGAATGCTCCATCAGTATACGCTGACCCTCTTCAGAGAGATAGAATTCAAAGAACTGCATTACATATTCCAAATTAGGTGAGTTTTGTGAAGCAAACCAGCCGTCTGGCATCCATACGGTGAGGCCGGTGTGGGCCGGGTCATCGGCGGGTTGGGCAAATATACCGATGTTGTTGACCGCTTCCTCGCCCCAATTTGAGTAAATCGTATCCAGCGCAAATGTAAGCATGGGATAATGCACACCCTCGCCGCTCACCAATTTCTCAAGCGCCAAGTCATATGTCATTGCCATATGGTCTGCATTGAGAAAGCCTCTTTCGAAAACGTCCGCAAGTCTTTCAAAACCGCGAAGGGCTTGCGGCGTCGTGGCAAAATGGGCTTCGTTTCTGTTATACTCCGCTGCAAATGTCGGCACTTGGGCATTCAAGTTGTGGAAATCCGCCAGCAAAAGGAGTTGCGCCGTCCAACTGTCTCTGTAGGATGCGATCACAGGCGTTCTGCCCGACTCCTGTATGATCTCATTATTGGCCATCAACTCTTCCCAGGACGTGGGAATCTCCAACCCGAGTTCTTCATAAACAGCCTTGTTGAACAGCCAGCCACCACCCATAGATGTCCTGCCGGGGATGCCGACGACCCTGCCGTCAAACGTGACCGTCTCTAAAAATGAGGGTTGCAGTCTTTCAAGGAACGGCTGACCGGTGAGATCCGCAAAGTTCGATGTCGGATCCAATATTGCCACCATGGAACCGGAGTTAAACCAGATAAAATCGGGCGCTTCTCCCGTGGCATAGCGCACCTGCAAGATTGTTTCGCCTTCAGCGCCGCCGGGACGCAGCTCTTGTTCAAATCTGATGCCGGTCAATTCCGTAAAGCGCTCCATGACAGCCAAAAATCCCGTTTGATCGGTATCGCGGTCGACTATGTAAGTGAGCGTGACGTCTGACGCAGGGGGTTCTTCAGTCGGGGGTCCTGGCTCTGCCGGTTGGGCAGGATCTGCTGCTGCAGGCGGAGCAGCGGGCGGATCGGCTGGCGCAGGTGCCCCGCATGCCACGAGGGCAAACACAAGGGCTACAGCCAATAACAATAAAAACACTTTTTTCATATCGCTATCCTCCTCAAAATTTTAATATACCTAACGTATAGTAAAATGATATCAGGGCCAACGGCAGGTGTACATAGAAAATCCGGTCATAATTCCATGTAATATTTGTTCCTATATTCGGAGGGCGACATGCCTGTTATAGAGCGGAACACCTTACTGAAGTAAAATTGGTCGGAAAATCCAAGCTTGGCCGAGATATCCTTAATATGGTCATCCGTTGAATCTTTCAACATGCGCCTCGCCTCTTCAATACGCAATTCGGTGATATATTCAACCACGGTCATTTTCAAATGTTTTCTAAATGCACGGTAGAGCTGGGAATTTGAGATTTTGAACACATTACAAATACTATAGACCGAATGGGGTTCGCCTAAATTCTCCCGGATGTATTTCTCAATACCATCCACAAGCTTTCCGGAATCGCTCATACGTTCTAAAGATTCATACAGTTCCGCACAAACGCCCCACGTTTTCCGAAGTATGTCAAGATAGTTTTCCGCCTGCCAACAGATGGCTGGCACAATTTCAGCAATGCGCTCTTGGGGCAGCGAATGGCCTGACGGCACGTTATCGGCCATGTATTGCACAAGCCGGGTCAGAGTAACCTCCATCAAAACGATCGTCTTTTCTTCTTCTTCCCATACTGTGAAAAGGTCGACGAGCAATGCCTTCACTTTTGTAACATTTGAAACCTCATAGCGCAGATTTCTGAGTATGATGCGCTCCTTGTCCGATGCGGCAAGTTCGATTGAGGGCATGCTGTTGTATTCAAACACCTTAATGCATCCCGGAACGGCGGACCGCTTAACCGCCCTGAGCATGTCATAAAGTACCTGCGCCCCCTCTGTCGGGCATATGGTCGTATAAGACGCCGTATAAAAAGGCGCATCAAACGAAAGATCCCTTAGCAATTGAGAAATATCCACTTCTTTGGCTGACACAAAACAAAGTTCGCTTTTATTGTGGATGTATGTCGCCGCAAGTTCCATTGGCACTTCGTCCGGATATTCAAACTCATCTCCGGGCAGCTGCCCGCTCGCACCAACGATTAAAGTACCGAGCAGCACAGGCTCCAGGCCAATATGTCCGGGGAAAACGCGATCACCAACTGTTCCGGCAACCGCCTGACGGAGCCACAGTTCCCTGTCGCTGCGCCGCCTGTTCTTTATCTGCACGGACATTTTCGCTATAACCTCAATAAATTGCACCGGGGTGAAAGGTTTCAGCAAATATTCCACCACCCCCGCCCGTATGGCTTCTTTGGCAAATTCAAAGTCACTCAAGCCGCTTACAATAAGCGTCAGTATGTCGGGATATGTTTCACTCACTCTTTTGGCCAATTCGATGCCATTCATCTTTGGCATTTGTATGTCGGTAATCAATATGTCTGCTGGCCGGTTCTCTAACGCTTCTACGGCTTCCATTCCATCTTCTGCCCGGGCCACGATTTTTAGATCATCAAATTTTTCCAACAAAGTTACAATATAATTCATGGCCGCAGGTTCATCTTCGGCTACAATAATTCGTATCAAATCACTGTCCTCCCTTTATTTCAATGGTAACTACGGCCCCTTCCCCAGGATTGCTGCCTACAGCAAATGAAACATCTCCTTTGAAAAAGTGCCACAACCTGACAAACGTATTCCGTATGCCCATCCCGCCAATATTAAATTCGGCATTTTGACTCAGGATTTTGTTATCAAATCCCTCAATGGCTTCATTCAACTTATCCAATGCCTCCGGAGAAAAGCCGGGTCCATCGTCTGTTATTTCAATACGAATACCATCATCGTGCTTTTTGCAGGCAATACCCACACGTATCATTTTGTGTCCCGCACGAAAAGAATGATTGATTGCGTTTTCTACAAATTGCAACAGGACAATCTTCGGCATCTCAAATATGCCAATATCTTCATCCGTCAAAACATTGTAGTCTATCCTTCCCTCGTATCGTTTTTGCATTAAAGAGATATAGGCTTTCACGTGCGCAAGCTCTTCCTCCAAAGTGGCGCTCTTGACAAGCGTAGAGGTGGAGTATCGCATCATTGCCGCTAGGCTTGCACAAATTTCAGATATTTCGGCATTTTCTGTCTCGCCCCCTTTTTGCGATATCACATGGAGCACATTATAAAAAAAGTGTGGATTTATCTGTAGCTGCAATGCGTCAAAATTCGCCTGCATCTGCAATTCCTGTGCGCGCAGCTTGACGGTTATTGCATCACTCAAACGCTCGCGCATTAATGTAAAGGTCTCCTCTAACGCCCTTAGGTCATTGGCTGGCACTGCAACCGGCATGGCATCTTGAAGCGTATCGAGCTCAAGCGCTTCAATTCGACCCCGCAGATATTTGATCGGCTTGATAATTTGCTTGTGCAGGGCAAAGATAAATATCAGCGAAAATGCTATGAGCGCAAGCAACATGATACTGCTAAGCCTTACTATGCCCATTAGGGGCGCCATCAGCATGTGCCTGTCCTGATAGAGATGTAGGGTAAGGCCAGTAAATGGGCTATGTATGGTATGATGGATGAATTCAGAGTCCATGTATCCGTCGATAAACGCCTGCGTCTGTTCATATGTATCGAATCTGCTGGTATAGAAAATTCGGCCGTCGTCAGAAACTAAAAGTGTCCGTATGCCCATGTATTCGGACACATAAAAAATTTGTTCGAGCTCGCTTGCAAGGCGCTGGACTTCTATAAAGCCTATATTTCTTGCGCCCCAATCTACCGATCTCACCAAAGAAAAGACATTTGATCCCTGTGCGCCAGCCCAGAGATCTGTGTGAGGCGGAACTAAACGAAGCTTGCCTCCTGGGGAGTTTACATCAAAAGCCTCATGGAAACTTTCAAACATCCTTTCAGCAGGCACACCTAAGCCGTGTATCAAGGTCCGGCTTGTAAACATGTCGCCTTCCTCATTAAAAACATTGATGCTGTAAAAGTCCCGATTTATGGCGTCATTGCTCAACGTAGCGTTAATAAAAAGCACAGCCTGATTCACAAAAAAATCATTGCTGTGTACATCCCTCGGGATGGTGGCCAAGGAATTCATCGTATTAATAAAGCTTCCCCCAGAGATCAGGTTGATTGTGATAAAGTCCATTGGCCGCACCAGATTATCAAACTGCTGCACCATCTGGTTGGCTATTACCTCGAGGTTCTCTTTGCCTCTTGTCTCTATTTCGTTTGTGCCGTAAATTGTCAGCATAGAAATCATTGTGGCAAATAAAGCTGCCAAAAACAAACAGAAACTGATTGTTAGCTTACGCTGAAGGCTCATATTTTCCTCCTTCAACACCATGAGGGCGTTTCTCCAACTGACGACGTTACCATGGCGCAATGGGGTATTTGTTGCGCTTTTTCAGTGTATATCATCAAATTACCCTTGTCAACTGGTTTGGATCTCATTGCGCGGTTGGCGGGTTTGGGGGCACCCCAAACAAGCGGCAAAATAGGCGGTTCCCGAGTAATGGAAACCGCCTATTTTGCCGCTTGCGTCATGACATGTCCTGCTTGCCGGGTAGCAGAAGCGGAGTAGCGTAGCTGTTTGACTATTCCGCTTCAGCACTGCGTCTTTCACGTAATGTTTGGGTTATTTCCGTCATTTTTTCAGCGCTTATCTTGTACGCTAAACCAAAGACAAATGCTGCTGATAGCATGATGATCGCAGGCACAACAATTGTACTAAATATAATACCCATTGTAGCGAAATCAGTTTGCACAGCATGGGGAACAAATCCGACTATTGCGAGTATAAAGCCCGGAAGGGCACCACCAACTGCCTGACCGGTTTTTACAGCAAAGGAATTTAACGAAGCAATTGCGCCCTCGGCTCGGTATTTATGCTCGTAATCAATATAATCTACATTGTCTGCTTGAATACTAGGCAGGATTGCTGTAAAGAAGCCCGTTCCTATACCAGATATCGCACTGGTAATTAGAATGAGGGGGAAGTTTGTAACAGCCACCAATCGAATCAGCGTAGTAAGGGCATTGATAAGAAGGCCCAATGCAAAAATCTTTTTCTTACCATATTTTCGTGCAAGCTTTCCTGACACAGCAATAGCAGGTAACAGGCCAACCATAGAGACCAATCCAACCAAACCCATTTCGGCGAGCATACCGTCCATTACATAGATAAAGAAGAATATATTACTGGCACTGGCCGCTGTTGTCGCAATACCAAAAAGTACGGTAGCGAGAAAAGTAATTAGTATGGGCTTTGATTTTATAAAAGTAAGAACATCTTTCAGCGCATATCTCTTGTGATGCTTGGATGGCATAATACGTTCTTTTACGCCCAGCACCCCAATCATGCTAAACACCAGAATGACAGCAGCTACAGTAAAAATTAGGATGTAAAATGCGGTTACTTGATTATCGACACTGGCAAGTAACACAGGAGCGGCCATGGTGATAACCATAGCGCCAATCATCTGAAAAAGGCCGCGGATCGCACCTAGAGAACCACGTTCTTTTTGGTCGTCTGTCATAACTGGAATTAAACTGTTAAGCGGTATATCCATTAAGCTAAATGTGACACCAATTAGAATATAAGTAATGTATGCTACAACTAGCTTGCCAGCAGGAACCCAAAGAGGACCAAACCACAATAACACAAAGTTAATACAACAAATTACAACACCTATAAGCAGATATGTCCTGAATCTCCCCATCTTCGTCCGTGGCAGACGGTCAATAAAATAGCCCATGAAGGGATCACTGAACGCATCAAAAAGCCGTGAAACAAGGAATAGAATTGCCACAGCCGCCGGGTCAAGTCCTACGACATTCGTGTAAAAAAATAACAAGAATGAACCAATGGTAATCATGATCGGGATATTACCAAAGTTTGCCGCACCAAAGGCCATTTTTTCTCCGAACTTAACTTTTTGCATACCTTCGCTTTGCATCACGATTCCTCCTAATACTTTTTTCATGAATAGCGGGCCACGTGCTAGGGTAATAACTTGATTCTCTCAGGGTTATGATGTACAATACTTCCAAAAAAACGACCATTTCTGCTAATTTTGTCTAAGTGTAACTGAATAGTCAACTGACATTCAATGTAATTTTCGTATGGGTGAATAGCACAAATGAGACTTAAAGGGCGGGCAGATAATGTATCATGACTTGAAAGGCGTATATGACGCGTTAATGCGTTACACATCGCCGGAAGAACTACTACGCAACTATTATCGAAAACATAAAGACTATTGCCCTCCAGAGGAACTTTGGGTATACAGAGAGCAGTTGCTAAAAGATAACCTTCTTCTAGCCGGACTGACCGATAGCGCCCTGCCCATGTCTGAGATTGACGGATTGCGTCTTTCTGAAAACCGGTATATACAATCTGGTGAGGATATAGCAGTTTTAAAACATCAACGCTATTTATTTCCTCTCGTTCACCAACATTCTTTTTTTGAGTTGCTATATGTACTTCAGGGAAGCTGCACGAACACCATAGACGACAAAACACAGAGACTCTATGAAGGGAGTATGTGCATTATTCCGCCAAGTGTAAGCCACTCGATTGCCGTAAATGAAGATGATAGTTTGGTATTAAATTTTTTGGTTCGAGCATCTACCTTTAACCAAAGCTTCACAGCACTCTTGGATTCCAATGACATATTGTCAACGTTTCTGAGTGAGATTGTCTATTCCAATAAATATCGGAAGTATCTGCTTTTCCATACCGGAGACAGTTGTATTCTAAAACAGACCGCCCTTGCCATGTTTGAGACATACCAACACAAAGGGCATTATTATAATAGAATTATGAACGGGTATTTCATGGTATTAATGGGTGCTTTGCTACAAGCACATGAGGACACGATTGAATACCCCGAACGCTATTTTGAAAAGTATAATATTGTGCCAAAGCTTTTAAATTATATAGAAAGCCATATAGACAGCGCAACTCTGGAAACCTGCGCCAAACGCTTCCACTTCAATCAAAGACATTTGGGGAGATTATTAAAAAAAGAAACAGGTTTCACTTTCCCCCAACTTGTCACAAATATTAGAGTGAACATAGCAAAAGAAATGCTGTTACAGCACCCCATCAGCCTGGATGAGTTGGCGGCTAAGTTGGGCTATAATGATTCCTCCTATTTTATCCGGGTCTTTAAAAAAGAAGTAGGTTGTACTCCATCAGATTATCGGAAAACAAGTACCGAGTAACTTTCCCACAAAAAAGCTTGCGTGCCACTGTTATGGCATACAAGCTTTTTTGTTTTCCGGATGTGACTTTTTTACTATATGATTGTGCGATATATTCATTGAATGCCTCTCACGAGATTCTTATAATGCTAGGTAAGAGAATCCCACTCACACACTTTTGATTCAGGGAGGTATAGTATGCTACAGGTATTTAAATTAACATGCGAATATCAATCTACTCCTCTGGGACTAGATGTCTCTTCTCCGCGTTTTGGCTGGAAGCTACAATCAGCCAAGCGAGCAACGATGCAAACAGCCTATCAAATTAAAGTGACAATCAACGCACCCGATGGCAAAGAAGTTTGGGACAGCGGACGGACAGATTCTCGCCGATCCCATAGTGTTGTATACGCCGGGGAACCATTGATAAGCAAAACACGCTATTTCTGGTGTGTGCGGATATGGGATAACCACGGTCGAGAAGCAATGTCTGAACCCAGCTGGTTTGAAACTGCTTTTATGGACACGAGTGAGTGGAAGGCCAAGTGGATCACGCCCAAACTGCCGCCATTGCCTGACGAGCCCGACCCTCATATTGTGATTAGCATGTTATTTAAGCCCAGAACACCGCCGGAAAGCCGTTTGATTCCCTGCAGTATGTTGCGCCGTGATTTTACGCTTACAGATGCTGTGAAAAGCGCACGTGTATATGCCACGGCTCACGGTGTTTATAGAATGGAAATCAACGGTGAAAGAGTGGGCAATCAAGAGCTGGCGCCCGAATTTTCCGCTTATCAGAAAGTTCTGTATTACCAGACCTATGATGTTACCAGTCTGCTGAAAAGTGGAGATAATGCCATAGGTGCCATCGTAGCTGATGGCTGGTACTGTGGGCATATTGGAATGACCGGCGTTGGCCGCCAGTACGGTGACCGTCATGCTCTGCTTATGCAACTGGAAATCGAGTTGGCAAACGGTGAAACCGTTTATATCGTCAGCGATGATACGTTCACATGCACCAATGAGGGTCCCTATCGGTATTCAGACTTATTTATCGGCGAACTGTATGATGCACGCAAAGAACTCCCAGGCTGGAGCAGTCCCGGATTCCAGGCTGCCGGTTGGCAAGGTGTCGATATATTACCGGACAAACTTGATAACCTGTATGCATTTATAGGGGAGCCGGTACGGCGTTTTAAAGAACTTACTCCCCAAAAGGTGATTCAAACGCCGGAGGGCGATACCGTCATAGATATTGGCCAAGTCATTGCAGGCCGCATGTGTATGCAGGTAGAGGGGGCAGCAGGTACGGAGGTTTCGCTGGAGCATGGCGAGGTTTTAAACGAAAAAGGCAATTTCATCAATAACATTATGGGCGCGAATAAAGACCAAAAAGATCGCTACGTTCTGAAGGGCAAAGGTGTGGAGGAATACGAGCCGGCCTTCACCTTTCACGGCTTTCGATATGTGCGCATTAAAGGATATCCCGGTGAAGTGAAAGTAGAAAACTTCAAAGCGGTTGTGATCGCCTCGGACTTGGAGCAAGCAGGTAGCTTTAAAACCTCTAATCCGAAGCTGAACCAACTGCAAAGCAATATTGTCTGGAGCCAGTACGGCAATATGGTTTCCATCCCCACCGATTGTCCGCAACGTGAGAAAGCGGGGTGGACAGGCGATATACAGGTCTACACGCCTACAGCAGTCCACAATCAGCAGGTCTATGTATTTCTTTCCCGCTGGATGCAGAGCTTGCGCGCAGATCAATTCCCCACAGGCGAAGTGCCTTTTATCATCCCGTATATTGATAACTATCGCAAAAGAATTGCATCCGGCTTCAAAACGGACTCTTCCGCCGGATGGGGTGACGCCTGTATCATTGTGCCATATGAGCTATATTTGCGTTACGGTGATACACAGATTCTTCAGGAAAATTACGAAACTATGGGTAAGTGGATGGGATTTGTTAGCGGTTTATGGGAAAGCGGTGAATGGGTTAAAAAGTTCCACTATGGAGACTGGCTGATTCCTAGTATTACAAAAAGCATGGCAATGGCTAAAAAAGGCGCAAAAGCCACAAAAGAGATTGTGGCAAGCGCATACTATGTCTATTCCTGTGGGCTTATGGCTAACATTTCAGAGATTCTTGGGAAAAACGATGATAAAGAGCACTATGAAACGCTTCTAAATAAGCTGAAAAAACAGTTTGCGGAGAAATATGTGGACGGCAGCGGGATATTTAAGGGTGACTATCAAGGCTATTATGTTCTGGCCCTGCATCTCAATCTAATCCCCTCTGCGCATAAGGACAAATATGTTCGGCGGCTGGTACGTTTAATTGAGCAAAATGGAGACTGTCTGGATACGGGATTTCTTTCTGTCCCTCTAATCCTTGATGTGCTGTGTCAAAATGGGCATCGTGAGATCGCTTATAAGCTGTTGTACCAAGAAAAATCACCCAGTTGGCTATATGAGGTAAATAATGGTGCCACTACCATGTGGGAACGCTGGGAGGCGATCAAACCGAATGGCAAAGTGACAAATGCTTCCTATAATCACTACGCCTTTGGATGCGTGGGCGATTGGATGTACCGAAATCTGCTGGGTATTAATAATGCCGGTGTGGGCTATGAAAATATCGTAATACATCCACAGCCAGACATAAGCTTGCAGTCAGCAAGCGGTAGTCATGAAAGCCCTTATGGCGAGATTGCCGTAGATTGGAGAAGGGAAAAGAGTCGCTTTCATTTGCATGCAACAATCCCGTGTAACACGAGCGCAGTCGTAGTTTTGCCGGATGGAACGCGGCATGATATTGGCTCTGGAGCCTATGAATTTTCATGTGCAAATGAATGAAATGCAAGAAGCAAAACTAGAAAAAAATAATTTAGTTTCCTAGTTAAGTAGCGGGCAGTCTCCCCTATTACTCTGCACCGGATTGCATCTTCATATATTCCCGGGGGGAAATGCCTTCGATTTTTTTAAACACCTTGCTGAAATAAAATGCGTTCTCAAATCCCAGTTGCTCTGCGATTTCGTATATTTTAACATTGCTTGCAAGTAGCAGTTTGCGTGCCCGGGCAATTCTCTCGGCATTGATATACTCTACAAAGCTGTAGCCGGCGTGTTTGGAAAAAAGCAGACTTACGTATTTGGGGCTATACCCAAAGGCGTCGGACACCTCCTTGAGGGTCAACCGTTTGTCCAGGTTTTTTCGGATGTATTCCTTGATCTGTTCAACCACATAGCTCTTTTTGGGTACGTATTGACAAAAGTGTATGGGGCGCACCATATCCGGGCGCTCCATAGATTTTTGGGCAGTGCGATAAGAGTCGTTGAGGGCGAGGGGCGTCGAGGTTCTGGTGCCCACGACACAATTTAGGTCAACGTTGAAGTAGTTTTTCACGAGTTGCATGGCCCCCTCTAAAATATCTTGCAAAAGCTGCTGATATCCTTCCGCCTCTTGCTTGTTTAAGCAAAAGGTGATGGCAAACCGGTGCAAGTCAATGTTTGTAATGTGGCAGGTCACATATTGGCTGACAACCTCCTTGACCATCCGAGTGGTGCTGGAGTAGAGGTTCATCAGGTGTTCGGCGTCTGTATCCTCTGCGCTGCGGCGCTCCAGTTGGCAGCAACATACGACATATGTGTCAAACTCTAGCTCTATGGCGAGCTCAGCCTTTTGTTGTTCCAGGTGATCTGCGCTCTTGATTTGATTTGTAAAAAGCCCCATGAAGAATTGGTCAAACAAAAATTGCAGCCCATGTTGCTCAATGGGAGAATCGCTTTCTCTTCTGCCTAAACTGTGCAAAATATCTTTGGCTTTCATAATAGAGTGCAGCAGCATATCGGGGGTCAACTCCAGTTTAACAAGGTAGTCCACCGCTTGACCGCTCATGGCTTGCCGCACATGTTGATAGTCTTCTACGCTTGTCAAAATGATGAAGAGCGGGAGGCGGCCAAATCTTTCCCAGCATACATCCATCAGCTCCAGCCCGCTCATAACGGGCATTTTTATATCTGCAATGACAATATCCGGGCGCATCTGCTCAATGAGTTCCAAGGCCTGCCCGCCATTTCTCGGCGTGTCGCAAATTTCAATGCCGTGCTCCTCCCAAGGGAGCATAGATTGAAGTCCGACCAGTACCAGGGGTTCGTCATCGGCCATCAACAGCTTTATCATGGGGCATCCTCCTCTCCCGTGCCGGCATCTCCCAGCGCTCCGGCCTCAATCTCCGGGGTGGCTGGCGGTGCATCCGACACCTTGTATGGCAGGCGCACAATGACACGAGTATACTCGCCCTGGCGGCTTTCGATATCCACGCCATAGGCCTCTCCGAACTCATATTTGATGCGGGAATTCACGTTATATATCCCCACTTTCTGGAATAGGTTCAAATTGTCAGTGCCATCCGCTTCCAATATGCTGCGGATGGTATCCTCATCCATGCCGATGCCGTCGTCTTCAATTGTGATTTCCAGTGTATCGCCTGTCAGTTGGGCGCTGACCGAAACTGTCCCAATCCCGTTGTTTGCCTCTATCCCGTGAAAGATGGCATTTTCTACAATGGGTTGAAGTGTAAAAACGGGTACTTCACAATGTAACAGCGCTTCGGGAACATCAATATGGGAGACGATAGCGTCGCCGTATCGGTAACGGGATATCACGAAATAGTCCTCCAAAAGGGCCAGCTCCTGCGTGAGGGGGACCATGGCCTGGTTGATCTTCGCAATGCTTTTCAGGAGGCGGGAGAGGGAGACTGTCAGCTCCGCAATACCGGTGGCATTTTGGATTGTGGCCATCCATTTGATGGAGTTGAGAGAATTATAGAGAAAATGGGGATTGATCTGGCTTTGCAGCATTTTGTATTCCAAATCACTTCTTCGTTTTTCATCTTCCAAGCGGGATTGGATCAGGGCCTCAATATCTTTGGCCAACTGATTTACGCCCCGGCCAATCTCGCCTAACTCGTTGTCCCATTCGATCAGAGGATTCGGCGAAAAATCACCGCCGGCAATGGCCAGCACCTGACGTCTGATCTGCCTGACGGGACGACTGATGGTCCGGGATAAGTACAGGGCCACAAGGGCACCCAGAACGAGTACGCCAAGGCAGACAAATAAAAGGAGCCTCGTAATGAGATAGGTCTCCCGCAGGATCAGTCCTTCGGGAAGGGTTTGGGTCAGCGTCAAGCCGGTTTGTCCCACAGGACTCGACACCGCCAGATACTGTCCGCCCCGGGGACTTCGATACGATGTGATCGCTGTGGCGGCATTGACGGGGATATCTCCGCTGGGCCGGGCGTCTGCAAAATCCAAAGGCACTTCTGTGAACTGATCCCCTTCAATCCGATAGCCAATCTGTTCCACTTGCAGGTAAAGGCCGCCCTCATCCAAAAGGCCGTACCCGGCAAGGTGTCGTGAAATAACATCTGTAGACACGGCCAAATAGACATAGCCAATCACCTTTGCTTCCAGATGCACAGGAGTTATCATGTAAAGAATGGGCGCTCTCGGTGTCGCGGCAAAGGGATCTTCTTTTATCCCCGCCCAGTATGGTGTGGTGGTTTCAGAAAAATCCCCCAGTGCGTACAGCATTTCAGGCAACAGGGGAACCCGATCTGCAAAAAAGCCCACCTGAACCCGGCGTGTCAACGCCCCATCTACGACGACAAGCCGATGGAGATATCTGTACGCCACCAAGTTCTGGGTAACATCCTCGCTTAATCTGGTATGTAGCTCACGGATCAACCTTGCCTCTCTGTCCTCATCTAATAAAAAGTCAGTGGTTTGGGGCTGTATAATGGCAGAGCGGCGCAGCCTGTCCAGCAGTTGAATATCACTCTGTATCAGTTCCGCCACCAGATGCAGATTGAACTCAATGGATTGGAGTAAGTTTGCCCTTGCAACCCGCTGCAACTGCAATAAACTGGCACCGACCAAAGTGACGATGGCCAAAAGCGTAAATGCGACTGTGATCAGAGTAAGCCGTGTTTTGATCGAACGATATGCCGCTTTCACGCCGCACCCCCTTGTCAAGTCCTGCCCAGTTAGGGAAATTGTATATATTCCTCGAGAAAATTTACATTCCTTTTTGGCAGGTTTGAAATAATACTAAATATACCACATTCTTTGGGTAGAGTAAATAACAGGAGTACACTGTGAGAGGGAGAATGGTATGATTATTACAGTCATCGGCGTGAACGGCTCTGTCAAAGCACAGGCACAGGGGGAGACTGAAGTCCGTCTGGTATATGATTCCCTATATGAGGCGGGAGACGTGATTCACTTCGTTTCAGAGGAGCCGGGCTACGTTGTGGCGCAATTGGAAGATAGCCTTCCCCCGGTCTTCGGATATCTCAACGGGGAATTTCTTCTGCCAGTCCCTTTCGGAGAGAAGCGCATATGCTATTCGCCGAAATGTTTCACCGGAGATATACATGTGCTCTGGGCGAGGAAGGCAACCCGGCGGGAGGTGGAATCCTATCGCAACCTAGCCCTCAACCCGCTGGACAACCATGCAAACTGTGCACTGTTTCCCCATGCCCATGCAAATGTGGAAACCCGGGGCGAATCCGTCTTTGCGGCGCATAATGCCATAAATGGCAATATCACATCCGCCGGACACGGGGCGTGGCCCTATGAGAGCTGGGGCATCAACCGGCGGGACGACGCCGAGATTCACATTGACTTCGGGCGTGATGTCAGGATTGACAGGCTGGTCATCACCTTGCGGGCCGATTTTCCCCATGACAGCTGGTGGAGAAAAGCGACGATCCGCTTTTCAGACGGCAGTGCGTTTGTCCCGGTTTTTGAAAAGAGCGGACGGCCCCAGATATTTGATATTAAACCCCGGGAGGTCAGAGGCATTACCATGTGTGAGCTGATCAAAGATGAGACAGATCCCTCTCCGTTTCCGGCTCTGGTTCAACTGGAGTGTTGGGGGAACGCCATCCCGTAGACTGGGCGCAACCATCCCGTCCAACGGCTGGATCGCTCTGCGCCGTCCTCGATTAGGGAAATTGTACATATTTATCTGGAAAATTTCCATTCTTCTTTGGCGATTTTGAATTAGAATTGAATGTAACCATGTTTCGCAGATATATCAAATCCATATCTGCAAGACTGCACTACAATTTTATTATAAGGAGTAGATACAATGAAAAAGCTTGCACTTATCCTTGCGCTGGTTCTTATCTTTGGCCTTTTGGCGGCCTGCACACCGGTGGAACAAGCCCCACCGGCCACACCCGCACCACCCGCCGACGCACCTGCCACACCCGCACCTGCTGATCCGGAGCCCGATGACACAGAGCCGGAACCCGTCACCCTCTCTTGGGCCGTGTGGGATATTGAAATGGTGGCATACTACGAGCCCCTGATTGAGCGGTATAGAGAGATCGCCCCCCACGTGACCATCGAAATGGTTGACTTGGGCGCCTCGGACTTTACGCAAATTTTGCAGACACAACTGATCGGCGGCCACGACTATGATCTCATCAAGATCCGTGACGTTCCCAGTTACTCCATGCACGTCAATGCTAATCTGCTGCTGCCCCTGAACGATAAGCTGGGTGCCAGAGGGGTTGATCTGGGCGACTACATGGGGATTCCCGAGCAATTTATGATGGATGGCAATCTGTACGCCCTGCCCTTCAGAAGCGACTTCTGGGTCGTATTCTACAACAAAGACCTGTTTGATGAAGCTGGCGTAGCATACCCCACCAACGACATGACCTTTGACGACTGGGCCGAGCGCATCAGAGAAGTTGCCCATGGGACAGGTACAGACCGGGTGTGGGGCAACCACTTCCACAACTGGCGCTCTACCACGACCCTGTTCGGCATCTTGGATGGCCAGCGCACTGTGAATGATGCAAATTTCGACTGGCTTATCCCTTACTATGAGACTGTTCTCGCACTGGAAGACGGCGACTATGTCCCCCGCAGAACGGATATGGTAGCCGGCGGCATCCACCACCGTCAGACTTGGGCGCCGCAGCAGACGGCCATGGTCAACATGGGTACATGGTTTTCAGCCGACACCTTGCTGTCAGAATTCAACTGGGGCATCGCAGCCTATCCGGTTCCCACTTCTGCAGATGTGGGAAATACCATTGGTCAGGTGACACAGCTTGCCATTCCCCGTAACGCCAACCACCCGGAAGAGGCAATGGACTTCATCGCCTTTGTCTCCAGTGCAGAGGGCGCAGAAATCCTGGCTTCCGTCGGTCAGTTCCCGGCGATTATAACAGATGCCGCCATGGATGCGATTCTTGCGATTCCCGACTTCCCACAGGACGAGACCACCAGAGAGGCGCTCCGCCCCAGAAATATTTTCCTGGAGCAACCGCCCCATCCCTACGCCGCAGAGATCAATGCGATTCTCAACGAGGTCCATGACGAGATCATGGATAGAACCATGTCTATTGCAGACGGCATTGAGATGATGAATCGGCGTATCGGCGAACTTCTGGGATAATTTCCAGATAATCATCGCTACAATTGAGGCTATCGAAAGAGGGGGACGATCTCTCGTCCCCCTCTGGCATTCACTATCGTCAAACAGGAAAGAGGGAATGACCTATCAACGCAGCTACCGCAACATTCGCAGCACAGGGTTCCCATGCACCTTCTAAACCGGAGGGCGTGTGGCTTTTGAGAGGCACAGGCATCCTGTGTCTGGTTCTGGGTGCTTCCGAACTCATAGGCGTCCTCTCAAGATGGTGGATGATAGCCGTACTGGGAGATATCCCCTGGCTCGGCATCATGTTGTCCTCGGGCGCAATATATACGTATATGACCTACGTCGGGATCCTATTTGCGGCCCTCTATATGATTCTGGGCTTTCTCGGCATTTTGTTCTCCAGTTCAGCCAAACTGGCAAAACCACTTGCCGCTCTGTGCGGCGCTGTCTTTGGGTTTCATCTTGTGGCCCTGGTTGCAGCCTATTTCGGCAGCGCTTTCTCCTATCTCTCCATTTTTCTCCTGGTCATCCCGGTGCTCTATTTTCTCGGGGCCGCACAGAACAGCAGTAACCGCAAGCTGAAAGAGACGGCTATCGCCTACAGCTTTATTGCGCCAAACTTGATCGGATTTAGCATTTTCACGTTGATTCCCATGGGCTTTGCCCTAGTCCTGGGCTTTATGCAGTGGGATTTGGCAACGGATACCCTCACCTTCGTCGGCTTAGATAACTTTGTCCGCATGGGTTCAGACCACTTGTTCTGGCCCTCCTTGCGCAACACCGTCATGTTTACCGCCATTACCGTGCCGCTCACAATGGTGTTTTCTTTAAGTTTGGCCCTGTTGCTCAATAAGGGGATTCGAGGGCGGGCGTTATTTCGCGGCGCTATGTTTTTCCCCCATGTGGCGTCTCTCATCGCTATGGCGGCTGTTTGGAACCAGATTTTCCATCCGTCCTGGGGGCCTGTCAATCAATTTTTAGAGTTCCTCGGGTTGAACGGTCCCCAGTGGACCACTGCCCCGTGGGTCATATTCAATATTGCATTTTTCACCGCTTGGCGAAATATGGGGTATTATATGATTATTTATCTGGCGGGACTACAGAGCATCCCCAAAGAACTATATGAGGCGGCTTCCCTCGACGGCGTCAGCAAATGGCAAAATTTCCGCTATATCACGCTGCCGCAACTCAGATTCGTTACGTTCTTTGTCAGTGTCATGCTCACCATTATGAGTTTTCGTGTATTCGACCAGGTCATTATGATTACCAATACAGAGACCCCCGGCAGCGGGGCCACCATGTTAGTTGTGCATATTTTCCGGGCAGCGTTTGTCAACTGGGACTTTGGCTATGCAAGTGCCATTTCCCTCGTATTGCTCGCCCTGGTTATGAGTATCACCATTACACAATTCCTCATCCAGAGGCGGAGTGAGCGGGATTAGTGAAAGGAGGGGTTGATTTCATGGGTACTTTAGCAAAAACCCGCACAATTACAACAGTCATCCAATACACGCTTTTGATCTTTTTCTCCCTGCTGCTGCTGGTTCCTTTTTACTGGATGATACGCTCCTCTCTCATGCACGACATTGACGTGTTTACCATTCCCATACGCTGGTGGCCCAGTGATCCGGTGTGGGAGAACTATACCAATATCTGGACCAGGATTCCCCTGCTCACCTTTTTGCGCAACACGGCGTGGCTGACCTTTATGGTGACATTTTTACAACTTCTCACATCTAACTTTGCCGCCTATGCGTTTTCTAAGATGCGCTTTAAAGGCAGAAACGTCCTGTTTCTCTGCTATGTGGGATCAATCGCCATTCCGTGGCAGGCATATATGGTACCCCAGTTTATCATGTTCCGCTCTATGGGGCTGGTTGACACACATATGGCGATCATCGTCTTACAGGCGTTTACAGCGTTTGGCGTGTTTCTTACAAAACAGTTCTACGACTCCATCCCCAATGAACTGATCGAAGCGGCCAAAATTGACGGGATGAGCGAGTATCAGGTCTGGCGGAAGATTATGCTGCCCCTGTCCAAGCCGGTGCTGGCCACATTGACCATTTTCACCTTTGTCTTTGTGTGGAATGACTTTATGGGTCCCAGATTGTATTTGATCTCCCAAGATCTGTGGACGGTGCAGATCGGTATGCGCATGTTTATCGGCCAGCACGCATCTGAATTCGGACTCATCATGGCAATTGCCACCGTATCTATTTTACCGATCCTCGTGGTGTTTTTGGCTCTGCAAAAGTTCTTTGTCCAGGGCATTGCCACATCCGGCCTGAAAGGATAGCTTGACCACAATGTAAATTTTAGAGAGGGAGACCGGGCCTATGATAGACGGAAAACCTGAACTATCTGCATTAGAAATATCCCGTGCCTTAGACATCGCTGTCGAGCAGGTACGGCGGAATCTCGCACAGTTCACCCATACGTGCCAAAATCACACCAGTGTAAATAATTTCTATCCCACCTGCGAAAATGACCAGTGGACCACAGGATTCTGGCCGGGCATGATCTGGCTGGCCTATGAACACACAAAAGACGAGGCCTTTGTCGCATCTGGCAATGTACTTATTGACAGTTTCTTGCATCGAATCGAAAACAAGATCGCAGTGGATCACCACGATATGGGGTTTCTCTACACCCCCGCCTGTGTGGCCCCCTATAACCTGACCGGCAACGAGGACGCCCGCAAAGCGGCCATTTTAGCGGCGGATCAACTCCTCTCCCGATTTCAGCGGCCCGGCGATTTCTTGCAGGCATGGGGCTCCATGGATACACCACAGAACTACCGCTATATTATTGACTGCCTGATGAACCTGCCCCTCCTCTATTGGTCCAGCGATCAAACCGGGGATGAGACCTATCGGGAAATTGCGCTCCTACACGCCACAACCACCCTGCGATATTCCATCCGGGAGGACGGCAGTACATTCCACACGGTATTCATGGATCGTAAGACCGGAGAGATGATCCGGGGCGAAACCTGTCAGGGGTATAGCGACGATTCGTTCTGGGCCCGTGGGCAGGCGTGGGCTATTTACGGCACGGCCATCAATTATCGGCATACCGGTGACCCCGCCTTTATAGACGCATTTCAACGGACACTTCCCTTCTATCTCTCCAAACTCCCCGACGATCTGATCCCCTATTGGGATATGATCTTTACTTCTGGCACAGAAGAGCCGCGGGATTCCTCCAGCGCCTCTATCGTCGCCTGCGGGCTGCTTGAAATGGCGGAACATGTGGAGGAAACGGAAGCCGCAACCTATCAATCCATGGCAAAGAAAATGATGAAATCACTGGTGGGCAACTACAGCGCAACAGATCCGGCGGTCTCCAACGGGCTTGTGCTCCATGCCACCTATAGCAAAAAATCCCCCTATAACACGTGTACGCCGGAGGGGGTTGACGAATGCGCATCCTGGGGAGATTATTTCTACATGGAGGCCCTCATGCGGCTCCACAAGAAATGGAACAGTTACTGGTAGGAACGATCAATTGTAGGGAGGCTTTACTTTATGATAACAAAAGAGATGTTTTTCAGGCAAGCGGACAAGCAGTTCTTTTTTGAAGATCCCCACGCCTTGGCGGAATATGCCCGGCACAATTTCCCGGATGAATGTGACGAGGCCATACAAAATGCCGACGATGTGGCTGCCCAGCGCTTTCAATTCAATTTGCGCTGGGACATGGAGCGGACGTGGGAATACATCGAATTTGAAGATGATATCGACTGGCTCTACCAGCCGGGGAATGACCCGGAATGGGTGTATGCTTTCAACAGGATGGCATTCTGGGTCTGTCTCGGAAAGGCCTATGCCCTCACCAGAGATGAGAAATACGCCCAGGCCTTTGTGAAGCAGTTGCGCCACTGGGTCAATACGGTACGACAGACAGATGAGAAGGCGTGGCGGAGCATCGAAGTGGGTCTTCGGCTGGATTATTGGCTGAAAGCCGTCCGGTATTTTGCATCCTCCCCTGCCCTGACCGATGAAGTGGTCGATTTATTCTGCAAGAGCATAGAAGAACACGCCGAGTTTCTCATGGGTGTGTGGAACCCCTATAATCTGATCAGCAACTGGGGCGTACTGGCCAACCACGGGCTGTTTATGGCGGGTGTCATGCTGCCCAAATCAGAGCGGGCGGACGCATATGTGGCCGAGGCCGCCCGGCGCCTCTCTCTGGAGATGCAGATGCAAGTGTACCGGGACGGCACCCACTGGGAGCAGAGTCCCATGTACCACAATGAAGTGCTCATGTGCTATCTGGACGTGCTGACTCTAGCCAAGCGAAATCATATCCCATTGCCGGAAAATATTGAACGGCAGGCCCGTGATATGTGTCACTTCGGCCTGTATTCGGCAAAGCCTGATCACCACGAGATCTCTATGGGGGACAGCGACAACGTAGACCAGCGTGACCTCCTCACCAGAGGGGCAGCCCTGTTTTCCGATGGTGTGCTAAAATCCCGGGCCTATGACAAACCAGATTTTGACTCCATGTGGGATATGGGCGAGATCGGGATTGAAACTTATCAAAATTTGGCAGCGTCCCTGCCGCCGGAGACGGATAAAGCGTTCCCCGACAGTAACAACTACTATTTCCGCAATAGCTGGGCGGAATCCGCCACGTTTTTGCACTTCCACTGCGGGACATTGGGCGCAGGACACGGACACTCGGACAAACTGCACATTGATCTCTTCAGCCAGGGGGAAGATATTCTTGTAGACGCCGGCAGATACACCTATGTATTCGGCGAAGACCGGATCAGATACAAGGAGACCCGGGCCCACAACGTGCTCATGGCAGATGAAAAAGACTTTTATATCTGTAAAGACAGTTGGGAGTGCTCTGACCTCACCCGGGGCGTCAATCAAAAGTTTTTCTCAAATAATCGCTACGGATACGCCGAGGGCGGACATCTGGCCTATTACGATGCGGGCATATTCGTCAACAGGCGTGTTATTTACCTCAAACCGGATATCATTATATTGGCAGATGAGTTATATGCCAAAGGATCACATTCCTATCATCAATTTTTCCACTTTGGCAGCGCCGGCGCACTGACCGGCGGCGGAAATCGCTATACGTACAAGAGTGACCGTGTCACGGCGGAGATGCTGCTGCTCACAGAGGGGATTGCAAGCGCCATCGGCAAGAGTACAATCTCCCGGCACTATAATCAAGAGGAGCCCAGCAGCAAGATCACCACAACGTTTCACGGCAAAGGATTCGTCGGAGCGTTTACGGTACTGGCCCTGTCAGATCCCGGTGCAGAGCGCAAGTTACGGGTTGAAAAGCTGCCGGTCACATCGACGTTCAAAGGGATCACCTTTTCCGACAGCCAGATTCAAGCCCTGAACATCTTCTACGGAGAGGCGCATTACACAGTAGTCGTCGCCCATGAGGAGTTTGCCACCCCCACGGATACGTTCAACGCTGACGGCTGTATCGGCTTCGGCAACTGTGTGGTATTTGACCGCACAGCGGGCGAGACAGAAATCGGTACGGTGCTTTTGTGGTAAAACTGCTACTTTAATATATCTATAATATATCTATTGAAGTGTGCAACGCAAATGGGCCTCTCTCCGAGAGGCCCATTGACGGCTAGAGGCTAAAATTTTTCCACGTTGTCTCCAGCGCCTCAGATACTTGCTGGTATAGCCTGTATTTCCTCCGATATGCATCAAATGTATTCAAATTTGGCTCTATTCGATGCTTCACCTTTACCATGGCTTTTGTCGCTTCAGAAATACCCAGGTATTCTCCCGCCGCAACACTTGCCGCAATCGCACAGCCAAGTGTGCCCAACTCATCTGTTTCAATCAGTTCGACGGGCAACTCAAGGATATCTGCGAATAATTGCACCCAGAGCGGAGATTTCGCAGCCCCCCCCGCAAGCCGTATCGCCCTCGTTCTCTCACGGTTCTGCAATAGTTTTTCAATGTGTACTTTGTGGCAAAAACAGATTCCCTCCAACACAGCTCTGGCGACATGGTTTTTTGTATGATGGCTGTCAATCCCGATCAGTGACGCTTTTGCCTGGGGATTGTAGTTTGACCCAAAAATATACGGCAGAAAAATTAGAGTTTGCTCATCAGGGGCAACGGTTTCGGCTAAGCGATCAAACGTGCGGTAGTCCTTCACATCTGGCATGAACATTTCCATGAACCACCTCAAATTCCCCGCCGAGGTCGGGCTGCACTCTTCTATCAGATAATACCCATCCATACAGTAGAGCGAGTTCATCATCACACTTTTATTGATGATGGGCTTTTTTGATATATATTCATTGATGCTCCATGTGCCGGCAATTACCGCAATGTTCTCGTCGTTCGTGATATCCATCGCTATTGCACAGGCGTCAATGTCAAACATCCCCCCTGCGACAACGGTTCCCTCCGCAAGTCCTGTAAGCTCTGCCGTTTCTGCTGTAATCCTCCCACATGGCTCAAAGGAGCGCTTGAGGGTGGGCAAGGCGTCCATTACAGCTTCTAAGCCGTATAGGGCCAGGAGTTCCCTGTCATATTGTTGGGTTTCCAAGTTGAGTAAATTGCTGCCGGATATGTCGGTAAGTTCTGCATAGGCCGCACCGGTGAGCCGGAAACGGATATAGTCTTTGACTCCAAAGATCCATTTGATATGATCGAAAACTTCCGGCTTGTTGTCACGCACCCAACATAGTAAAGATGCCGGCTGACATGCCAGAATTTTTTGGTAGGTCTTTTCAAACACCTGATCCGCTGTTCCATTTTTTATCCATTGCTCCGGGTACTCCCACGCCCGTGTATCTGTGCTAATGATGCCGTGCATTGCAGGCCGATTGTCTTTCCCCCAGAGATATAACCCCTTGCCGTGTCCGGTGCAGGCAACCCCTTTCACTACACTCATGTCCGCACCGGATTCTTCGGCAATACGGCGAAGAATCCGGCAGTTCGCCCGCCAAAGTTCCTCCATATCCCGCTCAGTGTAGCCGCTTGCGGGGGTCAGCATCACAAGCTCTTCTGATGCACAGAAGAGCTGTTTTCCATTCTTGTCATATAATACCGCTTTGCACAGCGTTCCGCCGTTGTCAATACCTATGTACATGTCCAGGCCTCCCCCTTTTCTGTTTGATTGAGGAGATTTCGCATAAACCTGTACGTATGTTCAATCTGCGCAAGATAGTCCCCATTATCCCAGATTTCGCATACAAACCGCCTCACACCCAACCGCCACGCAGTTTCGACCCCCTCTTGAAAATCCACATGACCGCTGCCCGGCGCAAGGTCTCGGTATTTCCCCGGCGCAGTTTCTTTTAAGTGTAGCGCTGCTATGTGGCCACACCCCGCTTGTAAGTCCTCCGTCACACTATGTCCGTATAATAGTGCCGCATTTGTCAAGTTGCCCAGGTCGGGATAGGCTTGCAAATACGGGGAATGTATCTCTTCTATATAGTGCATTGCCTTCTTCACTGTATCCAAGAATGGGGTTTCCATGGTTTCAAAAGCCAATATTACACCGGATTTTGCCGCCATTTCAACACTTTTTGCAAGGTTTTCCCGGAAAAACCCACGGGTTCGATGGCTACTTTTCTCATAGTATACATCGTACCCGGCCAGCTGGATCATACGGATCCCTAAATCACAGGCTAGTTCAATTGCCTGGGCCATGATAATAAGGCTCTTTTGACGCACTGCCGCATCCAGACTGCCGAGCGGATATTTGCGGTGTCCGCTCAGGCACATGCTACCGATGGGTACGCCGACAGAGAGCGCCGTGTTTACTAATTCCATGCGCTTCTCACGACTCCAGTTGAGCCGTGACAGTTTTTTGTCGGTTTCGTCTATGCTGATTTCTAAAAAATCAAACCCGGATGCTTTTGTTATTTCAAGCTTTTCATCCAGCATAAGACTATGCGGCATAGACTTTTCATATAATCCCAATTGATAGTTTCTACCCACAATCAATCCCCCGCAATCCAAGAATATTCATCTAAAGCGGATATGCCATCGTAGTCATAAGGCTGTTTGCACATTGGGTCGTATCCACACGGGTATACTGCACAACCACCGGAACCGAGGCTTTGACCACCGCCGCATAAGGAACTCCCATAGGAATGTGAACTCCCTGCCCATCGACAAGGCGATCCATACGGATATGATGTGTGCGCTGCGCCGGACAGACGGCCAAAAGTCCGCCCACCGGATCCCGGTCTTCATAGTATAGGGTAAATTCCAGCGCACAGTCCTGCTTTGACGGATTCAATACACAGACGGATTCATGGCTGACATAGTGACCTTTCGTCGTTATCTCCGGCCAGTACATGTCAGGGATCAACCAAACTGTTTTTCCAATAGCGTCCATAAAGGCAATTTCACCCCTTCGCCAAAATGCGTTATCGCCGACTTAAAACCTTTTGTTCATATTCCTTGGTCTGCCCAATCCAGTCCTGTCTCACAGGCACACCGCTGGTCATGCAATAGTAATCCCATACGGGCGCAAAAGGCAAGGATTTACTCTCCTCGTGAAGCGCAAGTCTCGTTGTAAAATCGCCTTGATTTTCGGCATCACGCCAGTCCGCCAGAGGCGTCAGACAGGACTGCAAGAGCGCCTTCCTTACGTTGCGTGTGCCAATCACCCACGCCGCAATCCGATTGATGGAGGCGTCAAAGTAGTCTAGCCCGATATTCACTTTCTTTTCATAGGCATTGTGGACGATTTCATCCATGATTTGCTGCAACCCATCGTCCCAGACCACCACATGATCACTGTCCCAACGGATTCCGCGGCTGACATGGAGCATAATTCCATCGACAAACGGCGCAATGGCTGTAAGCTTTGAGGCAATCGATTCCGTGGGATGGAAGTGTCCTGCATCAAGGCACACGAGTTTATTTTTAGAGAGACAATAGCTCAGCGCAAACTCGTGACTCACAACAGTATAGCTCTCAATTCCAAACCCAAAGAGCTTGCTCTCCAGAGAATCTAATCCGTATGCCGGGTCAATTTTTTCCGCAAAGATTTGATCAAGGGATTCCATCATGCGTAGGCGGGGCGCAGCGGTGTCTGCGGGGATATCCTTGTATCCGTCCGGCATCCAGAAATTTGTGATGCACGGTGTCCCCAACTGTCTACCAAACTCGGCGCCAATCTCTCGGCAGCGCTTTCCATGTTCTATCCAAAACTTCCGTGTACACTCTTTTGCGCTGGCCAGAGAGAAATCACCGTCCATCTTTGGATGGGAGAAAAAAGTGGGGTTAAAATCCAACCCCAGGGTATGCTCTTTGGCCCAATCCACCCAATTCTGAAAAAACGCAATGGTATAGGCATCCCGATCCACCTGTTTGCCGTTCGTCTCTGCATGGCAGGCGTGCAGCGCAATCCTTAGCTTGCCGGGAATCATGGAGACAGCTTCTGCAATATCGCTGCGCAACTCGTCGGCAGTGCGGGCGCGACCAGGATAATTGCCCGTTGTGGCAATACCTCCGGTAAGTGCCCCCACACCGTCAAACCCGATTAAGTCATCCCCTTGCCAGCTGTGCATACTCACAGGGATAGCATCCGCTTTTTTCATCGCCGCATCTACGTCAATCCCACGCAATGCATATACCTCTTTTGCATACGCATACCCATGCAAAATATTTTTTTCGCTCATAACTTCTCCTAATATATAAATTTCTTAAGCGCCGCCAGCTCTTGGATCAGGTCTTCAGGTACGGGCTTTTTCAGGCCGCTCAGACACTCGTTTAACTGTTCCATATTGTCAAAAGATGCGATCGGAACAGCGGGGAATGTCTGTTCGGCCATACTATACATGAACGCCAAATCCATATACGTGTATTCCCCCTGGGCCACCGCCGATTTCAAACGCTCAAATATGGCGTCATTGGAGGGGTTGTCGTACGCATCCGTAACGCTTGTAGGCAGTTGCTCCCCTGCCGCCCGGCGTGTGAAATATCCCTTTGCAATGGACATATAGGCCATAGTATTCATACCGGTCTGTGCACTGTATGCACGAGTCTCCTCGTCCATGCGGATAAATGTTTTATCGGGTAGGCCATCAAAGTTGATATCCGCCAAACTCCACATGAGCTGATTGCAGACGAACCCCTCCAACCCGTTTATCTCAGCGTACGCCTGCGCCTCTTTGATGCGGGAAAGACTCCAGTTTGAGCATCCGTAGTGGCGTATCTTGCCCACTCTGCGGGCCTTGTCCAAACACTCCATTATCACAGCTACAGGGATGTTGGGATCGTCACGGTGGAGGAAATATAGATCAATATAGTCTGTTCCAAGAAGTTGTAAGCTCCCGTCGAGATCTGCTTCAATACAATTGACATTCACCCGGGGGATTCCCATTGCGTGCCATTCTGGGTGTGCGCCTTTGGTGACGAGAACAACTTGATGGCGGTTGCCGTTTTCTTTGAACCATTTGCCTATGACACGTTCACTATAGCACGCAGGGTCATTGCCCCAGGCGCCATAAATTTGAGCCGTGTCTATAAAGTTCCCGCCTGCGTCGAGAAATGCACGCATTTGCGCCTTGGCGTCAACCTCAGACAAATCTGTTCCATAGTTGACCGTCCCCAGGCAAACCGGCGATACTTCCAATGCGGTACGATTTAATTTAATGCGCTTCACAAACTCTCTCCTCTCTTTGAGTCCTATTATCCCCTCTTCTGGACATGCTCACGGTATAGGGGAAGATATACGTCCTGATCACGGATCGGGCAGCCGGTCTGTACGTGCCCGATTTGGATCAGATCATAGCACTTGTCACACGTAATACAACATTTGGAACGGACCATGTCCCCTGTTTTCATGACATCTTCCGCAAAGTCGGGATAGGCGAAGCCCTGGCGACCAAAGCCGGCAAAGTCAAACCACCCCTCTCGAATACAGGCGGCAGCAACGGCGCATCCAAAGTTCTCAAGCCAGCTAAGCCCTGTTGGAACAAACAATCCGCCGGGTACCTCTGCCTTTATGCGGCGGGTCATATCCAGTAGCGCAAACACACCTTTATACGGCTCAATAACCGCATCTTCTTCTATCTCGGCAAGATAGCCGCGCCCGGTGGGCTGATAACGGGGCATCATGGTGGAAAGATTGATCAGATCAACGCCCTCCGCAACCAGCATGTTACAGAGCTTGATCACCTCGGTGGGGTCAGGCTCCATAACGCCCTCTTCCTGTTTCATGCCCCAGCCGTGGGGCCACGGGATACAGTCATATGCGTTGAGACGAACACAGATATCAATATCATTGCCGCAGCGCTTCTTGATGCCGTGGATAATATCAAAGGTTGCACGTGTACGGTTCTCAAAGCTCCCGCCGTATTTCCCGGGGCGGTTAAACGCCGCCAACAGCTCCCGCAGGACGTACTCGTGGCAGATTTTGACGTCAACCGAATCGAATCCACATTCCACCGCCAACTCGGCGCCGCGGATGAAGCCCTCGACGATTTCTTCAATCTTTTCATCGGTGGCAATGACAATTTCCCCTGATGATCCGTCAATGGAGTTGTGCGAATCTATATATGGGTTCTCCACGACTGCGAGGGGCATGGAGTTCCAGTTCTCATCTGTACTGCGCCTGCCCGAGTGGGTCAACTGCAACACGTTATACGGATTTCTGCCAAATTTATTCCTGGCATGGGCATTGCTCTCATCCACAAGGCGCTTGATTTCGGGGACCGTTTCATCTTTTATTATCATCTGAAGCGGATTGCAGCGGCCGTCGTCGGCCACCGTGATGGATTCATACCAGATTAACCCCGCCCCGCCCTCTACATACCTTTTGTAGCGGCGAAAGATCAGGTCGGTCGGATTCCCGTCCTTGGTGCCATCAAACCCCTCCATCGGATGAATGAGCATACGGTTGGGGATTACACGGCCGTTTGCCAGCGTCACAGGCTCTAGCAGGTTGGAGAGGTCGTCTGTAATGGGAAAATGCATGCCGTCTTTTGCCAGTGCGGCTTGGAACTCAGCATTGGTTTTGAAAGAACTGAACTTATATGGCTTGCTAACCGGTTTCATATATACACACTCCTTGCCTTCTTCAGGCTTACTTAAAATTGTCAAATAACTATGACTTCAACTTGGAAAAGATCTCACGGTTTATGTACGCAACACACTGCGGAGAGACCTTCTCGTAGTCCTGCAGATAGATATCCAGCGATACCGCCCCGTCATAGCAGGTATCCTTGAGTTTTTGATAGACGGGCAATAAATCAATTTCACCGTCCCACGGCAACTTATGGCAGTGCTCACCCATACACATATTGTCTATATGGGAATATACAATAAAGTCCTTTGATTGATCAATGGCCGCCAATATATCGACTTCGGAAAGGAAAATATGTCCCACATCGAAATTGAGCTTGAACGCCGGACTGTTTACCTTATCGGCCACATCAAAAAACCGTTTCAAGTTATGGAACAATTGATTTGGCTCCACCTCAATCGCAATTTTTACACCATTATCCTCTGCTACTGCGCAAAGTTCCTTTGTCCGCTCTGCAAGCTTCTCATATATTTCAGGATTCCCTTCCCGCTCCTCAAAGGGCATGAACGTGGACATGATAACAACATCCGTGCGGTATTTACGTGCAACTTTCAGAAGTTCCTTTTGCGCTTGAAACGTGAGATCGCTGGTCGCATAGTTTTGATGACACGCCAGTGCGGTAATCGGAAACGAGAGTTCGTCGCTGACCGCATTGACCTGTTGAATTACATAGTCGTCCAAGTAATCAAGGGCGAGAACATCCGTCAGCCCCCGGACAATGCTCAGCTCCATCCCCTCGTAGCCGATTTTACTGAACATTCTCATGGTGTCGATCAATGAACGGTTCAGAATCACTTGATTTCTCGCTGCTAAAAACAAAATGAGCTCCTCCTTTATTATTGTTTATCCCTTAACAGATCCGGCGGTAAGCCCCTGGATAAAATACCGCTGGAAATAGATGAAAACAGCCATAAGCGGCACAACAATGATCACGATGGCTGCGGCAAAAGGCCCCCATTGTATGCCAAATTCACCACGGAAGAATAACAGCCCGACGGGCAACGTCAAAATAGCAGTGGAGGCGGATGAGGCAATGTTGGCCCACATGAATTCGCCCCATATCCCAATGAAGTTAAACACAATTACCGTGGCGGTGGCGGGATAGACCAGAGGGAGGATCACACGTCCAAATGTATTTAATTCACTGCTGCCGTCAACCCGTGCCGCCTCTATCAATTCCTGGGGTATCGTATCAAAAAATTTCTTAAAGATAAAGATGCTAAAAGGGATCGCCCATGCAATGTAAGGCCAAATAAGCATCCAACGTGTCCCTGACATGCCCATGGCAATCATCTGCCTGTACAGGGATATGAAGATGGCAACACCCGGAATAAAGTTGAGCCCCACCAAAATCCCAAGGATCGTATCGGCTTTCGGGATATGCATTTTTGAAAGGGCGTATCCGGCTAACGCCGACAACATGGTGGCGATAGAGACAGAAGTAACGGTTACAATCACGCTGTTTGCGGCGTACCGGCCAATATTCCCGTCCACCCAAGCAATGACATAGTTCGACCACAGCCAGGTTTCAGGCAATCCAAAAATATTGGAAAAAAATTCTGCATTATCTTTGAACGAAACCAGAAAAACAAAGATAATAGGATAGATAACAGTCAGGGAGAGCAAAATCGTCAGCCCTCGGGCAACAATCAGCATTGATTTACTGCCCTTGTAGGGGGAACCGGCTCTGTCTCTGGCTGCGGCATGCCTTCTCGCTCGTCTCTCCTCGCTTATGTGTCTAGTTTTCATATTTTCCACCCCTAAAAGCAAGCCGCATAATTACAATAAACACCATGGTCACAAATATAAATGCGACACTCAAGGCGCTTGCATATCCGTGCCGGGAAAACCCAAATGCGTTTTCCACGATCCACATGGGCAAAACCACGGTCTGACGGGCCGGGCCGCCGCCGGTCAGGGCGACAACAGAATCATAGATGCGCAGCCCCCAAAGCATAGTGAACATCATGGAGATTTCAATTTGCGGGCGAATCATTGGAATCAGTATGCGGGTAAAGATTTTTACGTCGCTGGCGCCCTCCAACCTGGCCGCTTCAATCAACTCCTTGGATACCCCTTGCATCCCCGCATAGCATACTACCATGGAAAATCCAAACTGCCGCCATACTTGAACAGCCACTACAGCGGGCCGCACAGTGGTCAAATCCGCCAGCCATGCCCTTGTGAAATCGTCAAGGCCCACGGCCCTTAAAATACTATTCAAAAGCCCAATATTTTCGGTAAAAATGAAGATGAACAATAGCCCTGTAATCGTAGGGGCAATCATACTGGGGGAAAACATAATGGTGCGTAAAACGCGCCCTTCAAACTGGAACAAGTGCATAATGAACCACGCCAGCACAAGACCCAGCGCAACGCTAATAATAGCGGAAATAAACGAAAAATAAAGCGTGTTTCCAAGGGCCAGCCAAAATGTGGCGTCTGAAAAAATCTCCCTGTAATTATCCAGCCCGATAAAGGCCATTGCATTAAACCCGTCCCAACGCATGGTTGACATGTAAAAGGTGCGGGCAAGCGGATATCCCATAAAAATGAGATAGACAGCAAAAGCCGGAAGTAGGAAACAAAACCCTATAATCATGTATTTACGGGATATGGATTTTCTTTTTGCGTTCATATCACCATTCCTTTTTCACCATACGGCGCTCTGCCTGAAATTGGGGCAAGCTTTATAGCTATACTGTTCCCATTTTGAGAAGAAGTACAGAGCCTTTTCTCACCATGGGAACAGTATTCGTCTGCCTACAGTACGCTACTCTTGCTCTGCTACCGCTTGCAATTCTTCATAGACAGTCAGTCTAACGCGCTCAAATTCGATTAGCGCTTCGTCTATGGTCATAACACCACTCATGGGGCCGGTGAATATGACCTGCTTGATAAAGTTGAACATTTCTGTATTGCCACGGACAGGGTTGATACCGGCAATCAGATTATCCTCAGCCAGATACGCTGTAATATCCTCTAACAGAGGAGACATATTCTCAAATTCAAAGCTGGGGATGGAGGGCGGCTGGTTGGAGTCAACAATCTCCTGCTGGAGTTCATGTGTCAGCATGAGACGCAAAAATGCGACAGCAGAATTGATCTGGGCTTCACTGGCATTGGATGGGATAAAGTAAACGCTGGGTTCTATGTTCTCAAATGAAGTCATCCCATGTGCAGAGGTCGGTTTTAGGAAGTGACCGATTTCAAAATCAGATGCGGCGTCCAGGGCGTGAAATGCACCGCTGAATGTTGAAATCGAGAAGGAATCGCCCCGGGCAAATGCGGCGTTGGCCTCATCCATGGAAACGCTGATTGCGCCCTCACCAGGATACCAGTAGCCGGCATCATACCAGGCGACATATTGCTCAATTACCGTGCGAAGGACTTCGCCTGCGGGGGTACCGGGAAGTACAGACACTTCGCCGCTGGCCAGCGCATGAGATGTGCCTGGGCCTACTTTTGCCTCAAGCTCTGCATAGGCCAAGCCGAAGAGGGCATCCTGCAAAGACTGTGTGTTATTTGAAAAACCAAAAATGCCGTCCTCGTGGAGTATGGAAAAGATTTCAGTCAATTCGTCCCAAGTCTCCGGGATGTCGAAGCCGTATTGGTTTAACATATCCACGTTATAGAATTTGGTGAAATACACTGTGGTGGTGGGAATAGCAAATACTTCACCGTTGGGGCCGATACACGGCGCCAACAGGGTCGGATTGATCAGTGCAAGTTCTTCTGGGGTAAAGTGGGGACGCAGATCCAGATTCATACCCATGTCAAAGAATGTATTTACACGGGTACCCCAAAAGAAGCCGATCCCGGGCGGATCTCCTGCGGCAATGGCCGTTCTCAAAACAATGGGGCGGTTTGTGGTATCTGTTATTACCGTCTCAACCGGACCCAATTCCGGATACATTGCCTCAAATTTCTCAATCCACACCCTTTGATACTGATTGGGCTCACCTACAAAACCAGAGATAACGAGAGGTGCCATAGGCACGCCATCAATCACGATGTCTGAGGACGACGAATCCCCCTGGCAGCCAGAAAGCGCCGGAATGAGCAAGATACATACGAGTAGGACGCATACAAATTTTTTCATGATTTCTCCTCCTGAAATAATAATTAGACTTTTTGATGCGGACACACTTAATTCTATCGATTCACCTCCCAAAGCAGTTGTCGGTTGTCAGACAAGATGGGCACAAAAAATATATTGCGCTTATTTTGCTTGCAAAACTGCCTCATTTCATTGATTTCTCACCCATTGCAAGCCATTTTTTCAACCTGTCAATTAGCATATCATAATGCGCTACCATAATCTGCACAGCTTTTTCCGTATTGCGCGCCTGGATTGCTTCAAAGCAGTCCACGTGCTGCTGAATGCTTTTTTCATTGCCGTGGAATGCAACGATATCTCTCAGATAAACGTGCAGCATTTTTTCGACAATTTCCATGGCTTTCTCAAACAAGCTGTTCATCGTAAGCTGTGCCAGATAACGATGATACCCCATATCGTGGGTAAAGTAGGATTCGTGATCGTCGCTATCCGTCGAACGCATCAACGCCAAGTAGCCGGAAAGCACCGAAATCTCCTCATCGCTGGCACGTTGGCAGACAATGCGCACACTTTCCACTTGAATTGCTTTCATAAATTCAAGTACGCTGAGACCATTGTCCCCGCTCAAGAAAACAACAGGTACCATTAGGTTTAAGTAAAAGCTGGTGTCAATTTTTTGTACGTATGTGCCCTTGCCCTGGTGGGAGCGCAGCATACCTAATGCACTTAAGCGGTGTATTGCCTGCCTTACGGTATCACGGCTGACTGCAAACCCTTCCCGCAACTCATTTTCCGACGGGATCATGCTCTCTTGCTGCCACTCGCCCTCTATAATCATTTTCAGCATTTTATGAAAGACTTGATCCGTGATATTTTGCTTTTCAATGGGTTGAACCATATTATAATTACGTTCCCTTTCAGTCATCGGTTGTCCGACAAGATGACTTATTAAACCTGATTATATGTGAAGCAAATCAAAAAGTCAAGTTGGCACATTACACAATAAACGGTGTCCCACAGAGGCAGAGGAGCAAAAAACTTTAGCTATTTTCTCTATAGATGAAATAATCAAAATCTGCGTGTTGACGCATGCCGGACGTATCCATGCAATGTATCCCCACAAAAGCCCCTGTAAAGAACGCCGTTTCCCGGATATAGTCATCTGATAATTTATAGCTGTCAAATTGAATCGGCACTTCGACAAAATCCACATCGTCAAAGGAATAGGAAAATCTATAGGATTTTGCTGTGACAACCACCCTAAGATACACGCCGCACACGTGCTCCGGTATCACAATCTGCCCTCTGCCCAGCGGGTTTGACACTGTTTGTCTGTCGGATGTCATCAGGTCAAGTACCCTCTGACCCTGTTCGTTCAACGTAATATGAAACGTCGTCCAATTTTTCGTGTTATAGTAGCACACTAACCCCGCCTGCTGCTGGAATGTGGTGGGGCAAAATTCAACTTTCGTCTCCGCTGTAAAATCCAGACACTGCCACCTTCTGGCTACCAGAGACTGGGTAAAAAGAGAGTTTAAGGACTCTCTGCCGTATAGCCTCAGATACCCCTTTCTTTCAGTCAGCGAACCCAGCTCCTGATTAAATGGCACGCGCAACGTCTGGAAATGATGGTTGAGTCTATCGCTGTCAAAGTCATCTTTCACCGGGTAGTCCCGCTCCCATTTTTGCTCCGCATATCCCGGGGATTCTACCTCTACGCTCGGTTGATTGCCGCCTACAACATAGGGCCAATCATTTTCCCAATATAGCTTTTGAATCGCCGTCTCTCGTCCCAAGGGACAAAATCCCCTGTCCTCAAGCATCATGATCCAATCGGGTTTGATTGGCCGCCCAGTTAGATGCGCCATGTACCACTGGCCGTCCTGAGTCTCTACAATTGAGGCATGTCCCGCTTTTTGCAGTTCAATTTGGGGGTGGTAATACGAGGTGAGCATATATGGCTCCGGATGGGTCTCGTAAGGACCCCAAATATGCCTGGACCTTGCAAAAACCGCCGCATGTTCATATCTGGTTCCGCCCTCCGCCACCAGCAAATAATAATAGCCGTTTATTTTATACAGATGGGGCGCCTCTGTTAGGCCAAGATCTGTACCCTTGTAAATTATCTTTTTCTCCCCGACGAGTTTTTTCGCCTTATGATCATATTCTTGCAAAACGATGCCATAAAAACGATGCATATACGTGCGGTGATCCCATGCCATATTGACAAGCCATTTTTTCCCATCGTCATCATGAAACAGGGACGGATCAAAGCCTGAGCCGTTCAAAAATATTGGTTCGCTCCACACCCCGTCAATGGTGTCGGACGTTACTAGGTAGTTGTATGTGTCCTTCCATGTGTCGCCGGTGACTTTAACGTCAGAGTAAATCAGCCAGAACTGCCCGTCGGAATATGTCAGGCACGGCGCCCACACCCCCCCTGAATCTGGATTTCCCCTCATGTCCAATTGGCTTACACGGTTAAGCGGGCGGCATATAAGCCTCCAATTGATCAAATCTTTCGAGTGAAAAATCCCTACACCGGGAAACCATTCAAACGTAGACACGGCTATGTAATAATCGTCGTCTACTCTGCAAATACTTGGATCCGGATTGAATCCTTTTAACACGGGGTTTATTATCATATGACCATATCCTCTCCTGTTATTTGTAATCAAACATTGGCTGTATCCTACCATAAACTTCTAAGCATTGTAAAGGGCTTTGCGCGCAAGGGGCGCGTGTCCAAAGGCATGGAACGCTTTCCTGCTTTTCCACCGCTAGAGGCGGGGGGAAAGCAAATTTAATACCCACTCCTGCGCTCGGGTTGACACAATACGAGTTTTTCGATACACTTTTATAAAAAGGAGGGTTACTTTATGACAGGTATGATGAAAACCGCTTTGATGACTGGAATTGGTAAAATAGAATTTGAGCAACGGCCGATTCCGCAGGCACAAGCGGGAGATGTGCTGATTCAGATTGAATACATCGGTGTTTGCGGTTCCGATCTGCACTATTATGAGGCGGGACGAATTGGCGATTTTATTGTGAGCCCGCCTTTCGTACTGGGGCATGAGGTCGGGGGGACTGTGGTTGCGTTGGGAGACGGCGTCACAGGACTGGCTATAGGGGACCGTGTTGCGCTTGAGCCCAATGTTACCTGCGGCGAGTGCGCGTTCTGCAACAGTGGGAAGTATAACCTGTGTCCAGACGTTCGTTTTTTCGCCACCCCGCCCATTGACGGCGTATTCCAGGAGTATGTTGTCCACCCTGCGCCCCTCTGTTTCAAATTACCAGACAATGTTTCAACTATGGAAGGGGCTCTGATAGAGCCGCTGGCCGTGGGGTTTCATGCGGCGAACACCGGCGGCGCAAAAGCCGGACAAAAAGCTTTGGTGTTTGGTGCAGGCTGTATCGGGCTGGTGAGTATCCTTGCGCTGAGAGCAAAAGGGGTCGAAACCGTTTATGCAGTGGATATGCTTGATTCCCGGTTGGCAGTCGCTGAAACCATAGGCGCAACAGCAGCGATTCATTTTGATAAACAGGACGTCATACAGACTGCTTCGGCTGTCGCCCCAGGTGGATTTGATCTGATTATCGAAACTTCCGGCAGCGAGGTCGCTGCCCGGCAGGCAATTGAGCTGGCTAAGAAAGGCAGTGTCATCGTTTTAGTCGGTTATTCCCCATCCGGAGACATGACTCTCCCCATGGGGAAAGCGATGGATAAAGAACTTTCGCTGAAAACAATTTTCCGTTATCGCCACGTCTATCCGGAAGCAATCCAAGCTGTATCCAACGGAGAGATACAGCTTAAAGATATTGTGACAAAAATCTTTACATTTGATGAACTTCCCAGCGCAATGAAGCTGTGTGCTGAGAACAAAGCTGATATTGTCAAGGCCGTTGTACGTGTATAAATCAGAACCACCACTTGAAGTGGTGGTTTCTTTGTTTGCACTAAAACTTAATGTAGAACGGAAGCAACCTTTTCTTGCTTCCGTTCTGCATCTTTTTATCGGGCTGTTTTGATACAGCTCCGGTACTCGTTATATGCCTCTTTAATAGTCCAGAATATCTTCTGGCGCAGAGTCAGGCCGCTCTAGTACATGCCATGGACGGGGGGAAATGGTCTCAATCAGCTCCTTGTAGTAATTACTATCGCTTCTCCACCGGTAGGTATAAGAGTTCGTCGCCATTTGCATGTACAAGAAATACCACGCTTCTTCCAGATTCGGGTTATCGTTGTCCGGCCAATCAACCATGTCATCCAGCAGGCACGCCGGGGTCTCTACCAGTCGTTGGAATATGCGGTTAATCATTGCCGCCGCCTCCGCTCTCTCCAGTGGATCGTCTGGGCGGAATGGCCCACCTACGCCCTCATCGCCCCTGATCCAACCTTCTTCGGCTGCACGGTTGATATACACTCTCGCCCAGTGGCCTGCGATGTCGTTGAATTGATTGTCATCGCTTACCGCCGCTGAAAAGGGGCCGATTCTGTCAAGGTTCATAAACCGAACCAAAATAACGGCCAACTCTGCACGAGTAATGTCTTCCTGGGGATGAAATTGGCCTCCTGTGATGTATGGAATGTTACGGAAGAATCCCATACCGACGGTTGTAGAAATTGCGTTGTTGAACCATTGGTGTAGTTGCACATCATTGAACGGGTTATTCTGTGTCCAATTGTCCGTACGCACCTCATCTTCGAGCATACGGAAGAAGATGGTCGCTACCTCCGCTCTCGTGATGTTATCCTGCGGATAGATATTCCCACTCGGTCTGCCGATCAGGAACGCTTGGCGCCAGAACACCTCACCTTCTTCAATCTCTTCCTCATCCTCATCTTCCTGTCCACCGCCGGAGTTATACAGGGTACCGGTATTCGTGATGACAGTGTTTGCCGCCGCCGGTAATATTTCGGCGCGGAACGTCACAACTACAGTTCCCGGCGCTGTAGCTGAAGTCGCCGCCGGGAGATTGACACGCACACGCAGTTCCCCATCGTCGCCAATGGTATATGACCCTACTTGCGCCGTTGCGGGGGTGACCGTCACACTGCCCGGCACGAACCGGAGGCCCGTTGGCAGATCGTCTACGATTGTAAAGCCGTCCAGCGCAAACGGATTCGGGTTCCGCGCCGTCAGCGTATACGTCACTTCGTCGCCCACTTGCACTTTTGTATCTTCCGGTACGTCTGAGGTCTTTTCAAGTGTGGCCGGAAGGCGGACAGGAACCTCTTCATCATCCTCATCTTCTCGCCCACCGTCTGGTCTGTACAGGGTGCCAGTATTTTCGATAACCGTGCCTACAATTGCTGCCGGTAATACTTCGGCACGGAAGGTCACAACTACAGTCCCGTATACATCATCTCCGTCCACGACTGTCGCCGCCGGGATATTTACAGATACACGCAGCACACCATCGACAAAGGTATACGCACCAGCCGCGCTGTTAATCCTCACGCTGTCCGCCACAAACTGGAGCCCCGCCGGCAGGTCGTCTACGATTACGAAATTCTCAAGCGCAAACGGATTCGGATTCCGCGCCGTTAAGGTGTATTCTAAAATGTCGCCCACGCGCACGATTGTGCCTTCCGCTACGTCTGAGGTTTTTTCAAGTGTCGCCGGACGGCGAACCTCAATCTCTTCCTCATCCTCATCTTCCGGTGTATTGTCTGGTCTGCGCAGTTCTCCGACGTTCTCGATCTCTTCGCCTGCCGCTTCCGCTAGTATTTTGGCCTCAAAGGCCACGACAACTGTCCCCGATGCTGTCGCCGATGCCGCCGGGAGATTTACGATGACACGCAGCGCTCCATCGACAATGGCGTATGCGCCTACTTGCGCCGTCGCGGGGGTAACCGTCACACTGTCCGGTACGAACGCAAGCCCCTCCGGCAGATTGTCTACAAGTATAAAGCCATTCAGTGGAAACTCGTTCGGATTCGTCGCCGTCAACCTGTATTCTACAATATCGCCTACGGCCACTCGTGCATCCGCAGGCACGTTGGAGGTCTTGACCAGCGTCGCCGGAAGGCGAACTTCAATCTCTTCCTCATCCTCATCTTCCCGCTCGCCATCTGGTCTGCGCAGTTCTCCGATGTTCTCAATCTCTTCGCCTGACGCCACCGGTAACACTTCGGCGCGGAAGGTCACGACGACAGCACCCGGTGCTGTCGCCGATGCCGCCGGGAGATTTACGATGACATGCAGTTCCCCGTCGACAATGGCGTATGTGCCTACCTGCGCCGTTGCGGGAGTAACCGTCACACTGCCCGGTATAAACGCAAGTCCCGCCGGCAAATCGTCCACGATTGTAAAGCCGTCCAGCGCAAACGGATTCGGGTTCGTCGCCGTCAGCCTATACGTCACGATATCACCTGCGGCCACCCATGGATACGTGTCTACGGAGGTCTTTTCAAGTGTCGCGGGGAGGCGGACTGGAACCGTTTCGTCAGTCTCATCTTCCTGCGTACCATCTGGTCTGTTCAAGAGACCGGTATTTATGATCGGTGCGCCTTCCGCTGGTGCCGATATCACTCTGGCACGGAAAGATACAGTCACAGTCCCCGGTGTTGTCGTCTCCCCTGTCACAGCCGCCGGGAGATTGACAGTGACACGCAGTTCCCCGTCGACAATGGCATATGCGCCTACCTGCGCCGTCGTGGGGGTAACCGTCACACTGCCCGGTATAAACGCAAGTCCCGCTGGCAGGTCGTCTACGATTACGAAATTCTCAAGTGCAAACGTATTCGGATTCGTCGCCGTCAACGTATATGTCACAGTGTCGCCCACCCGCACGCCTGTCGCTGGTGCGTTGGAGGTCTTGACCAGCGTCGCCGGGTGGCGGACTGGGATGGTTGCGTCGTCATCGGCTTTTAAGTCATCGCCGATGTATACGCTCACTTTGTTCTCCAATTCTCCGTCCGGATTTTCTCTATGGAAGTCCCGCAAGTCCAGATTCGCCTGAACAGTGACGGTAAACGTCAGCGTCACATATTCCTCCGGACCGATCCGGGGGATTGTGATTCCCGCTATCAGGTTTGCCACTGTCTTGGCGGGGTCTGTCGGCGGCAAAACTACATGATCTGTGTCTGAAGCTGCAATCGTCACAGTGCCCGCGCCCGGTGGGGCGATATACGGCAACAGATCAGACAAAGCATCCACGACCTGAACATTGTGGGCTGTTGCCACTGGGCTGTCGTTGCGCACCACGATGGTATACGTCAACACATCGCCGGGAGACACGGAGCGACTGGCAACGGGGCCAGCTACAGTCTTATCCGCATCGAGTTCAGGGCCGCGGAAATTCACATCGTAGTTGTTCAGCGGGTGCCGGAACTGTTCTGCTGGCTCAGAATCGGGGATGATTGATCTCTGGGCCGCCGCTGTTATCCCTGTATGCGTCAACGCATTGTTGGGCGGTGTAAAGGCGCCCTTGCCCGCAGTGTTGCCGGTGAAGACCACAGCCGCCCCAACAGTCAGGTTGTAATAGTGCTCTTCCCAGCCGGGGTCGTCAGCGTCCGGGCCGGGGAGCGGACTCTCGTAGGTAAATACTTCCGTAAAGATACCGCCGCCGTCGCTCCCTGCATGGTTCCCTTGGATTGTGCCGCCACTCACTGTGAGCCTAGCGTTCGCCGCCACATGCACACCGCCGCCGTAAGTTGCCCAGTTGCCAAAAGTGCTTTTGCACTCGTCGTCATTGATGTCATCAATCGTGGCTGCATCGGGGCCGCCGATTGTGACAGTTGCAGGGATGGTAACATTAGCAAGACTGTTGCCACCCAAGACAATGCTCGCCACAGAGATGCCGCCGCCATAGGTTGCCCTATTGCCCGCAATGACCAGATTTCCTGGTATTGTTTGAGTACCGCCATAGATGGCAATACCGCCGCCTGCGTTAGCTCCAGTAGTGGTGTAATTGTCGTATATGTAGATCGGAGCGATACCCGTGCGCCCCCACGTTATTTCAGTGTGGGGTTGCGCAGGTTTCCGGATGCATATCCCGCCGCCTCTGGCAGCTCCATTTCCTCGGATAACCGCGCCGTCAGCCATGGTAAAAAAAGTGTCGGCATTGCCGGCAGTCAATGATATACCGCCACCCATGTAGCGGGCCGTATTGTCTGCAATGTATTTTGGGGCTGTACCGTGCATGATAAAGGAGCTCCCACTTTCCACGTACACACCGCCACCACGGCCAGTTGCTCTATTTTCAGCGATTGTACCACTATGCATGTTGAACGTACCACCGTCTCTGACACGTACACCGCCGCCGTGGCCATGATTACACGTGTCAGGGACTCCGCCTACCTGATTATAACGAATTGTACCGCCGTGCATATTGAATGTACCGCCGTCTACATACACACCGCCAGCGGCAGGGACACCACCTACACCTTCCAGAGATGCAATTGCAAAGTTATTGTATATTTCAGCGTCTCCGCTCATGTAAAAGATGCCGCCGGTTACACTCACGCCAGCACCGCCCCCAAGCATTTCGTTTTCAGTGATTACACCGCCGCACATACTAAAGGTGCCACCGCTCACAAGTACACCACGCCCAGGTCCGGTAATTGTACCACCAGTCATATAGAGGGTACCGCCAGCATTGACGGTAACTGTACCGCTTATAATGACACCGTCACCTATGGTTAGAGTTTCGCCAGCATTAACAATCTGGCTACCATGGGTTCCTGGCAGGAGAGTGTTCAATGGCATTATGCCAACCTGCTCCTCCAATAACGCAACCGCCTGCACCGGCACCAATGTCATCACCATACAGAGCGCCAACAACAAACAAAAGCTTCTTTTGATTTTTGATTTCACAAAAATTCCCCTCCTGAAATCGTTTAATATCAAATTATTCTGCTCTACTTATATTGTATAACACGCACGCATTGTATAGCACACGCGATATTTCACTATATTTTGTATAGCACCCACTTTTTGGAGGTAGCGTATTTTACTAAATTTTTCACCTTATGTCAAGTATTTTTTTACGCTTTCTTCCATTTTACCCCCTGGGGAGTATCCTCCAGCAGGATTCCCATGGCGGAGAGTTCGTCCCGGATGCGGTCTGCCTCTGTCCAATTCTTTTCGGCACGGGCGGTTTGCCTGGCTTCGATCAGGGCCTCTACTTGGCTGTCTAAGTCCTCTTCCCCGCCAGCTCTGGCGTAGAGGAGCCCCAATACGTCGGTCAGTTCCCGGATTGCGGCGAGACAAGCGGTCGCAAACGGTTTCGATACGACCTCTGCGCTGGCCGTGGCAGTATTGATCTCCCGAACCAACTCGAAGATCACGGCGATGGCGTCGGCGGTGTTGAAATCGTCGTCCATGGCCTGGATGAAACGGTCTCTATAGGCGGGGATATCGGCAAGGAACGCCACCTCTGTGTCGGTGCGCGCATCCGCCGGGGCGTTTTGTTCTAAGAACACCAGATTGTCCACGGCGGTATAGAGCCGCTCTAAGGCGCTCTTGGCCTGGAACAGAATCTCGCCGGAGTAGTTGACGGGGCTGCGATAATGGCTCATCAGCATGAACATGCGGATGGTATCATAGCCGTAGGCATTCGCCGCGTCTCGGACGGTAAAGAAGTTGCCCAGGCTCTTACTCATCTTCCGGTTGTCGATGGATAAAAACCCGTTGTGGAGCCAATAGTTGGCCAGAGTACACCCGTTTAACGCCTCCGATTGGGCCACTTCGTTCTCGTGGTGGGGGAAGGTCAAATCCTGGCCCCCGGCGTGGATGTCGATGGTCTTGCCCAGATATCGGTTGACCATAACCGAGCACTCAATATGCCAGCCGGGCCGCCCCTCGCCCCAGGGGGATGTCCAGGACGGCTCCCCCGGTTTGGCCGCTTTCCAGAGGGCGAAATCCAGGGGGTTTTCTTTCACCGTATTCACGTCAATCCGGGCGCCGGATTGGAGGTCCTCCAACGCCTGACCCGACAGCTTGCCATAGCCATCGAACTTGGCCGTGCGATAGTACACGTCGCCGTTCACCTCGTAGGCGAAGCCCTTGTCGATCAATGTCTGTACCGCCTCAATGATGCCGTCTACGCACTCCGTCGCCTTTGGGTGGACGCTGGCTGGGTGGACACCCAGCCCCTGGGCGTCCGTAAAATACTCCATAATGAACCGCTCGGAGATATCCGCACTGGATACTCCCTCAGCGTTGGCCCGGTTGATGATTTTGTCGTCGATGTCCGTAAAGTTCTGAACAAAGGTCACGTCGTATCCACGGAATTCCATATACCGCCGCAAGACATCGAACAGGATGATGGGCCTGGAATTCCCCACGTGGATAAAATCATAGACCGTCGGCCCGCAGGCGTACATGGTCACCTTGCCCGCTTGGATGGGGACAAAGGCTTCCTTCTGCCCCGTTCTCGGATTGAAAAATTTCATTTTGTGTTCTCCTTTTCTCTGCATCTCTGTGTCTTGCAACGCTGTTCGATCCGCCCCAACTCGGCCCGGAGGGCCGCGAGTTCTGCGGATATGGGGTCTGTCACATCGATCTGTGCCACATCGGAGACAAAATCCACCGGCCTGTCTGCGATGCGTATTACACGGGCGGGTACGCCTACGGCGGTGCTCTCCGGGGGGATCGCCTCCAGCACCACGGCCCCCGCCGCTACACGGGCGTTGTCCCCCACGGTAAATGGCCCCAGCACTTTGGCGCCCGCGCCGATGAGTACGTTGTTCCCGATAGTGGGGTGGCGCTTACCTTGGTGCTTTCCGGTCCCTCCCAGGGTCACCCCTTGATAGAGGAGCACATCGTCCCCCAGCTCCGCCGTCTCGCCGATGACAATCCCCATACCGTGGTCGATGACCAGCCGCCGCCCGATGGTCGCACCGGGGTGGATTTCCACCCCCGTCCAAAAACGGCTCCACTGGGAGACGAGGCGCCCCAAAAACCGGAGCCTCCGCCGCCATAGCCAATGGGCCAGCCAATGGTTGATCGTCGCGTGGAGGCCGGGGTATAGGATAAAAATCTCCGCCCCGCTCCGGGCCGCCGGGTCTCGCGCTTTATATGCTTGTATTGTATCCCGTAAATTTTGAAACAACATGATCTCCTCCATTATATTGAGAAAATAAAACCGCCTCTTATGGCCATATATGACCACAAGAGGCGATACAATATCGCGGTTCCACTCCCATTTCTTCCTCATCCGGCAGTCACCGGATTTTAGCCTTAACGCAGCCAGACGGCGGGCCATTTCCTGCCCACCCGCTCCCGGGCGCACTTGGGGCTACATCCGACCAGATCCGCTTTCAGCCAGCGGCAGATCCTCTCTGCTGTCGTCTATCGCCTTACTTTTCCCGTTCATTGCGGTGTTGATATGCTGTATCAGTATAGTATCATGGGGTGGGTTTGGTGTCAAGGCGTTTCAATCACGCTACCACAATACTCGCATCTCTGTGTCGCACCGGGCTTTGCCTCGACAGTGGCGCCGCAACCTGGACAGTTGACGAAACGTGCGGTTCGAGATGCCGTCTGCTCCGGTTGGCGGTCAGGTGCCGGTGGTTCTGGCATTGTACTCTGATCTGCGGCAAAGGCGTTGCGTCTGCGTCTACGCCTGCGTACAAGTACAATGATCAGTATGATTAGGCCAACGGGCAGCACGACAAAGAGAAGAATTAAAATTGTAACTATAAGCCAAATACTGGTTTCTGCCTCCGTCGCATCGCTATCCCAGATATATGTATACGTTGATCCAAGCCGACCCAATGTCATTCTGTCGCCGCTTATACGTATATTTGTATCCTCGCCGTCCATAAACAATCTGTCGTTTGTAACGTGCCAAGTAAACTCTGTACGAAAGCCGGGGAGGCCGTCTACCCCTGTGCCGTCAGGGCGAAACACCACGATCCAGGAACTGTTCGTATCCCAGCGCCATGTACCGATTAACATTTCCTCAAGCGGCTCTGATGCGCTTGCGCCGATTCCAAAATTCGCAAATAAAACGACAGCGATAAGGATTACTAACACAACATGTTTTAATATCTTTTTCATCAAATTCTCCTTTACTACTTGTCCGGGGTTATTCGAAGGCCCCCTCGTTTTGAGGAGGCTGTCAGCGTAGCTGACTGGGGGAGGCCCTACTCCCCGTCCTGCGCAATCAGCACCCTGCCATTGCGCACAAAATACTCTACACCGGAATACATCGTCGTCATCAGGATCGCCGCTACCGCTACAATATCTACTGTCACCGCACCGACAATCACCCAATCGTGGAACGGGGTCAGCATGAAGCAGATGCCGATGAACGTGACCAGCGTCTTGACTTTGCCGCTTGCCCCAGCGGCGATGACGGTACCTGAACTGGCCGCCATCATCCGCAGACCACTGACTGCAAACTCCCGGGTGAGCACCACCATCAGTATCCAAGCGGGCATCCTGCCCCATTGGACGAAGATCAACATGGCGCTGACCATCAGGAGTTTGTCCGCCAACGGATCCATGAATCTGCCAAAGTTAGTGGTCTGGTCGTATTTTCTGGCGATATATCCGTCAACCACGTCAGTGGCACCGGCCAAGATGAAGACTGCCAACCCGACGAGTTGGGAATGTGGCCCGCCGAAAAGCAAAACGCCCATAAAGAGCGGGATCAGTAAAATACGCAGGATTGTGACCTTGCTGGCCGTCGTCATTGGGATTCCTCCTCTGTGCCACAGAGCACACCCATCATTTCCCCGTCAACCTCTCCCGTGTAACACACCTGATAAAACTGACCGGGAACCACCTTATCTTCTGACTTCGCTACGATCCAGACCACGCCGTCTATGTCCGGGCTCTCGGCATAGCTTCTGCCGTAGTGAAGCCCTCGGTCAGAGTCGTAGCCCTCACACAGAACCCATTCTTCTCTTCCCACCCGCCCCTCGTTGAACCGATCTACCACGCGGGACTGGGCGGTCATCAGCGCCTCGGCGCGACGCTCCGCTTCTTCCAGCGCGGGGCGACCTGGCATCCGGGCGGCGGGGGTCTCATCTTGGGGGGAGTATGGGAACACGCCAACCCGCTCAATTCCCGTCGCCTCTAAAAAGGCGGCCAATTCTTCCAGTTCCGCCTCGCCTTCGCCCGGCAAACCTGTGATCAGACTAGTGCGAAGCACCAGACCCGGCAGAGCGGCCCGGAGTTTTGCAAACAGGACACGAATCTCCGCCCCTGATCCCCGGCGGTTCATGGCCGTTAGGATGTTATCATTGATATGCTGAATGGGGATATCTAAGTAATGGATCACTTTCTCCGTGTCCCGGATAGCTACAATGAGTCGATCATCTATCCCGTCGGGGTAGAGATAGTGGAGCCGGATCCATTTGAGTTCCGGAATCTCCGCCAACGCGGCGATTAGATTAGGCAGTTGTCGTGTACCGTCCAGATCTACGCCGTACTGGGTGATGTCCTGGGCCACCAGAATCAGCTCTCGCACCCCGTCCGCCGCTAAGCGGCGGGCCTCGACCAATAGACTCTCCATGGGCCGGGATCGGAACTTCCCTCGGAGGCTTGGGATCACACAATAGGCACAACGGTTATCACAGCCCTCGGCGATTTTCAAATAGGCCCAGCCGGGCGAGTGGACGACAATTCGCTCCCGATCTTCCAGGGGTGCGTCAATATCGCCAAAGATGGCGACCCGCTCTCCGTGTAGCACCTGATCTAGGGCATGGACAATCTCCCCATAACTGCCAGTGCCAAGGACGGCATCCACCTCGGGCATCTCTTGTAACACATCTTCCCCGTACCGCTGGCTGAGACAGCCGGTAACAATAATTTTTTTCAGATCGCCCCGCTGTTTTAACTCACCCAGTTCCAGAATGTGACCAATGGCCTCGTCCTTGGCGGTGTCGATAAATCCGCAGGTGTTGACCACTGCCACATCCGCCGCCTGGGGATCGCCCACCGTAGTGTGGCCGGCCTTGACCAAAAGATAGAGCATCTCCTCGCTGTTGACCTGATTTTTCGCACAGCCGAGAGAGATGAGTGCAATGTTTGCCATGAGTATCGATAAATCCTTCCGTGATTCGTCTTTATTCTTCAATGGACTCCAGATACCGCCGCATCCCGGCGGATATCTCGTCCCAGCTGTAGCCCCGCCTGGCCAGGGCGTCGGCCACCCGCTTTTCCTCTCTGCGATCAGGGATCTCTCCCCGGAGCTTTGCCCGAACAAACCGGTCTAAGTCGTCCCGTTCCTCCGGAAGGGTTTCTAAAGCCGTCTCCCATAAATCGCGGGGGACGCCCCTGCGCCACAGCTCCTGTTGGATTCGGCGCTTGCCGTAACCCCGACCCCCGTAGTGCCGCACCACCTGCTCGGCATAGGACGCATCACACAAGAGGCCGATCTCCGCCAGCCAGTAGACGGCGTCCTCTGCCCGATGGGGGTCTTCGCCCTTTTGCACCAGTTTGTCCATGAGTTCTTTTGCACTCATGGCACGGCGATCCAATAGCTGGACTGCCCGCTTCCTGATCCGTTCCGTCTCCTCTGGCCGGGGCGTGGGATCGAAATCGTCTATCATTCGTCGTCAAACTCCTCAGCGGTCACATCTACAGCGGGGCCTGCGGCTTTGGATGGAGCCTTGCCTTTCGGCTCTTGCAACCGCTCAAAATTCGAGCGGATTTCCGCCTCTAACTTGTCAAAGTCCTCTTGATTTTCCAGGAGAAATTCTTTTACGTTGTCCTTGCCCTGAAACCGGTTCTCCCCCAGGGTATACCAAGCTCCGGCCTTGTCGATCAACTCCAAGGCGACACCCATGTCCACCAGTTCGCCGACTTTGCTGATCCCTTTCCCGTAGATGATATCGAACTCCGCCTGCTTAAACGGCGGGGCAACTTTGTTCTTGATGACCCTTGCCCGGGTACGGTTTCCGATCATCTCCGTGCCGCTTTTTAGGGTTTCAATCCGGCGCACGTCGATACGGACACTGGAAAAATATTTCAGCGCCCGTCCGCCGGGGGTAGTCTCGTTGCTGCCATAGGTGACGCCGATCTTCTCCCGCAATTGATTGATAAAGATTACCACGCAATTGGTCTTGGAGATGGATCCGGCCAATTTCCGGAGCGCTTGGCTCATCAACCGGGCGATGACGCCCACACTGCTCTCCCCCATGCCGCCCTCGATCTCACTGCGGGGCGTCAGGGCCGCTACAGAGTCCACGACTACCACGTCCACAGCGCCGGAGCGCACCAACACCTCGGTGATATCCAAGGCCTGCTCCCCCGTGTCGGGCTGGGAGATGAGGAGGTTGTCAATATCCACGCCCAAGGCCCGGGCGTATGCCGGCTCCAGGGCGTGCTCTGCGTCTACGTAGGCCACCTCGCCGCCCATCTTCTGGGCGCAGGCGACCACGTGGAGGGCCAGGGTCGTCTTACCGGAGGATTCCGGCCCGTAGATCTCTACAATCCGGCCCCGGGGTACGCCACCGATTCCCAGTGCTAAATCCAGGGACAGAGACCCGGTAGAGATGGCCTCCACCTGTACCGCCTGGGCGTCCCCCATCCGCATGATGGAACCTTTGCCGAAGTCTTTCTCAATTTTGCCCATGGCGGTTTCTAACGCCTTTTTCTTATCCGAGGCGGGTGCCGCCGGCACAATCGGTTTTTTCTTTTCTGGCATACCTATCCACCGTCCTTGTCTATATTATCTGTTCATTGTTAATTGTCAAACTGCCCCACTACGACCCGGTCAATGCCCTGGGTATCTTTGCACTTGACAATCTTCGTCAAGTTATTGAGAATGAGGATATCGGCCACATCCGCCGCCTGATTTACACCACACTCGAATAGGAAGGCGCCGTCCGGTTTTAAGATTTTTTTCCACTCCGCCACGATGACCCCGAAAAAATCTAACCCGTCAGAGCCGCCGTCCAAGGCCAGGATGGGTTCAAAGTTGCGCACGGTCTCATCCAGCCAGGCGATGTCCCCCGTGGGGATATAGGGCGGATTGGATACGATTAGATCAAACTCGCCCAGGAGCGAAAAGGGCGGTGACCGCTTGGCATCTACCACGGCGCAGGATACTCGGCCTGTCAGCTTGTTCGACACGACGTTTGCGCGGCTGACCTTCATGGCCTCCGAGGACACATCTCCTAAGACCACCCGCACCTGGGGTACATTCTTGGCGATGGCCAATCCCACACAGCCGCTACCACAACAGATATCCAATACCCGGCTCCCCGCCGGGAGCCATTTGGCCATGGCGATGGCCTGTCCCGCCAGTATCTCCGTATCCGTCCGCGGAATCAATACCTCTCTCGTAACACTGATGGGGATGCCGTAAAACTCCCAACTGCCAATGATATAGGCCAAGGGTTCACCCGTCATCCGGCGGGCCAAAAGTTCGTCCACCTTGGCCTCAAATCCCTGGTTGACGTACAGGCCCATGTCCCGGACAAACTCCTCCTTTGTCTTATCGGCGGCGGCAGACACCAATAGCCGCGCCTCCAGACCATAGCCCGCAATTTGAGATTCACGGAACTGTCTGCGCACGTTTAAGAAGACGTCATTGTAAGTCTTTGGCTTTGGCATAGCTTACATCTCTCCCCCAGGGCGTATGGGTACGCCCCCCCTTGTAGGGGCGCCCATTGTACGCCCCTTTATGTCAGCGGCAATTTCACTGTGACAGAGAGCCCGCGATCTTCGGCATTTTCTATCTCTAGCTGGCCATCATGGTAGCGGACAATCTCCTCACACACGGCGAGGCCAATTCCGCTCCCTCTCTGTTTAGAACTACCTTTGAAAAATTTCATTTTCACATGCTCGATCTCATCTACCGGAATCCCCGGCCCGAAATCCCGGATCTCCACGGAGATATCCGTATCGTCTCGTTCCAGCCGCACGGCAATCTTGCCGCCGTCTCGTCCGTGCTTTGCAGCATTGTCCAAGATGTTATAAAATACCTGTCGGAGCCGTTCCGGATCCCCGGATATCTCGGGCAACTCCCCCTCGTAGGAGGTGTAGCTGAGTTCAATTCCATCCCGGCGCAAGTGTTCCCGGTAGGTAAAAATAGTCTCCTCCAACTCCTGGGCCAGATCGATCTGCTTGATGTTTAAGGTAAAGCGCCCGTCCTCCATGCGTGTAAATTCCAGGAGTTCCTCCACTAACTTTCCCAACCGTCGAGCCTCGCCCAAAATGATCTCCACGCCCCGGCGATTGTCAGGGGATAAACTGTCGTCGTAGAGCAGGGTCTCCCCCCAGCCGGCAATGGCGGTGATGGGGGTGCGGAGTTCGTGAGACACAGAGGAGATAAACTCCGTCTTGAGGGCCTCCGTCTGGTTAATACGCATGGACATGGTGTTGATGGCATCCGTCAGTTCGCCCACTTCGTCGTTGTGCTGTTTGTCCAACTGGATGCCGTAACTCCCCTCACTGATCCGGTGGGCCGCCGCCGTGATCTCCGTAATGGGCCGGACGATAGAGCGGATAAAGAAGACGTTGGCCACAAACAGAATGGCAATAATCACAGCCCCCAACCCCAAGGCAATATTGAAGGAGAGGCGCACAACAGGCGCGGCGTTGGATATGATTAAATTGACGACCACAGCCACAATGATCAAAAGTCCCAATGCCAGCATGGCGTTGCTATAAAACCAACGACGGCGGATGCTGAACGCCTGCCCCGGCTTGCCCCTCCGGCGGAGCTGCTGTCTCACCGCGCTCCGACGGTTCTCCTTTAAAAGCCCCATTTGTATCCAAATCCCCAGACTGTCGTGATATAGGTTGGATTCGTGGCGTCGTCCTCAATTTTAATCCGCAGGCGGCGGATGTTGACGTCCACAATCTTCAGTTCCCCGTGGTAATCCCGGCCCCAGACGATGGAGAGAATCTCCTCTCTGGACAGCGCCTTTCCGGGGTTCTCCATGAACATGTGCATAATGGTGTACTCCACCTGGGTCAGGCGAATCCGTTCCCCATTTTTCTCCAGGGAACGATTTTTCGTGTTGAGAGTAAAAGGCCCGTGCTGCAGTTCACCCAACTCTTCCGGTTCCCCCCCTGTACGGCGGAATAGGGCATCTACCCTGGCGGTCAGTTCCATAGGGGAGAATGGCTTTGTCACATAGTCATCGGCCCCGTTCATGAGCCCTGTCACTTTATCCATCTCTTGGGCGCGGGCCGTGAGCATGATTAACCCAATCTTCGGATCCATGGCCCGGATCTTCCGGCAGACCTCAAGCCCATCCGCATCCGGGAGCATAATATCGAGAAGCGCGACCTTGATATCCGGGTGGACCTTGAGTTGTTCAAAGGCCTCTGCCCCGCTGGCGGCTTCGATCGGCTCATAGCCGCCCCGCCGCAAATTGATCACTACAAAACTACGAATACTGGCCTCATCCTCGAGAACTAAAACTTTTTTCATGTATTCTCCCCACGGGGCAAGCCCCGCGGGGGCCCCATCAATTCAATCTCCTCGGCGAGGCAAAGCCCCGCCGGTATCAAGATTTTTGCCGTAGGCAAAAATGCTTGGACGCCGGACTCCCGGCGGCGGGCTGTTCGCCCATGGGGCGAAACAGACATGAAAATTGTGCTATTGATGTACAACTACATCATCTTACCACATTAAAAGCAAAATTGGTAGCTTTTTTTGAAACTATTCCCTTTTCGCTCTTACTGTGCTATGCTGGCGGCGGAGGTCACGCGTATGCATATTTATTGCACCCCCTATACTCCCATCCCGGAGCCGGAATTGCTCTTGGCGCTCCTTCCCCCACTTCGCAGAGATCGTCTCCACCAAGCGGGGCATCATCACCCCGGCCCCCTCTCTTCCTACGCCCTGCTCTCTCTGGCCTTGGACCGGCACTGCGGCATCTCTGCCGAGACGGCAATCCGCTATACAGACCAAGGCCGCCCCTATCTACCCAGACACCCTGTCCACCTCTCCCTGAGCCACAGCAAGACCCACGCCCTCTGTGTTTTGGCGGAGTTCCCCGTCGGGTGCGATATTGAAACCCACCGCATCATCTCCGACAGGGTAAAACGCCGCGTTTTGGCCCTAGGTGAAAATCCGGCGGAGTTCTTCATCCATTGGACACTAAAAGAGAGCGCCATCAAACTGGCCGGACGGCAAGACCGCCCGCTCTCCAAGATATCTTTCGCCATCACCGGGGATCAGGCCACAGGCGAAGACACCCACGGCTGGTTCTATCGCCAAATCCCCAACGCCACCGCCGCTGTCTTGGCACATATCCCATTTCCCAAGCCGGAACTCACCCTAATCGACCAGGAGATGCTTTTTTCCTATGCCGTTAAAAAACGGGGTTGAAATTGGTCGACGTATCGGGTATAATACATTCCTACACCGCCACACAATATGCCGGTGTGATGGAATTGGTAGACGTAGTGGACTCAAAATCCACCGCCTTCACGGGCGTCCCGGTTCGAGTCCGGGCACCGGCACCAGAGGACCTTGAACATCACTACAAAGGTCTTTTACATTCAAAGGACCCAATGCGTTTGAATAGCATTGGGTCCTTATTTTTTTGTTTTTTTAATGTGCTTTACAATGGTTCTCCGCAATTGCGGCAACAGTGATCCTCAGCATCATTCCTCTGCCCGAACAATATCACAGCGGTTCCTCTCAAATGTGCATGTGGGGGGATATCGAGTGTTTCGGGTGATGCCGCTCTCTCTTTTGGACAACCGCCCTTTACAGCATAAACGCACAACTTCTTTGTTTGTTGCAGCGATTGATGTTAGGCAGAAAGCGTGGTACAATACGATTAAAGATGTATACAACACACAGTTTCTAAGCAGAGGTGACTGTCCATGATCCGCATTGCGGTATGCGATGACGACCCACGCATTATACAGTGCATCCATGAATATTTAAAAGCAAAACACGCATCTCTCTCCAATGAAACCCTGGATATCTCGACTTACGAATCCGGCGAGGATTTTTTGCGCGATACAGAGGATGGCCACTTGTTTCACATTGTGTTTATGGATATCCAGATGCAACATATAAGCGGCCTAGAGGTGGGGGAACTGTTGCGCAAAAAGCCGGAGGGTGACGATGTCATTATGATCTACATATCTCACCACGACAGCTATTTTGAAGACCTGGTTCAAATTGGCAGCTTTCGCTTCCTCAAAAAGCCCATAGATGAAGCCCACCTAGACACTGTTTTCACAAGGGCCCTGCATTTAGCGATGAAATATAAAACCGCCCTGGAAATACCCAGCCTCTTTCAATTCAAAGTCGGCGCAGAGGTCCACACGGTTTCGAGCGATACAATCGTATACTTGAAAAACGAAAAACGTATCATTGAGCTGCATGTCTGGGATTTGGCAGACAAAACCATTGGCATCATAAATAAGTTCTACTCTAAAATGGATGCCGTCTTAGAAAAGCTCCCCCGAGAACAATTTATCCGCTCAGAACGCTCTCATATTGTGAACTTTCAGTATGTAAAACGCATGGCGAAAGACGCCTTTATCCTCACAGACAAAAGAGAGACCCGCATTCCCATTGGCAGAGCGTATAAGGATGATGCGAAAAAAGCGTATTTCAAGTACATGGAGGAGTCGGTATGGCGGAGAGCATTGTCCAAATAGTCTACTATATAAACAGTGTCATATATCTGGGTATGACCTATTACGCCTTCACTTGCATATTTGAGCCCATTACGAAAAAAAGATGGATTTTGCTCATATATATCGGTTTTTTCGCCATCGCCTCAAGCCCGGCTTTCCATTTTGAAAGCGGATGGATAAATTTCGCTGTCAATGCGCTGTTCTTCTTATCTGTAGCCTTTCTTTTTTCAGGGGGCTTATGGAGTAGGCTTCTCTTCTCTTCCATGCTGTACGCAAGTAGCATTCTAGCAAATACTATTTCTTTTTTGAGCCTAAACTATATCTATTACTATCAATACGGCGCCGCCGTTCCCATAGAGTATATACACAGCATCGGCAGAACTGTTACAAACGTGATTTTCTTACCCTTACTCCTTGCCAGTATCATGCTGTTTCGCAAGCTATTGAAAGGAAAAATCCAGGCGAGCTATTTCAAAGCTCCTGTGGCCTATACAAGCTCTGTCTTTTTAATGCTGGCGGGGATTATCTTAATCGACTTATTATTTATTCTGGCAGCCATGGCCGAGATACACACAAACGCAATTCCCATCATAATCGGCCAGCTGGCAATTCTTTTTTTTATTATTTGGCTTTATTACACCATCCGGGGCCATCTAGATGCCCTTGAAAAGAGCAGGCTAAAAGATCACATGCTAGAGCGGTGGGAGATGCAGTATCAAACGGTGTTAAGCGCCCAGAAAGTGATAGCGGAGCTTAACCACAATTTGCGCTTTCATTTTCTGACCTTATCTGGCTTTTTGAAAAAAGGAGAGATCGATGAGGCCAAGGCCCATATAGCTGCACAAATCGGCGATGTGAATTATATTATCAATACAGGCAACATGTCCATAGATGCCATGTTAAATTACTATAAGCAAGGGGTGGAAGATACCTTAGGCATCCAACTCAAGGCAGATATCCAGGTTCCGCCTAATATGAAGCTAGACGCCAATCTCATTGTGACCATCCTGGGAAACGCTATGGAAAATGCCATGGAAGCCTGCCAGCAGGTAGCCCAATCCTCTCGCTATATCCAGATAAAAGCAACGATCACAGAAAATGCGGCCCTCATGATTGTCATAGAAAATCCCTATGTTGCAGAACCCCTCTTGGATAAAGAAGGAAACCTCATGACCACCAAAGCGAATAAGGAGACCCACGGTTTGGGCCTCGCCAGCATTCGAGAAATTTTGTCTGAGGATGTGGGGCATATCCATTATGAATATGCCAATAACTGTTTCCGGTTTATGCTGCTATATTATGACGTTTTGGAGAAAGACGTGTCGAACGTTACCTTTGTATGAGTGAACGTTACAAATGACCGGGGTACCTCTTTTCATTGAAAGAAACACATGATACTGTATTGAAATGGTATGGCATGTGTTTTTTCTTTTTGTAGAGTCCTTCGACTATACTTAGGTAAGGAGTGCCTTTGGAGTGAAAAAGCTAAAAGCAACGGCCGCTGCCCTTTGCCTGATTTTGATAATACTGGTGTTTAACGTTCCAGACATCAACTATGGCCAAGGGCCGGATCACGCCTATGTGCCGGATTACGAAGAGGGATACTCCCACAGCATACCCTGCTCTGAGAGTTGTACGTCCAGCGAATACGAAGTCTGCGACAGCGGTGGCGGCGCGTGCTCTGAGTGAGCTTGTGTGATGCCAGCTGTCTTTCTTTATAGGAAAGGAGAGACAATATTGTTTCTTCTGTTTTGGATTATTTTAAACTCCCGTGTAACGGTTGAGGTGGTGGTAATCGGCGTTTTTGTCAGTGCCATTATGACCTTGTTTACCTATCGCTTGATCGGCCTCAGGTTTAAAGAAGAGTTGAAAATTTGGGCAAAGGCGGGGCATTTGTTTTTCTACTTGACCGCTCTGCTTTTGGAAATCGTAAAGGCCAACCTCCAGATGATCAAGATTATACTCTCTCCTACTTTGCAGATACAACCCCAGATTTTATATTTCAAATCCCCAGTCAAGCTTAATTTTGCAAAAATTGTGATGACTTATTCTATCATGCTCACCCCAGGAACCGTAATCTTTGAGCTGAAGGGGGATCGGTTCGGCATACACGCCATAGACCCTGCGATGGGTATGGGGATAAATGACTCCAAGCTGGTGCAACGACTAAAACGAATTGAGGAGGGCATCGATGGTGATTGAATACGCAGATGCCACCCGCCTACTTTTACAGTTTGGCATTTTGTTTCTCGCTTTGACCATGTGTCTCTGCTTGGTTCGCGCCGTAACAGGACCCAAGCTTGCAGACCGGATCATTGCCACCAACATGATCTGTGTGAAAACCATTCTTCTGGTGGTAATGGTCGGCATAAACATCAACGAGTATTTTCTGGTAGATGTGGCCCTGGTTTATGCGCTTTTGAGCTTTTTGGCTGTGGTCGTCTTTACCCGCTTTATGCTTCAGGTACGCTTAAATAGGGCAAGGCAAGCGGAAGGAGAAAAAAAAGAGGAGGAGAGGGAGCAATATGGAACTGATTAGGTTTATTATAGCAGCGTTTTTTTTAATTGGCGGGATGTTTGTTTTGGCCGTTGCGACTCTTGGCCTGTTTCGTCTGAAACATGCCTTAAACCGACTGCACGCTGCCGCAAAGTGTGACACATTAGGTTCTTTGATGATGTTAATCGGCATGGCCATTCTTGTTGGAGCAAACTTCACAACTTTAAAGATTTTGGCCTTAATTGTTTTCTTCTGGCTGACAAACCCTGTGGCCGTCTACATGATTGGTCGTGCGGAAGTACATACAAACCCTCATGTGGAGGCTGAATGCGAAGTGATGGAATTATGATATTGTTTGACATGGTTCTATTCGAATATCTGCTGCTCTTTTTTTTAATTGCGTGCGCTCTTGCGGTTTCTTTTACCAGAAAGGTGATTTCGGCGGTTATTATCTTCATGTCCTATAGCATTATCATGTGCATTATCTGGGTGATGCTGGAGGCTCCCGATTTGGCCTTGACTGAGGCCGCAATTGGTGCCGGTATTACCAGTGTTCTGTTCTTTTTGGCTATTAAGCGCATCAATTCCATGAGGAAGGAGAACCGCGATGACCAGGGGTGATGGCAATCATGCCGGTAAAGGCGACAATGTCAAAAAATTTCTAAATTGGGTCAACGCAGACGAAGACCTCCCCAACCTAGTGGAATTGAGCGATGAAGAAACCGAAGAAGACCAGCACGATGAGGAAGAGCAGGATGACAACGAAGAAATCGAAGAGCCCGAGGTTGTCCAAACCATCGATCTGGATGCTTTAACTGAAGGCTACGAAGGCGATGACGAGTTTGAATACCCAGACGAGGTGGCCTTTGAAGACCCGTTGGGAGAAGAAGAAATCCGTGTTGGAAAACGAATTTCCGCGGCATTGCAAGAACCTCTGTTCATGTCCCGAAAGCAAAAGATACAGATGGAAAAGTTCCGCTTTTTTTATTTAATCTTATCGGCAATTGTCGCCATTAATGTCATTGCGGTACTTCTCATAACAACTCACTACCTGCCGGCGTTTGGTTCTGCAGAAAATCCCGCCGTAAATGAAGTCTATATCCGATACATTGAGCAGGGAACTGCGGAAACAGGTGCTTTGAATATTGTGGCGGCAGTGTTATTTAGTTACCGCTCTTTTGACACCTTGGGCGAAGCCTTTATGTTGTTTGCAGCCGCCATCGGCGTAATCATCTTAATGCGAAAGCCCGCTGCTTCTGATAAAGCCGGGAAAGACAAGGAGTGACATCCCGACTTATGCACCTGTTTGCCATGAGAAAGGAGAGGGGTTCTTGCCTAGAAAATGTAAAATTTACCGTGATTTCCAGCAAGCCGAAAGCCAGCCGCTGATTTTAAAATTTGCTGTCGGCCTCCTTGCCCCGTTTATTATGATCTACGGGATATACATCTTGTTTAACGGACATTTATCCCCTGGAGGCGGGTTTTCTGGCGGCACGATCTTAGGGACGGGGCTGGTGCTTTGCTCTCTCGCCTATGGTTCGGGTAAAGTTCATCGTTTTTTCACCTTCAAGACCTTCATCGTGCTCTGTAGCACAGCTCTGGCTTTTTACACCTTGATTAAAGCATACTCCTTCATCATAGGCGCCATAGGCGGCACAACGGGGATCCCTCTGGGTACGCCGGGGAATATTTTAAGCGGCGGTCTCATCTTACCTCTGAACATCAGCGTGGGCATTGTTGTGGCCTGTACCATCTATAGTTTTTACGCACTCTTTTCAGAAGGCGAGGTATAGCTTTGGGCGGTTTGATTACAAGTCATTTTGAAGCCACGGCCATGATCTTATTCGGCATTGGTTTTGTTACGCTCCTGCTGCAAAAAAATCTGATCAAAAAGATAATTGGGCTAAACATCATGGACACAGCCATATTTCTTTTTTTAACGGCAAAGGGTTATATCACAGGCAGGAGTGCACCCATCATCGTAGACGGGATCACCCAGATGGAATACTACATAAATCCCATTCCCAGTGCACTGGTGCTGACGGGCATTGTCGTTGCGGTGAGCATCACGGCCTTTGCCCTGGCCCTGTCCTTAAAACTATACGAAAAATACGGCACCTTGGATATGGATAAAATTTCCTTGATGTCCCGTGGGAGGTAAGGCTTGTGGGCCTCGCATATCATGTTCCGCTGATTGTTATCTTTTTGCCCATGCTGGCCGCCATCGCCCTGCCTCTGATACGGCGGGCATATCCGGCAAGGCTTATTACCCTCAGTGTGCAAATACTGACTATCTCAGCCTCCCTTGGCCTGACGCTTTTTCTCTGGAACGCTCCGATCTCGTATTTTACTTATGAGATGGGGTATTTCCCCTCGCCCTGGGGCAACGAGCTGCGGGCGGGAATCCTCGAAGCCCTACTGGCCACAACTTTTTCAGCGGTTTTGATGTTTTCTATCTTGGGTACCCGCCAGGATATAGAACGAGACATTGGAAATGACAAGCAATACCTCTATTACTGTATGATCAACCTCTTGGCCGCTTCTCTCATGGCCTTGGTCTTTACAAACGACCTCTTCAATGCCTATGTATTCATTGAGATAAACACCATCGCCGCCTGCGCCATTGTTGTCTCCAAAGAAACAGGCGAAACCTTAAAGGCAACGATAAAATACCTCTTTTTAAGCGTCATGGGATCCGGCCTGTTCCTGTTATCCGTTGCCATTTTATATTCCATCACCGGCCATCTCTTAATGGAGCCTGCAGGTGCCGCAATCACAGAATTGGTCGCCGCCGGAGAATATCAGTTCCCCTTAACCATAACCATCTTGCTCTTTATTGTCTCTATGGCCGTTAAGAGCGCCCTATTCCCCTTCCATACATGGCTACCGGACGCCCACGGCTCCGCCACCACTGCCTCCTCTGCGATTCTTTCAGGCCTTGTGCTAAAAGGCTATGTGGTGATGCTCTTAAAAATCTTGCACCGGGTCTATGGCCTCGAAATCACTGATGTGCTAGGCGTGTTTCCAGTTCTCTTCGTCCTTGGCATAACCGGTATGATCGCAGGCTCTGTTATGGCCTGTTTCCAAACCAAACTAAAGCGTTTGATCGCCTATTCTTCTGTGGGACAGATCGGATATATCTTTATGGGCATGGGTCTTAACACCCTGGGGGGCTTTACTGCTGCAAGCTTTCACATCATTGCCCATTCCATCACAAAGAGTATGCTCTTCATTGCAGCGGGCTTACTGATTAATGCAGCGGGTTCTTATACTATATCTGACATGGCCGGTGCTGGAAGAAAAAGCAAACTGGCCGGGATCGCATTTACGGTGGGGGCCTTATCCATGGCGGGCATTCCGCTTTTCGCCGGATTTGTGTCTAAGTTTTACTTGGCGGGCGCTGCGGTATATGGGGAGCGCACCATATGGCTCACCATGCCGGTACTTGCCGTCAGCACCTTTTTAAACGGCCTCTATTATTTCCCGGTAATCGTCAAGCTCTATTCCGGAAAAAAAGAGAGCTTGACAGAAGACGGTGAAGGTGAGGGCGGACTTCTAACCCCGGCTGCGGACAGTTTTCGGAAGCCGGCTCTCGCTTCCGCTATCGCCCTTGTCTGCCTCATCCTTGCAAATGTGGCCCTGGGTATATTCTTCGCACCGATTTTACAGGCACTTGAAACCGGATTTCTATGGTTGGGTTAGGACATAACCCCTAGCAAGGAGATACATATGATGATGCCAACAATAATACAGATTCTCCCCATAACCATCGTGCTTCTCCTCATCGCTGCAGCCGTGGTAATTGGAATCATGAAACGTCCGGACGCAGCAAAAAAACTGGCCGTCTGCGCCCATGTTGTGGCCTTTGCGCTCTCTCTTTTGATGCTAAGCGCCATAAGAGATGGAGAGCAAATCAGCATGATCATCGGCGCAGAACCCTGGAATTTTTATTTATTGGTTGGTTCCTTAGATGCCTTTCTGGTCTCCCTGTTTGTCGGGGTGAGCCTACTTATCCTCTGGGCCTCCGCCACCATGATCGACCATGACGTGAAGGAAAAGCAGATTCCTATTTACTATGCCCTCATGTGTGTCTTAATCGCCACCCTCTGCGGCGTTGTTATCTTTGAAAACTTCTTCAACATCTTCCTAATGGTGGAGTTTAGCTCCTTTGCGGCGGCGGGGATCGTCATTATTAAAAATAAGCCGGAGAACATGCGAGCCGGCTTGAAATACCTCACCCTTTCTATCTTGGGTTCCAGCTTTATCCTCATGGGTATCATTATCCTCTATTTTCTAACAGACTCTCTCTCTCTGACCGGTGTACATGCGGGCCTCGCCCAAAACTTCATCGGCAATGAGGCTACGGTGCGAAATGCCCTTATCTTCATCACCATTGGTACGGCTTTAAAAAGCGCTCTATTCCCCTTGCATATTTGGCTGCCGGACGCCCATAGTACGGCCCCCTCTCCCTCCTCGGCGGTTCTGTCCAGTTTAGTTCTGAAGGCCTATATATTTTTATACATCAAGATCCTCTACAAAGCCATTGGCACAGAGATACTATTAAATGATGAGATACTCCTTCTCATTTTGTTTGTGGTCATGGTAACAGGTGCCGCCGCCATGCTGGCAGGCTCCATCATGGCCCTCTTGCAGCGGGATATCAAACGGATGATCGCCTATTCCTCTGTTGCGCAAATCGGATATATCTTCATGGGCATCGGCATGGGTACGCGTTTGGGGCTATTCGCGGCCATCTTCCACGTACTCGTCCACGCCGTCACAAAGGCGGTTCTCTTTCTCGCAGCCGGCTCCATCATTGAACAGACGGATAACCGCATGATCGACAAAATGGGTGGTTTGGGCATAAAAATGCCAAAAACCATGGCTCTTTTCACTGTGGGCGCCCTTTCTATGGTAGGCATCCCCCTGTTTATCGGCTTTAACAGCAAATGGTTTTTCGCTATGAGTATGATAGATGCCCAGCAGATTTGGCTTTTGGCTGTCTTGGCGCTGTCCTCCCTCTTAAACGGTTGCTACTACTTGCCCATCGTAACCCGAGCCTTCTTCGGCAAGGACGCAAGGGAGGCGACAGAGGAAGATGTGTCCCTGGAACGCCCCACAAAGGCTCTGGTGCCGCTTTTCATTCTCGGCAGCTTGATTATTTTACTTGCCCTATTTGGCGGCCCGATCAATGACTATATCCGCATGGGTGTAGACCAGATATGGCAATGGGACGGAAGGTGACAAGATGCACACATGGCTTTTGCTCCCCATTTTATTCCCTATCGCAGCCGGAGTTTTTTTGCTCCTCCGGCCGGGGAAAAGCTGCGGAATGCGCCGGAACTATATCGCTTCCGTGGTTATGCTCAACACGATTTTCGTTCTGTTCATCGTAAGTCTCGGAGATATAGAAATCCGCACCCTGCAAATTACGCCGGATACTATCAACCTCTATTTAAAGCTGGATGATTTGGCACGGTTTTTTCTGATCTTGGCCTCCGGTATATGGATACTGGTCACATTTTACTCTTTTGAATACATGAAAAATGACAAAAAAGAGAGCGTCTTTTTCGCTTTCTTCCTCATAACCTACGGGGTGATTTTAGGCGCATGTCTCGCTGGAAATTTTTTCACTCTTTATCTTTTCTACGAGCTTATGACCCTATGCACCTACCCCTTGGTGGTTCAGAACGGCAGTCCCGAAGCCATGAAAGCCGGCACGAAATATCTCATGTACTCCTTCTTTGGGGCTGCCCTTACCCTAATTGCCTTCGTCTTTGTGGCCAATTTCGGCATCACCACAGACTTTGTGGCAGGCGGCGTATTAGATCCCGCCGTAATTTCCGGAAACGAGGGGGTTCTGCTCTTTATCTTTCTCCTTGCCTTTATGGGATTCGGCTGCAAGGCCTATATTTGGCCCCTGTTTGAATGGGTACCGGCCTCCTATCCTATCGCCCCGTCTCCGGCTGCGGCACTCCTATCCGGCGTTGTTTCAAAAGTCGCAGTGCTTGCCATTATCCGAACCACCTTCTACCTATTCGGCGTAGACTTCGTCTCGGGTTCCTGGGTACAGACAGTTTTGATCTGCATCACCCTTCTCACGGTATTCTTAGGCTCCATGCTGGCCTATAAGGAAAAGCTCTTTAAAAGACGGCTCGCCTATTCTTCTGTCAGCCAGCTCTCATACGTACTCTTCGGCATAGCGCTCTTAAATCCCATTGCCTTTTTGGGGGCCATGCTCCATGTGTTCTTTCACGCTATCATCAAGGTGGTTCTCTTTCTTTCTGCCGGTGCTGTCATCAGCCAAACAGGAAAACTCTATGTCCACGAGCTACGGGGAATCGGAAAGGCCATGCCAATCACCATGTGGTGCTTTACCATAGCGGCAGTCTCTTTGGTAGGCATCCCTCCCACCATCGGCTTTGTCAGCAAATGGTTTTTGGCCATGGGCGGCATTGAATCTAACCACCCCTCTTTGGGGATTGTGGGTGCGGGTATATTGCTGATTAGCGCCTTGCTCACTAGTGGGTATTTAATCACTATTTTTGCAAACGCCTTTTTCCCAGGCTCGAAATTTAACTATGAAACTCTGGAAAAGAGAGACCCCGGCAAAGGCATGACCATTCCTCTTGTGATCCTCGCCTCTTCGTGTTTGCTCTTGGGCATCTTCCCGGGGGTGATTATGGCATTCATTGACGGGATTTCAGCACTTTTGTTCTAGACCAGAGACTATTCCAATGAGGTGAGCACAGCATGACGTTTTCTGGGCATCCGGGCCTAATTGCATTGGTATTTTGGCCAGTTATCGGTGCGGTATTCAGCTATATCATCGGCAGGAAAAGCAAGCGCCTTCGGGATTACTTTTCCAATTTTATCGTGCTCACAACGTTTGCGGGCACGATAGGCATGGCCTTTCTTGCCAGTAATCAAGCTCCGCCTTATTTCGAGTGGAGCGGCTTTATGGGGTTCCGCCTCTATTTCCGCCTAGACGGCCTGCGGGCCATTTATGGCGTTGTGGCGGCCTTTATGTGGGTGATGACCACTCTTTTTTCAAGGGAATATTTCGCCCATTACAGAAACCGCAATCGCTATTATTTTTTTACGCTGCTCACCTTCGGGGCCACTTTAGGCGTGTTTTTCTCGGCGGATTTAATCACCACATTTATCTTCTTTGAGATCATGTCCTTCACTTCCTATGTTCTGGTGATCCACGATGAGCGCCCCGCCACTCTGGATGCCGCACGCACTTATATGGCTGTGGCTGTCATCGGCGGCTTGGCCATGCTGTTTGGCATATTCATCCTCCATTTTCAGTTGGGGACTACGGAAATTGCAGCCCTCTTGGAAGCTGTACAGCAGTTCCAGGGCAATATGGGCATTCTCTACTTAGCTGGGGCCTTTTTGCTCATCGGCTTTGGTGGCAAAGCGGGGATGTTTCCCTTGCACATCTGGCTCCCCAATGCCCACCCGGTAGCCCCCGCTCCGGCAAGCGCCCTCCTCTCCGGGATACTTACCAAAACCGGCGTATTCGGTATTATTATCATCGGCTCCATCCTCTTCCATCAACAGGCTGGCTGGGGATATCTCATGATAAACATCGGTATCGTGGGGATGCTCACAGGAGCTGTTCTGGCCCTGTTTTCCACGGACTTAAAACGAACCCTCGCCTACTCTTCTGTCTCCCAGATCGGCTTTATCATACTAGGGGTCGGGATGCAGGCCCTATTATACGAATATTATAATTCTATGCCGATCCAAGGCACCCTTTTACATATGCTGAACCACTCCCTGATTAAGCTGCTGCTCTTCATGGCGGCGGGGGTGGTGGTTATGAACACGCATCAGCTGGATCTCAATAAAATTCGCGGGTTTGGCCGTGGAAAGCCCCTTTTTAGCTTCTGCTTTTTGATGGGGGTTCTGACAATCATCGGGATGCCTTTCTGGAGCGGTTATGTGAGCAAGACTCTGCTCCATGAGAGCCTGGTATACCATATCTGGCTCTTTCAAGAACATAGCCTTTTGTCCGGGTATTTCCAGGTATTAGAGAGCCTCTTCACCCTGGTGGGCGGCCTTACCACGGCGTATATGATCAAGCTCTTCGTATGTGTCTGTCTGGAAAAAAACCAGTTTAACCAAAAAAAGCTTACAAAGCTAAATAAGCGGTATATGAACAAAGTCACAGCTGCTGTGCTCTTCCTCTGTGCGATTATCTTACCCGCCTTAGGGGCTCTGCCCTATGCTTTCATGGTTCCAATCGGCACCTTCGGGCAGACATTTATGCAGCGCTTTGCTCCGCCTTACGAGATCGATTTCCTGGCGTGGATAAACCTAAGAGGTGCTTTGGCCTCCTTGCTAATCGGAGTCATTTTATACACCTTTATTGTGCGGGTCTGCCTTATGTCCAAAGATGCGGAGGGTCGCTCTGTCTATATTGACCTCTGGCCCAAGTCTCTCAATATTGAAATGCGCATATACCGACCGCTCCTGTTGCAAATTCTTCCCTTCATAGGTGCTTTTTTCGCACGAATTGTGAGCAGTGTGCTGCCTGCTCTCCTCGCAAGGTTTTATCAGGGCTTTGTCTCTTTCCGGGCGTTTTGGATACGGGAAAATTCTCAGACAAAGTCTCTGGATGTCATACATAGCGCACAAAATCGAAATGAGCGTTTTCTTGGTGATATACGCCATGCCGCTGACAATGCAAAAAGCTCGCGGACAGGTTTCCAAAGTGACCTCACCTTCGTCTCCTATTTGGCCCATATCCTAAACATGCGCTTTAGCGGTGAGTTTATGCGGATCATATTCGGCTCTCTGGCCTATAGCCTGCTCATCTTTTTTGTGGGCTTCGCTATTGTGCAGATTATTGTATTTGCCAGATAAGGTTTAGGGTTGGTGTGTAAATGGTTGAAAATGATATGAAAATGTGTGTTTTCAATTAGACGCCATGGCAGAAGATAAACTATAATGACAGTAGAGGAAGGAAGTCAGATATATCTGAAGCTCGGATGCCTTACTAGTATGCGGCTTTTGAGTTTCACAAACAACTAACAGATTAGAAAAGGAGACCACGATGAAAAGGATGAAAACATTTTTGGCAGTCCTGCTGGCGCTGTTCCTGGTAATTGGACTTGCAGCCTGCGGCGGCGGAGAAACACCTGCACCAACAGAAGCTCCAACTGAAACAGAAGCACCGACCACGGTAGAGCCACCACCTGAAGACGAAGCTGAAGACGGCATCGAAGGCGCCATCACTTTAGGGTGGTGGGGCAATCCAACACGTAACGAGAGAACGACAGAAGCTTTAGGAATTTTCATGGACGAATTCCCGGGCATTGATGTAACTGAGTGGACAGTTGGCTGGGGTGATTATTGGACCTCACTCATGACAATGGCAGCGAGCAACGACCTGCCTGACGTTATCCAACAAGACTGGGCGCAGTTGGAAACATACGTAGCAAATGGTCTACTCATGGACTTGACTCCGTTCATTGAGAGCGGCGATATTGACCTGTCAGACGTTCCGGAATCTGTCATCAACACAGGCCGCATTGGCGATGGAATCTATGCGATCTCTGTCGGCACGAACGGTGCGAGCATGATCTACAACGAAACCTTGCTCAATGAGCTTGGCATTACAATCAATGACAACATGTCTATCGAAGAGTTTGTTGACATCGCACGCGAAGTTTACGCAGAAACAGGCGTCCGCGCAGACCTGGTGTTTGCCGATCCATCTAACCCGCTTGAATCTATGCTCAGAGCACAAGGCATCACAATGTTGACCCCAGAGGGCATGGGCGGTGAAATAGCGAACTATACTCCGTTCTTTGAGCTAGTTGCGCAGGGCATAGAAGAAGGCTGGCATATCCGCCCTGAACAAATGATCTGGCGTGAAGGTATGGACCAAGATCCATTGGTTCTTCCGGATGATAGCCCAAGCGAAACCACATGGATGGGGCTGTATTTCTCCAACATGCTCTCAGGGTTGCAAGGCGTAGCGCCGGAAGGCATGGTGCTGGGTATCACAACGTATCCATCAGAAAACCCTGCGCAATCTAACTTCGTTCGTGCCGCTATGTATTTTTCGATCACGACGCATACAGATAATCCAGCCGCAGCCGCAGCGTTGATTAACTTCTGGACAAATTCTGTTGAAGCAAACTCCGTACTTCTGGGTGAGCGTGGCATTCCGGCTTCCTCAGTTGTTACCGAGGCAATCGCACCTCTAACAGGTGAGGCCGGACAAAGAATGGCTGATTTCGTAGCAAAGGTAAGCGCACCCGGCAACTCTTCTCCTGTGAATCCGCCAAGACCTGAAGGTTCTGGTGAAATTGTCGATCATCTGCGCTTCTTGATCGAAAATATTACGCATGGTACAATGACACCGGAAGCTGCCGCCGAAGATTTCTTCAACTTTGGTAACAATATCTTAGGTTAAACGTACTATTTTTGCGAATGAATCCCATAAGGCTTTCCTGTTTCTCAAAAGCTTTGAGGGCGAATGCCCTCAAAGCTTTTGAAGAATAAATGCCCCAATCGGATTACGCCCCGCCCGCAACTTGCGGGCAATTTTCTGTGTACCGAATATTTACTCGGAGGAACACTGTCTGAAAGCGATTGCAATACAAGCAAAAGAGGAAATGACATGAACAAAGAAAAAGGGCAAAGACCAAACCCTATTATTAGAATCATTCACCACGACAAGGTAGCGGGCGCAGTGTTTAGCCTTCCGTTCATCATCGGCTTTATTGCCTTTCTGATTGTGCCGGTAATGATGTCCTTGTACTATTCGTTTACAGACTTTCATATGATACGACCGACTTATGAGTGGGTGGGTTTGGAAAACTATGAGCGGATGTTTGGGGATTCAAGATATTGGGCATCAATCAGAGCTACATTCTATTTTGCATTTACGTCTGTTCCCTTGCGCGTGGTTTTTGCATTGGCTATTGCGATGTTGTTACTGAAAGCGCGCAAGCTGACCGGTGTGTATAGAGCCATGTATTATTTGCCATCTATCCTCGGCGGATCGTTGGCGGTTGTCATACTTTGGGGACAAATGTTTGCACAGGGCGGTACGATTAACAGTCTTCTTGAGCTGGTGGGATTAAATAGAAATTTTGCATGGCTTGGGAATCCGCACTCAACAATTTGGACCTTGATTCTTTTGGCAGTTTGGCAGTTTGGCTCATCTATGCTGATTTTTCTCGCCTCACTCAAGCAAATCCCGGAACAGCTGTATGAGGCTGCCAGCATTGATGGCGCACCAAAGGTGAGCCAGTTTTTCAAGATTACCTTGCCCCTTTTAACGCCGACCATTTTCTTCAACCTGGTGATGCAAACCATCAGCGGATTTTTGGCATTTACCCAAGCTTTTGTTATCACAGAAGGACGGCCCTTAGATACGACCCGATTTTATGTATACCACATGTATATGACAATTTTCCAAAACCACAGGCTCGGCGAGGGTGCGGCGCAGGCATGGATTATGTTGCTTATTATTGCCGCAATTACTGCTATTTTGTTCCTGACCAAGCGGTTTTGGGTATACGAGGAAGGGGGGAAATAGAATGAAAAGAGGAAAAGCATCAACTATGATCGGGCAATTTTTTGTACTTATTTTTGGCATTGTAATGATCTATCCCCTGATCTGGATGGTCATGAGCACGTTTAAGGAAAGCGAAACAATATTTCGCACGGCGGGGTCGCTATTGCCCGAAAACTGGACATTCCAAAACTACATATCGGGCTGGCGCGGCGTGTCTGGCGTCTCCTTTGGCCGGTTTTTCTGGAACTCTTTTATTATCGCGGGACTCAGCACCGTGGGTGCGATTATTTCCTCGTCTTTAGTCGCATATAGCTTTTCCCGTGGTCGTTTTCCGGGGCGAAGATTGCTCTTTGTCCTAATGCTGGGGACACTCATGTTACCGGCACAGGTTTTGATGATCCCACAGTTTCTCTGGTTTAATCAGCTGGGCTGGGTCGGCACCTATTTACCACTTATCATTCCATCGTTCTTTGCGGTTCACGGCTTCTTTATTTACTTGATCACAAACTTTATGAACGGCATTCCAAGAGATCTTGATGAGGCGGCTAAAATTGACGGCTGTTCGTTCTATGGCATTTTTCTCAGAATCATGCTACCGCTTTCTGTACCAGCGCTGATTACGACAGGTATCTTCTCTTTTATCTGGAGATGGGACGACTTCTTGGGTGCGCTTTTGTACGTTCGTGACGTATCACGCTATCCGGCAACTTTGGCGTTGCGTATGTTTGCCGACCCCTCGGCGGCCACGGACTGGGGTGCGGTATTTGCCATGTCAACACTTTCACTGGTTCCAACGGTTCTGATATTCTTCCTGTTACAACGCTATCTAGTTGACGGCATTGCGACCTCTGGATTAAAAGGGTAGCGCAAAGCGATACTTCCATAACCGGAACATATTCAAAGGGGGATGAACGTGTATGATTCGATTTGAGCTTAACAAAGATCTGATCCTCGACAAAATCGACAAAATGGTAAAAAAAACTATGTCCATGGACTTGCAATGGTGCTGGCCATGCGGTGTCGCATACTACGGCGTTTCGGAAGCCATTGCCTTGACAGACAAACAAGAATATATAGATCTGCTGCGTGGGCGTGTGGACGAACACATTGCATTGGGACTGCCTGCATGGAATGTAAATGCATGTGCAATGGGACATTGTCTGCTCTCACTTTATGAGTTAACGGGCGAACAAAAATATATGGATTTAATCCTGTCAAAAATCGAATACTTGCAGAAGGATGCGCTGCGCTTCGGCGCCGGCGTGCTGCAGCATACTGTTTCGGAGAACAACGATTTTCCGGAACAGGCATGGGCCGATACCTTGTTTATGGCGGCATTTTTTTCCCTGCGTGTCGGTGTAAAGTTAGAGGATAACGCTCTGATCGAGGATGCTTTGAACCAATATTACTGGCATATCAATTATTTGCAAGACCCGAAAACAGGGCTGTGGTATCACGGGTATACTCATATTAAAAAAGATCACATGTCCGGGTTCTTTTGGGCACGCGCAAACGCCTGGGCGGCATATACCATGAGCCAGGTCAAAAAGCAGTTGCCGGAATGGTATCTCTATCCGCAGTGCATGGACGTGGAGTGCGCATTGCGTGATCAGCTGGAGGGTATCAAGCCACTGCAAACGGAAAACGGACTATGGCGCACGGTGCTTGACGATCCGGCGTCTTATGAAGAGCTGTCGGCCAGTTGTGGAATTGCCGCCGCAATGATAACAGAGGGGAATCCGCTTCATACCTCATATGTACAAAAGGCATATCAGGGGATTTTGCAACATATCTCCGAAGAGGGACGTCTGTTACATGTATCAGGCGGCACGGCAGTTATGCGGGATTTGGAAGGCTACCGCAATATTTCCCGCAAGTGGACACAGGGCTGGGGACAGGGATTGGGGCTTGCTTTCCTTGTGAGCCTTATGAAATACGTTGGCGAGGTAAATTGATGACGAAAGGAAACTTTACCCTGCCGGGAGAGTCGGGACATGAGGCCCTAACTCTAGAACTGGCAGCACGCTGGGGTGCAGATGTAATCCGCGACAGTGACGGCACTCGTTTATCAGACACGATCCTTTCTGCTGATTTTGGCATATACTCCACACTCTGTATTGTACGTGAACACAACGAGTGGATCCGTTCCCACAAGGACACTCGACAGCAGACATTTCTGTGCACAGCGCCTGTTGTGGCAGAAAGCGATACGCTTACAATCCGCCTGCTTGACGGATTTTTCGATGAACAGTTTGAAGTGAACGATAGCGCTGAAGCGATGCATTATTGGGAAGTGTATGATCGGACGACAGACACGCTTGTTCCACGTTGTGCATGGACATATCAACCCAAAACGGGCGAGGTACATATTAAGGCGACAACGTGGCGACAGTATACGATTAGCTTTTTGGCGTGGCGCATATGGGAAGAGATTTCTATGTATAACCACGTAACCAATCAGTGGAACAAAGAACATCTCATGCAACTGAATCCGTATCATCCGGAGGCACGGGCATATCTCAAAGGCTGGCTTACAAACTGGTGCAAAGAAAATCCACAGGCCTCAGTTGTACGGTTCACATCCCTGTTCTACAATTTCGCATGGATTTGGGGTTCTGATCTACGCAATCGATACCTGTTCACAGATTGGGCGAGTTATGATTTTACCGTGTGCCCTATGTCCTTGGACGATTTTGCAAAAGAATATGGGTATTCCCTGTGTGCGGAAGATTTTGTCCGTCAGGGCAAGTATAACGCAACCCACCGTGTCCCCAGCCAGAAAAAGCGGGATTGGATGAACTTTGTCGGGAGATTTGTCCGCCGTGCATCCCGCGAACTTATTGATATTGTCCATGGTTATGGAAAGCAAGCATATGTATTCTATGATGACAGCTGGATCGGGCTTGATCCTTATAATGGACATTTTGACGAGTTCGGCTTTGACGGGCTGATCAAATGTGTATTCTCTGGCTATGAAGTGCGCCTCTGTGCGGAAGTACCGGTAAAGACCCATGAAATCCGATTCCATCCGTACCTGTTTCCTGTCGGGCTGGGTGGTGCGCCAACTTTCTCAGAGGGGGGACAGCCCGGTCAGGATGCGCTGAACTATTGGATTAGTGCACGCCGCGCATTATTGCGCAAACATATACAGCGTTGCGGGTTGGGCGGATATCTGTCGCTTATCCAGGACTATCCTTGTTTTATTGAGGCAATGGATCATATTTTGAAGGAGTTCCGCCAGATATCGGCCTTGCACGAAAGAGGTGCGCCCGGCAAGCTGAAACCACGGATTGCGATCCTAACTGCGTGGGGCAAGCTACGGACATGGACGCTTTCCGGCCACTTTCATGAAACAGAGCAGCATGTGTTGATCCACGTTCTTGAGAGCCTTTCTGGCCTGCCCTTTGACGTGGCGTTTTTGTCTTTTGACGACTTGAAAGAAATCCCGCAAGATATCGACGTGATAATAAACGCCGGCACGGCAGGAGATGCGTGGAGTGGCGGTGCGTGCTGGGATGACGAAGTTGTTGATCGCCTGACTGCATGGGTTCACGGGGGCGGGGTATTCTTTGGTATTAATGAACCCTCGTCACTTGATGGACGCAACAGATTGCTACGTATGGCCCATGTGCTCGGCGTAGACATCGACAAGGGTGAATACGCCTGTCATGGCAGATGGAAATTCGAGTGTGAAGAAGTCCCGGAACTTATCCCGGAACGTGTAACAATCCCGGGCCGAGGCGATGTTGTTTTGACAGACGGACAAACCCGTGTGCTATCAGCAGAAAAGGGAATGCCAACGCTTACAATGCGGAAATTTGGTGCCGGAACGGGCCTTTATTGCACGAATTTTTCACATAGTCCAGCTTCGGCACGATTCTTACAGAATCTGATCCTGTTTGCGATAGGTGCTGACATGGTGCCTGAGGGCGTTTCTGATAATGTTATGGTGGAGTGTACGAGTTTCCCAACTGCCGGGAAGCTTGTGTTTTCTAACAACAGCGCAACAAAGCAGAAGGCAACATGCACACTGAACGGGAAAACGTATGTAGCCGAACTTTCGCCGTACGAGATGTGTGTGCAAGACATGTGATGGGCAGTGTCGAGACAAGCGATGAGGATATTGTGAACGGGGGAGCTCCAGGGTTGTATTTTGAATAAATTCATGGTATCATGACTGTGATTGTCGAATGGTCTCTATGCATTAAGAGTGTTCGGGCTTGTTTTAGGATATGATTTGCTTACTGCAATCACGGAATCAAGAGGTGATTCTGATTTGGAAAAGAGATTGAAAGAAATCATTGAGCATCGTTTTTATGAACTTCCTCTCAGCCTTCCAGCTATTGTGCTTACCGGTGACGACTGGGTCATTTCAGATAAAATCAGTAGTAGGCTACATTTCCACAATTGCACAGAAATCGGTTTTTGCCATTCCGGCAAGGGGGTTATTGAGCTTGAAGGCGGGAAGGCCTTTACTTTTAAAGCCGGTAATATTTCAGTCATTCCACGCCATATAGCGCATACAACATATTCTGAAAAAGGCACACAAAGTCTTTGGTCTTATATTTTCTTAGATTTCGCAAGTCTTTTATCTGATTTTCTTCCGTCCGCACAATCAGACAGTAACTTTGCCGCAGACGAGCCGTTGCCCTCAGGACAGTTGTTTAATCAAGAGCAAGACCATCATATCCATTTCCTTGCAAACTGTCTTCTTGACGAAATACAGAGCCGAAAGGAAGATTGGACTCGCATGTTTAAGTCTATCTCCCTCCTGCTTTTTTACAAACTTCAGCGTTTGAGCGCTGAACAAAATTGTGCCGAAGATCCCATCCAAAATGTAAAATCTTTTGTGCTCCGTCCCGCACTTGAATATATTTATCAGCATTACATGCACAAAATCACAATTAAAGATTTGGCTGATATTTGCCACATTAGCGAAAACCATTTTCGCCGTCTGTTTCTTGCGATTGTGGGAACACCTCCGCTTACATTTATCACTTTCACCCGCATCAATCGGGCATGTATCATGTTAAGAACAACCAATCTATCTATTCTCTTGATCGCTGAGGCTGTCGGCATCAATACCGTAGCCGGATTCAATCGTAATTTCAAAAGTCTTCTTGGCGTTAGCCCCAGCGAGTATCGAAAATGTGCAACAAAATCCAGTCTGTGCTTCAATCATAAATATATCCGTGACTACCAAGGCTGGACAAAGCCCGAGGCACAGCCCGAGCACATCCTGGGAGATGGATAAAAGGATGAATTTGTACAACTTTCTTTACAATGGACGTGGGAATCAAGCAGATATTGAAGCCAAGGAAGAGCGGCCGCCTGGGGTTCGTCTCTTTTTTGTAACCGCTCAGCAGTACTGGCGGGAGATCATCTTGCTCAACATTCTATTCATCCTCAGCTGCATACCGATCATTACGATTCCGGCGGCGCTCAAGGCGGCCTCCGGGACGAGTTTTCGTTATCTGATGGGCGATCCAGTCGTGTGGCTTTCGGACTACTGGGCATTATTCAAACGAAACTTTCTGTACACGACCTTATTGGGGCTTGCCTGGATGCTGCTTCTGTTCGGTAGCGGATTTAGCTTAAGTTTCTATGGCAGCCTCATCATCGGTGGGCGTGTGTTTTTCATTATCGGCGGGCTAATATCTGTGCTTACAATTCTGATGCTTTTCGGCATGGGACTATATCTATTCCCCATGATGGCCATGACAGATTTACCGCCCCGCACGATGATCAAAAATGCGTTTTGCCTCGCAGGCCTGCGTATACTATGGACCGTTCTGGTGCTCCTTCTCTTTGCGGCAATCGGTGCAGTCTATCTTTTTTTGTATCCTATCAGCACAATTTTCCTTGTGTTGTTCGGGTTTTCCTTACCTATCTTAATCGGCACTTTTTGTGCGTATGCAGGGTTATGGAAGTATGTACTCGTCTCTAAGAAAGCGAAAGAGATAGTGGAGTAATTTTAGCCTTATGGCAATCAAATGATACGCTAAGGCCGCGCGGTCGGCGAAAACCTGCATCCATTCTACCAAACGGGGGCTTTTTTGCTCTTACGTATAGGCATAGCTTTTTGGACTCCACGGGCAGAGCCCGTGGTTTCTCTTGATAATCAAATAAAAGGGCAGAGCCACTTGGCTCTGCCCTTTCCGTACTACTGCATACTTGCCTACTGGGCTCGTTGCGCTAGGTCCGCCTCTATGATGTGCTCCGGTCTGGAGGTCGGCAGTTCCAGGACTGC
>Ga0131853_10000371_pt1 | contig 82479 bp, 67 predicted proteins | sample TergutLab28metaG_FD_92764 | JGI IMG/M metagenome (GOLD analysis project Ga0131853, IMG submission 92764) | Labiotermes labralis P1 segment gut microbial communities from Petit-Saut dam, French Guiana - Lab288 P1 (version 2) (version 2) | ecosystem: Host-associated > Arthropoda: Insects >...
GCTTTTTTTAAATCGCTCTCCGTCATGTTGTAAATATTTTTATCGACGGCAGGGGGTGGAGTTATTTTGTTGCGGATTCCGTCCAGCCCGCTTTTTAGCATTACCGCCAGTGCCAAATATGGGTTGCAAGTGGGGTCTGGGTGGCGCAGTTCGAGCCGCGTTCCTGTGCCGCGTGCCACGGGGATGCGCACCAAAGGGCTTCGGTTTGCCATAGACCATGCGATATACACAGGGGCCTCGTAACCGGGAACAAGTCGTTTGTAAGAATTTACCAGTGGGTTGGTGATGGCGCACATTCCCTTGGCATGCTTCATTAGCCCACCCATGAACCAAAACGCTTCTTGAGAAAGCCCGCTTTCGTGACTTGGATCGTAAAAAGCGTTTTCGTGACCTGTAAAAAGCGACATATTGCAGTGCATGCCGTTACCGCATTCTGCTCCAAGCGGTTTGGGCATAAAAGTGGCATGAAGGCCAAATTTTTGGGCAATTACCTTTACCACATATTTAAATGTAACGATATTATCCGCAGCGCTTAACGCGTCGGAATATTTGAAGTCGATTTCATGCTGGCCTGGTCCGCTTTCGTGGTGTGCGGCTTCTATTTTAAAACCCATGTCTATTAGGGTTTTTACCATTTCTATGCGGGCAAGTTCGCCATTGTCGGTTGGAGCGAGGTCAAAATACCCTGCTTGGTCGTGGGTTAGCGTGGTGGGGCGGCCTTGATCGTCCTTGTGGAATAAGAAAAATTCGCACTCTGGCCCCACATGGAACTCGTAGCCCATGGATGCCGCTTCTTCTATTGCGCTGCGCAACACGCGGCGGGGGTCGCCGCTAAAGGGAGTGCCGTCGGGGCGGTAGACGTCGCATATCATACGGGCAATTACATGGTCCTTGTACCAAGGCAGGATGCAGAACGTATCCGGGTCGGGCCGCAGATACATGTCGGATTCTTCGATGCGAACAAAGCCCTCGATAGACGAACCGTCGAACACCATACCTTGATCCAATACGCGATCTAGTTCCGCGGTTGTTATTGCCACGTTTTTCATATGGCCAAAAATATCTACAAATTGCAGGCGTATGAAAGAGACGTTGCTTTCGCTTATCATCCGCTTTATATCTTCATGGGTTGTCATAAGTTCATCCTTCCGCTAACTTTATTCTAAGCCAAAATCACAAAGTAATAGCCAACCGCTATCACAAACCCGGGTAGCAGGTTAGCGACCTTTATTTTTGCGTCCAAAACCATGTTAGCGCCTATCCCAATAATCATAAGCCCGCCCACGCCAGAAATTTGCGCTATTAAAGTGTCGGTTATCAAATGCTGTACGAAACCGGCAAAAAATTCAATTGCGCCTTGATACACAAAAACGGGAACCGCAGAAAAAAGCACGCCAATTCCCATGGTGGACGCAAATACAAGCGAAGTTACGCCATCCAAAACGGATTTGGCAATTATAACGCTTTGGTCGTCACGCAAGCCGCTGTCAAGCGAACCGACAATTGCCATTGCTCCGACACAAAACAGCAGCGACGAGGTTATAAACCCATCGGCAAAAGACGAACCTTCGCTCTTGCTAAATTTCTTTTGTATCCACATCCCAAAACGGTTTATGCCATCGTCAATTTTAAGTATTTCTCCAATGAAAGAACCCGCCGCCATAGAAATTACCATTAACATGATATCTCCCCGCAGCGCGCTGGATACACCGATAAGAAATACCGCAAGCCCGATTGCGCGGGTTATCCCCTTGGCAAAATTGCCGGATATCTTACCCATAAGCAGCAAGCCAATCCCGCCGCCAACCAATATGGCAGCCGCATTAATTATTGCTCCTGTAACTATAATTGTACTCGCCTCCTATTCCACAAAAACCGCGGAATACCAGTTGACCTCGTCATCCGGATTTTGCATAACCGCAAGAGGCAGGTCAAATTTGTGTACTGTTTTAAAAACGTCGATGCCCACCGCGTGAAACGCCGGGCGTGCCTTAGTGGGTACGTTGCAGCATTTGTTGCTTATACGTGAGCATTCCTTGCATAAGCCGCAGTCGCTTAGCGAAAATGAAAAGTGATACCCGTCTAAAAACGCCAGTTTTTCAATATCATAAGAAATTTTTTGGCTGGTCGGCTTGTCCTTGCAGCCGATTATGATGCCCCACGAATAGTGATTGAAAATTTCGCGGTATTCTTCCATGCTAAGCGGAGACTTTTGATACGGGCAGGTGTGGTTCCGGCCAAAGTCTGCGCAGCCGAACATGCATTTTAATACCACGCGCGGGTCAAAAACAATGTCTTCGATGTCAAATTTTACGGCTGTGGCTGCGCCCATTTCTTTTGCCAAATTTACGTACTTTTCGTATGTCATAGTAGGGGGTATCCTTTCATTTTATGTAATCATAGGTAACGCAAGAATTGTACCAAGGAAAATGACATAGTGCAAATTTTATGTTAAAATGGGAATAATAAGAGAAAATTAACCACAGCTTGGTTGCGGCAAAAAAAACACTGCTAGCCGAGCTTACATCTAAGGAGGATACACATGGGAGCACTTGAAATTACAGCAAACAACTTCGAGCAGGAAGTAATGCAATCCAGCAAACCGGTATTTTTGGACTTTTGGTCGCCAAGCTGCGGGCCGTGTTTACGAATTTTGCCAATTGTTGATGAAATTGCGGCAGAAGTGGACGATGTAAAAATAGCAAAAGTAAACATAGCACAGGAGATGGACTTGGCAAGGAAATTTGGTGTGTCAAGCATTCCGTTTCTTGCCATTGTAAAAGACGGTAAAATGGTAGACAGTACCCTTGGCGCGCGGCCCAAGGAAGACTTGCTGGAGTTTATCGCACCGTATCGGGTTTAAATTGGGCGGCAAGTTGCCGCTTTTACATAACACAGCATAGGAGGACATAAAAATGCTTACGGTCGGAAAAATAGGTACAGCAACAACAGTTGTATCGGACAATAATACCGCAAAGTTTATTGCAAGCGGCAGCTTGGACGTGTTTGCCACCCCAATGATGATCGCGCTCATGGAGCTTGCGGCCTGCGATTGTTTGGCCGATAGTTTAATGCCAACACAGACATCTGTAGGTACGCAAATTAATGTGGCGCATTTGGCGGCCACACCACTTGGCGCAACCGTTACGGCTAAAGCTACTGTTTTGCAAGTGGAAGGTCGTAAAATTTTATTTGAAATAACGGCACATGACGGTGTAAATGAAATAGGCCGGGGTACACATGAGCGGTTTGTGGTCGATGTTCAAAGGTTTATGGAAAAGTTGCGGCAGAGATAGTGCGAAAATAAAATTAGGGTTGACCCCGTCATAATTCTAATGGCGGGGCTTTTTTATGCTCTAGGAAATTGCACTGTACGAAACGCGCGGCGTAGCCGCTTTGCTCTTTCCATAAGCGGACTTGACATAATCTTATCAAGTGTTTATACTTTATAAAGTGTTAGGCCTTTATAAAGGCTTTGCCCTTTATAAGGTTCCAACCCTTTACACACCTGAGAGGATATAACCAAATGGACATTCTTTCCTCAAGGCAGGAGCAAACATTGCTGTTCGACTTTTACGGCGAAATGCTTACTCCTCGGCAACGCGACGTTTTTGTTATGTCTACAATGGACGACTGCTCATTTGCGGAAATTGCGTCGGAACTGAGCATTACGCCCCAAGGCGTGGCGGACGCTCTTAAGCGCGCAAAGGAACAACTAGATAAATACGAAAAGACTTTCGAGTTGGTAAGCAAATATAACGCTCAAAAAAGCGTTATTGCGGAAATTGAGACAAAACTGACAAAGCTTGACGCAATGAACTGGACAGAGATATCAGAATGCGTCGGTGCTATCAGAGCTTCGTTAGCAAAACTGTAGTTTCCTGCTAAAACTTCATTATAGAAAACCGGTGTAACTATGGCATTTCAAAACCTAGGAGACAAACTGCAAGGCGTATTCAAAAAGCTGCGCGGCAAAGGCAAACTTTCGGAAAAAGATGTAAAAGACGCCATGCGCGAGGTTAGGCTTGCCTTACTCGAAGCGGATGTTAACTTTCGCGTGGTAAAAGACTTCGTTGCCGGCGTTACGGAAAAAGCTATAGGCCGTGGCGTTCTCGACGGTATCAACCCGGGGCAGCAAGTTGTCAAATTTGTACACGACGACCTTGTAAGTTTAATGGGAGCTACCCAAAGCCAGTTGACCTTTTCATCAAAACCACCGACAGTTTATATGATGGTTGGGTTGCAGGGTGCGGGTAAAACCACCAGCACAGGCAAACTAGCGGGTATTTTGCGCAAACAGGGCAAGCGACCGCTGCTTGTGGCCTGTGATATTTATCGTCCCGCCGCCATCAAGCAGCTACAAATTGTAGGCCGGACTTATGATATTCCTGTTTTTGAGATGGGTGACAAGGTTAGCCCCGTCACCATTACCGAAAAAGCTCTCGAACACGCCGCGGCTAACAACAACGATGTTGTTATAATAGACACCGCCGGACGGCTTCATATAGATGAAGAACTGATGGACGAACTGCATCAAATACGTACAACGGCGCGCCCGCAAGAGATTCTTTTAGTAGTAGATGCTATGACAGGGCAGGATGCGGTAAACGTAGCACAAACATTTGACCAAAAGCTTGGGCTGGACGGTATTATTGTAACCAAACTCGACAGCGATACCCGCGGTGGCGCGGTTTTGTCTGTAAAAGCGGTAACCGGCAAGCCTATAAAATATGTCGGTATGGGCGAAAAGCTCGAAGATATGGAAGTATTCCATCCGGATCGCATGGCTTCCCGTATCTTGGGCATGGGTGATATTCTAACACTGGTGGACAAGGCACAAGCGGCATTTGACGAAAAGCAAGCCGCGGAACTTGAGCAAAAAATGCGTACCAATACATTCACCTTGGAAGACTTTCTTGTGCAGATGCAGCAGATGAAGCAAATGGGGCCGCTCAAGGATCTTCTTGGCATGGTGCCGGGCATGGATCAAGCAGCAATGGCAAACGTAAACATAGACGAAAAAGCCCTTGCGCACACAGAGGCAATAATCCAGTCCATGACAAAAAAAGAACGCCACGACCCAACCATTATCAACGGTTCACGCAAGCGGCGCATAGCTGCTGGCAGTGGCAGAACAATACAAGAAGTAAACCGTCTGCTAAAGCAATTTGAAGAAATGCGCAAGATGATGAAAGGCTTCACCGGCGGCGGAATGTTTGGCAAAAAAGGCAAAGTCGGCAAAAAGGGAAAGTTTCCTTTTTTCTAATAGCGGCATAGCCGCATCCATTAAAAAAACAAAGGAGCAATACAAAAATGGTAAAAATCCGTTTAAAAAGAATGGGTGCCAAAAAAGCACCTTTCTACAGAATTGTAGTGGCAGACAGCCGCAACCCACGTGATGGCAAAGTTTTGGAAGAAATAGGCACATACGACCCAACAAAACAACCGACAGAAATACGCGTAGACTCAGAAGCCGCCAACAAATGGCTTTCTCAAGGTGCGCAGCCAACAGACACAGTTCGCGCGCTTTTGAAAAAAGCAGGCGTATAAAGGCCGGGATAAGCTATGAAAGAACTATTAATTACATTAGCAAAAAATCTGGTATCGTCACCAGATCAAGTAGAAGTAATTGAAGACGATCAAGATGGTGTCACCACCCTACGCCTAAAAGTTGCCGACGATGATATGGGCAAGGTAATAGGCAAACAAGGGCGCATAGCCCGCGCTATCCGCACAGTAGTAAAAGCGGCCGCAATTAACGAAAATAAGAAAGTTAATGTGGAAATTAGCTAGGTATAGTATTATTAAGTTGAAATACTTTCCGAAATTCAGCGGTTTGCGCTATAACTTGCGAAAGGGTTTTTAAGTTAAACCGCTATAAATAAAAAGCGGCTTTGCTTCGCGTTTCGTACCGAGCAATTTCCTAGCAAATAAAAACCGTGGGACCTCGGCCTCACACCCCGCAAGCTTTTGAAAAAAGAAGTGGAGTGTGAGGTCTAATTTTTGTTAGCTTGTGCAAGTAACATCTATATGTGCACTACAAAGACATCCCCCATGCAAAAAAACACTTGACAACCGCAAAATATAATGATAATTATGATACATATAAATAAAGATGTTTTCACATCCCAAGATAAACCTTGGATAAGCGGAATAGGGTGAGAGTCCCTGCGAGCGGGTCACTGTGATTCGGTACGAGCTAAATCGTTGCCGATAAGTCAGATACGCTGTGATGCATCATTAGCTTCCCCGGACGGAGCTATGTGTTTTTATGGTGTTTACGCATGCCATGTATTGTATGGTGATGATTTCTACATACCATGAAATAAAACACGTTCCGTTGCCATATGCGGAACGTGTTTTTTGTTTTCCGGGAGTTTGATTGCAGGGGGTGATACAGAAATTGGGCGATGTTTTTGTATGTGTCTAAAAATTTAGAAAGTTATAGCGGTTCTCCTTCAAAACCAATTTGTGTGCTATTTCATGAACCGTTGAATTTCGGACAGGGGCTATCTTGTTAAGCATTTTTTGTGAATATTTATTCAGTTGAAATGCTTAACAAACCAGCCTCTGTAATCAAGCTGTAAGATTATGCCCTGCGGCAAAAGAGAGGAACTTAATTTTGCGGAAAACAAAATTTAAATCGCGATTATTTGCTATTTCACTGGCTTCCATTATGGTGTTCGGCCTTGTTCTAGCACCGGTGTCGGCAACTTATACCGGAGTAGGCAATTATGATGCCGATGTTGCTACATACGTAGAGCCTTATGAGCCGGAGCATCCTGAAGAAAAATATCAAAGCGAAGAATATCCAAAAACTGAATACTCCGAAACAGATGAAATTGAACTGGATAACTTACCGGAGTACACACTTTATTTGCCATTTCCAAATGGCTTGATGCAAGTTGACAAAAGCTACTTGCTAACGGCGATTGAATACGCGCAAGGGTTAACACGTTCGCACTTTGTGTTCGTTCAGTGGAATAATAAAATCCCGGTACTTGCACAAGCGATAGTTGTAAGTGAGAATGTAGATGCTACACAAATCCAAATTGATAACGCAACTGCTGCCCTTAAAGCTGCAATAGCGGCACTTATACCCGATCCGTTTAGAGCAGAGCTCGGCAGCCTAATTGCGCAAGCGGAAGACTTGGACGAAAAAGATTTTACCTTTGCGAGTTGGGTATCTTTGCAAACGGTACTTGCAAGTGTAATTCCGGTGCTTTATACAATGCCGCCCGGAAATCCTCAGCTTTGGGGGCCGCGAATTGCCGCTCTTGCCAACGCAATAAATAATCTGGTTTGTATTTTCGAATTTGATGTTTTAACCACTACAATTGCGCAAGCGCAAAGTCTAACGGAGTCTAATTATTCGGCTCAAACTTGGGCCGCACTCCAAGTTGCGCTAACTAGCGCAATAACTGTACGAGATGCTACGGTACACAATATTGCACAAGTTGAGACAGCAACAACTAATCTGCTTACAGCCATAGATAATTTAGAATATACCATTACATGGCAAGCCGCAATGGTTCGTGGGCTGGACAACATTGTTTCAACAGTGCACGCACCGCAATTTGGCTCTGTTGGCGGCGAATGGGCGGTTCTTGCGCTTGCGCGCGCCGGGCATCCGGTACCGTATGGGTATTTCGAAACGTATATTCACCAAATTGGCGAACGCTTATTAGGTGTTGGTATAACCACCGATCCAAACAGCGCGCAAAACGCAGGCGGACAATTCCCGCTTAACCGCGTATACAATCCGGTAACGAACAGATACGAAGTTAGGCTTGGTAATCAGGCGCAGTCTACAGAAAATGCTCGTCTTGTTGTTGCGCTTACATCACTTGGTGTAGACGCGTCAAATTTTACACACGGCGGTGTAACTTTTGATCTTGTTGCACAGTTTGGACAAAGGAACAATGCCACAAGCAATCAAATGTGGGGCGAAGGACAAGGTCTAAATGGCCCAATTTGGAATCTAATTGCATTAAATTCACGCGGATGGGGTGAGCCGTATGAAATTACCGATAGAGCATGGGTAGGCGGTACCACCACAAGCAATCCAATTACATTGAACGAAAGAATTGGGTGGATTTTGGATAGGCAGCTCGGCAATGGGGGTTGGGCTCTTTTTGGTTCGGCGTCCGACCCGGATATGACAGCAATGGCATTGCAGGCGCTTGCACCATATCGCAATATGCCAGGAGTTGCGGCCGCAATTGACAGAGCATTGGAAGAGCTTGAAAGAACTCAACTTCCAAACGGTGGCTGGGCTTCTTTTGGTGCGGATAATGTGCAAAGCCCTGCTCAGATAGTTGTTGCGCTAACCGGGCTGGGTATAAACCCAATGACAGACCCGAGATTTGTAATGCCAGGGGGATACAACCCTATCAATACAATGCTAAGATTTTTTGACCCTATAGCGGGCGGTTTTCGCCATCCTATAGCCGGTGGCGTAAATCTGATGGCAACGGAACAAGCCGTTTACAGTCTTGTTGCGTATTGGCGTTTTATAGAAGGCATGAATTCGTTATACGATATGAGTGATGTTTTTGCGCCACCACCCGTAGAAGTTAACAGAGCCGCGCTTAACGCCGCAATTATAGCAGCAGAAGCACGTGCGCAATCAAGCTATACGGCCGCAAGCTGGACGGCATTACAAATTGCACTTGATACAGCAAGACAAGTGCGTGACAATGTAAACACCACACAAAATACAGTAAATACCGCAGCCGATAATTTGACCGCGGCAATTAACGCGCTTATACATGCTGATACAGGTCAACCTGGTGGCGGCCAGCCGGGTACGGGAGAACCATCCCGCTCCAGAGTGTCTCTGACGGTCTACAACCCAAACGCAAGGCAGGGAGACCCCGCGTTATTCTTACAAGGCGGTGCGGTAAGGCAAATGTATATCTACATCGACCCGAACGAAACAGCGTATAGCGTGCTGCATAAGGCAGAAGCCGGTTTAAATATTCGCTCACGCGGCCATCATGTTTGGGCAGGTATGTATGTAGAAGCTTTAAACAATTTTGGCGAGTTTGACGGTGGTCCGCTATCCGGCTGGATGTTTGCTGTCAATCGTGTGTTTCCGGCGCATTCGGCATCATTAACTTACTTACAAAATGGCGATAGGCTGTACTGGTTATACACATACGAACTTGGCGGCGATATCATTCCGCGGTTTGGTATATTTGAAGGAGGGGACTTGGGTACAAATAGGATAGCTTTGCGAAATGCGATAGCAAGGGCAGAGCAGCGTATTCAAGCCCATTATACAACTGAATCTTGGGCAACATTCCTTGCCGCGCTGAACGTCGCAAGACGTGTATATAATAATCCCGCGGCAACGCAAAACGAAATAAACGATGCCGAACTAAGCTTAATTGCGGCATATAATGCTCTCGCTCAAACCAATCAAGCCGGTGGAAGTGGGGTACCCGGTGGATCGCCGGGCGACTATTTAGATGGGGACGAGTACGAAGAAGCGGAAGAAGAAATTGCATCTGACCCAGAAGCGACAATAACAGAAGACATGGTAGCCGATGGCGGAGCGGTTGCCAAAATTATCGAAGGCCTCCTGCGCCAAGCCTATGAAGATGGTGCGGCAGGTATTACAATTTTTGTTCCGGCCGCGGAAGACGCAACCAGCATCGATCTCGGGCTTATTGTGCGTACACTCAGGGAAACCGCGGCAGAAGGGTTTAGTCTGACAATACGTACCGATATAGCAATACTTACCCTTGACATGGCAACACTTGCAGGTATAGCTCGTGATATGGATGATGACAAAACAGTACGTATTATTGTTGAAATGGTTGACGCAAAGACCTTACCCGACTCGCTACAGCGGGGAGCCATAGGCAGCAATACAGCAGTTAGGCTTATGATTATGGTAGGTGATGCGGTAATTAGCAATTTCGATGGGATAGTGACGGTTATTATACCCTACACCCCCAGCATCGCTGCCTGCAGCTTCGATTTATTAACAGTTTACTATGTTGATAATCTCGGAAATATAAAAGAGGTACCGGGCACGCGGTATGAAAATTCTAACATCATATTTACAACAAGCAATTTTTCAATATTTTTTATAAGCGAGTGGATAAGCCCGTTTGCGGATGTTGATAGATATGCTTGGTATTTCCGTAATGTACGCTTTGTGTACTCAAACGGACTGATGGTTGGCATAGCTTCCGGGCAATTTTCGCCGGATACCCATCTTTCTCGCGGGATGCTGGTTACATTATTATGGCGTATGGAAGGCATGCCAACCGTTGAAAACGATAACTATTTCCACGATGTTGCGGAAGGGCGTTGGTATTCGGATGCAGTGGCATGGGCAAGCGCAAATGGTATTGCTCGTGGACATGGTAACGGTACGTTTGCCCCTGATGAAAATATCACACGTGAGCAGCTTGCGCTTATCGTTCAAAACTATGCGCGCTTTAATGGTTCGGATGTTTTTGTTGGTACATTTGCAGACGAGTTTACAGATATTGAAAGCATATCGTCGTGGGCTATGGACGCGATGATGTGGGCAAATACAAATGGCTTATTAACCGGACGTACAATGACAACGCTTGCACCTGACGGCACTGCAACTCGTGCGGAAGCTGCGGGAATTATCCAAAGATTTATGGAAATGTAATAAAGATTTCTTACAAGCAAGGAGGCCTTGCGGCTTCCTTGCTTCCCCTATTGCGGGAATAGGTATGGAGGAAAAATGCGAAAAATATTAATATGTTTTCTAGTTGCGGTACTGCTTATCGGATTAATCCCACCCACAGCTCATGCTTATGCAAACCAGCCAACAACGGACTGGGAATACGCCATGAACCGCTCCTTAGACTGGATACATAATGCCGTCACACCGCATCCGTTGGTAGGTTTTGTTGGCGGCGAATGGGCAGTGCTTGCCCTAGCACGTGCAGAACGAGTTACCGCGGAAGACCCATGGGTTCTAGGCTGGCTTGCAGACCTTGAGAGGATGTTATCCGAAGTGGACCGCCTAAAAGCCGCGGGCAACAACATTCAAAACCCACCATCCGCGGGTACTTTCCCCGGCGGGATGCGCCGCTGGACAGACTTTCAGCGTGTAACTCTCGCGCTTAGCTCACTTGGGCTGGATGCTACCAATTTTAACGGACGTGACTTGACCGCAATATACAAATCTTTCGTTCCTGTAAATAACCGTCACGCGCTCAATATGACTGTAAACGTGGATACATTTGCTCTAATTGCGCTTGACACCAGGCCACACGATGGTGATAGGGATGCATTTATCCAGCGTCTATTAGAAGACCAATCACTACGGGGTACATGGAGTCTTGGTACATTTGATTTAGACGTTACTGTAATGGCCGCGCAATCACTTGCGCGTTATTATCATAGCGACCCTGCCGTAAAAGCCGCCGTTGACCGTGCGCTAGACTGGCTGCGTGTACAGCGTTTCTCTGACCCGGAAAGCACAGCGCAAATGATAGTTCTCCTAACGGCACTTGGGGAAGATTTTGCAAACGAAGCGGAATACTATGTAAATTGGCTATTGCGCTGGTTCGATCCTGCCAGCGGCGGCTTTAGAAGACCAACACCTACCGACCCTGTAAACCACATGGCAACAGAGCAGGCAGCATATGCCCTTGTTGCGTATTGGCGCTTTATGAATGGTATGACCTCGCTTTACGACATGAGTGATATGTTTGAAAGCGGAGTTGTAGAAGTACCGGAACTTAACGTATTTGAAGGTATGGTTGGCTTACCGGGTAGACACGCGGATGTAAGACCAGTGCCAGTCACATCGCCAGACAGGACATTTTTAGACATACAAAACCACCCCAGCCGTCACGCAATAGAATCTATGGCGGAGCGTGGGATCATAAATGGCAGAACAGAAACCGCATTTGCCCCAAACGAAACAATGACGAGGGCAGAATTTGCCGCAATTATCACGCGAGGGCTTAACTTACCGGAAGTAACCACCACTGCTTTTGAGGATGTGTCTTCAAGTGCGTGGTACTTTAGAGCAATTGGGACGGCGTTTTTTTATGAAATTGTAAATGGCGTAACACCAACAACATTTAATCCTGGCGGTACAATAACACGGCAAGAAGCGGCAGTAATGGTTGCACGAGCCGCAAATTTAACAGGTATGAATACCGAACTTGGTACGGTAGAAACCATAAACATACTTGCCATGTTTGGTGATTATCGTACCGCGGCAAATTGGGCATGGGGCGCACTCGCGTTCTGTTATAATGAAGGAATTTTGGATGATTATGAATTTTACATTCATCCACACGCCCCAATAACCCGGGGCGAAATAGCTGAGAAGCTATATAGGCTGCTGGACAGGGCAAATCTTTTATAGGAGACTTTTGATGAAAAAGCATAAAAATAAATTCATTGCCGCCGCCGTTATTTTAGCAGTGCTTGTAGTTGCGTGGTTCTGGGGTGGAGTTTCAACAGTTAACGTACCAAGTTCTGACCCGCTGGTTATAGCCGCGGCAACGATAGACGCAGATTATCATAGTCCCAGCATTATTGCGGAAGAAGAATTGGCGGAACCTTTGGCTCCAAGTAATCCTGTGGATATACAGGAAATATCAGACACATCAATAGAAGGCGAAGCCGATGACTCGGTAGAACATGCGCTGCCTAACGCCGTCTATGATAACTATGCAACGCCTGAGTATTCACCAAGCGAGCCAAACGAAGTGACTTATCAAAATAACGAAATAAGCTACCATGATTATGATAACGCACAGAGCGAGCCGGACGTCCCAGATATAAACGAAAGCGAAGATTCCATTTTTGACATTGTACCGGAAGTCGCAAGCCAAGATAGCTTTGCCGCAACACCGGAAGGCGTTGTTGTGCCGCATGTCGCGCAGGGAAATACACAAATTTTCGCCGCCGACCATCCGGAAATGCGTGTGCCTGTAGAGCCGGAAGACATGGTTATAGGCGACGGCTCGTTTACCGTTATCCTATCGGTTAGAGTGCATACCATCTTATACAATATGCATCTTCTACACAGAGATAAGCACGAGCTTGTGCCGGTGGATGGCTGGATATTCCCCCCAACAGAAGTTATTGCTTTTGAGGGAGAAAGCGTGTTTAACGTGCTGCAACGTGAAATGAGACGCAATAGAATACACATGGTTTCACGCTGGACACCAATTTTTAATTCGGCTTACGTAGAAGCAATTAATAATTTATACGAGTTTGACGTTGGCCCACTTTCCGGTTGGATGTACAGTGTAAACGGTTGGTTTCCAAACTTTGGCGCGTCGCGATATCTTTTGAGCGAAGGTGATGTAATCGAATGGATTTTTACCGTTGACTTAGGGCGCGACTTAGGAGTGTACTGGCTTGGAGGCGCGCCTTGATAAATAAAGATGCGTTTTCCGGTTTTCATCCGTCGGTAAGCATGGTTTATTTTGTTGTTGTAATTGGGTTTTCCATGTTTTTTATGCATCCCATAACTTTAGCGATATCGTTGGTTTGTTCATTTACCTATGCCGTATATCTAAGCGGAAAAAGAGCTGTGCGCATGGGGTTGGTATTTATGTTGCCAATGTTGGTACTCACTGCTTCGCTTAACCCTTTATTCAACCACCAAGGCGCAACTATTTTAGCCTATTTGCCAAACGGTAACCCTTTGACGCTGGAGTCTATAATGTTTGGCATTGCGGCTTCGGTTATGCTTATAACTGTGATTTCGTGGTTTTCATGCTTTAACGCGGTTATGACCAGTGATAAATTTGTATATTTGTTTGGGCGTGTTGTGCCGTCATTGTCGTTGATATTATCCATGGCATTGCGCTTTGTACCACGTTTTATGGCGCAGATAAAGATCGTATCCAACGCTCAAAAGGGTATTGGGCGGGATATTTCAAACGGCAATATTCTTCAAAAGGCAAAGCATGGGATAAAAATTTTATCAATTATGGTAACATGGGCTTTGGAAAATGCTATCGAAACAGCGGATAGTATGAAAAGCCGTGGATACGGACTGCCCGGACGCACAGCATTTTCTGTTTTTCGTTTTACCAGGCGAGATGGCTTGGCAATGGCATATATTTTAATTTGCGCAACAACCATACTTACCGGAGCGGTATTGGAAATATATCGTTTTCGCTATTTTCCAACAATCAGGCACCTTTCTGATAGTTTGTATGCGTCAATTTTGTTGTTTATCCTATATTTTATACTTTGCGTATTTCCGCTAATTGTAAATGTAAAAGAGGACATAACTTGGAGACATATAAAATCGAAAATTTGAATTTTACATACCCGAATCGAAACTTTCGGGCATTGCGGGGCATTAGTCTTACAATACAACAGGGCGAATTTATTACGCTTTGTGGGCCTTCCGGCAGTGGTAAAACCACGCTTTTACGGCAATTAAAGTCGTCAGTTGCGCCGCATGGTATAAAATACGGTACTATCTATTTTGAAGGTACGCCATTAAACGAATTATCGGATAGAGACGCGGTTGCAAAGATAGGCTTTGTATTTCAGTCACCCGAAAATCAGATCGTTACTGATAAAGTTTGGCACGAACTTGCGTTTGGTTTAGAGAGTTTTGGGCTTGGCAGTTCAGAAATTCGTTTGCGTGTAGCAGAAATGGCGAGTTTTTTTGGCATCCAGTCATGGTTTCACAAATCAGTGACGGAACTATCGGGCGGACAAAAACAAATATTGGCTCTTGCGTCAATTATGGCATTACAGCCATCTGCGCTTATACTTGATGAGCCAACAAGCCAGCTTGACCCAATTGCCGCAGGAGAATTTATTGCAACATTGGGTAAAATAAATCGAGAGCTTGGCGTAACGATAATCCTAACCGAGCATAGGCTGGAAGAAACATTCCCAGTGTCAAACCGCGCTATTGTAATGGATAATGGCAAAATTATTGCGGATGGCGCGCCATGTGAAGTTGGGCTACAGCTGCGTAAGCACGGAAGTGGCATGTTTTTAGCTATGCCAACGCCAATGCGTGTATGGGCGGCTGCTTGCGGCGATACATATGATATTGGCAGTGTACCCATTACTGTTAGTGATGGAGCTAAGTGGCTTTCTATGCAAGAAGTTGAAGTGGACAAAACGCGTAAGCACATACAAAAAAACGCTTGCTCGCCCGAACCTGCGATATCTCTTGAAGATGTATGGTTCAAATACGAAAAAAAACTACCTGATGTAATTAAGGATTTGTCGTTTAAAGCATATTACGGCGAAATTGCTGCTATCCTAGGCGGCAATGGTACAGGCAAAACCACAACTCTATCACTTATTGCCGAGTTACACACGCCTTATCGCGGTCAAATTTATACGGATGCAAAGGTATATGTTCTGCCACAAAACCCACAATCCTTGTTTGTTGAAAAGACCGTGAGAGAGGACTTGTTGGAAGCTTTTTCCGGACAAAAATTATCAAAAGACGCAAAGATTGGGAAATTATCTACCATAGTTAAATTATGCCGCCTTGAAGGGCTGTTAGATAATCACCCCTACGATTTGTCCGGCGGCGAGCAGCAACGCGCCGCATTGGCAAAAGTTTTGTTGGCTCGTCCAAAAATCCTGCTTTTGGACGAGCCAACCAAAGGACTTGACGCGGAATACAAGCAAATTTTTGCCGCAATACTACGAAAACTAACAGACGCGGGTGCCTCTGTTATAATGGTAAGCCATGATGTGGAATTTTGTGCCGAATATGCTGACAAATGCGCTCTATTCTTCGATGGCAGTATAGTAACTGAAAATACTCCGACAGCCTTTTTTTGTGGTAATAATTTCTACACCACCAGCGCAAACCGCATGGCACGCAAGGTATTGCCGGAAGCAGTTACCGCGGGGGATATTGTACTTGCGCTAGGAGTCAAGTTGCCACCTGTGCCTGAAATATTAGATATTGATGCAAAGTATGAAATGGTAGATGAAAAACTATCTTCGTCACCAAAACATCCTAGTATGTCAATACGACGCAAATTATTATTAGTGCTGTTTTCGGTGTGGCTTTTAACTGCTATGATATTTGCTTGGGGCAATGTTCAAAATTTAGCCGCATTTATAGGCGGTGGACGTGAAGCCGCTAATATCATAAGCGATGGTGCAATTTTTTATGTATCCATTATAATTGCTATTGCGCTAAGTATTAATGGTATTGTTTTTACATTATCATGGAAACGAGGAAAGGCTGTATCTTTGCCGCAAAAGCGCCCGCTGCACAAACGCACAATGGCGGCGGCAGCATTGATATTGCTTACTATTCCGCTCACCATCTACTTAGGGATACATCTTTTTGATGACCGACGGTTCCATTTTATTTCCATGTTGATAATATTACAAACCATGCTTCCGTTCATGTTGGTGTTTGAAGGCCGAAAACCCCAAGCACGTGAGATTATAGTTATCGCTGTACTGTGTGCAATTGCGGTTGCGGGCAGGTCGGCATTTTTTATGCTGCCGCAGTTCAAGCCCGTTGTTGCGATAGTAATAATTGCAGGTGTGGCTTTTGGCGGCGAAGCAGGTTTTTTAGTTGGGGCAAAAGCTGGATTTATAAGCAATATGTTTTTTGGGCAAGGACCATGGACACCATGGCAGATGTTTGCCCTTGGGATAATTGGTTTCCTTGCCGGTGTATTGTTCCGCAAGGGGCTGCTTGGGCGTAGTACAGCATCTTTGGCTGTGTTTGGTGGCTTTGCAACATTTATTATATACGGTGGCATAATGAATCCTGCCAGCGTAATTATATGGCAGCCTAATCCGACACGTGGTATGTTTATGGCAGCCTACTTGCAGGGTATACCATTTGACTTAATTCATGCAGTTGCGACTGTTACGTTTTTGGTTATTATATCGCAGCCTATGCTTGAGAAACTTGATAGGATAAAGGTTAAGTATGGGTTGGTTGAGTAAGTTTTATTCAACGCGGCATAGGGATTTGGGTAATATAGTATTTTGCTATATTAGCCCCGCAACAAAAAAGATACCAAACGCAAAAACGTATAACCAAAAAAAAGCCAGACGATGAGAACATACACATGAATCCTTGTCTGGCTTTTTGATTTTGATATATCCTTAGCATAGCATTTCAATTTTTATAACGGACTCTTTTTGTCTGTTATAAAATTGAAATACTTTCCGAAATTTAGCGGTTTGTGCTATAGTATACAAGACGGCTTTAACGTTGAACCGCTATAGCTGTAATTTCTTTCAGCATTATACTAACTAGCCTTCAACTCCAACCGCAGCCTATCAGCAATAAGCGCGATAAATTCGCTGTTTGTGGGTTTACCTTTGTGGTTGTTTATCGTGTAGCCAAACATGCTGTCGATAATTTCCACTTTGCCGCGGGACCAAGCTACTTCTATGGCATGGCGGATTGCACGCTCTACACGGCTTGGGGTGGTGTTGCATTTCTTGGCAATTGTGGGGTACAATTCTTTGGTGATGTAGTTTAGGATGTCAAGGTCTTCTACCGCCATCATTATTGCCTCGCGCATGTAGTGGTAGCCGCGTATGTGCGCAGGTACGCCTATTTCGTGCAAAATGCCGGTTATTTTTGTTTCCAGACTTACTTCGCGGTTCTTTTGGCATCGTACTGTTAAGCCTTTTTGAACGGGGTTTTTTAGGTGCTCTTTTAGCTGGCGGATGCGCAGCACCAAAGATTCTAGGTCGAATGGTTTAGCTATGTAGTATTCGGCGCCTAGTTCCATTGCTTTTTGAGTAATCTTGTCTTGGGTTATTGCAGATAGTATAATACATATTGGCGCGTAACCTTCGGCCTCAGTAAGATTGAGTTTTTCCAGCACGCCAAGGCCGTCGAGTTTTGGCATTACACCGTCTATAATTGCGATGTCGGGCTGTAATGCTTGGATTTTATGGTATGCTTCCATCCCGTCGTGCGCGACGTCTACAATTTCCATGTCGTCTTGCTTGGCTAAGTAGCTGATTATGGCATCGCAAAACTCTCTGTTGTCGTCTGCCATTAGTATTGTAATTTTTTTCTCGCCCATTAGGCTTCCTCCTAGATGTAGACTCCATACTTTAAAATTTTCGTCGACATGAAGTCTAAAATTTGAAATTTTCATCGACGTCGAGTCGAAGTTTTAAAATTTGGAATTTACTGTAATTTATTTCCGCTTTCGTCATTATAACAGGAATAAATTGGAAGTCAATGGGAATTTGATAAAATATGGAAATTTTTTTCTCCAAAACTTGCGATTCTACGCAACAGATAAAGTACATATACATGAAACAGCGATAGTCGGAGGTAACTACATGAATAACAAAAAAGATTTTGCAATGGGTTTTATCATTGGCGTAGCGATTATGATTTTGGGTATAATCGGCTATGGTATCTATGATACGCAAGTACGATGGGGGGGCAATATGAGCCCCAACCGCAAGGTACAGGAGATTTTTTCAAGGGTAGATAATCATTCCATTTTGCCATTTGATAGGGCGGAAATGATCGAAAACATGTACCGCGGGTTGTTGGCCGGGGTAGGGGACCCATATACCCGATATTTTGATTTGGAGTCGCTTGAAGTGTTTCGCACGCGCACACAAGGCGTTTTTGTGGGTATTGGGGTGCGGGTTGTTATGGACCCGACCGACCATATGCTTACGCTGGTAAATGTCTTTAGGGATTCTCCCGCGGGGCAAGCGGGGCTGCTTCCGGGTGACAAAGTTCTTTCTGTGGATGGGCTGGATATGATGGGACGCTCTCAGCAGGAGATTTTAGACTTTATAAGAGGGCCTGCGGGAACAACTGTAAATATTACAGTGCTTCGCCCATACGAAAGCAAGATTTTCGATGTAGATATTATTCGTGCGCATATAACCGTGCCAACGGTGCATCACGAAATGATTCAAACCGACGCGGGGCTTACCGGATATGTTCGCATAGAAGGGTTTGAAGAACCAACTTATGCGCAGTTTGCCGCCGCGCTGGCAGAGCTTACGTATAAGGGGATGGATAGCTTAATTGTGGATGTACGAAATAACCCCGGCGGGCTGCTTGACTCTGTCGTGGATATTGCCAACTTGCTTATACCCGAAGGAACCGTGACGTTTTTGGAAGACGCAAACGGTAGACGGCGATATCATAATTCCGATTATAGCCACTTGGGGATACCGCTTGTGGTACTAATAAACGAGCGTAGCGCAAGCGCGTCGGAAGTTTTAGGCGGCGCGGTGCAGGATACGGGTGTTGGTGCGTTGGTTGGAGAGCAGACATTCGGTAAAGGAATCGTGCAAAGCGTGTTTGAACTTTCCGACGGTACAGCAATCAAACTGACGATTGCGCAGTACTTTACACCAAACGGAAGACCCGTTCATGATGTGGGGCTCACACCCGATTTTATTGTGGAAATGGATGAAGTATCCAGTCGTATGATTGGTGAATTAGAACTTACAGAAGATCCGCAGCTGCAAATGGCTTTACGGGTAGTTAGGCTGCTGTAATATAATGTGCAGGGGCGACTAGTAGTCGCCCGCCTGAAAGTATTGCGTATGTTGATCTATGTGGGCGATTAGTAATCGACGGGCGATTAGTAATCGACGGGCGATTAGTAATCGACGGGCGATTAGTAATCGACGAGTCGCAGTAAGCGAAGTCTAACGTTTCCCACGCCGCCCCTACAACAATTGTTTTAAACATGCCGTACGTAAGGGAATAATTTCGATTAAAACTCTGCTAATTAAGTTGAAGCAGCATAATCCCCAAGCTCAGTTGGATAGTCGCCGTTAAAATACGCCATACACAGCCCTTTGTATTTGTCTGTAAATGGCAGATTTATCGAGTCAACTACGCCTTCAATACTTAAAAATTCCAAAGAATCCGCACCTATCATTTCGCAGATTTCTTCCTTGGAATGTTTGTAGCCTATCAAGTCATCTTCCTCTGTTATGTCAATGCCGTAGTAGCTTGGATATTTTAAAAGCGGACTTGGAATGCGCACGTGTACTTCTTTTGCACCGGCTTCACGCAGGAGGTACACGATGCGCTTTATTGTTGTGCCGCGAACAATAGAGTCGTCTATAACAATTACTCGCTTGTCCTTTACTACACCGCGCACGGCGGATAGTTTCATTTTTACGCCAAGCTCACGCAGCTCCTGTGATGGTTGGATAAAGGTACGGGCTACGTACCTATTCTTTATCAGCCCAAGTTCGTATGGGATCTGCATAGCTTCTGCATAGCCTATTGCGGCGGATATGCCCGAGTCGGGTACGGCGGTTACTACATCCGCTTCCACCGGGGCTTCCTTTGCGAGGGCTTTGCCCATTTCCTTGCGGGCTGTGTGTACGTTAACGCCAAAAATGTCGGAGTCTGGGCGGGCAAGGTATATAAACTCCATACTGCAGATGGCATGGCTTATTTCATCGGTATAGGATTCTACCGTCATTCCGTTATCGTTAATTACTACCAGCTCGCCTGGGTTTACATCTTGTAGAAAGCTGGCACCTACTGTGTCGAAGGCGCAAGTTTCTGACGCGATTACAAAAGCTTTTCCTAAACGTCCTATAGATAGCGGGCGCAAACCGTTTGGGTCTAACGCGGCTATCATTTCGTTTGGGGTTAGTATAATGTAGGCAAACGCGCCTTTTAGCTTGCGAAGAGCGGCCTTTATGTTTTCTATAAGCGATTCGCCGCGTTGGCGCTTTATCAAATGTGCTAAAACTTCCGAATCTGAGCTGGATTGGAATATGCTTCCCCTATCTTCCAACTCGCGGCGTAGCGCGTGGTTGTTTACCAAGTTGCCGTTGTGACATAAGGACAGAGAAGAGTTTTCGAACTGAAACAGAAAGGGCTGGACATCGGATACTTGGTTACGGTTGGCAGCCACATAGCGCACATGGCCTATAGCGGCTGTGCCTTGTATATGGCTTAACGCCTCGCGGGTAAATACTTCGGATACCAAACCAAGGCCGCGGTGCTGCAGTAGTTTGTCGCCGTCTTTTACTACAATACCCGCGCCCTGTTGGCCGCGGTGCTGTAGGCTGTGCAGGCCGTAATAGGCTAGTTGGGCAGCAGTGGTGTCGCTGCCCCATATACCGAATACGCCGCATTCTTCGTTTAAGCCTCTTATTTCAGTAAGCATGGTATCGCTTCTTCCCATCTTTTTTGCAAAACACTTACGGGGATATCAATTGTCCCTGTGCCATTCTTCTCGTAGCCACGCCCGGCTATAAACAACCTGTCGCTATTGGTAACCACACCCATGTATGTTGCGTTTGATATTTTTTCAAAGGCTTCTTTATTTTCGGGTGCAATGCTTACAATAAAACGGGATTGTGATTCGGAAAAGATTAACATTTCGTCGTCAAAAGGCAGGTCTACATTTGCTCCAAGCTTTGTTGTAAACAAGCTCTCTGCCAAGGCTACCGCAATTCCGCCTTCAGATACATCGTGGGCGGATTTTATTAGGCCTGCTTTTATGGCTGAAAGCACTGCTTGTTGGCTTGTTTTTTCTGTTTCCATACAAATGGACGGTGGGCGGCCTTCTATCTTGCCTGTTTCCATAAGCTGCAGCTCGCTCCCACCAAATTCGGCATGGGTTTCTCCTATTATATAAATAAGGTCACCTGCGTTTTTGAAAAATTGAGTGGTGATGTGGGATGGGTCTTCGATTAGCCCTACCATTCCTATGGTTGGTGTCGGGTAAATGGCCGAACCGGAACGCTCGTTGTACATGGACACGTTACCGCCTATTACCGGGGTTTCGAGAACTGTACAGGCCTCTGCTATGCCATTTATGGCTTGCTCCATTTGCCAAAAAATTTCTGGGTTGTCGGGGCTGCCGAAGTTTAGGTTGTCAGTTACCGCAAGCGGAGTAGCACCCGAGGCTACTATATTGCGCGCCGCTTCTGCAATGGCTATCGCGCCGCCTGTATGTGGGCATAGATAAACATAACGGCTGTTGCAGTCTGTGGTCATTGCTAAAGCTTTATTTGTGCCGCGTATACGCAGTACTGCCGCGTCAGAACCCGGCGGTACTACGGTGTTTGTGCCTATTTGGTAGTCGAATTGCTCGTATGCAAATTTTTTGGAAGCTATGGTTGGGCGGGATAGGATATCCAGCAACATTTTGTCGTAGTCATTTGTAGGGGTTGGCATCCATTTTACATTTTTAGATACCTTGTAATACTCTGCCTCGCGGGAAGGCTTATTATATTCGGGAGCTTGTTCCGCCAGCGCGTCTGCAGGGACTTCTGCCACTGTTTCGCCATTGTGGAACAGGCGCATAATCCCATCGTTTGTGACTTTGCCCACAGCAACTGCGTCTAGGTCGTATTTTTTGAAAATTTCGCGGATTTCATCTTCCCGCCCTTTTTCTATTACCAGCAGCATGCGCTCCTGCGATTCCGAAAGCATCATTTCGTAAGCAGTCATGTTTTTCTCGCGCTGTGGCACGTTGTCAAGATACATTTCCATTCCCATGCCCGCCTTGCTTGCCATTTCGCAGGAAGATGAAATTAATCCAGCCGCGCCCATATCTTGTATTCCCACTAGTGCCGGGTGTTTCATCACTTCAAGACAGGACTCCATTAAGGCTTTTTCCAAAATCGGGTCGCCTTTTACAAAAACGCCCTCGTCATCGTCACCAAGCTCTTTGCTGGAGAATGTCGCACCATGTATACCGTCACGGCCGGTGGGCGCACCTACGTACATTACTGTATTGCCCTCTCCATGAGCTTGCCCTTTTCTAATATCCTCGTGGTTGATTAATCCTACACACATGGCGTTTACCAATGGGTTGCCTTTGTAGCAATCGTCGAAGTAAATCTCGCCGCCCACAGTTGGTGTGCCCAGAGTGTTGCCATAGTGGGCGATTCCTCTAACTACTTCTGTAAACAAAAATTTTGTACGGTCGTTATCTAAGTTACCAAAGCGCAAAGAGTTAAGCATCGCAACTGGCCGCGCACCCATTGAAAATACATCGCGAACAATACCCCCTACACCTGTAGCTGCACCATGAAACGGCTCGACAGCCGATGGGGAGTTGTGGCTTTCTATCTTAAACACAACGGCTTGTCCGTCGCCAATGTCCACAATACCCGCGCCTTCGCCTGGGCCTTGGAGAACTCTTTCGCCCTTTGTGGGTAAGCGGCGCAATAGTACCTTAGAACTTTTGTACGAACAGTGTTCCGACCACATGACGGAAAAAAGGCCTGTTTCCGTGTAGTTTGGTGGCCTACGCAGAATGTTTTTTACCATTTGAAATTCCTCATCGGTCATTCCCATGGTAGCGTAGAGTTTTTTTGTTTCGATTTCTTGCGGGGTTGGTTGGGTTGTCATTGCAAATTCCTCCTGTTTTTATACAAACTCCAGATAACAATGGTAGCAATAATTACTACTCCGCCCACAACAGCTAAAACGGACGGAGCTTGCCCATCAAATATAAAAACCCAAATTGGGTTAAGTATAGGTTCAAGCGCTGGAATCAATATCAATTCCAGCGGCGAAACTTTGGGTACCGCAAAAGTAAATAGCAAATACGCCAGCCCAAGTTGTATTACACCAAGATAGATAAACAGCCCTAAATCCATAAGCGAACCAATGGGGAACATAATCATAAACGGTAAAGCAATTGCCACGTTTAGCAAGTTCCCAAAGGTGATGACATTGCGCGGGGTAGTAGTTTGCCCGAGAGAAACCGCCAAAAATCCAAAGCCCGCACCGGACGCAATTGCCACTACGTTACCTGTGGTCATCGCGGGGCTAAACTGCAAGGTTACAGAGTCCACAAAAAATACGCAAATGCCCAAAAATATAATGGCAGTTGCAATAATATCGTATCGCGGCAGCGGTTTTTTAAAGATGAAAAATAAATACAGACAAGCAAAAATAGGTGCGGTGTATTGCAGCACAATAGCATTGGCGGCAGTGGTTAACGTGTTGGCAACTGCAAACAACGTGGTTGCAAACATGTACGCCACAATGGCAAATTTAAACCATTTGCCGGTTTCCATCTTAGGAAAAGACCTAAACGCGACGATGTAAAACATTGCCGCAAAAAGGCTTCTGTAACCAGACCGGGCTATGCCATTGTCCACGGTTGAAATAAGGGTGAAGGCAAGGCCTGCGGTACTCCACAAGATTGCGGCAAGAAGTAGTGCTACGATAGCTATTTTTCGGCTGTGTAAAAATTGCAAATTTAACCCTCCCTAAGCTACAAGGCATTCTAGTTCCCGTCAAATTGCGTAGGGGCGATTATCAATCGCCCGCCGTAACGCCTCGAATATGCTAAAGTGCCGGGCGATTAATAATCGCCCCTACAAAGGTGACTGTCCCAACATTAACGTTGTATTAGCCTATTTACAATCGATTTAAACAGTGGCAAACCATCAGCGTTACCAAGCATCATATCCACCGCACGTTCCGGGTGAGGCATCATGCCAAGGATGTTACCCGCTTTGTTTGTAATGCCGGCTATGTTTGCCGTACTTCCGTTTGGATTATCTTCGTATGTGAATAGAATTTGTCCGTTTTGTTGTAATTGTCGCAAAATAGTATCGTCGCAGTGGTATCTGCCATGCATGTGAGCTATTGGATAGTTTACGACTTGCCCTGTTTCGTATCGGTTGGTGAAAATAGAATTGTTGCGTGTGATTTTAATCGGCGTGGTTTTGCAAACAAAACGAGGGGTTGTATTACACAAAAGCGAACCGGGCAAAAGACCTGCCGCGGTTAAAATTTGAAAGCCGTTACAAACACCAATAATAGGTTTGCCTTCTTCCGCAACCTTGCGTAACGCATTAAATATCCCCGTTGTGGCAGCCGTTGCCCCAGGACTTGGGATATCCCCATAAGAAGAGCCGCCCGGCAACAGAATTGCGTCAAAAGAGTCCAGCGCGTCTGTGCGTAAAGTATCGTGGCGAATAAACTCCGCCTGCTGTTCCAGCTCATCTGTAACACAGCGATACATGTCCCGCTCACAATTTGTACCGGGAAATGTTAGTATCGCAAATTTCATTGCCATATTTGGGAGTCCTCAACCAGCTTTAAGCTAGCGTCAATATTCCCAAGCAAATTAACATGACCCATTTTGCGGTTATCCACCGCTTCTGCCTTGCCATATAGGTGAATCTTACCTTCCTTAATAAGTGGTAGGTATGGCGTGAGGTTGGCCATGTCCGCCTTATCCATATGGTTACCAAGGATATTTACCATAACAACAGGCGTATGCTGAGTAACATCTCCAAGCGGCAGGCCGCAAACAGCACGCACATGCTGCTCAAATTGTCCGGTAATACACGCATCCATGGTGTAATGTCCCGAGTTGTGAGGGCGGGGTGCCAATTCGTTAATATAAATTTCGTCACCTACAACAAACATTTCTATCGCCAAAAGCCCGATTGCGTCAAGCTCTTCCGAGATTTTTTTCGCACAGGCGATTGCCTTCGCTTCCACTTCCTTGGATATACGAGCCGGTACTATGCTCAGATGCATGATATTGTTTACATGAATATTTTCCGATACAGGGAAAACGGCAACCTCACCTGTCGTACTGCGCGCTACTATAACAGAAACTTCCATGGAGAAAGGCATCCACGCTTCAAGAATACATTCCTGTTTTGCAGCAAGCTCCATTGCGCGAGGCAAATCGGCTTCTGACTTTAACACAACTTGTCCCTTGCCGTCGTACCCGCCGGTGGTGGTTTTAAGTACACTTGGGTAAAAAACTGTTGCGGCTAATTTTTCCGCGTTTTCTATCAAATGAAAATCGGGCACGGGAATGCCCATGTTTTTTATGGCAGATTTTTCTCTAAAACGGTGTTGGGTGGTTTTTAGCACAGAGCTTCCCTGCGGCAGATACGCGTTTTCTTGCAAATATGTTAGTGCCTCGTAGTCGATATTTTCGAATTCGTAGGTTATTACGTCGGATATTTCTGCCAGCTTTTTTATTGCGTCCATATCGTTGTATGCGGCGGTAATTTCTATGTCGGATACTTGGGCGCATGGGCAGTTGGGGGTGGGGTCAAGTACTGCAACGTAGTAGCCCATCGCTTTGGCAGATAGTGCCATCATGCGGCCAAGTTGCCCGCCGCCTATTATTCCGATGGTTTTGTAGGGCAAAATTTGCGTTTTTGATGTTGTAGGCTTTGCAGACATTAAATCTTTCATGTTAGTTCCTCCATATACTTCTGCTCGTTGGCAGGTAATGATCAGTTGTCAAGGTGTTGTCCTTTATAAAGGCATTGGCCTTTATAAAGGTGTAAGCATTTATAGCGGTAATCCAACTTGCGGGTCTATAGCCAAAATTTCCGTTTCAATTCGCTCTCGCCGGGTTTGCAGCCTCTCGTAAACTTCTGCATCAAACGCTCCAACAACCTGTGCGGCAAGCAGCCCCGCATTGGTAGCTCCGGCTTGGCCAATAGCTACTGTAGCCACAGGCACGCCCCCCGGCATTTGCACAATTGACAATAACGAATCGAGTCCATTCAACGCTTTCGATTGAACCGGCACGCCAATTACAGGCAAGTTTGTTTTAGAAGCCACCATCCCCGGTAAATGCGCCGCGCCGCCTGCGCCCGCAATAATTGCTTTTAGGCCGCGCTCTTTGGCCGTTTGTGCATATGTAAACATAAAATCCGGCGTGCGGTGTGCCGATACTACTTTTTTTTCATACGGAATTTGCAGCTCATCCAAAATCATGCACGCGTTTTTCATCGTATCCCAATCGGATGTGCTGCCCATGATAACGCCTATTAGCGGCTCACTCATTGATTATCAGCTCCTTGTCTTTATACATTGTACACCTATGCGGAAAATTTGACAATGTCTAAGATTTTGTCATAAACTTGGGATACTCATGAGAAGGAAATTTACCTTCCCATGCTGTCGGCGGTTGTCCGGCTGCGGTTGAAAAATAAATGAGAGGTGAAGTCACGCGGGTGAGTTACCTGCATGTGGCGAACATAATGGATTTTTTGCTAGACGTAACAAACATAAGAATCGAAACAGACCGCCTTGTTCTTCGTGCTTTTGTAGAGTCTGATTTGTGGGATTTTTATGCTTATGCATCTGTCGTAGGAGTAGGGGAGATGGCAGGCTGGCCGCACCACACATCTATTGAAACCAGCAAAGTTATTTTGCAGATGTTTCTCAAAAATAAAGATGTTTTTGCAATTTACCACAAGGTAGACGGCAAGGTTATAGGCTCGCTTGGGCTTCACAAGGCATGGATAAACAATGAAGAGAAGTACCAGCATCTAAAAGCCAAAAATATCGGATACGTGCTTTCTAAAGACTATTGGGGGCAGGGGCTGGTGGTGGAAGCGGTAAAAGCTGTCATAGACTATGGCTTTAACGTACTGGGGATAGAGGCGTTTTCCATTGAGCATTTTGTAGAAAATATCCAATCGAAACGTGTAATAGAAAAATGCGGGTTTACGTTTGTGAAGAACGGCGAATTTTATGCAAAGCCGCTAGACAAGCATTTTGACGAACTCAGATATGTTTTGCTGCGCGAAATGGTCAGTGGCGGAGCACCATCTTCGAAACGTGATAAACTGTGAACGCGGTAACACTGCTTGTAAGTTCGCAATCATATAAAACAGAAAAGAGGCACACACATGAGCAAAGTTCTTGTAATAGGCAAAGGTGGCAGAGAACACGCCTTGGCATGGAAACTTTCCCAATCTGCACAAGTAAAAACGGTATATGTCGCTCCCGGCAACGCTGGTATGTCTGATGTTGCTACCTTAGTGGACATAAGTGAGAAAGACTTTGACGCGCTAATAGAATTTGCCAAGCGTGAGAACATTGCCCTAACTGTAATAGGTGCGGAACAGCAACTTTCCGACGGTATTGTAGACCGCTTTCAGGCCGCGGGTCTTGCTGTATGGGGCCCTACAAAAAATGCCGCCCGCATAGAGGGCAGCAAATCTTTTGCCAAAAACTTGATGAAAAAATACAATATTCCTACCGCCGCGTACGAAACATTTTCCGATTTCACCCGCGCTTGCGAGTATATCCGAAGCGCGAAAATGCCAATAGTGCTAAAAGCAGACGGGCTGGCGGCGGGCAAGGGCGTAATAATAGCTAAGTCTCCGCAAGAAGCCGAAACCGCTTTGCGAGAAATGATGCAGGACAGTAAATTTGGCAATGCGGGAAGCACTGTTGTAATAGAAGAATTTCTCGAAGGAGAAGAATTCTCTTTTATGGCATTTGTGGCGGGGGACAAAGTATACCCCATGGAGTTGTCTCGCGACTACAAGCGTGCGTACGATGGGGATCGCGGCCCCAATACCGGCGGCATGGGTGTATATTCCCCTGTGCCGCTTATAGATGCCGCAACAACACAAACCGCCCTGGAAGAAGTTTTGCAAAAAGCCGCCTACGCAATGGTGCGGGAAGGCTGCTCGTTTACGGGATTCCTATACGGTGGAATGATGGCAACAAAAGACGGTGTAAAAACAATCGAGTTTAACGCCCGCTTTGGCGACCCGGAGGCAGAGGTTCTTTTGCCGCGGCTGGACGGTGATTTATACGATATTTTGCAAAATTTGCTCGACGGCAAAGAACCTGCGTTTAGCTGGACAAATGACGTTACCGTAGGCGTAATCCTAGCATCCGAGGGCTATCCGGATGCACCCATAACAGGATATCCAATAACCGGATTTGATAAATTGGAACCAGAGACACTGGTATTCCACTGCGGCACGGCAAATAAAAATAATGAATACGTAACAAGTGGTGGCCGTGTATTAATCCTCGTACGCCGCGCAAAAGACTTTCCAACCGCCCGTGCGGACGTTTACCGCGAGGTGGCTAAAATAGACTGCTCACACATGTTTTATCGTACAGATATCGCAGGAAATATATAAAATTTGACAACCTTCCGACATACCCTTAAAATATGTCAAACTATTTATACTGGTTTGCGATAAAGATGTTTCTATACTAACAAACTAGTATCACGAAAGCAGGAAAATCTATGCCAAAATACGAATTCACAGCAGTAGAAAAAAAATGGCGCGAAAAATGGGCCAAATCACCCGTACAGCAAAATGTCGAAAGCAAGCCAAAATACTACTGCCTCGACATGTTCCCGTATCCTTCGGCCGAAGGGCTGCACGTCGGACACTGGCGCGGATACGTATTAAGCGATGTGCTGAGCCGTTATAAAATTCTTCAAGGATACCATGTCCTGCACCCAATGGGCTGGGACGCCTTTGGCTTGCCTGCGGAAAACTCTGCCATAAAGAAGGGTATCCATCCTTCCATTTCCACAGAGGAAAACATCGCCAGCATGAAGCGGCAGTTACACGAAATGGGCACAGTATACAACTGGGATCACGAGCTTAACACTACCGACCCCGCATATTACAAATGGACACAATGGATTTTTTCTCGTATGTTTGAAAAAGGCCTTGCCTACGAAAAGGAAATGCTCCTTAACTGGTGCCCGACCTGTAAGGTCGTTTTAGCTAACGAAGAAGCCACAAGCGGTATTTGCGAGCGTTGCAAAAACCCTGCCACAAAGAAAAATTTGCGCCAATGGATGCTAAAAATAACCGAATACGCAGAGCGGCTTCTTGCCGACCTTGATACACTCGATTGGCCGGAAAAAGTAAAACGTATGCAGTCCGAATGGATTGGCAAAAGCCATGGTGCGGAAATAGACTTTAAAGTTTCTGGCATAGAAGACGTTGTTTTGCGTGCTTACACCACTCGTCAGGACACGCTTTATGGTGCGACATTTATGGTAATTGCCCCCGAGCATGAAATTGTATCTAAAATAACCACGCCAGAGCAGCAGCAGGCCGTGGAAGAATATGTAAAACAATCCGCGTCCCGCTCGTCGGTAGACCGCATGGCGAGCAAAGAAAAAACAGGAGTTTTTACTGGGCGATACGCAATTAACCCCATCACGGGCAGGAATGATATGCCCATTTGGATTGCCGACTACGTGCTGGCAGATTATGGCACGGGTATGATAATGTGCGTTCCCGGCCACGACGACAGGGATTTTGAGTTCGCGAAAAAATTTGGCTTGCCTATAGTGGAGGTTATTTCAAAGGACGGTGTCGCATCCAAAGAACCAATGAAAGAACCGTATATCGGTGACGGCGTAATGGTAAACTCCGGCGAATATGACGGGCTTTCTGTGGAAGAAGGCAAGGCCGCAATTACCCGCGCGCTTGAAAAAATGAACGCCGGTACTCCTACGATAAATTACAAACTACGTGACTGGGTTTTCTCTCGTCAGCGTTACTGGGGCGAGCCTATACCTGTAATCCACTGCCCAAGCTGCGGCCCCGTACTTGTGCCGGACGAAGAACTTCCCGTGATGCTGCCCGATGTAGAAAGCTATAAGCCAACCGACACCGGCGAGTCGCCGCTTGCTCTTGTGGAAGAATGGGTCAACACCACTTGTCCGCAGTGCAAAAAGCCCGCCAAGCGTGAGACCAACACCATGCCGCAATGGGCTGGGTCGTCTTGGTATTTCTTGCGCTATCCTGATGTTAACAATGCCGACGCAATTGCAAGCCCCGAAGTTTTGAAAGAGTGGCTGCCCGTAGACTATTATGTAGGCGGTGTGGAGCACGCGGTTCTGCATTTGTTGTACGCACGTTTTTATACAAAATTTTTGTATGACATCGGTGTGGTAGAATTTGAAGAACCGTTTAAAAAACTGTTTAACCAAGGGATGATTAACCGCAATGGCGCAAAAATGGCAAAGTCAAAAGGCAATGGTGTTTCTCCGGACGAGTTGATACCCACACATGGCTGCGACGCGTTGCGTATGTACGAGTTGTTTATTGGCCCGCCGGAAATTGACAGCGAATGGGACGACCGTGGTATTGACGGTGTGTTTAGGTTTTTGTCTAAAGTATGGCGCATTGTTGAGCCATCGCTGAGTGTCGACATTGCCCCAACGGATGAAATGGAACGCTTGCGTCACCGCATGATTTACGATATTACCACAAGACTTGAGAACTTGAGCCTTAACACTGTGGTAAGCGGGTTTATGGAGCATACCAACACATTGCAAGAGCTAGCGAAAGCCGCGGGTGGCATAGATAAAACTACTATTGAGACGCTAACAATCTTGCTATCACCGTTTGCGCCGCATATGGCGGAAGAAATATGGGAAAAACTGGGCAATTCTAATACGGTTTTTGCCCAAACATGGCCTAAATGGGATCCAGAAAAGCTAAAAACTGACACAATTGAAATAGCGCTGCAGGTGAACGGAAAATTCCGCGGCAATATGGAAATAGCCACGGATCTAGGCAAAGAAGATGTTCTTGCACAGGCGAGGGAGCAACTTGCGGACAAAATTGCGGGTATGGAAGTAGTAAAAAGTATTTATGTACCGGGCAAAATTGTTAACTTTGTGGTGAAGTAATGTAGGGGTAGATAATATCGATGTTGTTAAAATGTCAACTGGTGACCCATAGTCACCAGTTGACATTACTCCATCGTAATCGCAACCATTAAATAATAGGATGTATGCTGTGAAGGGTGGAAATAATGCTACTATCTGAAACGACAATCCTTATTCAAACTTTTTGGTTGCATTTGTGCACACGTTTGGATATACTGTGGATGAGGTGAGAATAATGACTAAGTCAGCAAATATTCATGTACGTATTGACCCGGATACTAAAGCTCGAACAGAAGAACTATTTTCGAGTTTTGGAATAACTACATCTGATGCAATTATAATGTTCCTGCGTAAATCACTTATGGTTGGCGGGCTACCTTTTGATGTGGTTCATCCACGATATAATACCGAAACTGAAGCGGCTATTTTAGAAACAAAAAAAATATTGACAGAGCAACTACCTACAAAAATGTTCGCAAGCCTTGACGAGTTCTATGCCGACTTGGAGGCTGAAAATGATGAAATTTAGCACCACATCACAATATCGCAAAGACATAAAACGAATACAAAAGCAAGGACTTGATTTATCCCTGCTTAATATTGTGTTGGAAATGCTTCTCGCCGACAAACCTTTACCACCACAGTATAAAGACCACGCATTAAAGGGTAATTATATAGGTTTGCGTGAGTGTCATATTCGTCCGGATTGGTTACTTGTTTATTCTATAAATAACGATAAACTTGTGCTTACTGCGACACGAACAGGTTCTCACTCCGAATTATTTTAATTGCAAGGGCGCACTTATGTACCACAATTAGCATGGTACGTGCGTAAACCTTATGTTTTGGATAGGGGGGTGAGTGAGTGAAAATACTTGTGGTTGGCGTTACACAATTTGTCGGTATTCATCTGGTTAAAAATCTGCTTAACGCAGGGCATGAGGTTACAATAGCCACACGCGGCAAAACCAAAGACGAATTTGGTAGCAAAGTTAATCGCATTTTTGTTGAACGAACCGATAAAAATAGTATTATTCAAGCATTTCGTGGCAAGCACTTCGATGTTGTATATGATACTCAAGCGTACTCGTCGAATGAAATTAAATATCTCTTGGACGTTGTGTCTTGCGAGAGATATATAGAAACATCAACTGTTTCTGTTTACAACCCCAACTTTCGGATTAGTCAACCAGAATCTGAATTTGACCCTTTAAATTATTCGTTAAAATGGTGTTCAAGGCATGATTTTGGTTATGATGAAGTGAAACGACAGGCAGAGTGCGCTATTTTTCAAGCATATGGTCATGTTCCATCAGTAGCGGTTCGTTTTCCGCTGATTATTGGTGAAGATGATTACACCAAGCGTTTATATTTCTATATTGAGCGTATTATGAATGAAAAACCAATTCACATTGATAATCTCTCGGCACAAATAGAATTTATACTGTCTGATGACGCAGGAAATTTTCTTACTTGGCTGGCAACCAGTGATTTTTGCGGTAGCATCAACGCGGCAAATAAAGGAAGCGTGAGCCTGGCCGATATTGTTGAATATGTGGAAGCTAAATCAAGCATTAAAGCATTAATTACAGACAAGGGAGAAGCCGCACCGCTTAACGGATTCCCCGACTATGGATTAGATTTGAGTCTAGCAGAAAAGAATGGCTATAAGTTCCACGACCTACGTACTCGTCTGTATGAGTTGTTAGATAAGTACGTAAGTATGTCGAAAGGTTAAGAGCAGAATGACCGTCGATATTCTAAAATTGGATATATTAACGCTGTTAGTAATATTTTTTAGCGTTATTTCCGCCCCCCATGGATAAGGTTCTAGTAATTTTTCTTCTCAAAAAATTTAACACCGTGATTTAAGAAAGGAAAACAAATGTTTAACCGAGTATGTATAATAGTCCTAGACAGTGTAGGCATTGGCGAACTACCTGATGCCGCCGATTTTGGCGATGTGGGTGCGCATACGCTGGGCAATATTCTCAAACATTGCGGCAAGCTACACATCCCCAACCTATATGCTTTGGGTCTTGGCAATATCGAAAATTCTCGCTTGCCCGCGGTATCAACCCCAGCAGCCAGTTATGGCCGCATGGCTCAGTTAACGCGCGCAAAAGACACAACCAGCGGCCACTGGGAAATGATGGGTCTCGTTATGGACCCTCCTTTTAAAGTTTTTGAAAACTTTCCAGAGCCAATGCTGCAAGAGTGGCTGCGCCGCGCGGAAGAACTTACAATAGCTCCACGCCCAAGCGGAAGCACCGACGGTATATGGACACCCGCACCGCTAAAATGGTTAGGCAACTACCCCGCTTCCGGCACGGCAATAATAGACGAACTGGGTTTGCGGCATATGCAAACAGGTGCGCCAATAGTATACACGTCCGCCGACAGTGTTTTCCAAATAGCCGCCCACGAAGAGATAATTCCTATTCCAGAGCTATACAAGCTATGTGAAATAGCTCGCGAGTTGCTGGTAGATGATCTGTTTGTAGGGCGCGTAATAGCCAGACCATTTGTAGGTGAGCCAGGCAATTTTAAACGTACGGAAAACCGCAAAGACTATGCAATCCCGCCTACAGGTGAAACCTTGTTGGACGCGTTGGAATCCAACGGCAAAACGACTCTAGGTATAGGCAAAATAGAAGATATTTTCTGTAAGCGTGGCGTAACCCATGTCAACCATACAACCAACAACGCCGACGGTATTTCCGCCACTATAGACGCGCTAAAAAACAATACCGCCGATAGCTTGATCTTTACCAATTTAGTAGACTTCGACATGCTGTATGGCCATCGTAACAACCCGGAAGGCTATGCCCTCGCACTTGAAGAATTTGATGCAAAATTACCGGAAATATTAGCAGCACTACGTTCGAGCGATCTTCTGATTATAACTGCCGACCATGGATGTGATCCTACAACCGCCTCTACCGATCATTCCCGCGAATATGTACCACTACTGGTATATGGTGCGGGCACAATCCCTAAAGACTTAGGCACACGTACAACTTTTGCTGATATCGCCGCAACCGTCTATAATGGTTTTGGCCACGGCAATTGGAAAATAGGGGAGCCGTTCATTTAAAATAAAGCAAAGCACGGAATTTTGAGGGTTTGCGGGCAATTAATAATATCCCCTACAAAAACGAAAATGTCTTTGTAGGGGAATGGTTGTAGTTTGCATACTCTTGTGTTATACTTATGGAGTCGATGGTCGCGTACAAAAGTCTATAACAGTTATTCGTAGGCTTTGCGCTTAAAAAAAATTACGGCTATTGGCAATGATGACAAATAGGAGTTGGTTAAGTCCGGCGCACTTGATATTGCAAAATCAGTAATATAAGTGAAACGTGGAAAATGGAGTAATCATTAACAGCATATAACAAGAATACCTGTCGCGAGTTTAGGTCTTGTTACTATGTCTAAAAATGGTTATTTTTTGTTTTTCGCAGAGTAACTAGCTTTAAAGCTGTGGAAAACAATTTCCGCAGCTTTTTTATTGTGGGGAAGTATTCTAATGAGGAAAGGAAGATTGAGTAAAAAGTAATGACTTTTCGATTTGTGTCAAATAAAAACGGAACTATCCCTTCACGTATTTTATTGCATATTGTAGGGGCGAATATTATTCGCCCGTCTGAAAGTATTGCATATGTTGGCCTCTGCGGGCGATTAATAATCGACGAGGCGCAGTGAGCGAAGTCGAACGTTTCCCGCGCCGCCTCTACAGCAATCATTTTAATATGCCGTACGTGAGGGGATAATTCCGAATAAAAATTAAAAGGAGAAAATAATGAAAAACAATAGTATATGGAATAAAAATTTTATGAAATTTGTACTTGCTTTGGAGCTGCAACTAATAGCGAAATCATTAATCAGATTCGCTTTGCCACTTTACGTCCTAATAGAAACAGGCAATCCAGCATTAATGGGGGTGGTATTATCTCTTTCGGCATTACCCTTAATCATTCTCTCTCCAATTGGCGGTGCGCTCACCGATAAGTTTAATAAGAAAAAAATATTGGCAATCATGAATTTGCTTTCAGCAATTGTCGTATCAGTTTATTTCCTTATTAACCCCGTCAATCAGATTGTAATTGTAATTTTGCTGATAATGATGTTTGTTTCTATGTTTGAAAGCCTTATTTCGCCTACATCGGAGGCCTCTATCCCATTTTTGGTTCCCGCAGGTGAATTAGTTAAGGCAAATTCTGTTACTTTTTTACTGACTAACTTCTCATCAATAGGAGCGCCGGTGCTTGGTGGGTTCATACTGCAAAACCGCGGTTTAACGGAACTCCTAGTTATCATTGCTGTTCTTTATATTTTTGCGTCAGCGATTAATATATTCGTTAACATACCTAAACCAGAACAGGTCGGCGGCGGCCAAACAGTAAGCAAGGGAAATCTTGTTGCGGGGCTTTTTGAAGACATTAAGGGCGGTGTTATTTTTGTAACAAAGGAAAACCGAAGCATTGGAAAAATGATTTTCGTTGTTTTTTTGCTCGCCATTACCATGATTACCAGTATGACCATTACTGTTCCAACGTTAATGGTTACTTATTTAGGAATGTCTGAGCATCTGATTGGACTAAGCCAGGGGTTTGTGGTGTTTGGTGGAACATTAGCCGCAATACTTTTACCTATGCTAAAAGGAAAAGCAAGCCACTATACAAGCAGGATAATACTATCCATCCCAAGTTTAACAATCGCTATAACAGGGGTTCTCATGCTACTTGGAGAAAATCCTACAATGAGCTTTATACTACTGATTGCCTGTTTCTTCATTGTTCAAATTTTCTTAACCATGTATGGCGTTATATACTTCTCTTTCTTAGGAGAAAAAACACCTAAGCATGCTGTGGGAAAAGTCATGGGGCTTGCTGTTTCGTCTAGTGTTTTGGGCTTTGCCATTGGGGATTTTATTCATGGTATTCTTTTTAGCGTATTTGCGACAATTCCTGGGGTTGCGTTAATTATTTTAGGTGCTATTTCTATCATCATTGCCTTAAATGCGAAAATCGTTGAAAAAGTGTGATTTTGGGCGCAGTTGTAGTAAGATAACTTGGCCAATTTCAATTTCGTTACAACTCTAATGACGGAGCTTGATCACCTGTGACCGCTAAATAAGCAGGCTGTAATTACGGTGGAATGAAACCAACTGGTGACTGTGAGTCACCAGTTGGTACAATCTTAACAACTGTAATAACCGGCTTTGTTTTAAATCTTACCCAGCACGAACGGATTAATTGCAAGAAAAAATATGTTAAATAAAGTGACAAGACCCTTATAAAAACACCTTCCGCGTTCTTCAAGCATACAATTAATACAACAACATTTTAATGAGGTGCATAATGAGCGGAATCGGTGGCATAATCAACTCCAACACAGCAGGGCAACTAAGCGAAAACATGTACGAGGCACTAAAAGCACGCGGCGCAGATACTTATGGCACATACATGTCCAAAGAGATGTGTCTGATACATACCGGATACAAACAATCGATAGGTGACAAACAACCAACAAGAGCTGTTTTTGGACAAAAAGCATGTGTGGCAGTCTTAGACGGAGAGCTGTATAACAGCAAAGAATTGCAGGACGAACTTGCAAAATTGGGCCACAAACTCCTTGATACCACCGATGCGGCAGTGGTTGCCCACAGCTACATGGCATGGGGAAAATCCTGCCCAGAGCGCATGAATGGTAATTTTGCGTTTGCCGTTTGGGATGGCGAAGGAGTGTTTTTTGCGCGCGACCATTTAGGTGTTTGCCCGCTTTTTTATTCGGTAGGGTCATACGGGCTGGTGTTTGCGTCCAGTATTAAAGGAATTTTGGCACACCCGCAAATAGAACCTATTATTGGCGAAGAGGGAATTTTGGAAATTCTAATGCTGGGGCCGGGCCGTTCACCCACAAGCGCAATTTTCAAAAATATAAAGGAATTAGCTCCCGGCGAATGTGCATACTACAAAGACGAACTGGAAAAAACCACATATTGGCGGCTCAAGGCAAAACCTCACCTCGACAATCATGCACAAACAGTAGAAACAGTACGCTACTTGCTAACCGACGCAGTAAAACGCCAAGCTACAAAAAGCGGACGAGTAAGTAATCTATTCTTGGGCGGGCCGGGGTGCATAGCTCTGGCGTCAATAGCAAAAGTAAACAGCTACTCAATAAACTTTGTAGGCTCCCCCCAAAGTAACGATAATGAAGACGCAAAACGCATAATTCTGGGTAGTGACGAGCTTGCCGACGCACTGGTGGGCGCAATTGAAGCCCGTGGGTTGCCGGGTATGGCCGACATAGACGCGGCCTTATTAATATTCCTGCAAAAGATAAGTGAAAACGCGGTTCTCGTAAGTACTGGTGCCGACGAAATTTTCGGCAATCATTCATGGTATCAAGACGAGGAGTTGCCTGACACATTTCCATGGGCACAAAATGTCGAATATCGCGCGAGTTTTATAAATAAAGATATTTGCCAAGCATCTCCACAAGAGTATGTCAGACATCGTTACGAACGCGCAATTCAAGCGGCAAGTACTCTCTACGACGACGATAAAAATGAAACCCGTGTCCGCCAGTTGTTTAACCTAAATCTCGGTTGGTTTTTGCAAACGCAATTATCAACTAACGATAGTATGTCGGCAAAAGTTCGAATTCGTACGCCGTTTTTAGACCATCGCCTAATAGAATACATGTACAATGTACCGCTAGAAATGAAAACCAGCCTCCTCCACGACGCGTTTCAATTAGAAAAAACACCCGCGCGCGAAAAAAATCCACTTGCAAAAGCGCAAAACCCGGGATATACAAGGCGCGTACAGGATATGCTAAAGGATATACTTCATACAAACGCGCCTATATTTGAGCTGGTATCAAAAAAAGCCCTGTCTGATTTATTAGAAACACAGACCATAAACTGGTATGGACAGCTTATGGCATATCCGCAAACAATTGCGTATTTTTTACAGCTAAACGCGTGGATGGAAAATTACAAAATAAAACTGGGCTAAAAACACTTGCGAAATGTGAAAAATATGGTAAAATGTTATAAAAAAATGTGGAAAGAGGGTATCACATGATAGATTTTAAAGAAGAAATGAGTAAGTACAAGCCCGTACGCACCGTGGATGAGGTAGAAAATATCATTAAAGACGAAATAATGGATATGATGGACTTACTGCAGCATATCTCTCACAAGTCCTCAGATAAGGTGTAAATATGAAGTGCCCTAATTGCAAAAAAACATTTGACACGGGAGTAAAATGCCCATATTGTAAAGTTGACACGGTACTGTACAAGGGCATTGTCAGGCTGTCAGAGAAATATTATAACCAAGGCTTAGCCAATTTAAAAAAATCGAATTTTACCTCTGGGATTGAACTATTAAACAAAAGTATTTCTGTAGATAAGCACAATATAATGGCGCGCAACCTACTTGGGCTTGCGCTATTTGAAGTTGGACATGTTGGAGACGCGCTCAAACATTGGCTTATTAGTTGTGCCCAACAAAGTAATGACAACCCTGCGGAGGGCTATATCGCCCGTGTTCGTAAAAACGTTCGTGGATTAGAAAAACTGGCCGATTCTATCACTATGTACAATATAGCACTAAGCCATATACGGCAAAAAAGTGACGATTTGGCAATAATTCAGCTAAAAAGGGCTGCAGATTACAATCCTGGCTTTATAGACGCTCTAAACTTGCTGACATTGTGCCATATGATACAAAATGACAGAGATAAGGCCGTTCAAGCGGCAGAAAAGGTATTGGCAATTGATGTCGGAAATCCTATTGCTCAAGGCTATCTTGCGACTCTAAACGCAGGTAAACCAAAACCTACAAAAGTAAGCTCAATTACCAAAGCAAGACCCGTTAAAGCGGTTGAGACAAGCCCTTTTAAACCAATGGGTATACAGGAAGAAAAATCTTCTGGCTTCCCCATAGGTGGAATTTTTGCTTTTGTTGTTGGAGCGGTTATTGCGTCTGCGGTTCTGTATTTTCTCGTATTCCCGGCACTTCAGCAAGAGGGCGAGTCTGAAGTCGCTGTCGTACGGCAAGAGATTGCGGCATTACAGCAAGAACATGAACAGCAGCTTAGGGCAATAACAGCAGATAACAACGAACTGCAAATAACAAACTCTGCTTTAACAGAAGAAATCGAGGCCGCAAATCAAGCCGCGGTACTGCAAAACCGCATTGCTTTGGCCAACCAAGCATATTTTCTGTTTTTGGACAACCAGTATGCGGAAGCCGTTGATATTTTAGACAACATGGATAGAAGCGAGCTCCCCTATGATGTCACCAACCGTGTAAATACGGTATACACAGGTTCTTTCCCGTATCTTGCTAACTACTATTTTAATGAGGGCGACGCTGCCTACAGAGCAGAAGACTATTACAGAGCATTGGTGGCTCTTGAGCGCGCGTTCCGGTTTATGGATGGTGGAACCAATTTAACCGCCATACAGCAGCGGCGTTTGCTTAGTGTACTAGCCACCCTTTACGAAAACAACGAACGCTGGGAAGAAGCACACGCAAGACTGACTCTACACCTAGAGTTGTTTCCACAGCACTATGTTACCGCAATAAACAATAGGCTCAGTGATATAGAGGAACATTTGTAAAACCTCAGACATAGCCTAAGTTTAGTCGTATGTATTGATATATTTAATATTACGGGAGGTATCGATTATGAAATCTATTTTCGGGTTAGAAGAAAATGTCGCGGCCGCAATAAGCTATCTTTTCGGACCGTTTTCAGGCATTGCGGTACTAATAATGGAGCGGGAGAACAAATTTGTTCGTTTCCACGCGCTGCAGTCTACACTATGGTTTTTGTTTCTTATGATAGCAGGCTGGGTGCTTGGTATTATTGGGAGTTTGCCGCTGGTAGGCTGGCTGCTTGGCCTTCTTATTAATCCAGTACTTGCTGTTGGCACATTGATATGGTTTGGTAGTACGGTTTTTCTTATGATGAAGGCATTCAATAATGAGGCATTTAGGCTGCCAATTATTGGTGATGTAGTTTGGTCTCAGATTAACAAATAATTTGTAAAGTTCCAACAAGTAAAGGAACGCCGCGGTTGCGGCGTTCCTTTTTAACAAAAGCACGGAAAGGTTTTTCTGATGAAAATTTATGTGGAAATCACTCCCAAGACCGCGAACGTTTTCACGCGGGGTAAGAAAACGGATTCCTTTATACTGCCTTTGGACGAAAATGTGAAAAAAATCAAATCGGCTGTTCTTGTAGCAAATGTAAGTTGTACAGGGGTGCGAATAGTAGATGTTTTTGTTCGCGAAAAACCGGCAACGGCAAAGGAGTGGGTTTTAGATAGGTTTAAGCGTAAAACTCCAAAGCATTGGGATATGGTAAAGTCCGCATTCCCTATTGGTGTTAAAATGAACGAGAAGACTCATATTTTCGATGGCTCTATGTTTGTGAATAAGGCGGGTTTACGGCGGTTTTTTATAGCCGCGTTGTCCGTGGATGCTTCTGCAGAAATTGCGGAAGTAGGTATGGCCTTAACCGGAGGTGAGCATCGCATAAAACGCCTAGAAACGGTGGAGCATTTGCTTTTTCGTTATTACGCGCCGCGGTTTACAGAGCCGTTTTGGGTTATCTTTCCGCAAAGCGAAGGTTTCCGAATATTATTTTTAAACGAAGGCCTACCATGTGCGTCATGGTATATGAGTAATAACCCGGAATATAGAGAAGACGAAATTTCCCGTTTTTTGCAAAGCTCGGTGATTGCAGAACGTAGAAAACGTCCGCCACCTGCAAAAGGTGTGGAACTGCAAGAGATTTCTCAAATAAGCAATTATTATAAAGAGCTTGAAAACCAGCGCGCACAAGAAGCAATGGAAGCTGCCGGCAAAATAAAAATCGCCTTAAAAAAGGCGATTGTGTTAAACAATGGTTTAGACTTGGAATGGATGTATGACTTCCTTATGGCAAACGATGTAGAAGTAGAAAAAGATGAATATTGCCTAGGAAATTTCCTATAATCCTTAGGGTTGTTTGCCGATATAAGCCAAAATGCCGCCGTCTACATACAAGATATGCCCGTTAACAAAGTTGGACGCGTCAGACGCCAAAAATACTACAGGCCCTTGCAAATCGCCCGGTGTACCCCAGCGGGATGCAGGGGTTTTTGCTATTATAAAGCTGTCAAACGGATGCGGAGAACCATCTGCTTGCTTTTCGCGAAGCGGAGCGGTTTGTGGGGTTGCGATATATCCCGGGCCTAGGCCGTTGCACTGGATGTTTGCGTGACCAAATTCCGAGCAGATATTTTTTGTCAGCATTTTTAGGCCGCCTTTTGCCGCGGCGTAGCCTGCGACTGTTTCACGGCCGAGTTCGCTCATCATAGAGCATAGGTTAATTATTTTGCCGTGGCCTTTTTCCAGCATACCGGGGATAACTGCTTTTGCCATAATAAATGAGCCGTTTACGTTTACATCGATAACACTTTTAAAATCGTCCACAGACATTTCAAGCATTGGGATGCGTCTAATTATTCCAGCGTTATTTACCAAAATATCAACAATGCCGTGGTCTTTACGAACTTGTTTTATCATATCTTGCGCGGCGGCTTCGTTGGTTACATCGCATATGTATCCGTAGGCTTCTATGCCGTGCTCTTTGTAGTTTTTCAAACCCATTTCGACATTTTCCGCGTCAAAGCTGTTAAAAATTATTTTTGCGCCCGCGTTTGCCAAAGCAACGCCCATGCCTAGGCCTATGCCCATTGTGCCGCCTGTAACCAAAGCAATTTTGCCATTCAAATTAAAAGAATTCATGTCAAATTTCATTGTTCTAATTCCTCCGTCTAAGTTAAGTTGTACTAATTTTATGACTATGTCATGTGCATGTCAAGTTAAATATGCTAGAATAATGCAAACTATAGTCAATGTCCTTAAAAACCCGAATACCGAGACGCCGGAATTTTTCTGCAATGCGAAGGAAGCTTTCGACGCGGCGTACCCAAAGTGGTACGCAAGGAGAAGTTGACGCAGTAGTGCTGAAAAATTGCAAGTCTCGTGTTTGGGTTTTTAAGGGCTTTGACTATAAACTGGAAGGTAGGTATTTTTATGATTAAGCCATCAAGATTGTCCGCAGGCGATACTGTCGCCATAGTTTCGTTATCGTCGGGAATGGGCGGTGAGGATATGTTCAAACACCGCTACGAAATGGGTAAAAGCAGGCTGGAAAACGATTTTGGGTTAAAAGTAGTAACCATGCCACATGCTTTAAAAGGTATCGAGTATTTGGCTAAAAACCCGCAAGCTCGTGCCGCAGATTTAATGGCGGCTTTTGAAGATGGCCGAATTAAAGCTATCATTACAATGATAGGTGGGGATGATTCCATACGACTTCTGCCGTATATCAACTTTGAGACAATTAAAAAAAATCCCAAAATATTTATGGGGTATTCCGATACAACGTCAAACCATTTTATGATGTATAGGGCAGGGCTTACGTCTTTTTATGGACCAAGCATTATGGCTGAGTTTGCGGAAAATGTAGCCATGCATGATTATACGAAAAGACATATCCGTGATGTGATTTTTAACCCCATGCCTGAGTTAGCCATAAAACCAAGCCCCAATTGGACGTCAGAATTCTTAGGTTGGGACAAAGAAGAAAACAACAAGACAGCTCGCACCATGCAAGACGACCCAAAGGGGTTTGAAGTGTTGCAAGGGACGGGCACTGTAAGAGGTAAGCTGCTGGGTGGATGTGTGGAAGTGCTGCCAATGATAGTGGGTACAGAAATATGGCCGCGGGACTGGAGTAATACGATTCTATTTTTGGAAATAGCGGAAGAAAAAACCAGCGTTGAAATGGTTAAGTATATTCTGCGTGGGCTAGCGGCACAGGGGATTTTTGATTATGTAAGCGGTGTACTTTTTGGTAAGCCCAATGGTGAGAAAAACTACGACAAGTACAACAAGCTTTTGCGGCAGATAATAGGTGACGAATGCGGCAAGCCAGACCTGCCGGTTTTGAGCAATATTAATTTCGGGCACAACGCGCCCATGTGTGTGCTGCCTTATGGGGTTATGGCGGAAATTGATTGTGAAGAAAAAGTATTACGACTTGTTGAAACAGCGGTTGTTTAGTATACGCAAAAAACGGGCTTCTACCCTCTTGTTTTCGAGGAGAAGCCCGTTAGATTTGGAAGTTTTACTTAATAACTCTATTAAGCCATTCAAATCCATCAGGGTAAGCGGTACCGAGCGCATCCATAAGCCACTCTTTGCTTTCGTGAGATAGCAGGAGCATAATTGTTTTAAAGTCGGCAGGTGTTTTTTCTTTGTGAAACTTATGCGAAAAATATGATTGCGGAGACTTTAAAAATAACACCAACTCAGGTGACATATAAGGAATTCCATCCTTATGTAGTATCGCCTTGTCAAGCTCCCGCACAATGTTTTTGTTCTTACGGTAGACAAAGTTACTACCTTCTTTAGAATCTAAAACTATTTCTATGAAGTTTATGTCCGTTTGCGCGTTACGCAGGATTTCGTAGTCGAAAAGGTCTGTTTCGCCATCTCTTGGTTTGGGGATTAGGTGGCTGCCGGGTTTGATTGCCCACATCACCCAAATTTCGTCGAGTTTGCTGTCGTTTGCGTCCGCTATCGGGGTAAGTCCATCAATTTTACCCGGCTCCATAACCCTTTTGTACATACTCCATCCATTACTCCGCAAAAGCGAAACTACATCCCTTTTGTTTTCGTGAAATACAGATATATCCAAATCGCTGTGCGCGCGCAGAGTTTTACCCGCAAAAAGCTCCAAGGCAAACCCGCCGCACACATAGTATGGAAAGCCGCAGCCTTTGAATATGTTGTGTCCTTCAATAATTAGCTTGTTCAAAATACTTTACCTCACCTTCAGTTGGCTGAATATATTTTCCACCCGTTTTCAAAGAGCAAAAACATAGTTTTTTGACTTTTTTTCAATTGTGCTACTGGCCGTACTTAATAATTAGCATCTCCACCCCAAACTCCGGCGAAACAAGCCCGGTTTTAATCCGGGCATCCGCGTCTTGGCAGTCTTTTAATGCGTCAAGCAGATCGTTTGTAGTAAACCGTCCGCCATGCCCCAGTGCTTCTTGCACCATGAAATCACGCAGGCCAAGTTCCTGTGCGGACTGCATAATGGTCATACCTTTCTCCTTAGCGCATTTTACAAGCAGCATAATACGAAACTGCCGTATTATCATCGACAGTATCATAAGCGGCGATTCTTTCATTATTAGCATATTGCGATACATTGCCAGCGCGTCGGAAACACGTCCGTTGCCAATTGCTTTAGTTAAGTCAAAAATACGGCTTTCCAAAGTATGGGTGCATATCATAGAAATATCCGCGGCGGTTATTTCTGCGCTATCTGCGCAATAAGACACAAGCTTTGCCATTTCCTGCGAAAGCAGCGACATATCAGCACCAACCGTACGTACAAATTGATGCGATATGGGCGGTGCTATTATTTTGCCATTTTCTTTGGCAAGGCGCGTCACCCAGGTAGCCAGCGTTTGTGGAGTAGGTGGGGAGCACTCTATAACGCAACCAATTTTTGACATTTGCTTAAACATTTTGCCGCGACGGTCTACGTCCGATTCTTTGAAAACGATAATTGTATGGTCGGGGACTTTTGCTAAGTATTCCGCCATTTTTTCCGAGTCATCCTTGCGGCCTGTGGCAAAAAGGCGGGAATTTTGTACAATTATCAACCTGCGATCGGATAAAAACGGCAAAGTTTCCGCAGCCATAATAATGTCGTGTACGGCAGCTGACTCGTCGAATACATCGCTGTAAATTTCGTCACCCACCGCTTCTTGAATTGCGCGAGTGTAGTGTGATACGAGGTATCGCTCTTCGCCATACAGGAGATAAACTTTTTCAAATTTGCCTGCTTTTAAATTACTCATCAGTGTTTTTTGATCCATTTTGGGGTATCCTTCCAAGTGATTTTATGATATATTCTTAGAGTCTGTCACAAGATACGAGAGGATGGAAACTACGGGTGTTAAAACGTGCGGTTATCAAATTAAGCGGCGAGGCCATTGGTGCGGCCGACGGCGAATATGGCTACAACGATTTAGTTGTTGATGCCATAGTAAATCAAATTATACAGGTTGTGCAAGCAGGAACTCAAGTGGCACTTGTAATTGGGGGTGGAAATCTTTGGCGGGGCCTGCAAGCGCGTCCAGATATGGACAGGGTAAAAGCAGACCAAATTGGGATGCTTGCCACGGTTATGAACGCTATCTATCTCGAAGATGCTTTTAAAAGACATGGACAAAAAGCGCGGGTGGTAACCCCAATGGTATTTGGTAATATCACAACTTTATACGATAAGGACCATGCCTTGGAGTGGATGGAGAACGGTACGGTGCTAATAAATGCCGCCGGGCTTGGGCATCCGATGTTTTCTACCGACACAATAACGGCCCTGCGCGCGGCAGAGCTTGAAGTAGACGCTGTTTTGTACGCAAAAAGCATAGATGGTGTATATGACAGCGACCCAAGAAAGAATCCCGCTGCTCGAAAATATAAAACGCTAAGCTATAACACCGCCATTTCAAACGATCTGAAAGCGGCGGACTTAACTGCAATGTTACTTGCGCGTGACGCCGGCATAGCGTCATATGTGTTTAAGCTGGACAAACCTAACAGTATTATAGACGCATGTGCCTATCCTGAAATGGAAAATACTCACGGCACTTACATAAATATAGACATGGAGGATGAATTGTATGGACACTAAACAGTATGAAGAACGCATGAAAAAAACCGTTGCGGTTCTTGAAGATGAATTTGCAACCGTACGCGTAGGGCGCGCAAACCCTCGCGTGTTAGACCGCCTGACGGTAGATTACTTTGGCACGGAAACACCGCTTAACCAAGTAGGCAACATAAGCGTACCAGAGCCGCGTATGTTGCAAATTACTCCTTGGGACGCAAGCACCCTAAAGGCAATCGAAAAAGTAATTATGGCCAGTGATTTGGGGATTAACCCAACCAATGACGGTAAGGTAATCCGTCTTGTTTTTCCGGAATTGACGGAAGACCGCCGCAAGCAATTGTCCAAGGATGTGAAAAAAAAGGGTGAAGATTCGAAAGTTTCGATAAGAAACATCCGCCGCGACGCTAACGAGGCTTTCAAAAAAGCCGAAAAGAAAAGCGAAATAACCGAGGACGATTTGAAACGCTTGGAAAAGGAAATTCAAACGCTGACTGATAAGTATATCGCAGAGCTTGATAAGCGGGTAGATGTTAAGAGCAAGGAAATTATGACAGTGTAGAGGTTTTTAAAAAGGGACGCTTGGATACTGTCAATACGAGGTTTGCATGTAGGACAAAAAAATTCAACTGGTGACTGTGGGTCACCAGTTGAATTTTTTTATGCTCTAGGAAATTGGTTTGTACGAAACGCGCGGCGCGGGAAACGTTCACTTCGTTCACTGCGCCTAATGCGGCGTAGCCGCTTTTTTATCTGCTAGGAAATTGATCTGCACGAAACGCGCGCGCAAGCGCGCTTTGTTCACCGAACGTTTTTGTAAAATACTTGAAGCAACCCCCACAAGATGGTATGATATAATCAACAGATGACAAGAAGTTTGGGAGTCGTGGCTACTGTTTACGCTCTCATAATACGAACCCGCAATAGAAACATCTCTATTTGGGATTAGTATAAGGAGGACGTAAAGTGCTAAAACGTGTCATGACCGTAGTAATCGGCTTGCCGTTAGTAATTTTTATTGTATTTTTAGGTGGGTTACCGCTGGTGGTTGCTTGTACCGTAATTTCGCTGGTGGGCTTGCGCGAGTTGTATATTGCAATTTCTAAAGAACATAAAAATATCCATGGGGTAGGGTACTTGTTTACAGTGGGATATTTTGCAGTTGCGTATCTATTTGGTTTTGGGTATTTGCTGCTTATTACGTTAACAATTTTTGTAATTGTGGCGCAAACTTTTATGGTTGCTTTTTTTAAAAAGCTAACTCTATCGGAGATTGTAAGCACCGTCTATGGTTTTTTGTATATACCGTTTTTGCTTGCGTTTATCGTTTTGGTGCGCGAGCACGAACAAGGGCTGTTATTTGTATGGCTAATTTTTACCGCTGCTTTTGCTTGTGATACTTTTGCGTATATCGTAGGCTGCTCTATAGGCAGACACAAACTCAAAAATTCGCCAAGCCCAGCAAAGTCTGTAGAAGGGCTTGTTGGCGGTGCCGCGGGTGCTGCCCTTGTCGGCTGGCTTTTTGGTTTTTTTGTAACGCGGTTTACATATATGGCGGGGGCGGAGTTTGTTTTGCAAGCTGTGGTTGTTTCCGTAATAGGCGCGCTGTTTTGTTCTGTTGGAGATATGGCGGCTTCGGCTGTTAAGCGCAATACGGGAATTAAGGATTTCGGTAACATATTCCCCGGGCACGGCGGGGTTATTGACAGGGTTGACGGGATATTGTTTGTCGCGCCGGTTGTTTTTATTGTTATGAATTGGTTGGTGTAAGCATGAAGATAGCATTACTTGGCTCAACAGGTTCTATAGGAACGCAAACTTTAGATGTGGTGCGGAGCACCCTGCCGCAAGCGCAGGTGCGCGTACTAACGGGGCATAGTAATATACAAGCGCTGGCGGCCATTACCAATGAGTTCAGGCCACAAATGGTATGTGTGCCCGATTCTGCCGCCGCAATTCAGCTAAAGTCACTTATAAATACACCCTGCGAAATTCTTACGGGGGAAGATGGGCTTGCGGTTTGCGCCGCGGAAAGCGACGCGGACATTGTTGTAAACGCGCTGGTAGGTTGTGCTGGGCTTGTGCCTACTTTAGCGGCGATATCCGCGGGAAAAGATGTTGCTTTAGCCAACAAAGAAACACTGGTAACAGCAGGCGGATTAATAATGGATGCAGCAAAAAAGAAAGGCGTCCGTATTACCCCCATCGACAGCGAACATTCCGCCATTTGGCAGTGCCTGCAAGGCAACGAGGGTAACGATATTGAAAAAATTATACTTACCGCGTCAGGCGGGCCGTTTCGCACTTGGGAAAGAGAAAAAATAGCCGCCGCTGCCGCCCGGGATGCCCTGCGCCACCCAAACTGGGATATGGGTGCTAAAATAACCATCGACAGTGCCACTCTTATGAATAAGGGGCTGGAATTAATCGAGGCTATGTGGCTGTTTGGCAAAAGTGCCGAACAAATAGATGTGCTAATCCACCCCCAAAGCATAATCCACTCTATGGTGCAGTACACAGACGGCTCCGTCATATCTCAAATGGGGCTGCCTGACATGCGTTTGCCTATCTTATACGCGCTTTCCGCGCCAAAGCGGGTTAAAACCGGCTTCCCAAGGCTAGACTTTTTGACATGCGGCAGTTTAACCTTCGAGCCGCCTGATATGGAGAAATTCCCATGTCTGTCCCTTGCTATTCACGCGGCAAAGACAGGCGGGACTCTGCCTGCGGTAATGAACACTCTTAACGAATGGGCAGTGGGCGAATTTCTGCAAGACAAATGCGGTTTTTATGGTATTTCAGAACTAATACAGCAAGCATTTGGAGCATATACTGTAAAACCGCTTAACTCCGCGGCAGATGTTACTGAAGCCGAAGAATGGGCACGCGAATTTATACAGGTTCGTAATTCGTAAAAAACTAGAATAGGTGATTTATAAGTGCGAAGAAAATCACTTCACACTTAAATTAAGGGTCAAATGCGAATGCGAGCATTCGCGCAAGACCCACTTGGAGGCAAGTGTGAAGAAAACCACTTCACACTTATATTTGAGGGCCAAATGCGAATGCTAGCATTCGCGCTTGACCCATGGGAGGCAAGTGTGAAGAAAACCACTTCACACTTATATTTGAGGGTCAAATGCGAATGCTAGCATTCGCGCTTGACCCATGGGAGGCAAGTGTGAAGAAAACCACTTCACACTTATATTTGAGGGCCAAATGCGAATGCTAGCATTCGCGCTTGACCCATTGGAGGAAAAAATGAGCACAGCTATTTCACTTCTGATTTTTATCCTGATACTTGGCATTGTGGTTTTCGTACATGAGTTTGGCCATTTTATAATGGCAAGACGCGCGGGCATATTTGTCGAAGAGTTTGCCATGGGCATGGGGCCTAAACTTCTCACGTTTAGAGGCAAAAAGAAATCTCAGCACCCTAGAGAAGGGGAAGAAGACGTAACCTTATACACTTTGCGCGCGCTGCCACTTGGCGGTTTTTGCAAAATGCGCGGTATGGAAGAAAGCATCACGGGCGACCCGGAGGCAATGAACAACAAGGGGTTATTCGATCGTATTCTTGTAATAGTGGGCGGGTCAGGCATGAATTTTGTGCTGGCGTTGGTTTTGTTTACTATTTTAAACTTTCTTGTGGGGTATACTTCAACTCAAGCAATTGTGGTAGCAAACGATAGCCCCGCTCAGCGGGCAGGGCTGCAAAACGGGGATCATATTACGCATATAAACGGCTCGCGAGTAACTTTATGGGAAAATTTCAGGTTTACACTTGACATGAATGCCGGCGCGCCCATGGATGTGCGCGTAAACCGCGGCGGAGAACGGGTTAATCTTACCATTACCCCCGAGCGCGGTGCGGACGGAGTGTATCGTATCGGTATGAATCCCGCTTTGCGAGTGGGCTTTTTGCAGCGTAATCTCCCTGGCGCGGAAGCACTTGAACGTACCACCGTTGTAAGTAGTATAGGAAATTCGGCAGAAACCATCGGCTTTCATATTCGCGCGCCGTTTAGGATGTTAGCGCGGTTTTTAACGCGCCAGCCCGTTCCCGAGGGGTCGGGAGTAATAGGCATTGTAGGGCTTGGCGAGTTGGTTACACAGGAATTTCAAACAACAATGCAGGCAGAGCAGCACGCTGTGCGCAATACCATAATACAAATGCTTAATATTGCCGCAATTATCAGTGTCGCGCTTGGTGTAATGAATCTTCTGCCAATACCCGCGCTTGACGGCGCGCGGTTGGTGTTTTTGCTTGTGGAAGGTATCCGCCGTAAGCCTGTTTCCCCCGAGCGTGAGGGAATGGTGCATCTTGTGGGCTTTGCGGTGCTAATCGCGCTTATTATTTTTATAACGTATCGAGATATCGCCAATATAGTAACTCGTAACAACGGCACACAGTACGAAGAGTCGTACCACCAGCCATGATAACCCGCGAAAAAACAAAAGTTGTACACATAGGTGGCATACCCGTTGGCGGTGGCCACCCAATTGTTGTACAATCGATGACAAATACCGACACACGGGATGTTGCGGCCACAATTGCGCAAATCCATAGCCTGCAGGCGGCGGGCTGCGAAATTGTGCGTGTGGCGGTGCTTGATACAGAAGCCGCAGAGGCCATCCGGCAAATTAAAAAGGAAATTACCATTCCGCTGGTGGCGGATATCCATTTCGATTATCGGCTGGCGTTGTTGGCGGTGGAAAACGGTGCGGACAAGCTACGAATTAACCCCGGCAATATAGGAAGCGAAAGCCGTGTCAGGCAAGTTGCCGAAGCCGCGCGGGCAAATGGATTGCCTATTAGGGTAGGGGTAAACGGCGGCTCGTTGGAAAAGGAAATTTTGGCCAAGTACGGCGGTGTTACCGCGGAAGGCTTAGCGGAAAGCGCGCTTGCAAATGTACGATTGCTTGAGAAATTTGGTTTTAATAATATCGTGGTATCTGTAAAGGCAAGCAGTGTTCCGCTTTTGATAGATTCTCATAAAATTTTGGCACAGCGGCTGCCGTATCCGTTACATATTGGCCTTACGGAGGCGGGTACGCCTTACAAGGGGGCAATCAGATCCGCGGCGGGGCTGGGTGCGCTTTTAAATCTTGGAATAGGGGATACAATGCGGGTTAGCCTATCGGGTGACCCAGTGCGGGAAATTTCTGCCGCGCGGGAAATTTTGGCGGCAATGGGGCTGCGGCAGTTTGGGGTAACTGTTATAGCGTGCCCAACCTGCGGGCGTACGGAAATGGATGTTTCGGGCATTGCGTCGCGTGTGGAAATCAGACTTGCGCATATAACACAACCCATTACCGTAGCGGTAATGGGCTGTGCGGTTAACGGCCCCGGGGAAGCGCGGGACGCGGATATAGGTATTGCCTGCGGGCGCGGTATGGCGGTGTTGTTTAAAAAAGGTGAAGTCGTACGGCGGCTTACCGAAGGGGAAGTTGAGGATGTGCTGGTAACAGAAGTGGAAAGGTTGCTACATTTTGGCAAATGAATCGTGTAGCATGTAGCACTATCCTTATATCATAAGCTAAAGATGGCGCGCGAAAATGTTTCAAGATAGAGAACATTTTCGCGCGTCAATTTCAGTTTTTTACAGAAATCGATTATCTTTGCCAACTGTATACCGGTGTACGAAGCACATCTGTTCTTCCCGGAGCAGAGGTAATAACTCGGTTTTGTCCGCCCTCCCATGTTACATTACCGGCGGCATCCCTTTTAATGAATTTGAACTCTATCGTAGTATTTGCCGGAACGCTTACAGGTAAAAACCAGTACGGATAATTGGGATTAAGCATTGCCTCTGTGCTTCTGTTTGGATCCCAACTGCCAAGTTCTGGAATATTGCCTACGATGTAAATATTTTCTCCCCAGTTGGTGTATTCGTATATGTGAAATACAATTTGGTTTTGAGGGCCGGATAAAACTCTGTAAACAAAACCATTGCTAACATGTCCATCTCTTGCAACAGTTATATAGTTTGCGCCGGGAATTGCGCCAACAGGCACTTCCGTTATAATCATACGATTATAATTGTAAATTACCGGAGCCACCACATCACCAAATCTAACTGTAACGTTGCCACCAAGTCCATCACCATAGATATATACCAATTGTCCGACATTACCCATAGTAGAAATAACATCTCCAATTTTTGGAGTATCCGATTGGCTTGCTGTGTATTGCCAAACATTTACTTGCGCCCCATAAAGATGGAAGCCGCCAAGGTAGCCATTCGACACCGTTATGCCTCTGCCGGATAGCAAACCGCCTAGGTAATCATCAAAATGGCCATTAGGCAGGTTGGTAGAAAGTCGTGGAACAGTGTACCCGCGGTCAGGCTGACGATTTACCGCAACTACAACAACACTATTAAAAAATTGGCGTTCAAAAACCATTACGTCGCTGCTGGCATACAAAATATTGCTCGAACCAAAAGCAAGTGCGTCATTTGTTTGCCTTAAACCAGCCAATGTACCTATAAGTTGGTAGGCATTGGTATCTGTGCTAAAGCCAGTGGCTACAGGCATAAACACGCGCCCTTCATTATCATTCGGATGCCCTGGGTTTACATAGTGCTCCGTAGCATAATAAATTGCCGGTATACCTCTGGATGTCATTAACGTTGCTATGGCAGCATCAAAAACACTCTGACGTCTTTGAACATATCCAAGGCGTGTTACATCATGATTGTCAATGAACGTAACCGCCTGGTTTTGAAACTCAAAATCTTCCTGAGTATACATAATCATATTGGCAAAATCACTCATTGGTGTAGAAAAATGGCCAAAGGTTGATTTGGCCGCGCGGTAAAATTCAAAATCCAGATTATTTATTCCGGTACGTCTAGGGAAGGAAACGAACTCATCATATTTGGGGTCAGGACGGCCAATAAAAAATTCGCCAAAATGAGTGATAGTTGTGTTAGTATTTACAACATCCATTAACCCTTTTGAAAAAGCAGGGCACATATGCAGCGTTGCGTCGTGGCGAATGCCGTTTATGCCCATGTTTGCCCAAAATAAAACAGCTTCATGAAGATAGTCTATGACTATTGGGTTGCCATGCGAAAAATCAGCGAGCGACGCAAGGTCTCTGTACCTAAAGCCGTAGCGGGTACTGTCCCCACCACGGTCGCCAATTCCATGAAACCAGCCTTGATAGTCGTTATGTGGGTCGGCAACTAAAACTTCTAATATGCCATCACCATGGTAGTCATAAGGTAGGCCACGGGCATCCAAGGCAAATGTTCCATCAGAGCGTCTGGGCGGTTCGTACAACCTACCATCTTCCGGAGAAAAGCCCGTGGTCGGATTTTGCCAACGGCTGGTATGATTTGTTACAAAGTCTATCACAAGTTTAATGCCTGCATCATGCAATGCGTCGCGCATCTCGATGAAGTCGGTCATTGTGCCAAAATGTGGGTTAGGTACAAAAAAGTTTCTGGCATGATAACCATGGAAACTTGTCCAAATATCTACACTGCCGTCCCGCTGATAGTCTCGTATTTCTGTCATACGATTAAAATAAGGTGCGGAAATCCAAACAGCGGTAATGCCCATACCTTGCAGATACGGAATTTTTTGAATTATCCCCTGCCAGTCACCACCTTGAAAAAGCCTTCTGCATGAGTCGGTACCATCAAATAGTGCCGGGTCAAAACCTTCAGGAAAATTGTTGCTGGGATCTCCATCGAAAAAGCGGTCTGTGATAATTTGGTAAATTACATCTCTGGAATTAACCGGGCCCAGTGGCGGCGGAGTTGCGGCATATACCGCTACGCTGTTTATAGGAATTATACTAAATACGCTTACTACAAGTACAAAAACAAGGGCTATTGCCGTTAGTCGTTTTTTGATACTGTTCATTGTTGTTCTCCTTTCAACAATTGGAAGGCTATGCCTCGCGAAAAATTAGCTTTGTGGAATGAAAATATCTCATTAGTTTTGTGGAATAAAATATCTCTTTTGTACATGCTAATTTCACCTCCTCAAAAAAGCCTGCTAAGCACCTTTATATCGCATCCCCAACAAAGCAATCAGATTGTCGCTCTACCAAAACGGGTAAAGTTGAATAACTTTGCACGTGCAAGCTGGGCTTCTTAATTTTGCTTATTAACAACTTACCTGCCCGAACCCCAAGATCGTGTACGTCAATGCTTATGGTTGTTAGCGGCGGGTCGGTAAATTTTGCAAACGGATACTCGTCAAATGTTATAAGGCTTATGTCCTCAGGTACTTTAATTTTCTGTTGGCTAAACGCTCTAAGGCAGCCCACAGCCAATAGGTTGTTCACGCAAATAACAGCTGTAATTTTTTCTGGCTGCTTTAGCAATTCAAGTGCCATTTGTTTACCCTCATCAATAGTGGATGCGCCTCTGAAAACTTTTACATACTCGAGGCTACTCAATTCTGCCTGCATACCCTCAAGTCTGTCTTCCGAGATGTGGTCGTTCTCGAAGCTGCCTACCAGAGCGATTTTTTTATGCCCAAGTTCTTTCATTCGCCTTGCTGCTAATTCTCCGGATAAGCGGTTGTCATTGTCTATCCAGCAAATGTTATTTGTAAAAGCGGGCTTGCCTATTATCATATGTGGTACTTCTTCACGGCTCAACATTAGTGACAGCTCTTTTGTAACTACGGAAGCATGTATCATAAGCCCATCTGCGCTTTTACTGTTCATTATTTCTTTGGCAAGGTTGCAGACATTTTTTACATCACAACTTTGCAATGTGATAGAGTATTTTTTCTCACACAACGCGGATTCCGCTCCCGAAATAATTTCAAACATATGCGGGTTTTCAAAAGCTATGTTTTTGCCCAGTTTTGCAAGAAAAACGACAGACCGCGTAGACTTGCGCGCAAAACCCTGAGCTCGAGCATTTGGGCGGTAGCTAAGCTCCTCCGCAATTTGCTTTATATGCTCAGTTTTTTCCTGTGATATTGTATATGAGCCGTTTAACGCTTTTGAAACCGTGCTTATTGATGCTCCAGCTTTTTGGGCTACGTCTTTTATTGTTGCCATTGTTGTGTCACCATAAAGTTTTTACCTTCCCAAATTATATCACCATCACATTTACCGTTTATGGCAACTGTCAATTTTACACCTTCGTATTCTCGCTGGAATACAAAAGTACGTCCATTGGCGGTGAGCGTTTTAAAATTACCATGCCTAAAAGCGGCATTTTGTTGCCGCAGCGAAATTGCCTTTTGGTAAAATTCAAATAACTCGCTATCGCCGTCCCAAATCATTGGATGGCGATATTCTTCTTCCAATACGCCGGACATACCTTGTTCATCGCCATAGAAAATACTTGGTATTCCCACAAAGCACATTTGGAATAATACGGCTAGCTTTAGACGCTCGATATCTCCGCTGCAGAGTGACAAAAAGCGGCTTACATCATGGCTGTCTAAAAGGTTTAACTGCGCGCTTACCAAGTTTTTGCGGTATCGCAAAAGCATGTTTGTTACACGGGCGTTAAACTGCTCGGCGTCAATTATTTCTGCGGCAAAAAACTCTCTGCAGTGCTTGCGGAAATAGTAGTTCATTGTAGAATGGAACATGCCGCCATCTAGCCAATGGTTGGCGTTATGCCACACTTCGCCCATTATAAAAATATCCGGCTTTGCTTTACGTGCTACATCCATCATGTCACGCCAAAAACGGTTGTCTACTTCGTCGGCGCAGTCAAAACGCCAACCGTCGATATCGTATTCACGTATCCAGTAGCGGCATACGTCGAAAAAATACTCCCTTACTTCTTGGTTGGTTGTATCTAGTTTTGGCATTAACCGCTCATATGCAAAACATTCATAACCGGGCATATCCTCGCCGCTGTCGGGACGAATTACAGGATATTCAAGACGGTAAAACCAATCCTTATAACGGGAACTTTCCCCATTTTTGACAACATCATCAAATGCGAAAAAACGCCAGCCACAGTGGTTGAAAACGCCATCAATAATTACCTTTATGTCTGCATTATGCATAATTTTTACCATTTCGGCAAAATCCTCGTTAGTGCCAAAGCATGGGTCTATCGTGTAGTAATCCAGCAAATCGTATTTGTGGTATTCGCCCGCCGCAAATATTGGGTTAATATAGATACAATTAATGCCCAGTGTTTGAAAATAATTCACATTTTCCGCTATACCTTTTATCGTGCCGCCCAGCTTGCCACGAATCACTTCACCTTTAAATGTCTTTTCGGTGGGGGTTAGGCTTATATGCTTGTGGCTCGTTGCAAAACTATCCGGGAAAATATTGTAAATTACCGCGTCTTTAGACCAATCCGGAGCAGTGGCAATATCAGCACGGTGCAAATACGGCAACTGGAAATATTCCGACCGCTCAAGCACTAAATGGTTATAAAACAAATCCCCATAGTACAGGACAGTCTCCGTACCTTCGCAAAGTTTAAAGTAATAACACATGCGCCTGTACATAGTATCAAACTCAACTTCCCAATAATCAAACAATAAATCACTTGCTACAATAGCCATAGGTATATCCGTAAAAATCATAGGGTTTTGCCTGCAGGCTCTATCGCCGTAATAAAAAATACAAGATTCTAAATCGCCTTTTGCGGCACGAAGCCTAAATACAACACGTGACTCACTTACACTATGCCCATATTCCGACATGGGGATATGAAGTATCGCTTCTTTTTTCATCCTTTTACGCCTCCTGCGGTCAAACCTGAAGTCATATATCTCTGTGTTGCAAAAAATATTATTAAAATTGGCAGCGATACAACAATGGACGCCGCCGCAAAAACCGGCCAGCTACCGGTCATATCTGTGGCTTGAAGGGAATATAATCCCGCGGATAATGTGTAATTAGCAGCACCTGTCATGAAAGTGATTGCAAAAATATACTCGTTCCAGACAAAAATCATTACCATTACACCTGTAACGATAATTGCCGGCCTTGAAAGGGGTAGTAAAATTTTTGTAATAGTTTGCCACGCGTTTGCGCCATCAATTGAAGCGGCTTCTTCAATTTCTACTGGAATGGAGCTAAAGTACCCCTTTAGGTTTAGCAGTCCAAAAACAGACATGGTGCCGATATATACAATAACAAGCCCAAGCCTTGTATTTACAAGCCCCATTGGGCTCATAAGCCGAAAGATCGCAAACATTGAAAGAATTGCCGGGAACGCGTGTAAAAGCAGTAGCATGTTTATCACACTTTGTCTGCCTCTAAACCGAAAACGAGACAAGCTATAAGCACCCGGGACAGAAATAAGCAAGGTTATACACACAGCAGAAACGGCAAGTATAGCAGTGTTACGAAACCATAGCAAAACAGGCTGGTCGAATATAATTGCCCTATAGTGCTGAAAAGTGAAATCCCTTGGTACAAAACTGAAATTAGCGCCAAGCAAACCTCCTGAAGCATTTAATGATACCGAAAAAGCATATAAAATCGGTATCAATGTGAAAAAGCACACAATGATAAAAAATACGTTTAACATCAATAATCCCAGTTTGTTTATCATGCATTCACATCCTTTCTTCTAAACAACGTGAGGGACGTAAACACAATAAGCATAACAAAAATAATTATTGACACAGCAGACGAATATCCGTAATTATGGGTGACAAAAGCACTTTCATAGGCATATGTAAGCACTGTGTGAATGTTGGCACCGGTTCTTGCGCCCACTTGTTTTGTCATTAGATAAATTACATCGAACTGTCTAAAGGTTGTAAATAGCGTTATAATAACAGCAGGAGCAATAACCGGGCGAATAGCGGGTATTGTAAGGCTAACAGACCGCCTGAACCAACTCGCGCCGTCCAGCAACGCACTTTCGTAATAGCTCTTATCTACACTCTGCAGAGCACCATCCATAATCATTATCATAAATGGCAGAGCCAACCATAGGTTTACAATCATGCTCATTGTAAATGCGGTGATATCGTCAGCCAGCCAGCGTCTGGGTTCCATGCCCCACGAAATTAGCCATTGGTTCAAAAGCCCAAATTGCGTGTTAAAAATGCCGTGCCGCCACAGTAATATCGAAATATACCCTGGCATTGCCCAAGGGAACATCAATATTGTTTTGTACAAACGCCTAAACCGAAGCTTTTGAATATTAAGCAAGCTTGCCATAACAAACGCAATAACAAGCTGAAACACCATATTAAAAGCAGTCCACAATATAGTTACAATTAGTGCTCGAAAAAAACCTGACCTGAATACAAGCAATGCGCGACGGTAATTTTCAAGCCCGATAATACGAAAATCGAACCAATTGAAGATATTCATATTCGTAAACGATATGTAGGCGGTGTACATTATTGGAAAAATAATAATAATCCCAATAAAAACAAATGACGGTATTAAACATAGCCACGACCTTATAACGCGCATAGCCTCACCTCATTAAATCGATAAGCTCTATGGCTCTGGCCTGTGCGGCGCTTGCAGCTTCCTCTATATCTCTGTTACGTAGGTTTACATCAACCAGTAAGTTGCTTGCCACAACCCACATCACATCCATTTCTGGAATATTGGGCATTGGCATTGCAATGGATGCTGTGTGGTACATCATCATAGCCATTTCGTTATTTTGCACGGCTTCAAGCTCGTAACTTGCGGTTAGTGCTGGCGCGCTTCCACTGGCTTCTGCCAAGGCTACGCCTATATCTGTGGAAACCAGATGGTTTAGTACCGTACGAATTGCTTCGTTCTTGGCTTCATTTTCTGCCGCTACCCTTAGTACATGCAAACCTTGCACACCCATAAATGGAGCCAGAGGCATATTGGTTTCGCTAACCAAAGGCATTTGGGCGAGTCCTAAGTCGATGCCTGCTTCTCGTAAGCCTGGAACCAGCCACGGTCCGCCAATTGTTGCCGCAGCCCTGCCTTCACGGAACAAAGTATTAACAGTCGCAAACTCCGCCTCACCCGGCATCATTCTAACGAATCTACCATAGTATCTGAGTGCCTCTATGGTTTCCGCCGCATTCAACATAGGTACGCCGTCACTTGTAATAATTTCGCCACCAAAGCCGTGAATCCACCCCGCAATAAAATAGGCGTTGGTGTATTGCTCCACAAACCCGAACATACCCGCCCCGGTGTTTCTTTGCATGAACCTGAACAAGTCTCGGGTAGTTTCCGGTACTTCATCGTCGCTCATAAGCGCGCGGTTGTACATAAATAGCAATGTTTCGAAATACAGTGGCAGTTGGTATATTACTCCGTTGTAGGTTACTGCATCTATGGTTTTGGGCAAAAAGCCAGCAAGAATAGACGCGTCTACAAAATCGGTTATGGGTGACAGAATACCCATTTCTGCATACATACCTATTTTGTCGTGGGCGAAAAAGTACATATCCGGTGCGTTGGCGGGGCTGTTGCCTACTAACTTAAGAGTTTCGGTCAATCCGCTTTTTCGTTCTAGGTATACAACAATGTAGGGGTTTAGCTCGTCAAGCTTGGCTTGCAGTACAGATGCTACAGCTTCTTCTTTGTCGTGCCATATTACTAGAATAACGGGAGTGTCTTCTTCTATATCTGGCTGCCCTGTACCTACTCCATTAGCACACCCTGCCAATAACGCTAGTAACACTACTGTTGCTAGCGTATATGTGAATAATCGTTTCATGATGCCCTCCCTATTTTTTGGGTGACCGCTTTCTAATTATTACAGCAACTATTGCGGCAAGCGCAACAACGACGGCAATAGCTATTGGGACAACGGGTACGGAGCTTGATTCGTTTTCCGGTTGAATTGGTTCGGGGGATGGCTGTGGAGTTGAGGGCGGAGTTATTGCCGGCGTTTCCGCTACAACCGGTTCAGGCTCCTCTGCTTGCGGAGATGATATTTCTGTTATTTCGGTATAGTCGTGAGAATAGGTTTCTGCATCTACAACGAGAACCCAAATGTCTTGTCCTTCTGTTACCCGTATATCGCCTGTTTGATCGTCACCATTGTTGGCGTTAACAATAAGGGAGTTAACCCACCCAGGTACTTGCATGGTATACCAAGTGCCGTCAAATTCGAGGGGTTCGCCCGGCCATGTGGGAAATACATTAGTGCCGTCCGGGTGCGACCATGCCCATAGATTTGGGCTTTGCCATTCTGCCGGAATTTGTACCCGCACTGTTATATTGTCCACTCTTAGATCCGGGTTGTCTGTAGAAACTTCTACAGTAAGATCGTCAGATACTACAATCCACAGTTCGCCAGCTTCTATGTCCAAATCCTCTGTTTGAGGCGATCCGTCGTTTCCGCTTATAATAATTGAATTAACCCAATAAGGAACTCCGGCGGTGTACCAACCACCCAAGCCGCTGCGCATATTTGCGCCCGGCCACGAGTCAAAGGCGTTAGTGCCTTCCGGGGCAAGCCATGCCCAAATGTTTACACTTTCCCAGTCGGTGGGAACACTGGCGTGTATTGGGTATCTTCTTACATAAATGGGATGTTCTCCTTCTGTTTGAGGCTCATAAGAAATTTCTATTTCAAATTCGGAATGGACAGTTATCCAAACGGGTATGCTCTCGATTTGATAATCGTCCGTTTGAAAATAGCCATCTCCGGCGCTAATGATAATGTTTGTCATTGTTGAAGGAACATGGATAAAGTGCCAGCCTTCGTTGTTTGGATCAACTTCAATTTCCCCACCCGGCCAAGCGGAGAATGCATTGTTACCATCGTCGTCCCATGCCCATAGGTGTGGGGCGGCCCAATCGTCTGGTAGATTTATGTACACTACGGACATCTCCTCGTTGCTTGCCCACGCTACTACAGGAGCTAAAGCCAGTAAAATTGTAACTGTTAGAAATACAAAGTATTTTTTTAATTTGGTGTTCATATTTTCCTCCTTTTATTTGCTTGCCGCTATTATTTTCCTAAACGAATTTGGGCGTGGCGAACTTACGTATATTGTAGAAAAATGCGGCAAAATCAAGGCTTTGTTGCTAATAAGTATATCGTTTGAATATCACATGTCAATACTTCTTCAGGGAAAATTTGCGAAAACGTTTTCCTGAAAACTGTCCAACTTCTGCTTCCCTTAATGTAATTATTGTCTGTATATTGCACATCATAAAATCGCAAAATTGCTTTCGGTACTGTGTAAATGTAATATTAGTTAAGGTTTCGTTTAACAATAGTTGTATCTTAAAGTCGGGTCGAATAATTTTGTATTTCTAAGGTTCTATGGTATAGTCAATGTAGTCTTTAAACTTAGGAGGCATTTATGGGCGAACTGTTTTTGACCCTATCCAGCAGCTTGACAGCACTGGTATTGTGCATTGCCGCGGGGTTTTTAAGCCGCAAAACAAATATAATCAACGATTCCCATGTATCCGGAATGACAAATTTGCTGGTGCGCATAACCCTGCCTTGCATAATATTTATGTCCATGATGCGCGAGTTCTCTCAAGAATTGCTGTTCGAGAGCCTTGCCACATTTGTAATTACCGCTGTGCTTTACATAATAAGTGGTTACATGGGGCTGGGGCTTGCCAAACTAATGAAGGCATCTGATGGAGAGCGGCAGTCTTGGCAGTTTGGCACGGCATTTGGCAATGTTGCGTTTATGGGTATACCTGTGGCTATTGCCGTTTTTGGGTATGACGCGGTTTTTTATGTGTCAATGGCGGCGGCTTCTTTTGCTCTGATGGCGTTTACATTCGGACTCAGAATGTTTGACAACGCCCCGCGCGGCATAAAAACAAAAGAGCTAGTAATGCGCAATCCCGCACTGCCAGCCGCTTTAATTGGGTTTATATTTTTTCTCACAGGACTAAGGCTTCCGCAAATTTTGGAAAGCGGAGTGGATCTAATAGGCGGAGTAACAACACCGCTTTCTATGATGATTATTGGTGCAATTTTAGCGAAACAGAGCCTGAAAGAGTCGTTTATGGATATACGGCTCTTACCGCCTGTTGCGTTAAAGCTGGTTGTGGCACCGCTTTTGACGTTGCTGATATTTTATTGGATTATCCCAGGTTCGCTTATGCTGGGCGCACTTGTGCTTATTATGTCCATGCCGCCGGGTACTATGACAGTAATACTGTCGGAGCAGTATAAAGCAGACCCACTTACTGCGGCGCGGTTTGTGGTGGTGGGTACGGTGCTTAGTGTTATAACGATACCGATTATTTTGTTATTTGTTCTATAGGTGCTTTTCGGATCACGACAATCTAATTGGTGGTTACCCCGGGCGATTAATAATCGCCTCTACGAAAATGAAAAAGGCTTTGTAGGGGCGGTTATTAACCGCCCTTAGATTACCAGTTTTGCTTAGCCCTTTCCGGACGCGCCACTATATACTACACTCAAAAAAACTTCTCTTTAAAATCCAATTCCGTCAATATTGGCACACCCAGCTGGGTGGCCTTTTTGTTTTTGCCTGAAGTAGATGCCGCATCGTTGTTTATCAAGTACGAAGTTTTTGCCGAAACACTGCCAGATACACGACCGCCGTGGTTTTCTACAAATGCCTGCAATGCTTTACGGTTGGCAAATGCAGTAACATCTCCGGTGATTACAAAGGTAAGCCCATCAAGTGTCAGGTTGTCGGAGAGAGTAGGGGCTACAAGCCGCAAAACCCCCACGGCATGATGGAAATCCTTTGTATTTTTTTCATTGCAAAAATATTCGTGCAAGCTGTGAGAAATAGCATCGCCAAAGCCCTTGATTTCCAGTAATATATCAAGATAATTTTCGTCACGGCAAGCTTCTGCAATTTGCATAGGGTCGTGTTTGAAGTACGCACACAGCAGCTTTGCGGTAGAAAGCCCCACATGCAAAATGCCCAGTGCGTAAATAAAATTGGGTAATGCCACATCCTTAGACGCTTCGATAGCGGCTATTAATTTATCATAGGACTTACGTCCGAGCCCTTCCATGCTTACAATTTCTTCTTCGAAACGCTCCAATTCAAATAAATCCAAATAATCTCCAACAAATCCAGCCGAAGTAAATTTTTCCAAGGTCTGTTCGGATAGGCCGCCAATATTCATTGCGTTGCGGCTTACAAAATGCGATAACGCGCGAATTTGTTGTGCGTCACAGCTCGAGCTTGTGCAGTACAATGTTTGCGGGTCGCCAACAATTTCCGCCGCACCGTCGCAAACGGGGCATTTTTCAGGAATAACAACGCCGCTACCGCTTCTTGTTAGATTTTCCGCCACCTGAGGGATAATCATATTTGCCTTATATACACTAATACGGTCGCCGATAGACAGCTGCAGCCCACGCAAAATGCTGACATTGTGCAAGCTTGCGCGGCTTACTTGCGTGCCTTCGATATCCACCGGTTCGAATATTGCCACGGGGTTAATAAGCCCTGTGCGCGACGTGTTCCATTCAATGTCAATTAGCGTGGTTTCGGCAATTTCATCCTGCCATTTGAATGCAATGCTATCATGTGGAAACTTTGATGTCGTTCCTAACGATTCGCTGTATGCGATATCATCAAATGTCAAAACTAATCCGTCTGTTGCAACAGGTAAATTGGGGATTTTCTTTTTAAACTCATCCAGCACAGTTACAACCGTGTCTGTCGTAACCAACTCAAATTCCGCAAGTTCAAACCCCTGCGTACCAAGCCATGCTAACTGCCGCGACTTTAATTTAAATAGGGCTTCCCCCCCCGGCAGCACTCCAAATGCGTAAAAAAGCACCCGCCGCTGCGCCGCAACTTTGCTGTCCAACTGACGAACGGCACCACTGCATAAATTGCGCGGGTTCTTGTATTTTACTTCCTCACTCTCGTTTATCGCCTCGAAATCCGCAAAGGAAATTACAGCCTCGCCACGTACGGAAAACTTCTCCTTGAAAGGCACAACAAGCGGAACGTTTGCGAAAACTCGAGCGTTATGGGTTACATCTTCGCCAACAGTACCGTTTCCGCGTGTTAGAGCTTGTTTTAATTCGCCATTTTCGTATCGCAAAACAATGGTTAGCCCATCTAATTTCCAAGATAGTAAACCTTTGTGCTCTCCTAAAAAGTCGGCCAACGCTTCTGGGTTTTTAGTCTTGTCGAGAGATAGCAGCGGCGTGTCGTGGGGTGCTTTTGTCAAACTGCTTACAACTTCGTGCCCAACTTTTTGCGTGGGGCTGCCAGCCAATACAACTCCCGTTTCACCCTCAAGCCGCACAAGCTCGTCGTAGAGCTTATCATACTCAAAGTCGGACATAATCTCGCGGTTTTCTTGATAATATGCCCTGCTTGCGGTATTTAGCAGCGTAGTCAATTCCTGTAAGCGTCTCATGGAGCGATCCTCAACATTTCCGGCAAAATTTCCCGTTCGAATGGGTTTATGGTTCGATTTACGAGCTCCAGTGTTCCTTCTTTGCAAGGTACTTCATACCACCCTGCGCGTATTGTTCTGTCAATGGGTATTGTCTCCGTATACAAAGCCGCAATCCCATTTGCGCGTATATCGTTTGCAAAACCTAAAAGATAGTCATACCCCAAATCGGTAGTAACATTGTCTAGGTAAATCCTAACAAGTTCCGGTAAGCGCGTTATAGTGCGCGGAGATAATAGCTCGTTCATGGCCGCACGCAAAATCATTTGCTGGTGCTGTGTCCGTTGGATATCCGTTGTGGCTCTAAAGCCTTCGTCTGCCAGACGAAATCTTGCAAAATGCGATGCCTGTAACCCGCCCAGCCTACGAGTACCGGCTGGGATGTCTATGTGCAAATTCTGACAAGGGTCGGTGTATCTCATATGAAAGGGAACGGTAACCTCGACACCGCCAATAGTATCTACAAGGCGTATAAATGCCATCAAATCTACGCTTACGTAGTAATCGGGACGAAAGCCTATCAGAGATTGCACTTCCGCCATAAGCTGTTCTACACCGCCTTCGTGGCCGCCTCCGCCTTGCCGCCCGACGGCATACGACGCAACCAGCTTGCTGCGCCCCTGCCTGCGGTCAGACTCCACGCGCGTATCCCGCGGTAAGCTTACAATATATGCGTTGCGTGACTGTGTATCAAATGCGGCAACCATAATTGTATCCATGTTAAGACCTTCGTCTCTGCCAAAAATCAAAAATGTATGGAAACCGGCGCGCCTGTAAAACCTTTCGGTTATATATTCTGGCTCGTCCGAATTTGCGTCTTGCGGCCTGTTTGGCGACAATGATGGTCGATTTGATGGACTCACCGGTAATTGCACAATTACATACTGCGCCACATCGGGCATACGAACAAGCCTACGCATTGCGGTATGCAAACCAACGGCAATAGCCGCCGATATAATAATGGTTATCAAAAACGAAAATACAAATTTACGAATAGAGCGTTTCTTCATTATGTCAAAGTCTCCCATACAAAAGTCAGATATTATCGTACATTGTGACATGCCGATGGGAAAATTTCAACAATTTTTTTTACTTGTAAAGACTTTCCAAGAGTGCTAATATTAACATATGCTTAGATAAACGAGGTGCATGAATGAACAAATTTTTCAAATCGCGTATGATGCAATCTATATTTCCGTACTTTATACTGGCACTTTTGGTGATTTTAGTGTTTAGAGTTACTGCGGAATTTCGCTTTTTTACCGATATCGCAAGTCGATTTTGGGGGATAATTTCACCGTTTTTAACGGGTGCGGTTTTTGCGTATATTTTAAACTTACCGTGTAGCGCAATCCAGCGGCTTATCAAAAAAACAAAACAGCCATTCGCGGTGCGCCATAGCCGCGGTATTAGTGTCTTGTTGCTTGCTATTATCACAATTTTTATCATCGCGCTAATTTTGAACATACTAATACCTGCCATACGAAGTAGTATCGCGCTTTTTCTTTCAGAAATGAATAGTTACGAGGTTACTATCAGAGGTTGGATTAGCAGCTTAAACGAAATGGATTTGCCAGAAGCCATAACCGACCTAATAAACGAAGACGCAATAATTGCCGCAATTATTGGTTGGGTAGCTACCATAGACGCAAGTGGTATAATGGATGGCGTTGTGGCAGGCTTTGGCGGTGTTGCCACGGCATTGTTCCATACGTTTTTGGCAATAGTTTCTTCCATATATTTGTTAGTGGAAAAAGACAAGTTAAAAGCATTTGTAGCTAAGCTAATAGCCGCGGTTACTACCAAAACCACAAACGCTACAATTTTGAAATATTCCAAAAAGCTTGACCATAATTTTCATCAATATATTTACACCCAAACAATCGATGGTTTGATTTTGGGTACCATAATGACAATTACTCTATATCTTTTTGGCTCGGATTATTTCTTGGTGCTTGGGCTAATTTTGGGGATTTTGAACTATATCCCATACTTTGGGTCTATTGTCGGTACCGCGCTTGCTGTGCTTGTTGTGGCGTTTACACAAGGGCTTTGGCCAACTGCTGTTATTGCGGCAATTGTTATGTTTGCGATACAACAGTTCGACGGCAACTTTATCCAGCCAAAACTAATGGGTGGGACATTCTCACTTAGTCCGCTTTTGGTTATTATAAGCGTAACGGTTGGTATGCACTACGGTGGTATACTTGGAATGCTTGTGGCAATTCCTATAGTGGCGGTGCTAAAGGATATTTTAGATTCTTACATCGCGTATAGGGAAGAACTCAAACTAAACCCTCCTACGGAAGATGACTTTATGAATAGAGATGTCTGGTAATCCATAACGAAAGCATAACTCCCGCAAAATTAGCAAGCAAAGCCCCCGCAAGGGTAAATCGTGTTTTTGTAATTTTAACACTCATAAAATATATGCTCATTGTATAAAAAACCGTTTCTGTACTTGACATCATAACGGACGTAAAGCGTCCGGTAAAAGAGTCTGGACCGTAGTTTTCGTACAAGTCTATAAGCAGTCCCGTGGACGCAGATGATGACACCAGTCGCATTAGCGTAAGCGGGACTGTTTCTGTTGGGTAGCCAATCATATCCGTTAACGGGGAAATAATGCCGCTTAGTAAGTCTAGCGTGCCGGACGCGCGCAGCATTCCCACTGCCACCATAAGTCCAACTATGGTAGGAGCAATCATAAACACTGTTTGAAAACCATCCTTTGCGCCGGCTATAAAGTGATCATAAACAGGCATTTTGCGGCTAAACGCGAAAAGGAGTATCCCTGCGAAGGTTATGGGGATAATCATATCGGAGATGAACATTATCCAGCTCATGTAGTATCCTGTCCTTTCAGCTTGCATTTATCGATCTTGAGGTAATCAAGTGAAGTTTTACATGTTAAATTTTCATTTAAGGATGCGTGGTTTGTTAAATCGTATTATGGTTTTTTTTAAGAGACTCTGGGTGGATCCCGTATGTTAAGTTTTTACTTGATGGTTTATTGTTTATCAAATCGCTCCAATATCTTGCAGTAAGCCACAGCTACTACGGTTGTGGCCATTGTTACGACCAAACCCGGCCCAATAATTTCCGATGGGTTAGCACTGCCAAACTGCATTCTATACGCAACAACACTAATGGTTACAAGCTGTAGACTGGACATATTTATAACCATAAACATGCGCATAGACCGTGTGGCGGTATCTTTCTGCGGGTTTTCTGCCTGCATTTCTTGCATAGCTTTTATACCGCTTGGGGTTGCCGCCCAGCCCAGCCCAAGTATATTTGCTATAAAATTGGTGGCAATAGGCTCGTGGGCAGGATGATTTTTACCCAAATCAGGAAAGAGATATCTAAGCAACGGGCGCGACCGCCGCGCAAGCGCACCTACAAGACCTGCTTTTTCTGCAACAGCCATAAGTCCTGCCCACATGCCCATTATTCCAAGCATGGTAATGCATAACGTAATAGCTTCCCGCGCAGACTCTATTGCGGCGTTGGTTAACTCAGACATGTTGCCCGTACCAACCGCAACTGTTATTGCCAAAAGAATCATGCCACCCCATAGTTTGTTCAACATAGCTAAACATCCCCTCAAAATATCTATACCATGCTTATTCATAAAATCATTGCAACATGTCAAATATTACAAGCCGCAATCTAAATAGCTAAACTCTTGAACGTAATAACTAAAGGTGTTACAATACGCAGTATCAAAACAGGCGTGGAACAAAGGCATGCAAAAAAATAGCATATCATAGTCATATGTCACTAAAGCAGAATGTACAATGGACAAAATTAAGGGGTAAAAATTATGGACAAATTTGAGCATACAGTGCTGGTAATTGACGATGATATGTTAAACATAACCGCATTAACACATCTGTTGAGTGATGAATTTAATGTTTTTACAGAAAAAAGTGGAATAAGAAGCCTTGAAACAGTAAAAAAAATCCGCCCAGACATTATTTTACTTGATGTAATTATGCCTGATATGAATGGTTTTGACGTAATTACAGTACTAAAAAAAGACCCGGAAACCAAAGATATACCTGTAATTTTTGTAACAGGACTAAACAACACCCGAGATGAAGAGCAGGGGTTAATTTTGGGTGCGGCGGATTATGTCAATAAGCCGTTTAGCAGCTACATTATAAAGCTAAGAATTAGAAATCAGTTGCAAGTTTTTGGACAAATTCAAACAATTGCTCCCAAAAAAGAAAGTGTTCTGGTAATTGATGACGACAAGTTAAATATTATTGCGCTAACACGTATATTGGGATCGGATTATCAGGTATATTTTGAGGGGAGCGGTGAGAGCGGTATTCGTGCAGCAAAAACCTTAAAGCCGGACTTAATTCTTCTTGACATTGTTATGCCAAAAACGACAGGTTTTGATGCTATCAAAATTTTAAAAAATGACGAAGAAACGCGCAACATTCCAGTTATATTTCTAACAGGACGCAGAGATGTACAAGACGAAGAAGCTGGATTTGTTTTGGGCGCAATTGACTACATTACAAAACCGTTTAGCGCGCCTGTTGTAAAACTTCGTGTAGGTAATCAGTTAAAAATTATTAATAAAATGCGAACCGGTTAGTTCAAAAAAAGCCCTGCTATTCGTAAGAATAACAGGACTTTTTTTGTCTTTTGGGGTTAGATGTCTAATCCCCTTTGCTCCCTTTTCGATGATACGAACGCAATTTTCTATAAACTTTCCCATGTATAGTGTTAAAAGGATAAGGGGTTTTTCCGGCAGGGGTTCCCATTAAAATTTCAATACCTTCGTCTACATGAGAAATTGGGTAAATGTGAAACTCATTGTTTTTTACAGCTTCGATAACATCGTCTTTCAGTACCAAATCCCTGATATTGCGAGTGGGGATTATCACACCTTGTTTGCCTGTTAAACCGCGTGCTTTGCATAAATCAAAAAATCCTTCGATTTTATACGTCGCGCCTCCAATAGGCTGGATTTCTCCATGCTGGTTAATGCTTCCCGTAACGGCGATATCCTGCCGTATCGGCACATTTGCAAGCGATGATAGGATCGCGTACAGCTCTGTAGACGATGCGCTGTCGCCGTCTATACCGCTGTAGTTTTGCTCAAAACAAATGCGGCACGACAGCGAAATTGGAAAGTCCTGCGCGTATTTTTGCCCAAGATACCCCGTCAAAACCTGCACACCCTTGTCGTGAATTGCGCCCGACATATCCGCTTCCTTTTCGATATTTACAATACCGGCACTGCCCATGTAGGTAGTGGCGGTAATGCGTGACGGTTTTGCAAATGCGTGGTCGCCAGTGTCCAGCACCGCAAGGCCGTTAATTTGGCCCACTTTTTCCCCTTCGGTGGATATCATAATTGCATCGTCTTCTATCAGCTCTGCCAGCTTTTCTTCGTACATATTAAGGCGGAATTCTCGTTTTGCAATGGCTTTTTGCACATGCTTTTCGGATACTTTTTTCGCGTCATCCATTTTTGCCCAAACTACGGCTTCTTTTAAAATTTCCATGATACGGCTAAACTTTGTGGTCATACGGTCTTGCCGTTCTGCAATACGGATAGAGTGCTCAACTAGTCTGCTTACTGCTTTACCATCCAAAGGCAGGGGCGAATTTGCTTGCATAAACGAGGTGATTTCGGAAATATTAGCGTCGTTTAGCTTCATTTCGTAGTCGAAATCTGCGCGAATTTTAAATAGCTTTTCAAAGTAATCGTCATAAGTGTACAGGACGTCGTAATAGAAATTACCGCCTATTAGGATTATTTTCACATCCAGCGGAATGGATTCCGGCTTGATTCCGCTAACGGCAATGCCCATGTTGTACTCCCGCAGCGGCTCGGTTACAAGTAGCTGTGTTGTTAGCGAGCGGCGCAAAACTTCCCACGCGTGTGGGTTGCCTAGGATATCCTGCGCTTGCAAGATAAGATACCCGCCGTTTGCCTTGTGCAAAAGCCCGGGTTTTATTTTCATAAAATCTGTAGAAAAATTACCGTATTCGTTTTCGTATTCAACTTCGCCTATCAAATTTGTATAGCTGGGATTGTAGTCCACTATCACTGGCGCGCCCGTTAGTTTACTGTTGTCGGTAAGCAGGTTTACTTTGTACTTGGAAAGGATATCCTCACTGGATTTTTTGACCATGCCAGGCATAACAACTTGGATTGCGTCGTCGTCGTTATCGTCTACATTTAGGAAGTCTGCAAGATTTTCCAAAATATCTTCTTTCACTGCTCTTAGGTGAGCCAGAAGCTGTGGTTCGTTTGCGAATTCATCTAAAATGTCACTCATTTGATGTCCGACGGTTAGCAGCCCCAGGGAGTAATCCAACTCTTCTACATCTTTTTTGGTAACTTTTTCGTATTCTTTGATTTCTCGTAATGCGTCGGAGGCACGCTGCTGGATTGACTCGGATTTTTTAGAAATGGTATCCCGTTGTTCCTGCGTTAAGGTGTCGAATTGTTCTTCGTTTATGACTTCACCGTCTATAATGGGCAGAAAAAATATGCCCGTATTCGAGTTTTTAACCTCGAAATCGCTTTTGCGGGCTTCCTCTGTCATGGTTTTGATAATAGCTTCTTGCTTGACCTTTAACACTCTTACGATATCGTTCTTTTTCTGCTCATATTCGCGGTCGGCAAAAATTTTAGGGATTTCTGTGGAAAGGCGGTCAAGCAGTTCGGACATTCCTTTTTTCAGACGTTTTCCCATGCCGGCGGGTAGGCGCAAAAGCTTTGGGCATTTGGGGGTATCAAAGTTGTAGACATAGCAAATATCCGGCGGAACAGGTTCAGTTGCGGCTATTTTTTCCGCGTATTTTTGTGCAAAGGTAGTGCGTCCCGTACCGGTGCCGCCGCAAATGTAAATATTGTAGCCCTTTTCCTTCATGTGTAAGCCAAAGATTAGAGCCTCTTGGGCGCGTTGCTGGCCTATTAGTCCTGTAGTGTCTGGGGCTGGTGATACGAGATGTTTTGGCGGCTTGCAGAAGTATTTTAGCTCTTTCCAACTTAGTTCTTTGATTTGGTTCATGGTTGCTCCTTATATTCGCACCCTTGCGGGGGATTTAATATCTTCCACATTATAGCGGCATCTTCCGTTGGGCTGGAGTAGTAGTTTTTTCGGTGGCCTTCTGTTTCAAAGCCGAATTTTTTATAGAGGGATATCGCGGCGTGGTTGCTTACGCGTACTTCCAAGGTTAAGCCAATCATTTCGCGGCGTTCCGCCTCTTTCACCAATGCTGTTAAAATTAATGAGGCAATGCCGTGGCGGCGGTGTGATTTTGCAACGGCAATATTGTTAATATGCCCTTCGTTAATGATATGACGCACTGATATGTGACCTACAACTGCGTCATTATCTATAGCGACAAGGCAAATAGAATGCTTTGCCGTTATTTCGTTTTCGATGGATGTTATCGACCACGGGTCCGCAAAAGACATAAGCTCTATAGCATGGATACTTTCAGCGTGGGCTAAAGTTGCGGGGGTAATTTTAATCATGTTTTTGCCTCTTTGCCAAATCTTGTACGGCTTGCGGTGCGCGTACATACAAAATTTCTACCTTGTCGCTTAAGACTCTGCCCGATTGTATTTGCTCTATCGCCCAAATGCCAGCCGACGACGCACGCAGGCGGTTGTTGTTTGGCGACGCGAAAATGGCGTGGGGTAGGGATGTTTGCAGGTAATTCTTGTTTGCGCACGCGCCATCACCCAAAAAGCAAATGTTCAACTGGTGACTCTCAGTCACCAGTTGAACAATCTCCTCAATAGAAACGGCCATATACTCAGACTCACGCGTTAGCTTACCGTTTTCCCCCTGTGCATAAACAGCCGAATAAACCTGTTCGCGCCGCGCATCCATCATAGGCACAACAAGCCCTGTATTGCCTGTGCTAAGCATATTATATGCCAACGCGTCTAGTGTAGGAACCGCGATGGTTGGCTTATTTAGCCCGGCAGCAAGCCCAATAGCTGTAGACGCGCCAATACGCAGCCCCGTAAACGACCCCGGCCCATTGGTATATGCAATATAGTCGATATCCTGCGGATTTGTGCCTGTCAAATGAAAAAGGCTGTCTATCCCCGGCATTAAAATTTCGGAGTGAGTCCAAGACTTTTCGCCTGTGCGGGCGTTCAAGTTTATTTCTCCGACTATTATGTAGTTGTTTGGCGATGGAGTGTACATAATAGCGGCGTTTGCTTGCTGGCCGGATGTATCAATTGATAAAATTTTCATGTAAGTTGTCCTTTCGAGTAGATGGCGATATCATCCGATAGAAATTTCACGGTAATCCGCATTGTCTTCACATGCCTTTATCTTAATCCAAATGGCGTTTGCGGGTACTGTATTTCCCGCAAGTTCTGCCCATTCCACCAATGATATGCCGTTGCCGTAAAAATAATCCTCGTATCCAATACCTTCCATATCCGCCTCGCCACCTTCAAGCCGGTATAAGTCGAAGTGGTACATAGATAGTCGCCCGCCCACATATTCATTCATTAGTGTAAATGTGGGACTGGTAACGCGTCCTTTGTACCCAAGGCCCCGGGCCATGCCCTGCGCAAATACGGTTTTCCCCGCGCCAAGATCACCACTAAGGCAAAAAATATCGCCTTTCTTGGCCTCTTGCCCCATTATAAATCCTAAATTTTCCGTATCTGCGGCCGAAAAACTTTCGCAGTTCATCATTGGTGGTTTCCCCCTTCATTTGCAGTGTCAAGTTGTGGAGTTGACTCGCCGCTTGAAAGTTTAAAAAATTCATCATGCCATAACAGGAACATATACACTGTCCAAATTTTACGGCTATTGTCTTGTTTTTTGCTATAGTGCGCATCCAGCAAATTAAGAAGCTCACTTGTGTGGAAGTATTTTTCTGCTGCTTCACTCCCAAAATACTCCCGCACCACATTATAGTATTTTTCCTCTCGCAGCCAAATCCTAATTGGTACAGGAAACCCTAACTTCTTTCTGTGAGCTGTCTCCGGCGGTAAATGTCTTGCCGCCGCCTGCCTAAACGCGTACTTGGTATCTTTTTTGTTAACACGATATTTAACCGGCAGCCGTGTCGCCATTTTTAATACTTCGCGGTCCATCAATGGTGTGCGAATTTGCAGCCCATGTGCCGCGCTCATTTTATCCGCTTGCAGCAAAATATCATCCGTTAACCATAAATGTATATCCAAGAACTGCATTTTTGTAATATCATCCTCGTGTTTGACCATATCGTAAAATGGCCGGGTAACATCTGTCGGGCTTTGTGTTGTTGGAAATTTCAAGAGCTGGTTCCGCTCTTCTTCCGAAAAAATAAACGCGTTGCCAAAAAAACGCTCTTCCACAGGCTTAGAACCGCGAATGACAAAACCGCGGCCGCGGGTTCCTACAGGCAACCGTTTTGCTAAGCTGGCAAGCCATTTGCGCAACCTCAGTGGCAGCATCGTGTAAAACCGTAAACTAAGCGGCTCCCGATAAATATTGTATCCACCAAAAAATTCGTCCGCTCCCTCGCCGGAAAACGCGATTTTTACATGCTGCGCCGCTTCCCTACACGCGAAATAAAACGCTACGGAAGCAGGGTCTGCCATTGGTTCGTCCATATGGTACTGGATTTTTGCTAAACTTTGCCAATATTCTTCCGTGGATATTATTTTGGATATGTTATTAATGCCCAGCTTTTCAGACAGCTCCTGTGCATACTCGATTTCGTTATAATTGTCATAATCGAATCCTACGGTAAATGTCGTTTTTCCACCAAATGTAGCCGCCATATATCCGGAGTCTACTCCACCGGATAAAAACGCTCCGATATCATCTGTTGTCACATGCCGTTTTACAGATTCGCAAACAGCAGCGTCAATACCATCAACCGCCGCCGCAAGCGTCAGATCTTCCGGAGCAAACGAATGGCTGTTATAACGCGAAATCGCAGCCTCTCCACCTTCCCAAACCAAAAAACATCCGGCGGGAAGTTTAAAAATACCTTTGAAAAAAGTTTCTTCCAGCACACTGTACTGAAAAGTCAGATATTGTCCCAACGCCTCGGTATTGACAACAGGCGTAAAATGTGGGTGCGCAAGAAAAGCTTTTATTTCCGATCCAAAAACAAACGCATCATTGCCTGGCATGTAGTAAAACGGCTTTGCCCCAAAAATATCCCGCGCGCAAAAAAGCCGACCGTTATCATAAATTACAAATGCAAAAACCCCACGTAGACGCGACAGCATTGCAGTACCAAATTTTTTATACAACTGTAAAATAACTTCTAGTTCGCTACAATTTTCATCAACTAATTCCCGCAATTCTTCAAGGTTATAAATAATTCCATCAAACGCCAAAACCGTTCCCATGCTCTCTCTCTCATCAAAAACACGTCCCCCAAGTGCGATGTTTTCGTCTAGGAAAGCCTCACATTCCCCTTGGAAACGATGGTGGATATTCCTGTTCATCATATCCAAAACCATGCGCGTATCACCGACGCTGCCTAAAAAACCGCAAAAACCACCCATCCAAAACCACATCCTTCAATAAAGAAAAAATATTCTTCCTATACAGTACCATATTGCAGAAAAATAGACAAACTCTTAATATTTTGTCTTGTGTTAAACCAATCACATGATATAATGGAGAAGTAAAAATACGTTGGGAGTTTTTCCATGCCTGCAATAAAACATACTATCACAAAGGGTACTATATTAAGCCTGTGCTCGAACCAAGACGTGTTTGACCGCGGCGAACGCTATTACCGTGATGGAAAACTGCTCTCGTATAACGAGACAGAAGATACCGAATTTTCCATACGCGCTACAGTCGAAGGCAACTACAAAAACTACGAAGTCGTGCTAAAGCCCGATACAAAGGGAAGTTTGACAACTTACGAATGCTCTTGCGAAAGCCACAGCATATGGCATGGTGCGTGTAAACATGTTGTTGCCGTGCTTTTTGCATATTTAGAAGGCCATGCCCGTAGCTTTTCTGCCGCAAAAATGCGGCAGCATGCCAATGCGTTAACAGTTCAATTGGAAGAAATTATTTTTAGCGGCATAGACGAGGACTTAGCGGTTCAGCTTAATACGTCGTGCACTGCCCTTGTAAAACTTACCCCGACAATACATTGCACTGCCCGCGGAATTCATTTGACATTTACTGTCGGGCGCGGGCGTATGTACGTTGTAAAAAGTATTGCTGGGTTTGTGGCAAGCTGCAGAAACGGCGAAAGCATATCGTATGGACAAGGACTTTCTTTTATTCATACACCAAACATGTTTGACGAGCTATCGCAAAAACTGCTGGACTTTATCATGCGCGAAGACGACATGTACTCGGAAGTTGGTAAACGCATAGGCCGTCAGTTTCAGTTTACCCCGTCTACCCTTACCGCAAACCGTGAACTGCATCTTACACAGCGCAATATTGACGAATTTTTCGAAATGTTTGCGGGGCAGACTCTAAAACTTGAAATTTCGGAATTACTTTTGGGTCAAACATCAAAACTTGAAATTTCAGAACTACCTACAGGTCAAACACCAAAGTACGAATCGGGTTTTGGCGACGAAGTAGCTCTACTTGACGCAATGCCGCCTTTTGCCATAAACATACGGCACTTGGCCGCGGGCACTGTAATACAGGTGGAGTCTTTTGTGTACAAATTTTTCCATGGGCGCACCAATTACTATGTTTTAATGGGCGGCGGATTGTACCGTATCACACGAACAGAAGGCCATGTTTTAAACGCTTTGCTTAAATCCCTATCAGAAGTTCAATCGCACGAAATTCTTATGACTGGTGACGACAGACAGAAATTTTTGGCAATAATCTTGCCACAGTTAAAGCAAATGGGTATTATTGCCGCGGTCGAAGGCGAGCCGCCTAAAGGTGAAGTTGCGGATCTTTTGACAAAGGTTTACTTAGACAGTGTAAAAAAAGACGTTACGGCATATGTAAAGTTCCACTACGACAGCCTTGTTATTGATGCTCTTGCGGATAATGATACAGCTCACAACGTAAACCGTGATGTTGTGGCGGAATACGCCATGCGCCGCAGAATGTTATCGCTTGGTTTTTATATGGACAAAAAAATGGGGATGTATAGGTTATCGGATGATGATATGCTCCATTCCTTTTTGCATGGGGAATTTTCGGGAATAGAAAGCCTGCGTAAAAATGCCGACGTTTTTGTAAGCGAAGGCTTGCAGAAAAAAACCGTCCGCAGTTTTTCACCAAAACTTGGGTTGCGGCTGTCGGGCGATTTGTTAAAAGTGTCCCTTGAAGACTCCGGTTACGAAATAAGTGAACTTATAGACGCGCTGGAGGCCTATCGTGCTCGTAAAAAATTCTACCGCCTAAAAGACGGGCGTTTTCTTACATTGGATGACGAATCGACATCTGCAGTGGCGGGTTTTATTGACGCGCTTGATGTTTCCGGAAAAGAAGCAAAAGGCAAAACGCTAACCATCCCTTCGTATCGCGCGTTGTATGTAGACGAATTGGCACGCAAATTAACTAAAACACATACACTAAAGCGCGATAAAGGCCTGGATACTTTATTAGAGCATTTTAAAAGCTGCGACGGCGAGCAAGATCAAAATTTAAAATTTGAAACACCGGAGTCACTTTCTCCTATACTGCGCGGGTACCAAAAAGTTGGATTTAACTGGTTAAAAACCCTATCGCATTATGGCTTTGGCGGCATTTTGGCAGATGATATGGGGCTTGGTAAAACATTACAAATTATCGCACTGCTTACAAGTGAGCGTGAAGACGCAAACCCGTCAATAGTTGTTTGCCCAACATCGCTGTTGTTTAATTGGCAAAACGAAATTAAGCGTTTTGCGCCGGAACTAGTTACCCAAGTTATTTCCGGTATGCCTGAAAAACGCCGGGATTTGCTAAAAACCCCTAATGTAAACGTGTTTATAACAACATACGATATGCTAAAACGCGACGTGGAGCATTACAAAATAGATTTTGCCTATATTATAGCGGACGAGGCACAAAATATAAAAAACCCGGAAACACAAGCCGCAAAGAGCCTAAAAGAGTTAAAGGGCAAGGTGCGCTTTGCGCTTACGGGTACACCTATAGAAAACACATTGCTCGAGCTGTGGTCTATTTTCGATTTTATCATGCCGGGATATTTACATACAGCACGTAAATTTAGCCGTTTATATGAAATCCCCATTATAAAATATGGTGACGTAAACACGGCAGCAAAACTGCGTCAGCAAATAGCACCATTTGTGCTGCGCCGTATAAAGGAAAGTGTTTTGACTGAATTGCCTGAAAAATCTGAAATAACCTTGCAAGCAGAAATGCTGCCAGAGCAAAAAAAGGTATACCAAGCCACGTTGCTTGAAACAATAGGCACATTTGATGAAATTATAGCCAAAAACGAATTTGCCGACAACAGAATGCGTATACTGGCGCAGCTCACGCGCTTAAGGCAAATATGTTGCCACCCCGCGTTATTTTTGGAAAATTATGATGGTGGCAGCGGCAAGCTTAATCTTATAATCGAAACAATTGTGTTGGCACTGGAGTCTGGGCATCGTGTGCTGCTGTTTTCGCAGTTTACAAGTATGCTGGAACTTATAGCGGAAGCCTTTGACAGGGCAGAATTTGCTTTTGCCTGCGGTAAGAGGGCAGGGTACTTTTATCTGGACGGTTCGGTAAAATCAAAAGACCGCATGGAAATGGCGGAACGTTTTAATATGGGTGAGCGCGAAGTATTTTTTATCTCCCTAAAAGCGGGCGGAACGGGGCTTAATCTAACAGGTTCTGATGTAGTAATCCATGCCGACCCATGGTGGAACCCATCCGTAATGGATCAAGCGTCTGACCGCGCTCACCGCTATGGACAAAAAAAGGCGGTTCAAGTTTTTAACATCGTGGCAAAGGATTCTATCGAAGAAAGAATTATGGAGTTGCAAGAGAAAAAGCGCGGCTTGATAGATTCGGTTATAACCGAGGGCGGTAGTTTTGTTAACCTTTTGTCCGAAGACGAAGTGCGCAAATTGTTCTCGATTTAACTTTTTTTCGGAAATGTTAATAAAATATTAAAAAAACATTTGAAATTTGTAAGGAAACTGTTATAATAGGAAAGACAAGTTCTTACGAATGTGTCAATTGTTTGTTTTTTTTCTAAAAAAATGTTAAAGGACGTGTGCCTTTTATGGAGTACATCGTTATAAATGGGCAAAAACCTTTAAAGGGTAATGTTGTTATAAGCGGTGCAAAAAATGCGGCAGTGGCGATAATTCCGGCTGCTGTAGCATCTGGCGGCATTTGTATAATTGATAATGTGCCGTACATAGAAGACGTTATTAACTTAACCCGCACCCTAGAGTCCATTGGGGCAAAGTGCGAATTTAAAGACGATAACCACACACTGGTTATTGACTCAACCAGTATACAAAGCCATGTTATAGGTGAGAAATTGGCCAAGAGCACCCGTGCTTCCTATTATTTTATGGGGGCATTGTTGGCGCGTTTTGGCAAAGTTACAATGCCGGTACCCGGCGGCTGCGAAATTGGTTTGCGGCCTATGGGGTATCATTTAAAAGGGTTTGAGGCACTGGGGGCTACATGCAAACAAGAACACGGAACGGTGGAAATTGTAGCTAAAAATGGCTTGCGCGGCGGGAATATTTATTTGGATAGCCCAAGCGTTGGCGCAACTATAAATATCATGCTTGCCGCTGTTTTTGCCAAAGGTATTACTACAATAGAAAACTCGGCAAAAGAGCCGCATGTTGTTGATACGGCCAGCTTTTTGAATAAGCTTGGAGCAAAAATTAGCGGCGCGGGCACGGACACAATCCGTATTGTTGGCGTGGGAAATCTCTCTGGCGGAGAGTACACAATTATTCCCGATCAAATAGAAACAGGTACATACATGATAGCCGCGGCAATAACCGGCGGCGATGTAACCGTCGAAAATATTATCCCAAAACATATGGACTCGCTAACGTCCAAATTACGGGAAATAGGGGTAAAGATTACCGAAGGGCTTGATTCCATTCGAGTAAAAGTAGATTGTCCGCTAAAGGGTTGCGAAGTTAAAACCGCTTATTACCCCGGTTTTCCTACGGATTTGCAGCCGCAAATGGCTACGCTTTTGTGTACGGGAACTACTTCCAGTATTGTAACGGAAAATATATTCGAAAGCCGTTTCCGCTATGTTGGCGAACTCCGGAGACTGGGTGCGCCTGTTCGGGTGGACATGCGTTCTCTTGTTATACAGGGTAATTATGTGCTTACAGGGGCAAAAGTTCGTGCTTCGGATTTGCGTGCGGGCGCGGCTCTTGTATTGGCGGGGCTTGCCGCCCGGGGCGAGACTATGATAAGTGGGATAGAGCATTTGGATCGCGGATATGAGTGTTTGGAAGAGAAACTCCGTGGTTTGGGCGCGGATATCAAACGGGTCACACAGAAAGACTAGGACGTGTTGGTTTGGAATTATGTACGATAGCAAGTGGTTCTTCTGGTAATTCGGCTTGTGTAGGGCTTGGCGGGCAGCACTTTTTGGTGGACGCCGGAGTTAGCGGCAAGCGGATCCAAAACGCACTTGATCAGATGAATGTTAGAAAAATAAGCGGGATTTTTATCACGCACGAGCACAGAGATCATATTACTGGTGCGGGAGTGCTTGCGCGCCGTTTTAAAGATATCAAGCTTTACGCAACGCCATTAACATGGCGTTATTTTGCTGCCAGCAGATGTTTAGGCGAGCTTAACATGGAGCAGATAAAAGTTATTGAACCGGGCAAGCCTGTAGAAATTGATGGGGTTACGATTACGGCCTTTGATATACCGCACGATGCGGCACAGCCTGTAGGTTATACATTTCAATCGAAAGAGGGCAAAATTGCGGTGGCAACGGATTTGGGACATGCCACCGATACTGTGCGGCAATATCTCAAAAATTCGCAAATTATTTTGCTCGAAAGCAATCACGACCCGGTTATGCTTAAAAACGGGCCGTACTATCAATCGCTCAAGGATCGTGTCGCAAGCAATTTGGGGCATTTGTCAAACGCACAGGCGGGGATGCTGCTTACAGAGGTTGCGGGGCCTAAGCTCGAGCATGTAGTTTTGGCACACGCAAGCGAAGAGAATAATACGCCTTTTTTGGCGTTTGATACGGTAAAACGGGTGCTGGACGGCAATAGTATCAAAATAAAAAACCTAATTGTTGCAGAACGGCATTCTCCCGGGGTAATATTGAGGTATGGGAAAAACTAAGCCTATGGTGGTGTTGAGGTATGGCAAAGACTAAGTTTACCGTAGCACAGCAAGCGGCTATAGATTCTGACGCTGCCAATATTTTGGTATCCGCGGCGGCGGGGTCAGGCAAAACCGCCGTGCTTACGGGGCGTATTTTGCGGCACATTTCCCGGGGAATTAACATTGATAATTTGCTGGTTGTTACATTTACCGAGGCGGCTTCGGCAGAAATGCGAGAACGCATTGGGCGGGGGCTTAGCGACGCGGGTATGCTTTCGCAGGTTGCGCGATTGCCTATGGCCAATATTTCTACGATTCATTCGTTTTGCCGTAAACTGGTGCAGGAGCATTTTCAGTTGGTGGAGCTTGACCCTGCTTTTAGGGTTGGGGACGATGCGGAACTTAGCCTCCTGCGCGCACAGGCGATGGACGAACTTTTTGAACAAGAATACGAACGTGATAACAACGAGGCGTTTTTGGATCTGGCGGATGTATATGGTGGCAAAACCATGGACGGGCGGCTGGATGAACTGGTGCGTAAGCTACATGATTTTATGGAGAGCGACCCATTTCCATCGGAAGCGGCACAGCGGTACGTGGGTCATTTTGCCGATGATAATCGTTCGCTTGACGACACGCCATGGACAAAAATTGTACGGGAAGAACTGGCACTTGGGCTAATAGGCGCGGTTGAGGGGCTTTGTCAGACAATTGCCATTTGCCATGTGGATGGAGGCCCATCAAAATACATGAGCAAACTGGCAGAAGAACAGGAAATGCTGGAAGCCTTGCAGGATGTAGTAACCGACGGCAGTTTTGAGCAAATGTACGAGAAGTTTTGTAAAATAGATTGGGGCTCGCTGCCGCGTATAACAGAGAAAGACGACGTTAACCCGGATTTGAAAAAGCGCGTGCAGGACATCCGCAATAAACTAAAAAAAAGCATTGACACGCTGGTGAAGGGTGTTTTTTTTGCGCCGCCAAGTAAAATGCGGCAGGATTTATCTGCCTTGCGGCCAAGAATTACCGCGCTTATGGAGCTTACCATGCGTTTTTCTGCCATTTTTGCGGCGGAAAAACGGGCGCGTAACCTGTTGGATTTTTCGGATTTGGAGCATTTTGCTATAAAGATTTTATACCCGAATGGCAAAACTGATTCGGCACCCATTGAAACATACATGTTTCACGAAGTATTAATTGATGAATATCAGGATTCGAACGCCGTGCAAGATTTGATTTTGTCGGCGGTGGCACAGCGGCGTTTTATGGTTGGGGATGTTAAGCAGAGTATTTATAGGTTTAGGCGCGCCAATCCGGGGTTGTTTTTAGCTAAGTATCGGGATTATAAGGATGATACCGTCGGCACTCGTATAGACCTGTCGGATAATTTCCGCAGCCGCCCGGAAGTGTTGGACTCGGTTAATTTTTTCTTTTCGCAGCTAATGTGTCCTAAAGTGGGTGAGGTGGAGTATGATCACGCGGCGGCACTGCATCCCGGACGTGAGGAATACCCGCCATATGGTGAGAAGCGGATGTGGGTGGAGCTCTTAGACCAAGAGGAGCCAGACGAGGACGACTCTGACTTGGATGCGGACGAGGAAGAAACCCCAGATAATATAATTGCCGAAACTCGCATGATTGCCAAATGTATAATTGAAGTGCTCGAAAACCGTCAAGTTTGGGATGACGACGCAGGGGAGTTTCGTCCATGTAAGCCGGGGGATATTGCAATACTATCCCGTGGGCTGTCTACTATGGCCGGAGCCGTGATAGAAGAATTGAAAAACCACGGTATTGACGCAATTGCCGATATGGAC
>Ga0131853_10000372_pt1 | contig 82474 bp, 76 predicted proteins | sample TergutLab28metaG_FD_92764 | JGI IMG/M metagenome (GOLD analysis project Ga0131853, IMG submission 92764) | Labiotermes labralis P1 segment gut microbial communities from Petit-Saut dam, French Guiana - Lab288 P1 (version 2) (version 2) | ecosystem: Host-associated > Arthropoda: Insects >...
CATGTAATCAGGAGAAATGAGGTCGTTGATTGCAACGAACTCAATGTCCTTTCTTTCCAGTCCGGCGCGGAACACCAGACGACCAATTCTGCCAAAACCGTTGATTGCGACTTTAATAGGCATTGCGGGTAACCTCCATTGATATATATTTTTCATTGGTATTATACGCCAAAATGATCTAAATGAAAAGGTTTTTCTTTCACAGAATGGAAAAACAACAAGATTTTACAAAATAAGACAAAATTCGACAAAATTTATTGCGTAACTGTGGGGAATTTGATATAATGTATTTGGTTATGCCCATGATTTATGGCAAGATTTACATGCGGACAAATTCCAAAATTTTGCCACACTAGAGAAAAGACATTGTGGCAAGGGCGGTAGCATGACAGATAAGCAGATTTCAAAACTATTTTCCGCGCAAAGAGATGCAGTCATTGGCGTGCGTGACACGGCAGTGGTGTTCTTTAACGCGGCTGCGTCACAGCAGTTTCCGGATTTGACAGTAGGCTTGTCTGCGGCTGATGTTCTGCCACCTGTTGTACTTGAGATAGAAGAAGAGAGTTTTTCAACCTCTACTTTGGTCAGAGAGACGCTTTACACCATCCTCGGTGCACGAGTAGAGGATCTGCTCATTTATACACTGATCCCGCAAGTGAAGGAGATGGATGCGCAAGGGGGACAGCTTTTAGAGCGGGTTTCGGGTACCATGCGTCGTACCCTTACGGTGCTCAATATGGCAACAGAGTACTTGATGCCGATGATTGACCAGATCGATGAACCTCGACAGCGGGCAAATTTGATGGTGCTCAATAAGGCCTATTACCAGTTGCAACGATTGTGTGATAATCTGGACTACCATTTCCGGCTCTCAGAGGGACAAGCTCGGCTATTTTTGGAAGAGCTTGATCTCGTTCGGTTTTGCCGGGATATTGCACAGTCGGTAGATCACTTTGCAAAGCGGGTTGGGGCGCGTGTGCGTTTCAAGGCGGAGCTCTCACATTTGCGGGCATCCATTGATCAGCAGAAAATGACAAAGCTTGTGTTGAATTTGATTTCCAATAGCCTCACGCATATGGACGCAGGCGGAAGCCTCACGCTTTCCCTGAGCAGACAGAATGAAGACGCGATTTTGACAGTTCGTGACACAGGGCGTGGGATCAACCCGTCTCACATTAGAGATGTGTTCACGCAATACAAGGGCTCCCAATCTGATACGGATATTAATGCGGGAGTTGGTTTGGGACTGGGCATCGCCCAAGAGATTGCCCGGCTCCACGGTGGGACACTGTTTGTGACCAGTGATGCTGACCGGGGTACGGCGGTGCGTGTGCGCATTCCCGTGATTCAGGCAGGGGACAGCGGGGTGTTGCAGGAAGCGCCGCTGCCTTATCGAGAGGGGGATGGGGGAATGCAGTTTATCCTCACAGAGCTTTCAGATGTGCTCGATGAGGGGGCGTTTTTGGGGAAATATTATTAGAGCACCCGGCGATGAGGCTGGGTGCTTTTTGCTTTGATTTGTGATAGAATGAGGGCATGTAGGTAATTTGCATTTTATGCACGATTGTGGGAGGCAAGAAAATGAGAAAGGCGGCAAGCATATTTGCGCATCTCGCAATACTTGGGAGTATTATTTTGGAGATATGGTACACGACATTTCGGCTACATATCCACTTTGACATAGTTCCATTATGGGTCTACCGAATTATTATGGTTATTGGTATCGTATTCGTTTTAGCTATGTTTGGACTCGTGTTCAAATTTCAAAACCCGCTTGTTAGAGTATTCGGTATTTTTGCTGGGTATCTGGCGGTGTTCGCGCCTTTTTTGACGTTCACATTAGGTATAACGCATATTGTATTGCTTATATGGAGTGTTTCCTTATTTTGGAGCGGTATTATAGCCTTAGCAGTTGCCTTTCTTGTCGTTTTGATCAGCGCTATACTGGGGCATATATTCATTGTTCGTAAAATTGAAGTCAAAATCCCTAAACTACAAAAGGAAATAAGCATCATGCAGATCTCCGATGCACATATTGGGGTGCTTTACGGTGAAAAATATTTGTCTAAAATTGTTGAAAGAACAAACCGCTATAATCCTGATTTTGTAGTTATAACAGGCGATTTAACCGAAACAAAAGCGGCATTAAAGCAAGGCATGTTAAGCCCATTATCAAATCTCAACGCACCTGTTTTTTTTGTTGTGGGCAACCATGAAAGTTATGCAGGGCTTGAAGACGTATTACAAATAGTCAGTGAACAAAATGTCCGAGTTTTGCGTAATGAAGTTGTCGAAACCCACGGAATACAACTAATCGGACTTGATTATTTGAAGGCTGATGAGGAAGCATACGATATACTCTCCTCCGAAAACAAAAATACGGTTAAATCCGTGCTGGCTGAAATGGAAATCAAGGCTGACTTACCCACTGTGTTGCTGAGCCATAATCCCACAGGGGTTCAATATGCCGCAGCCCGTGGGGTTGACTTAATGATTTCGGGGCATACGCACAAGGGCCAAGTGTTTCCATTCTCGATTATCACAAGGTTGGCATTTGAGTTTCATGGCGGTCTATACCATAAAGACGACATCAAGGTATTTGTTTCTAGCGGTGTAGGCGGTGCTGTGGCGCGTATGCGACTAGGCTCGTTTAATGAAATTAACTTACTGAAATTAGTACCTGATCGCTAATATCTTACAAGGAGTGCTACAAATGAAAAAGTTCTTCCAAGAGTTCAAAGAATTTGCCCTCAAAGGTAATGTGATGAGCCTTGCCGTTGGTCTCATAATCGGGGCGGCGTTTCAGGGGGTGGTTACCTCTTTGACGGATAATATTTTGTCGCCCCTGATTGGCTTAGTGATTGGACAGAATTTTGATTCCTTAGAGTGGGATGTACTGGGTGTTACACTGCGCTATGGCGCATTTATCACTTCTGTTTTGAACTTTATCATTCTAGCCTTTGTGGTGTTTTGGATTGTGCGGTCTATGAATAAACTGCTTGCAGCGCGGGAGTGTGAGGAAGCAGAAGCGCCTCAGAACCACTGTCCATTCTGCTTGACTGTGTTGCCGCTTGAGGCCACTCGCTGTTCGGCTTGTACATCGTTTCTAAATGCTGCAGAATAGACAAAAGGCCTGATGCAAGCACATCAGGCCTTTTGTTTTGTGTGCAACCCGGCTTTAGAAAAATCCGCCGCCGATGTATTCTTTCCGGATTTCCGTCCGGGCGGTCTTCTTTGGATCAACAATCTGACAGATCTTTGTATGTGCAGCCAAAGCGAGAATCATAGCGGCCTCTTTGATATCTAGACCGTATGTCTCCATGATATAATCCGCCAGATTCTCTGCGGATTTGTCAACAGCGGTGTCTAAATCTTCGTGAGAGACAATTGTCATGACGTGGGTATCTGTAATGATCATAGGGGTCGGCATCTTTTTGCCTTTTACAACATCGACAGTGACAGTTACCTCGCCTTGGATTTCAAGGCCGCTTGCGCCGCATTCTCCGTCAGCCATGACAGCGTGGAGGTCGCCAATGGCAAGGAGCGCGCCGGGGGTGTTTACTTCGAAATACAGAGTGGCGCCCTCTGCCAGTTCCTTACAGTCTAAGTTACCGCCGTGATCATCGGGTGTCGCTGTGCCGATGCTGCCCTCTTTTGGGGCGACGCCCATTACGCCGATGTGTTTATTGATTGGGATTTGCAAGGTATCTGTGATGACCGCTTTGCCGTCTATGATGGGGAAGATTTTTGCATAGGTCCCTTCAAAACGATGTCCTAAGACACCCAGCCCCTTTTCTGCAAAGACAAAGCCTTTGTCCGCAATCTCGATTTTTTCAATTTTGACAGAAAGTACGTCTCCAACCTCGGCGCCTTCCACATAGAGGGGGCCGGTGGCGGGGTTTACTTTGTTCCAATCGAGGCCGGAGAAATCTGTCTCCGAGTGAATTTGATTCGCAAAGCAGTCACTGGTCTCAAACAAAACTGTGGTGCCGGGTTTTACGATGAGCGCCGGGGGATTATCTTTACTCATCGCATAAACAGCTTGCTCTCTGGAAATAATTTGCATGGGATCCCTCCTGTTTTTATTGGTTCGCTTTTTCTTTTGGTACTCTAACTTTTTTGGGGAAGGTGAGCAGAATATTCACCCAGCCGCAGAACCAGCCGAAGTAACACATCGCTACAGTCCATAAGAAGGCGAGGAATGTAAGCCAGTATGTGTTAGCCATAGGGCCGACGGTTGGGATGCTGCCTGTAAAGTAGATGGCTAGGTACAAGGAGAATCCGTTAAATACAGATAACGTATGATCTCTCCAAACCGGAACCTTACCAAGTGACCAGACGTAAGCTGTGATGACAATTGGCGTTGTGATAAAGAAACCCCAGAAGCCACCTTGTAGTGCAGGGATTGCAACCTCAAGGGCGTAAGATGCGGCGCTCCAAATGAAACCAATTAACGCGCCGTAGGGAATACAGGGGAAGATGATCTTCCATGTGTCAAATGTTGCTCCGTACAAAAAGAACTGTGTCCAGACGATGAAGGAAGCCCATAAGGCAAAGTTCCACGCGCCTAGGAAGACACTGAGCGGCAAGATCAGTAAGACTAAGATACTGACGGCCCAATGCAAGGGAATTCGTGCGACGGTTGTTTCAATGGTTTCTTCATGATTATTACTCATTATAATGACCTCCATATAAAAGATTGTGATGCTATACCAGAAAAGTAGTAAAGAAAAGCCTTTCTCATCTCCTTCCAGTATTTTTTGTATTGTCTTTTTTGAAACATTATAACGCTGATTTTTGGTTATAACGATATAAATTTTAGTTATAGCAAATGAAAGTCTATTCTGCCATCTTTTGTTGGCTATGTTGTTATAAAATTAACAAAGAAGTGCATGAAAACTTGGGATATCAAGGGATTTTCCTGATTATATTGTTTAAAAATGATGCGTGATTTTGGGCAAGGTAGATAAACCTCTTCCGTTTTGCAAGAAAAGCGTTGACATTTTCTGTCCAAAGAAATATGATAATTGGGAATTAACTTGTATACAAGTATACAAAAGCGGAAAGGGCATCTATGAAGCGCGTGCAAACTCTTCGGAACTCATCTCGAACAACACCGAACGGCAAGGAAATTTACCTTGCGCTAAAAGAGGACATCTTGTCCTTAAAGCTCTATCCCGGACAAATGATTAGTGAAAATGAGCTTGCGGAGTTTTATAATGTGTCGCGTACGCCGGTAAAGAATGCATTTACCCGACTAGAAGGGGAGGGCTTCATTGAAGTCGTACCCCAAAAGGGAACCTTTGTGACCCTCATTGATTGTGAACATATCCGAGAGATTATCTACATGCGTTATGTGATGGAAGTGGACGCGTGCAAGACGATCATGAAGGAAGTTTGTTTAGAGCCGATCTTGGAAATGCTCACGGAAAATCTGGCGGAGCAAAAACGACTGATTGATTTGGGTGAAGTGTCTTCCACTTATTTCTACGAGGTTGACAGCCAGTTCCATGCAAGCTTATTTGAACATGTGGGCTTAAAGAAAATTTGGGCGATTATTCAAGCGAATCAACCCCATTATACGCGGTTCCGGCTTTTGGATACGCAGATGACAGAGCGGTATGATGAGCTTTATCAGAGGCATATAGAACTAAAGCAGGCCCTTTGTGATCGGGATGCGGTGCGGCTTGAGCGGGATATGTATGAGCATCTTTACGCCTATCTGCGTCAAACCATTGAGGGTGTTTCCGGAGAGCAGCGGGCTTACTTGACGAATTTGAATGTAAATACCTTTGTCCGTTTGACGGGCGGAGAATTGCAAAAATAGAAAGCGAGGAACATGAGAATGGATGTAACAAAAAGACTTGGCTCTTGTGGGATTGTCCCGGTTGTCGTATTAGACAAAGTGGAAGATGCGATCCCAACAGCAAAAGCGATGCTAGCTGGTGGTGTAGATGTGATGGAGATCACACTGCGTACAGCGGCAGGCCTCGATTCCATCCGTGAAGTAGCGAAAAACTGCCCTGATATGTGCGTGGGTGCGGGTACAGTTGTGACGCTGGAACAGTGCAAGCAATCTGTGGAAGCGGGCGCGAAGTTTATTGTTTCTCCGGGCTTTAATCCGGAAGTCGTCAAATGGTGTGTGGACAATAAGGTCTCTGTGACGCCTGGCTGTGTCACACCAACTGAAATCACAGCGGCTATGGAGCTTGGCGTTGAGGTATTTAAATTCTTCCCGGCTAACATCTATGGCGGACTAAACGCAATGAAAGCGCTTGCGGGTCCCTTTGGGAACATTAAGTTTATCCCAACGGGCGGCATTTCTGAGAAGAATATGTCTGAGTATGTGATGGCACCATTCATCCACGCAGTGGGCGGCAGCTGGATTTGTGCCAAGGCTGACATTGCTGCTGGTAACTTTGATAAAATCACAGCACTTTGTGCAGATGCACGTAGCCAAGCTCTCGGTTTTGAGCTTGCACACGTTGGCATCAACTGTGCGGATGAGGGCGCTGCGCAAGCTGTCAGCGGTCTGTTTGACAAGGCCTTTGGTACAGGGATTAAAGATGGTGCGTCTTCGATTTTTGCGGGTTCCGGTGTTGAGGTGATGAAGACCATGTTCCTCGGCGCGAACGGTCACATTGCATTCAAGACGGCAAACATTGAGCGGGCGATTGAAGCCCTCGGGAAAAAAGGCTTCACAGTTGACATGGATACTGCAAAATACAAGGGCGACAAAATGATCGCTGTGTATATCAAAGAAGAGTTTGGTGGATTTGCCATCCATCTGCTACAGAAATGAGGAGGAAGTTCAAGATGAAATATATCAGTTTTGGCGAGATCATGCTTCGCCTGAAATCACCCGGTGTGGAGCGTTTCTTCCAGTCTCCTATGCTAGAGGCGACCTTCGGCGGCGGAGAGGCAAATGTTGCGGTATCTCTTGCAAACTATGGCTGTGACGCGGCGTTTATGACCGTTCTTCCGAAAAATGCAATCGCGGATCACGCTGTTGCAGAGCTTCGCCGGATGAATGTTGATACAAGCCGCATCCAGCGCGGCCTAGGACGTATGGGCATCTACTTCCTAGAAGCAGGGGCAAATCAACTTCCAAGCAAGGTTGTATATGACAGAGAATACTCCGCGATCGCACAGGCGAAACCGGGTGATGTTGACTGGGATAAGGCCCTAGAAGGCTGTGAGTGGTTCCATATCACTGGTATCACACCGGCGATTAGTGAGACTGCTATGGCGCTTTCCATTGAGAGCGTGAAAGAGGCGAAAAAGCGCGGACTTACCGTGTCTTGTGACCTGAACTTCCGTAAGAACCTCTGGAAATACGGAAAAACAGCACCGGAAGTTATGACAGAGCTTGCAAAATACGTTGATGTGGCGATTGCCAACGAAGAAGATGTACAAAAATGTCTCGGCATCACAAACGATGTGACTGTTGAGCATGGTGAGCTGGACCGTGAAAAGTACAAAGCCCTTTCTGACGAAGTGCTTCGTCAATATCCGGACATGAAGCTGATTGCGATCACACTACGTGAAAGCAAGAGTGCTGATTCGAACGGTTGGGCAGCTTGCTTGAACGATCGCACACAGTTTATTGAGAGCAAGCATTATATGATCAGTGACATCATTGACCGTGTTGGCGGCGGCGATTCTTTCTCTGCCGGTTTGATCTATGGTCTCACACATTACGATAACCACAAAGACGCGCTGGAGTTTGCAGTTGCTGCAAGCTGTCTCAAGCACTCCATCGGCGGCGACTTTAACCGTGTGAATGTAGACGATGTACAAAAACTCATGGGCGGCGACGGCAGCGGACGTGTGCTTCGTTAAGGACAGACTTTTTACACCGAATCGTCCACGCTTCAAATGGACGGTTCGGTGTGATATTTGACAAAATTTTAACAATTGACGGCGAAATCGCGGTCGGTTTGACTAAATTTTATACTTTGTTTTGCTGAAAACGTAGAAAAAAGCGTATGATCTTGCAAGGGCAAGAGAGATGTATTATAATGCTAGATCATAATGGTCTAGTTGTATGTATACCAATTTACAAAGGGGAAGTTAAGGCGTGTTAATTAGTCAAGAAATCCGAAAAGTAGCTCCGGAACAAGATCCCCTCCGTGTTGGTATGGGATGGACAGTGGAAGACCTCTCACGTCCTCAGATCATGGTGGAAAGCACCTTTGGTGACAGCCATCCGGGTAGTGTGCATCTGCTTGAGCTAGCAGAAGAGGCATGTGCCGGTGTGCGGGAGATGGGTGCGAAGCCTGCCCGCTATTTTACGACAGACATCTGTGATGGTATGGCACAGGGACATGATGGGATCAATTATTCCTTAGTCTCTCGTGACATGATTGCAAATATGATCGAAATCCACGCAGGAGCAACTCCTTTTGACGGCGGCGTGTTTATCTGTAGCTGTGACAAGGGCGTCCCAGCCCACCTGATGGGAATTGGTCGTGTGAATATGCCGACAGTCATGGTTACAGGCGGCGTAATGGAAGCGGGGCCTGACCTGCTTACCTTAGAACAAATTGGAAAATACAGTGCGATGTTTGAACGTGGAGAGATCACGGAAGAACAACTCACTTACTATAAGCACAATGCCTGCCCCTCTTGTGGTGCGTGTTCCTTTATGGGAACGGCGTCTACCATGCAGATTATGGGCGAGGCGCTTGGTCTCATGTTGCCGGGTTCATCTCTCATGCCGGCAACTTGCCCGGATTTGAAAGACATGGCGCGGAAAGCCGGACAACGGGCTGTGGAACTTGCGCTGATTGGTCTCAAACCGCGGGATATTGTAACAGAAAAGAGCTTTGAAAACGCCATTTTGATTCACGCGGCGATTTCCGGTTCCTCGAATTCTTTGCTTCACATTCCGACGATCGCCAAGGAGTTTGGCCTCCATCTTGAGGCGGATAAATTTGATGAAATGCATCGTGGCGCCCACTACTTACTGGATATTCGCCCGGCAGGGAAATGGCCTGCTGAATATTTTTACTATGCTGGTGGTGTGCCTCGTGTGATGGAAGAGCTCCGCCATCTGCTCCATTTGGATCAGATGACAGTGACAGGTAAGACAATCGGTGAAAACCTAGACGACCTGAAGCAGAGCGATTTCTATGATAGATGTGATGCCCTATGTGCGGCAAAAGGCATACAGTGGCAAGACGTGATTCGCCCCTTTGACAAAGCCATCGGCACAAACGGTGCGATTGCGATTTTGAAAGGCAACCTAGCGCCTGATGGCGCGGTGATCAAACATACAGCTTGCCCTCAGGAGATGTTTGAAGTGATCTTATCCGCACGGCCTTTCGATAGCGAGGAAGAGGCGCTTCATGCGGTACTCAATAAGCAGATTAAGCCGGGTGAAGCGGTATTTATCCGCTACGAAGGTCCAAGAGGCAGCGGCATGCCGGAAATGTTCTTCACCACAGAGGCGATTTCATCAGATCAAGAGCTGGGACGGAGTGTTGCACTGATTACAGACGGTCGGTTCTCCGGTGCGTCCACGGGTCCTGCCATTGGACATGTTTCTCCCGAAGCTGCAGACGGCGGCCCGATTGCACTGGTGGAAGCGGGAGACTTGATTGAGATCAACATCCCAAACCGGGTGCTTGCAATTGTAGGCGTCAAGGGAGAGCGGAAGCGCGGGGAAGAGATGGATGTCATCTTAGAAGCGCGGCGTCAGAAATGGCAACCGAAACCTGCAAAATATGAGTCCGGTGTATTACGGCTCTTTGCAGACCGGGCGGTCTCCCCCATGAAGGGCGGCTACATGAGGTAAATAGCGACACTGCCTACAGTGTTTCTATATAAAAAATGTACGTAAATTATTAAGGAGGATCCAAAGATGAAAGGAAGAATCAAAGCAACTCTTGCACTTGCTCTAGCACTTGTTCTTGTGCTAGGACTGGTTGCCTGCGGTGGCGGCAACGACAGTGGCGGTGGCGGCGGTACAACAGCGGTAGCTGATGGTGAGTACCTCATCCTCGGCAACCCACAACCTCTCTCAGGCATCAATGCACAAGTAGGTCGTGCGACAACACAGGCGATTGAACTGGCAGTACATCACATCAATGAAAATGGCGGCTTCAACGGTGTTCCGCTACGTCTGATCAACTATGATGATGAGAACTCCCCAGAAGTAGCTGTGCGTGTTGCCCAAAGAATGCTGATGGAAGACAATGTTGATCTCATCATCGGTACACTACTTAGCTCAAACCTGATGGCGACTGGTGACATGTTTGAAGAAGCTCAAATCCTAACAATCGGTAACGGTAACGGCCCATCCTTCATGGAGCAAGGCTGGGAGTTCATGTTCCGCGCAGGTCCAAACCTTGGTTTTGCGATGCCTACAGTTGCTGACATGATGCTATCTGAAGGCTGGACCAGAGCAGCTGTCATCCACGGTCTAGACGATGCGACCAGAAGTAGTGCGGAAGCATTCATGGAAAACGCGGAGCGCGTTGGCATCGAAGTAGTAGCAGTCGAGACATACATCGACGGCGACGCAGTTTTCCCAGGTCAAATTGCGAGCATGCTAGGTGCAAACCCAGATGTTATCCTCATCTCTGCAAACGGCCCAACATTCCCACTGATCACCAGAGAGCTACGTCTAGCTGACTGGGATGGCCCAATCTTCAACCGTGAAGCACCTCCTGCTGACGCTGTTGAAGTAGCTGGTGACGCAATTGAAGGCGTTATCTTCGTATACCCATACATCACATATGAGTATCCAGGTCAAGCGGACGATCCTGTTATGGTTGAATTCCTAGAGAAATTCTATGACTTCCACGGCGAAATGCCTTTCCATGACTGTGCATATCGCGCATGGGATGCCATGATGGCAATGTGGGAAGCTTCTAGAATTGCTGGCGCAAACGACAGTGAGTCTTTGAGACAAGCAATGCATCAAGTACAAATCAGAGGCCTTGGCGGCTATCTTGATTTCACAGGCGGCAACGGTGAAGGTATGCCTCTATTCCGCGCATGGACTATGAGCGGCGGCAGACCAGCTCCATTCGGCGGCTAAGATTAATCCTGTAGTGAAACAGTAAGCGGTATAGCCAATCGCCTTGGGCAAGGGTGCTTGCCCTGCCCCTTGGTGATTGGCTATCGCTTTACATGGTGGGATGGACTAATAGGAAAGGAAGACATCAATTATGGAGATGTTTCTACAAGCGTTTCCGCACCTCCTGATATCCGGGCTTGTAATTGGGTGTATTTATGGACTCATAGCTGTGGGATTCAGTATGCTTTATAAGGCGTCTGGGATGCTTAGTTTCGCGCAAGGGGACTTGCTTACAGTAGGTGCTTTTATCGGTTGGACACTGTTCGCGGGCACGATTTTTGGCTGGATGCCGAACCTTCCGTATCCAGTGGCATTTATACTCGTTGCAGTTATCATGTTCTTTTTGGGTGTATTTATCGAGCGGGTTATCATCCGCAGACTGATTCAGAAGAAAACACAGATGATCTACGTTGTGCTTGCCACAATCGCGATCTCCTTTATTCTACAAAATGGTTCTATGCTCATCTGGGGTACGCATATGCACAGCTACCCTCAAATTTTCTCGGTAGAGGCAGTTCGGATTTTCGGCGTTCAAGTACGGACACCGGCGCTTCTTGTCGTTGGTGTTTCAGCAGTTGCCATGGTTGGACTGCACATCTTTATGAATAAGACAAAATTCGGCACAGCGATGCGGGCGGCCACTATGGATCCCCTTGCGGCTAGAAGCTGTGGCGTCAATGTTTCCTTCACGACAGGCATCACATGGGGTGTAGCCTCTGCCCTTGCCGGGATCGCCGGCATTATTCTCGGCCCTATGTTCGGTGTATTCGTTATTTTGGGTGCCAGCATCGGGTTCAAAGGCTTTGCCGGTGCGGTAATCGGCGGCTATGGTAATATGTACGGTGCGATTGTAGGCGGTATTCTCTTTGGTCTTCTAGAGACCTTTATCAGCTACGGATCTTCAGCTTATAGAGATGTAATCGCGTTTTCCGTTTTGCTTTTATTCTTGTTTGTAAGACCAACCGGTCTTTTCAACGAGAGTGCAATCCACGATTGATTGGGGGGATATAGAGAATGCAAAAATCAAAAAAACATGTTCTGATAGAAAATCTAGGGCCTCTGGCTGTTGCATTAATCATCCCTTTTGTGTTTAATGCCCTCAATTTTCCATTTGGCTTTGCTATTTCAGTAACGATCATGCTCTTCATTATCGCGGCTTCCGGTATGGACATTTTATTCGGATACAGCGGGCAGATGTCAATGGGGCACGCGGGCTTTTATGCCATCGGCGCTTACGGCTCTGCGCTGATTACGATTCACTTAGGTATACCGGTTCTTGCAAGCATTCTGATTGCGCCTGTTTTGGCGGCGGCAGTTGGTGCGCTTCTGGCCTATCCTGCGGCGAAGCTGAAGTTCCACTTTTTGGCCTTGGCGACGATTGCCTTCGGTCAGATTATCTTCCAGCTGGTTTTGCAGTCACCGGGCGGGATTACAGGAGATGCGGTTGGTCTTCGTGTGCCGAGACTGGAACTCTTTGGGATCAGACTAGACCTCATGGGGAATCAAATCGCTACCTTCTTCTTCTTGCTCTTTGCTGTAGTGGTGATGTTAATTGTGAAGTCGAACATCGTCAATTCCAGAGTAGGCAGAGCGCTTTTGGCGATCCGTGAGAATGCCCACGCGGCGGACGGTATGGGTGTCAATGTACGGAAGTATAAGATTATCGCTTTTGCTGTCAGCGCCTTCTTTGTGGCGCTTTCCGGTTCGCTCTTCGCCCATATCGTGGGCTGGGTTAGCCCGGATGGGTTTAATGAAACCCAGTCAGTACTCTTTGTAACGATCTTGCTTCTCGGCGGAACCGCCTCAAAATGGGGGCCGGTTGCCGGTGCGGTTGTGATTACCATTCTGCAAGAGCAACTCAGACAGTGGGCGAACATCTCCGTGTTTATTTACGGTATCATCCTCTTGTTTGTTATCTGGCTCATGCCGGGCGGTATCGTTGGTACGGTGAAAGATCTGTTTAATCGCTTACGCAAGTCTCGGAACTTGCAAGAGAAGGGGGGCAAATAGATGTTACAAGTACAAAACGTCACCCTACGATTTGGCGGCCTTGTTGCCAACAATGATGTGACTCTAAATGCGCCCGCTGGGAAGATTACAGGTTTGATCGGGCCAAACGGTGCGGGTAAGACAACGTGTTTTAATGTTATCAATGGTGTCTATAAGCCGAACGAAGGTAAAATCATCTTTGACGGGAAAGAAATTCAAGGCAAGCGTCCCTTCCAGATTAATGAGCTGGGTATGGCGAGAACCTATCAGGTCATTAACCTCTTCCGGAAGATGTCTGTGGTAGAAAACGTTGTAGTTGGGATGCACACGACTCTCAAACAGGGTTTCTTCGCCTCTTTATTCAAGACCCCGGCAGAGCGGAAAGAAGAGAAAGCGGCCTTTGCCCGCGCACTTGAACTCTTGGAGTTTGTAGGGCTGGGCGACTATGCCTATGAAGAGGCGGGTTCTCTCTCTTATGGAAACCAGCGTCTCCTTGAGATTTGCAGAGGTCTTGCGAGTAATCCGAAGCTTCTTCTGCTGGACGAGCCGGCGGCGGGTATGAACTCAACAGAGAAAGTCGAACTTGACGTACTGCTCAAGAAAATCTTAGCCACAGGCATTGGGATTCTCATCATCGAGCATGACATGAAACTGGTTATGAACGTGGTAGATTATCTCTACGTCCTAAACTACGGCAAGCTTCTGGCGGAGGGCACCCCGAACGAGGTTCAAAACAACCCTGACGTTATTGCGGCATATTTGGGGGAGGAGTAAGATGCAGCCATTATTAGAGATTAAGAATTTCCATTACTACTATGGGAACATACACGTAATTAAGGGACTAAACCTCCACGTGAATAAGGGCGAGATGGTGACCATCATCGGCGCCAACGGTGCGGGTAAGACGACGACCCTTCGTACGATCTCAGGCCTTACAGAGGCTTCGGGTGTGCGGGGTGAGATCTATTTCAAAGGTAAGCGTATTGATAAGATGTCGGGTAACAAAGTTACAGCCCTTGGCCTAAACCAAGTGCTTGAGGGCAGACATGTTTTCCCGAAACTTACCGTTCGTGAGAATTTGATGATCGGCGCTTTCCTCCGTAAGGATAAGGCTCAGGTTCAAAAAGATTTGGATGAGAATATCTATAAGCTATTCCCTCGCCTCCTAGAGCGGAAAGAGCAGCTTGCAGGGACTCTCTCTGGCGGTGAGCAGCAAATGCTTGCGATCGGTCGTGCCTTGATTGGACGTCCGGAGATGATGCTCCTTGATGAGCCGTCTCTTGGATTGGCTCCGATTATCATCAAAGAAATCTTCGAGGCGATCAAAGAGATTAACGAGCAGGGGACAACCATCCTCTTCGTTGAGCAAAACTCGAAAATCGCCTTGGCAACAGCACAGAGAGGTTATGTGTTCCAAAATGGCGAGATCGCCATGGAAGACACTTGCGAAAACCTCGCCAATGACGAGGATGTTAAAAAGGCGTATCTGGGCGAAGAATAATCGAATACAAAACGAAACTGAATGGATAGGCGCATCCCGTGCTCCTATCCATTCGGCACAAGAAGGAGGCGTCTTATGAGAGAGAGACCAACTGTTGCGGGCATGGTAAATACACAGCCTCTGCCTAAAATGTTCCGTGCGAGACAAGTATTTCCGCGACCGAAAATTGAGCCGTCAGAAATTCCAAACGTGATTGACGGGCTTTTGTCTGAGGAAAAGTTTGCCTCACAAGTAAAGCCGGGGATGCAGATTGCCATCACAGCGGGTTCTCGTGGGGTTGCAAATGTGGCACTCATGACACGGAGCATCGCAGACTTCTGTAAGAAGCAGGGCGCACATCCCTATATCGTGCCCACCATGGGTAGCCATGGCGGTGCGACTGCTGAGGGACAGCTTGAGATTTTGGAATCGTTCGGGATTACGGAAGAGACCATGGATTGTCCGATTAAGTCCTCTATGGAAGTGGTCAAAGTGGGCGTGAATGAAGATGGGGTTGATGTCTTCGTTGACAAACACGCCATGGCGGCGGATGGGATTATCGTTGCAGGTCGAATCAAGCCCCACACCTGTTTCAGAGGGCCTTATGAGAGCGGCATTATGAAGATGCTTGCAATCGGCCTTGGTAAGCAGTATGGCGCAGAGGTGTGTCATGAGGCGGGGATGAAACATATGGCACGCTTGGTGCCCTTGTTTGGTAAAGTGATACTTGAGAACTCGCCTGTCTTGTTTGCCATTGGAGCGATTGAGAATGCCTTTGATGAGACTTGCAAGATCGTTATGCTGAATGCGGATGAAATCGAAGCGCAAGAGCCAGCTCTTTTGGAAGAGGCCAAGGCAAACATGCCGAAAATCCTTGTAGATGCCTGTGATGTCTTGATTGTGGACAAGATCGGCAAAAACTTCAGCGGTGACGGCATGGATCCAAACATTACAGGGACATTCTGCTCTCCTTATGCCTCCGGCGGGGTTGAAGCACAGCATGTGTGTGTGCTGGACTTGAGCGAGGAGACTCATGGGAACGGCATCGGGATCGGGATGGCAAGCTGTACGACGAAGCGGGCTTTTGAGAAGCTAGATCTGGCTGCGATGTATCCGAACGCTTTTACCTCTACGATCCTCCTCGGTGTGAAAATCCCTGTGATCATGGAGAGTGACAAAGAGGCGATCCAGCTTTGTGTGAAAGTTTGCAACGAGATTGATAAGGCGAATCCCAAGATTGTGCGGATTCCGAACAGTCTTCATGTGGAGCATATTATGCTTTCGGAGGCGTTTTACGAAGAGGCCAAGAATCATCCGGACATCGTGATTGAGAGTGAGCCGGAATATTTGCCTTTTGATGGGGATGGGAATCTTTGGTAGGAATGGAAAAAGGTTAGCTCAGAGAATGAGCTAACCTTTTTCTTTTGGGTTGCGTAGTCTTATTCGGTACCTAGGCTCCTTTTGTAAAGGAGCTGTCCGCGGAGCGGACTGAGGATTGTCCTTGTAAGTTTTGCGGAAGATTGAATCCTCCGTCAGGCTTCGCCTGCCACCTCCTTTACGAAAGGAGGCTTGGGCCAAAGCGATCTAAGAGTTGTTTTGGTTAAGCGAAAGTCAAAACAATCTTAGAGTGCGTAGAATCCTTTGCTGTGAAGTCCACGAAAGCTTCCTCGAATTTCTCTGTTGGATATACGCCAGAGAGAAGGCGGTCTACGCGTTCCATGTTTTGTTCAAAGTCTGCGATGACTTCCGGGAATTTGTGGGTCTCTAGGCGGGTACCCATGATGCCGAGTTCTTTTTTATTGATGAGGCTGATGTTCACCGGGATCGGCTCTGTATTGAAAGCAAGGGGTACAATACGTCCTGCGACGGAGGCGAGTTCGATGGCTTCGGTGAAGAGGGCGGGGACACCTGTTGCTTCAAAGATCACATTTGCGCCCATGCCGTCTGTGAGCTTGTCGATTTCCTCTTTTACGTTTTGTTTAGTCGGGTTGATCAGGTGCTTTGCGCCAAAGTCTGCCGCCATGTTCAGGCGGTGGTCGTTGACCTCAGAGATGATGACCACAGCGCCAAGGCGGCTTGCGGCGTCTGCAATTACAAGTCCGATGGGGCCGGCTCCGTGGATGAGGACGAAGTCGTCCTTTTCCACGCCTGCACGGGATACGCATTGGGCGGCGATGGTGTAAGGTTCTATGAGGGGGATTTTCTCAAAGGGGATAGAATCCGGTACCTTGTGGCAGTTTTTTGCAGGGACGACCAGATATTCGCAAAAGCCGCCGTCACGGTGGACGCCGTATACCTGTAAGGTCTCGCAGACATTGGGGCGGTCTTTTCTGCAGGCATAACAGCTTCCGCAGGTGCGGAATGGCTCTAGTACCACCCGGTCACCGACTTTGAGATTGGTGACATCTCGACCGACTGCCTCAATCTCACCTGCGACTTCGTGGCCTGGGATGCGGGGATAGGTTGCGAAAGGGTTTTTCCCGTGCCAGATATGGATGTCAGAGCCGCAAAGTCCAACAGCGCGGACTTTGATGCGGACATCGTCCGGGTTTTGGAGTTCTGGTGTAGGGATTTCTACCATTTGGAGTTTGTGTGGCTCTGCGATTTGGATTGCTTTCATGTGTGGGGTCTCCTTTTTGTCATAAAGTCTGAATTATTCTATTTCCATATGCTTACAGTCGAGATGGGTACCATCACAAAACGGGCGGTTCTCTGACTCTCCGCAGCGGCAAAGTGTGACTCTGTTTCGTACTTCATATTGGAAGCCGTCAGAGCCTGTTACCTGTATGCCGCCTCGGAGATGAATGGGGCCTAAATGTTCTGCCGGCACATCTCTTACCAAATATATTTCTTTTTCCAGTTCAGGCTCTATCTTCTGACCGGACTGTTTATCAACCAAAGTAAGTCGACCGGACGGACAATTGCACCCGACATGTTTGACATATTGTTTGTCCGCTTCATCTGCTCGGTGAAGCGCCTCCCAGAAACCATCGCCGCTATCACAAAACCTTCCGGCTGCGCAAAGTTCCGGCTTGTCCAGCGCATTATAAATCTTTCCTTGTAGGAATTCTGCGCCTTTGTCATAACTTGTTCTGTCGTTGGTCTCTGTCCCGTCAAAGCCTATTTTGGCATGATGTCCATCACAGAAGGGCTTATTTGCGGAATGACCGCATCGGCATAGGTATGTATCTGCGCTTGTTTTGCCATGATCTTTTCTCTCTTCGTATGGCAAGTATACCTCCGTCTCTATCTGCTGTGCTATCCACTTCTTTTAGAGGCACTTCCACGTCAACAACATAGGGTCCATTTTTTGTGATTGTGATTTTCATAGTGACTGCTCCTTTTGTCTGTTTGTGGCGGGTGATTTTTAAGTGCTTATTCGTTGTCGTACATTTGTCTTACTCTACTATGGAAATGGATGACAATCCACTTTTCATGATGATCTTCCTTGCAAGCGGGTGATACATGAAAGGACGTTTTACATATTTTGCAAGGAGTTTCAATCTTATTTTTCGCGTTCCTCTTCGATATGCCCAATAGGTTGATTGCTTAGACTGATTGAAACATTGTGAGAGCAGATAGCCGCTGTCAATGGCATAACTGATTCCCTCTAAAGAGCTCGGACTAATGAAGCCGGCAGATTCACCAATCAAAAATGTGTTTTTGTTTCCATAGCAGTAGTTCCTGGGGCCAAATGGGCGCAGAACAAGACAGGATTCTGTTTTGATGGGCTTGTCCAGCTGAAAGCCATGGGGCTGTAATTTTTTCTTCAAAGTTTCAAAATCTTGTTTGCCTGTTTTGATGGAAAAGGCGCCGCCGAAAATGAAAGAAGAATCTTTGGTTAGTCCCCAAGCATAGGAATCAGTGAGCTCTGAATCAAAGACGCAGGAATAAAAAGGTGTGTCATGGGAATCAGAAAACCACTGTTGAATTGAAAGATAGGTTTGTATTTTGAAATCCTGAAATACGGTGCGCCGTACAATGGACGCTGCACCATCGGCTCCGACTAGATATTTCGCCTGAATGGTTCGAGATTCATTGCTTTCGGTATAGGTAATTTGGTATCCGTCTCCATCAGGCGTAATCTTTGTACAGGTAGCATTGTTGTGTACTTCAATATGGTCAGGTATTTGATCTATAAGCCACAAGTCAAATTTGTGACGGTCTAGGTTTATGTAATACCGTTGATAGTACTGAGTCAAATCCTGCTTTACATCAATTGTGCGGACGCTGAAAATTTGCGGACTCACTAGAAGATCTGTTGGCAAGGTCATGTTAAAGCGAGAGAGAGCTTTTTGTGCATCCGGCGCTAAAAGTCCGCCACAGGGTTTGTGGAAGCCATTTTCCGTTTCCGGTGCTTTTTTGTCTATTGCAATCACTTTATATTTATGATCCAGATGTTTCACAAAGGATGCGCCTGCCGGGCCCAATCCAACTACCGCAATATCATACATGAAATGTCCTCCGATCTACTACCCCCACCATATCATTCATTTTGCAGAAATGTCAAGCCAGTTCGGTAGTTTTGTGGTATAATGACCAGAGGGCGGTCATTATACAGATTAAACTTTCTATACCATGTAAACATGGTATACTAGAAGCAATAGTCCGCACAAACACAAAAGGGAGGATATAAGATGTCAATTAAAATGGGATTCCGCTGGTTTGGTGAGGGAAATGATAGTATCTCACTGGCAGATATCAAACAGATTCCGGGCGTGAGCAGCATTGTCTGGTCACTGCACCACAAAATGCCCGGTGAGGTTTGGGAAAAGCATGAGATTGCGGAAGTACAGAAGCAGATTACAGCCCATGGGTTCAATATGGATGTGGTAGAGTCTGTGAATATACATGACGATATTAAAATCGGACTTCCGACTAGAGATCAGCATATTGCAAACTATATTCAGACCATTCGCAACCTGAAAGACTTCGGCGTGAAGGTGATTTGCTATAATTTTATGCCCATCTTCGACTGGACACGGACGGATCTGTTTTTTGAACTGGAAGATGGCTCCACAGCCCTCTACTACGAGGCGGAGCGGATTAAGGATGATCCGAAAGAGATGGCGACCTATATCTTAGAGAACCAAAAAGAGGGCATGAGTTTCCCCGGCTGGGAGCCGGAGCGTATGGCGCGTTTAGATGAGCTCTTTGCCGCTTATAAAGAGGTCACAAAAGAGAAGCTTTGGGAGAATCTGAAATACTTCCTAGAAGCCATCATGCCTGTTTGCCGTGAGTGTGACATCACCATGGCCTGTCATCAGGACGATCCGCCCTGGGATATCTTCGGACTCCCCCGCTTGCTCACAGATGAAGCAGCGATTTCCAAATTCCTTAGTATGGTAGATGATCCTTATAACTGCCTGACCCTATGTACAGGCTCTTTAAGCGCTTCTCCGCAGAACAATGCGGCGGATATTATCCGCAAGCACTGTGACCGGATTGCCTTTACCCATGTGCGTAACGTGCGCCACTATCCGGGAGGCAGTTTTGCAGAGGTATCTCACCGAGATCAAGACGGACACAGCGGGATTTTGGACATTCTCAAAGCCTATCATGACTGCGGATATACAGGCTATGTCCGTCCGGATCATGGACGGCATCTTTGGAACGAGCAATGCAGACCGGGTTATGGTCTCTATGATAGAGCCCTTGGCATCATGTATATCTGGGGTGTTTGGGATATGCTGGAGAAGCTTAAAGGAGAGGCCTAAGCATGAGATTAAAAGATATCGCAAACCCCGGATTTGACAAAGCGCCTTGGGAAGCGAGAGGCTATGTGTTTCCTAAATTTGACATGCAGGTGGTACGTGAGAAGACATTTGCCTCACCAACTTGGATCCACTTTGGAGCGGGGAATTTGTTCCGCGCCTTTCCGGCGGCGGTTTTGCAGCAGATCCTTGATGCCGGCGAATATGACCGAGGTGTCATCGTGGTGGGCGGTCATGATACGGAGGCGATTGAGCGGAACTATCATGCCAATGACAATCTGACTCTCCTTGCGATCCTGAAATCAGACGGATCGGTGGAGAAGCGCGTGATCGCATCGGTGACGGAAGCGCTCAGGTCTGATCCGAACTTCACAGAAGATGCGGCACGACTCACAGATATTTTCCAAAACCCAAGCCTGCAGATGGTGAGCTTTACGATCACAGAGAAAGGTTATGCCGCACCAGAGGATGATCGGGCGCTGGGACTTACGCCGCAGCGTCCCATGGGAAAAGTGGCAGCGCTACTCCTCAAGCGTTTTGAAGCGGGGGCCTATCCGATTACCTTGCAGAGTATGGACAACTGCGCCCATAACGGAGATGTGGTACGGGATGCGGTTTTCTTATATGCAAAAACTTGGGTTGAGATGGGACTTGTTCCTGCTGCATTCCTAGATTATCTGCAAGACAAAAACCTAGTAGCTTATCCTTGGAGCATGATCGATAAAATCACGCCCCGCCCCAATGAGGCGGTGCAGGACATGCTCCGGACTGATGGCTTTGCTGATGCAGAGATTGGGACAACGGAAAAAGGAACCCTAGTCGGCGCCTTTGTCAACGCGGAGGAGACGGAGTATCTGGTGTTGGAAGATACCTACACCAATGGCAGGCCTCCCTTGGAGCTTGGGGGTGTGCTCTTTGCTGACCGGAAGACTGTGGATCTGGTGGAGAAGATGAAGGTAGGTACTTGTCTCAATCCCCTCCATACTGCAATGAGCATTTTCGGCTGCCTCCTCGGTTATACGCGGATTTCGGAGGAGATGAAAGATCCGGATATTGTGGACTTTATCACGAAGATGGCGTATAAAGAGTCCATGCCTGTTGTGGCGAATCCCGGTGTGATTGATCCGGTGGACTTTTTGGAGGCTGTGCTCAAACGCCGGCTGCCGAATCCTTTCTTGCCCGATGCACCGCAACGGATTGCGGAGGATAGTTCGCAAAAAATCCCGATTCGCTTCGGACAGACGATACAGATTTATCTGGATCGTGGATTTGATCTGAACGAACTGATTCTAGTATCCCTCACATGTGCGGGATACACACGCTACCTGCGGGGGATTGACGATGCAGGTAATGCTTTCACGCCGTCTCCAGATCCGAAACTGGAAGAATTACGAGCTATCGTAGCAGGGCTTGAGGTGAGAGATGGTGCGCAAGACATGAGCTGTTTGAAAGCGCTCTTCTCTCGAGCAGATGTCTTCGGTGTAGACCTCTACAAAGCCGGTCTCGGTGAGCGGATTGAGGCGATGGCAGCGGAACTTTATGCGGGTCTGGGAGCTGTGCGGCGTACCTTGCATGCGCACGTGACAAAGAGATAGAGGGAGTATGTGAGCATGAAAGCAATTCTAATTCAAGAGCCCCATAATATGCAAGTAGTAGATCTGCCAGATCCCGTGCTGGGTGCGGGAGAGGCGCTTATCGCGGTGCGTTATGTGGGGATCTGTGGCGCGGATTTGGCGAGTTATACGGGGAACCAGCCATTTACCAAGTATCCTTGTATTCCGGGGCATGAGTTTTCTGCGGAGATTATCAGTATTCCAGAGAATGACAGAGGTCTCAAAGCGGGGGATATTGTCACCTGTAACCCCTATTTCAACTGCGGGACGTGTTACTCTTGTAAGCGGGGTCTAGTGAACGCTTGTACAGATAACCAAACCATGGGTGTGCAGCGAGATGGTGCGGCCTGTGGCCTGCTTGCGATGCCGATTGAACGTCTGATCCCCGGCGGTGGACTGTCGGCGCGAGAACTTGCGCTGATTGAGCCTTTTGCGATCAGCTGGCACGCGGTGAGTCGCGGACATCTGAAAGCGGGAGATAAAGTGCTCATCACAGGAGCGGGACCCATTGGTCTCTTCGCACTAGAGGCGGCTCGTGCCAAAGGCGCTGATGTGTATATCAGCGATATCCTAGACGGACGTCTGGAGATGGCAATACAGCTTGGGGCTATGGGCACTGTGAATCCGCAGAAGGAAGACCTTACGGCCTTCACAGAGCGGGTGACAGAGGGCAATGGATTTGACACCTGCATTGAAGCATGCGGTATGCCGGAGACGTTCCTCGCATGCATTGACCAAGCGGCCTTCGGCGGAGATATCCTCCTGATCGGCAACGGCAAACGGGAGACGACCTTCCTCCACTCGATTTTGCTCAAGAAAGAGCTGAATGTGTACGGCAGCCGGAACGCGTATACGAAAGACTTTGAAGCCCTTATCGAGCTTGTGAAGAGCGGCAAGGTGGATGTGAGTCAAATGGTGAGCCGTATTTACTCCATCGACGAAGCCCAAGAGGCTTTTGAAGCTTTGGAGCGGAATGATGGGACACTGGTCAAGGTTTTGTTGGAGTTTTAGGAAAAATGGAAAGAAAGGGCTTGTCAATGTAAATTTGACAAGCCCTTTCTTTATGCGAAGAATGCAAAGACGTAGGCGAGGATTATAATAAACAGAGGGAGGAACCTTGAAAGATCCTTCTCGATTGGGCGTTTAGAGCGGAGAAGCTTTGCGAGTAAGGCAAAGCACAAATAACCAAGGAGTGCGCCAAGGGTGTTGGCGATCAAGTCATTGATGTCTGATATGCGATGGCGGGTGAACATTTGGCTGATTTCAATTGTGAGGGATAGTCCGAAACCGAGCAATACCATCTTTTTTACATGCCTGTGGACGTGGCTGATGAGCGGGAATAGAAATCCAAGGGGGATAAATAGAAAGACATTGAGTATAAACTCTAGAGGATGCTCATTCACAAAGGGCGTTAAAGTAATAATGGGATTAAAGATAGACTCTCCCCAATAGAGTAGCCGAGAAAATTCCCGGAGGGAGGGAATTCCGACGATGTTTCGGAAGACGATGGACAAGTAGTAGTACAGGAGAGCGGAGCCGAGTATGATTCGGAGTTTTGGAAGCTCTGGGTGCTTTCTGAATAAGTAAAAGAGGGCTAGGCCTAGAATGCAGAAGCCCGCGAACATGATCGGGCGAAGGATTAGAAGGCTGATGATGGATTCGAAGAGCGTCATTTGGATTTCCATGATGAATACCTCTATATTGCAACTGTGTGAATTTGACTAATACAGTTATAACAGAAAGGTGTTCAACTTGTCAAGTGCTATTGACAGACTTAACTAGATCTTAACTTTTCATTCACCTTTTTGATTTTACTCTTCCAAATCAGATATTGACTGAGCCACATGATGATGAATATGACAACAAAACCTCCGAAATAGATCAGGAATCCAGTCAGGCTTCGCTCCATCCAATGCATGAGATATGAAATGGGGAGCAGTGAGATAGCAAGGAGGAAGAAGTAGATTCCTGTTTGTTTGACAATGCTCCAATGATCTACTTCCCAGATGGCTGAGGAAGCGGCGGAAGTGCCTCCGACTAAGGCCATAAGCAGAGCTTGAACCACGATAGCAGACATCTCACTCCCGACCTGTTCGGCCACTTGCGGCATGACGGCTTGGTAGCTTCCGTCGCCAAAGGCCAAAGACATAATAATTGTAATGGTATATCCGATTGCGATTCCCAATGGCATCCCAAGTAAACCGCGCTGAAGGGCTATTTTTTTCATAGTAGATACCTCACATTCCTAATACTTGTTTGATTTTTGCAACATACCGGCGGGATACGTAGGTTGTTGCACCGTTTGAGAGTGTAATCGCAATTGTCCCGGCGAGGCTTAAGTCAAGCTGTTTGATTGCTTTGAGGTTTACGATCTCTGAATTGCTGATGCGGACAAAGAGCGTCTGATCTAGGCGTTCTTCCAGTTCGTAGAGCCGCACGCGGACAATGAATTCGTCAGACATTGTTTGGACAAAGATTTTTTTATCAGCCGAATAGATCCGGATGATGTCTGTGATATCCAAAAGTTGTACCTGATCTCCTTTGAATCCGGCCAATACTTTTTGATTTGTAGCAGATAGCTTTTGCATGAGTTCGCCGATTTCCTCTGTCATCTCACTGGTGCGGATGTGTATTTCTGGTTCTTTGCAGTTTGGGTCAATCTCCACTTGCATTTTCACCCTGTCACCTCCTTGTTGCCAGTATAGGGATGTTTGATTTGTGTGTCATCTGTTTTGGGATAGGTGGTCGTTTGATGGGGATGGATGGTTAAACTGCGCAGGTCACATTATTTTGCATTAGGCCAAGATGAGGCTTAATGCCCTGCCTAAGTTGCCATTTACCTAGCCTAAGTTACATTGCTTGGCGGCATTAGAGTTGATATACTATACAAAACAAAGACGGAGGATGCGCATGATGAAAAAAATGAATAAAGAAATGGAACTCAGCTACAAGGCATTGAGTGCTGCAATGTTTATGGGCACTGTTTGTCTATATATGGCAATTGGTGCCGTATTTGCCTTAGTCAGTGGAGAAGGTTTTAACTATCATGTATCATTTGCTTTTCTCATACAGGGTGTAGTCGTGTCCACGCTTGCTTCTATTGTGTGTGTGTTATGTTTCGGATCTGCCAAGTCATGGAGTTTCGTAACTAGATATCTCTTGACTTTGCTCATTTTGTCGGCCTTATTTATACTATCAATGCTGATTCCTGTGATCGGCTCTACAAAAGGGCATTTTATGTGGGTTATAAGCGGCGCTGCTTCAATACTTGCCTTTGGCACCGCTGTTGCTGTGCTTAGTAATCAGCATTTTAAGAAGACTGGCACAAGAAGTGTGCTCCTATGGGAATTGAAGTAGACGACATAGAAGAATGTGGTGTGAGGTATACAGCAAAAAGAAGCCAAAGCCTTGGTATGACACGTGCCACACTAAGGCTTTGGGCTTTTGGGGAAACTATCACGTTATTCCTTATTAAAGTGTCACACCAGTCTTAAAAATCGTAAACTCCCGTGCATTGTGAATTTCATTGTTCGCCCTGATCTCACCGGAAGCGAGTGCTCTTACATATTCGTAGAGAGCATCTGTCATCTCTTCCATTGAAATACCCTCTAGGAGGGGGCCGGCGCTCCAGTCGATCCACATAGGCTTTTTTTCGTAAATCGCTGTATTGCTAGACACCTTCACAGTCGGTACAGGGGCGCCGAAGGGGGTACCTCGGCCTGTGGTGAAGAAGACTAGGTGTGCGCCGCTTGCCGTCATGCTGGAAGCGGATACCAAGTCGTTACCCGGGCCTGTCAGCAGATTGAGGCCCTTTGTTGTGACGGGATCTCCATATCCAAGTACTGCCACAACATCAGAGGCGCCGCCTTTTTGGATACAGCCGAGACTTTTGTCTTCCAAGGTAGAGATGCCCCCCGCTTTGTTGCCAGGAGAGGGATTTTCGTAGATATCTTGTCCGTTTTCCATGAAGTAGCTTTTGAAATCATTGATGAGCTTCACGGTATCTTCAAAGACTTCTGGTGACTGGCAGCGATTCATAAGGATAGTTTCAGCGCCGAACATTTCGGGGACTTCGGTTAAAATTGCCGAGCCGCCCTCTGTGATTAGACGGTCTGAGAATGCGCCAACCAAGGGGTTTGCCGTAATACCGGAAAATCCGTCTGAGGCGCCGCATTTCAGGCCGACGATAAGCTCACTCATGGGGACAGGCTCCCGCTTAAACTGTGCGGCGTAATTTGTCAGCTCACGTAGGATCTTGAGACCCTCTTCGTATTCGTCCGCACAGTCTTGGGTGACGAGGAAGCGGACACGCTCTTTGTCGTAGTCGCCTAAGAGTTCTTTCATACCTTCTACGGTGTTATTCTCACAGCCAAGCCCAAGGACGAGGACAGCGCCTGCGTTTGGATGACGAATTAGCCCAGCCAGCGCGCGGCGTGTATTTTCGTGATCTTCTGTCATTTGGGAACAGCCGTAAGGGTGAGGGAAGGCATAGAGTCCCTCTACCTCTTTTGACAGGAAGGCCTGTGCTTGCTCCGCCAGATATGCCGCTGTGGAGTTCACACAGCCCACAGTTGGCACAATCCAGACCTCGTTTCGGATGCCGACTTTGCCGTCAGGACGGCGATAGCCTTGGAAGATACCGGGCTCCCTAGGTGTGAGGGGTGTGCGATCTGGAGTATAGGTGTATTCTAGAAGGCCATCCAGTCCGGTTTTTAGATTGTGGGTATGGACGGCTTGTCCAGGGGCGATGTTACTTGTAGCGTGGCCGATGGGATAGCCATATTTGAGGACAGCTTCCCCTGTTTTGATTGGCACAAGGGCTACTTTGTGTCCGGCGGTGATGGGTTCCTCGATTATAATCTCCACACCATCGACGATGACAATCTCGCTAGGGGAAAGTGCCGTGAGTGCAACGGCGACGCGATCAAGGGGGTTAATTTTTAGAAGCTTCATCTGGGTATCTCCTATGCAATGACAAGCTCAAGGGCTTTGTACATGCCATCTTTTTCGATGGCTGTTAGATATTTTGTAATACGTGCAGTCATGTCGCCTATGGCGTTTAGGTCTTCGCCCCAGAAAGCAGTGTTGCCGAGGAAGGCCGGGACGAAGGTCTCGACTGGCTCTGTAGCGCGCTCAAAGAAGAAATCTAAGACGTGGGCATCGTCTCTTATGGGGAAGGGTTTGCCATCACGTTGCCCGATGAGGCAGCCATCACTCCGCTCGGTACCGCGGCGGTAACATGCGGCGAGAGCGGCGAGGCTGAATGTGAGACATGCTGGCAATTCACCTGTTTTTGCGAAGCTGTCTTTTAGAGACTGCAAAATCCGTGCTCTCCATTTGGAGACGGAGTTGAGTAAGACACTCAATAGCTCATGGCGGATGAAGGGATTTTCAAAGCGTTCAATAAATTCGTCTACCTCGGCTTCTGTAACCGCAATCGGCACGACAGGGACGATTTCTGTGTAGATTTCTTTTTCGATAAAGGCACGGACAGATTTGTTTGCCATGGCATCTGAGATGATATCTTTCCCAGCGAGGAAGGCAACCGCTACGATAGAGCTGTGGGCGCCATTTAGGATGCGCACCTTCCGCTCCCTGTAGGGACGGTAGTCATCGGTGAAAATGAGAGGTTGTCCCGCCCGGTGGAGGGGGAATTTTTCCTCTACCTCTTTATACCGGGGATGTGCGATGACCCAGATTCCAAAGGGTTCGCCCACAACCATAAGGGAATCTTGATAGCCGAGCAAGTCCCGCTCAAGTGTTTCCGCTTCTTCTGCCGGATAACCGGAGACGATGCGGTCAACGAGGGTGTTACAGAAGATACAAGTCTCGTTTACCCAAGCGGCGAAGTCTGCCGGGAGATTCCAAAGGGTGATGAGCTTTGAGACACAGTCTTCCAGTTTTGCACCATTCGATTCAATCAGCTCCACTGGAAGGATGATGAGACCGCGGTCAGGTGCGCCTTTGAAATGTTCATAGCGGGCGTAAAGGAACTGTACCAGTTTTCCTGGGAAGCTGTTTGCAGGCTTTTGATCGAACTTGTCCGTCTCGTCATACACGATGCCTGCCTCTGTGGTGTTGGAGATGACAAATTGTAAGTCCTCGCTTTTTGCGAGACGCAGAAAGCTTTCGTAATCCGTGAAGGGATCAATGGTCTCTGTGATAGAACTCACAATCCGGTGGCTGACCACCTGTTTCCCCTCTGCTGTGCCACGAAGGATGACGGTATAGGCATTGTCTTGTGCGTCAAATTGTTCGAAGGATCCGAAGGGGATGGGTTTAATCACAGCCACGCCGCCCTCAAAGACGCCTTTCTCGTTTGCGATGTCGATCATGTAGTCTGCAAAGGCGCGTAGGAAATTGCCCTCACCGAATTGTGCCACCACGGTTTTTTGCGGGGTGTTTGTGTCTTGCTTTCCAAGTTGTCTCATGATAGTGTGCCTCCAAAAAGGGCAGAGATGCCCTGTAGTTTATTACATCTATTATTTTATTGAAAGGATATTGTAAAGTCAATGCTTTTGCAGATAAACGCCTTGAAGCGTTTCTAGGCCTATGTTAGAATAAGAGGAAAGGGGGCGTGAACTATGGATATCAAAATTCGGCCTTGGAGAATGGAAGATGCGCCAAGGCTTGCGGCTAGTGTGAATAATCGGAACATACAGGATAACATGAGAGACGGCATGCCTTTCCCTTATACACTGGCAGACGCAGAGGCTTATATATCAACCATGCTCTCAGCTGACCCGAACATCACCTATGTATGGGCAATTACAATTGATGATGTAGCTATAGGAAATGTCGGTATATTCCGCAAGGGTAATATTTATCGTCTCACGGCGGAGATTGGCTATTATATTGCAGAGGAATACTGGGGCAGAGGGATCATGACAGAGGCAGTAAAACAAGCCTGCCGATATGTTTTTGAGTACACAGATATTGTCAGAATCTCCGCAGATCCATTTGCTTGGAATGCCGGGTCTTGCCGGGTTTTAGAAAAGGCCGGGTTTGTATTTGAGGGTTTACTCCGACAAAATGCCATTAAAAATGGTGAGATTCTGGATATGAAGCTGTATGCCCTAGTCAAGGAAGGCACATGTATGAAGTTACAAGAAGCCATCAAAACACAGCTGCCAGAGGCTATGATTTATGCGTCATCTCTTGCTGAGGCGCAAGACGGACATGCCCTATTGTTAAACCTAGCGGGGCGGGATCTGCTGGCTGTGAGCGGGAGTTTACGTGAAAGGTTTATAGGAGAGGAGCAGGAGGGATTCCGGCTTTGTTCCTTGACCCATGAAAATCGGATCACGTTGAATCACACCTTTCCCTATACCGTACCACGTGCCTTGGGGAGAGGGGTTCCCACCTTCGGTTTTGGAGATCGGCTTGGGTATGCAAATCCAGTGCAGCTTCAGTCGCTCGTAGGTACGAACTTCCTACCTGTTTTGGCGCAGCAAAGTATGCGGGAGCTTGTTCTGATGGGACGTAACTACGCACAAGTGATTGACGTTGCCGCTTGGGCTGTGTTCCGGGAGGGATGGCGGCAGGGCTTTGGGGCGGACGGGGATCATCTCAAGACGCTGGAGGAAGTGGAGACAGCTCTTCTGGCCGGGTGCAGTATGATTACCTTAGACTGTTCTCTGGCCTTGAATCAGCCGTCGGAGATGCAGACCAGAGGGAATTACTTTGAGAGTGAAACGGTGCAAGCCTTGGGCTTGCAGTATGATACAGCTCTCTTACAACAGTTAGAGCAGACCTATGCCGGAGCGATCAAGCTTGTGTGTCAGGTCTTTGATCAGGCGATCCGCCCAAGGGGGCGGGAGATTGACTTTGAGCTCTCTGTAGATGAGACAGAGGAGGTTACAACGCCGGAAGCCCATTATTATATTGCAAATGAACTGCACCTTCGGGGTATTGCGCTTACAAGTCTTGCGCCTCGTTTTGTGGGGGAGTTCCAAAAAGCAGTGGATTATAGAGGAGATCTAGCGGAGTTTTGCGCCCAGCTCCAGAAGCATGTCCGTATTGCAGAGCACTTTGGCTATAAACTCAGCCTCCACTCGGCCAGTGAGAAGTTTTCTGTGTTTCCAGTAATGGCGCGGGAGACAGGGGGGCGGTGTCACATCAAGACCTCGGGCACAAGTTGGTTGGAAGCGGTGGAGTGCATTGCCAAGGCAGATCCTGCGCTATACCGTGACATGTTCCGCAAAGCATGTTTACATCTAGACGAAGCGAAGAAGAATTACGTGGTGGATTGTAACCCGCGTCATCTGCCGGAGATTGAGACTGTATCCGATGCCGATTTGCCCGCCCTCATGGAGATGGATCAAGCGGATGTGCGGCAGTTAATGCATATGACCTACGGGTATATCTTGGCGGATGAGGGGCTTCGTGGGCGGATTTATCGGTTTATGGAAGATCATCGTCCGCTCTATGAGGCGGAGGCGCTTGCGCTATATACGCGGCATTTAGGAGATTTGCAATAAGCGGGTAAATGTTGTAAGTAATTTAATATTAGAGGAAGAATAGATGATGCAAAGGCCAGCCTTTACTGATAAATTGACGATTGAAGAATTTAATAAGCACTACTGGTATAAAACAGAGTTACAGGTTATTTGCAGGCAATACAATTTATCAGCAGATGGCACAAAAGCAGAGTTAGAGCAAGGCATTCGTGCTTTTTTATCTGGTGAAAGCCATGACAACAAAAGAATTAAAGTTTCTAAAATTCGCAAGTCTATTGTTTCTCAGCAACCAATTTCTTTAGAAACAAAGTTAATTGGTGGGGGATTTAAGTTTAACCACGAAACGAGGGCTTTCTTTGCAGAATATTTTAATGTGACTAAATTTTCATTTACTAAGGCAATGGCAGTTGCATTGAGAGAGGCAGAGAAGAATCAAGACTATGATATGACCGTTGCAGATTTGATTGAAATATATCTCAATCAAAATAATACTGTTATCGAGCAGTCCACAGATGAAAAATCTTATCAGTGGAATAAATTTGTTCGAGATTTCAACGAAGACCCGCAAAGCAATGTCTTTCATGGAAAAATGAAAGTGGCAGCTATTCTTTGGAGCAAGGTTAGAGATAACCCAATTCAAAAGGTTTATGATAATTCCTTAATAGCAAGATATTATGATGAAGTTAAACCGTTTAAAAAGAAATAGCCAGTAACCGAATAAGCATACCTTCACCTAGCGCATAAGACGAATAAAGCAGCGGCAAATGGGTTTCCATTTGCCGCTGCTCTTGATAGTATCATTTACACCACCATACCCCGTGCATCTACAGGCAGTTTTCGTATAGAGCCATCCTCCAGGAGATACATGTTATTCTGCAAATTGACTGCCGGGCAGATGTGGAAGGGGATTACCTCTAACACATCCCCCACCTGTAAGCCGGTGGGGCTACCGTCTGCGGTGCGGAGCATGCCGTGTTCTTCACTGAGGCGGTCGAGGCGTAAATCATCTCGGTCTTGCACATAGCCATAGCTGTGGGGATGGAGGGGAGGCTGATGCAAGACGGTATCTGTCGGGAAGGTCTTAGAACCGCCGTCAATGACCGCATAGTTTGGAGCGGGGGTGCTGACGACTGTGGTGCGAATATAGGCCGCCACGTCTGTCTTGCTACAGGCGCCGTTTTCCAGACACATCTGGTCATAGAAGACGTAGGTGCCGGGGCGGATTTCGTTCACCGAGCCGGAGGCTACGCAGGCTGGGCCTGTTGGGGTGGATCCGGCGCTCAAATCCCTGATCTGGATACCTCTTTGTACGAGGGTCTCTGCTGCTTGACTGAGCAAGAGGCATTCTTCCTTTGCGGCCTGTTCTTTATCCCGCGTTGGGCGGGCCTCGTATACCATGCCTTTGAATGTATAAAGCCCCGTCAATCGTAAGCCCGGCAGCTTGCTTACCGTGACTGCCAACTCTATTGCATTTTGTAGCGGGAGTCCGGTGCGCTTGGCTCCGGTATCGACTTCGAGGCGCACCTCCAGCTCTACTCCGTGCCGCAAGGCAGCCTCTGAGAGAGCCTGTGCGCCTGCATGACTATCTACGGCTAAAATCAAACGCTCTAGCTTCTTCGCAAGGAGCATGGCGCGCTCGATTTTACCTGTGCCTACTAGGGGATAGGCAATGAAAATATCCCGCAATCCGCCCTCTGCCATGACTTCTGCCTCAGATACCTTGGCGCAAGTGATGCCGGCAGCTCCGGCATCCACTTGCATGCGGGCGATTTCCACTGATTTGTGGGTCTTAATGTGGGGCCGTAAGGTACAGCCATGCTCAGTGCAGATGTTCTGCATGGAAACGATATTTCGCCGCAGTGTTTCAGCGTCAATTACCAGACAAGGTGTTTCGATTTCGTGTATATGCATCCCGATCCTCCTACAAAATATGATCATATTTGTATATAACTATATCAAGATCTTGTAAAATCTACAAGATGACGAAGGGAAATACTGGGAATAAAAATTCTTGCATAAATAAGATGAGTATGCTACAATAAAATTAGTTATATTTCGAATGCGGATGGGGGAGTTCTCGTTCGCATTTGGCATATTATGTAGAATTATTAAAATACTTGTTAATGATTCGGTGTTTGTACCAAAAAGATTGAGATTGTTGTAGCTGTGCTTTTTGGGAGAAATTAACAAATGCCTTAATAATTGAGATTAGCTCAAAATTCATCGCAAGCAAAGGGAGCGATCAATATGAAAAACTTGAAAAAACCATTGGCAGTCTTATTGGTACTTGCCATGCTTTTGGGATCCTTCCCAACGGCAGTTTTTGCGCAGGAGGCTGTGCATGATATTGTCGATGCAGTGCCTCCTCCTGCGGCCGAGGAAGACACTACAGGCGGTGCCGGTCTTCCCGATGCGTCTGATCCAACAGGTGACGCTGATGCCCCGGCAGAGGAAGCTGATGGGGTGGAAGACTACTACACGTCCGGTGACTCTGGCGCGGTGGCTCCGCCAGTGGTGGAGATGCCAGAGGATGATGCGCCGGCAGAGGAGGCAATCAGCCCGGCTTATGTGGGGATTGCGCCATTTTCTACAGATCTTTCAGGCTTTGATGTCCACGTGGGGACACCTGTTGCGGTACAGAATCGGCCTGCCAATCGGGACGCGATGGGTCTGGGTGAGATTTGGATCGGTCAGTCTATTTCTTATCCCTATACACTGGCTGGCGATGGCGTAACACGCATTTACGATGGGACTGCCCTGATTAATATCTACGTATGGGGGAGACCCTTTGAAGAGGGGGCAAGCTTGCTTACCCGAGAACCCGGTGTGGACTCCTTTATACACGTTTCGACTCGGGTTGGCGATTTTGCCGTGTTGGATTATGTACCGGTGTCGGGTGCTGTTTTTTCAGAGAGCGGCGGCGTGATCTCTTGGGATATCGAGGAAGCGGTAATTATAGATCCGCTTGAACCCCTTGTTCTGACGTATACACTTTATTTGGAAGATAGAGATCCGGAAGACTGGCTGACAAACTTCTGGTACTCTACATTGGGTTCCCTCCTTGAGGTAAGGTTCCAGCCGAACATGGACAATCCCTTTTATTGGACAAAATCAGAGACTGAAACCCCTGCGTTTCAAATTACGGCAAACTGGAACAACGGTACGGGGTTAAACAGTGCAACGATTACAGACAATGAACTCGGTATTACCATCGTCTTTGGCAAGAACTCAAGCTCGGAAAACTACTCTGCGGCACAGCGCCCTTATGCGTCTTACCCCAGCTTATGGGCGCCGGGCGCCCCTGCCAGAATTGTCTATGATGATGGCAGGCCGACGGATCTCCGCCCTTGGTATTTGCAGTGGTCAAAGAGCTTAGCGGCTTCTGGTTATAAAGAATACTATTTCACTGTTCATAATTTCCGGCAATTACCCGACGGTACTTGGCAAGATGTTACCTATTTTGTGCGGCTTGACGGCATGGGCGGAAATCAGGCGGGGGCAAGCAGCAGAACCATCTCCAGTACGGACTGGTTCCGGAAGTCAACCCTCCCCGATGGATACGAATGGGACGAAGAAGGGTATCTGGTGTTCCGTGCGTCCAATGTGGCGCAAGTTATGCTGCGGGATCTGGATGAACCGGATCCGGATACCGGTACCTTGGTGATTACAAAGCGCCCGGAAGCCATGTTCCCCGATCAAGAGTGGTATTTCGAGGGGCCCGGCTGGGAATTTACCATGAGACTCATGGCCGGCGATGACTATGTCATGCTGGAGCCAACGGCTATTCCCAATGTATACAATTTCATGGGTTTCGTAGGGGATTCCACACAAGGGACAACCCTTGTCTTTAGCGGCACCGGGGACATCGCCCGTGAGATTACCATCAATAACCTGCCGACACATATACACTATGATGACACGGATCCGATCGACTACTGGATCTATGAGTTTTTCCTCTTTGAAACCCTTGATTTGATCCGGGTCTACTATTGCTTGGATGGCGGTATTGACCTCGATATGACACATCCCCGCTATGACGTTTTTTTCACAAGTCCCTTCGAAATTTTCCCGGACACCACCAGAACGGTCAAAATCGTAAATGAATATGACCACGGTATCGGCTTTTTGAACGTGTTCAAACTGATGGACGGTTTCCACGGTGACTGGGGCATCACGAATGACACCGAGTTTTATGTACGTATTTGGGACGTAGATGCCGGGAATTATCTCTTGTTCTATCCTGATCTGATTCAGGATGACGATTATGACTGGCTACCCATATTCGCCCCGCGGTTTTTGGGTACCCATTGGTGTGTGGGGAACCATGAGCTGGGGTTGACCCATGGGTACTATGCTACCCGGTACTATGACGAACATGGCGAGCATATGATTCCGGTTATGGAATTGCCGCTTACCGTCTATCGGCGCTTGCGCCTCTCGAACCTGTGGACTGGGATCCAGTACCGGGTAGACGAGGTACAGCTGGTGCTACAAGCGGGTGAAACGGAGGCTCAGGCCAGAGCCAGAGCCGATGCTTGGTGGGCGGCTTTCTGGAACGGTATAGGTCAGGATGGCCGCCGTCCCCGCTGGGATCCATTGACCACGTGGAATCCGCTGGTGCAGGGGGCTTTGATAGACGATCAATGGATCGGCTGGGACAACGGTGAAGTAGTAGGCAGCGAATTTTGGGCGCCTGTCCGTGAGATTGCCGACCATCTGGGCGGCGATGCTGCGTGGCATGATGACAAGGAATGGAATTGGGGTGTCATTTATCCGGATGATAACCCATCGGCTAATCTGCGCTTTGACCTTACCGAGACTGTAACCATCACCAACCGTTACAAATTCCACTGCGGCAACATTGATTTTGTGAAAGTGCTGTGCGATAACGCAGAAGACTGGGGCATCACTGGTGATACCACCTTCTATGCAAGAGTGCTGGCTGAAGATGAGAGTTTTGGCGGTGTGACCAAGGCCTTGGTATTTGTCCCGGATCCCTTTGATGGTCAACAGGTCATCTGGCGGGTCATTGGGTTTATGGAGCTGAACCCGGTCACTGGTGAACCTGACCCCACGAGGTATACCGTTCTCTGTCCAGTGGGCGGCGCGACACCGCCGGGTCACTCTCGGACAGTAATCCCATTCAGTGCGAATGTGCCGAGCAGACTGATCGAAGTGCCTTCTTATCCATTTGGTACTCCCATTCAGTATACCATTGAAGAAGTGTTCCCCGGTGAAGAGCCTGACGGTTTTGATGACAGGATCTATCTTTTAGAGCGTATAGAAGAGGATGATACGAGAACTACGTTTACAATGCCGTTTATCATCGCGCATCTGGAGGACTTTGAGGTCACCATCCGAAACGAATTTCACCCCGGGAATGATGTGCTTCTACTCAGTAAAGTGCTGGATGGTTTCTATGAAGTATGGGGCGTGGATGAAGATACAGTGTTCTATGCGTCTATTTACAGAGTGGGTACGCCGGCTCCCTTGCGGTTTATCTGGGATGGAGTTCATGGAGTTTGGGTATATGAAAATTACCTAGGGATTGGATCGCTTACAGGGACGCCGACAGATGTGCTCCCAATCAGTGCGGCGACAAATCCGGTTGTGGTGCGTGGTCTTTATACCTATCGGGACAACTATGCAGTTGTTGAATTGATTCATCCGACGATTGATCCTGATATCTTTGATGCGGTGGTAGAGTTGGACCCGGTAGATGTGGATAATGGGGCGCGGACAAATTTGGTTGCGACAGTTACAAACACCTTCATTGAAGCCTATCGTGTGTTCTATCATCCGAATGGCGGTACAGGTACGCTGGTGGATGGGAATAACCCCTATCTGCCGGGGGACGATGTGATCTTGCTGGACAATACCTTTACCCGCACCGGCTGGACATTTATCGGCTGGAACACAGCGGCAGACGGCAGTGGAGATGCCTATGATGAGGGTGATACTTACGTTATGGGTAACACGGACGTAACGTTCTATGCGCAATGGGAAGAAGATGAAGGCCCGCCGGATCCCCCCGACCCGCCAGATCCACCGAGACCACCTGTACCACCCCCAGGCGGCTTTTTCGTGGACGAGCATATCTGGTATCTCCGGGGCTATGATGAGGGCTATCTCAGAGCGGCGAGTGTACATGTAGAGAACCCCAATGCCTTCACCATGAGACCCAATGCAAACATTACCCGCGCTGAAGTGGCGATGGTGTTCTACCGTCTGCTTCGTCCGGAATACAAAGACTTTGTGCCAGAGAATATTCCCTTCTCAGACGTACAAGGCCACGAATGGTTCGGCTTGGCTGTTGGGACACTCACATATTACGGCGTATTTCAGGGGAATGGCGGCCTGTTCAGGCCACATGACCCGATTACCAGACGAGAGCTTGCAGTCGTTGTATCACGCTTTGACAATTTGGCTGATACAAGTGTGAATCCATACACCGACGTAGACCCAAGCGACTGGGCGTATCGTTATATCCTCTCCGCCACGGCAAGGGGCTGGTTTATCGGCTTCCCAGACGGTACATTTAGACCCGGTGCCAATCTTACCCGCGCTGAGTTTGCGACAGCGACAAACCGTGTGCTTGAGCGGGGGATTTTGCTAGAACACATCCCAGACGATGTGGTTGAGTTTATCGATCTAGACGGCACCCACTGGGCACATGCGGACTTCATGGAAGCCGCCCACTCTCACCATTGGGAGCGGCACGAAAATGGCGTCACGGAACGTTGGCATGCAATCACCGGTCATGGACTAGACGCGGCGTATAACCAATAAGATATCAAAAAATAAAGCAAGCGATGGTGCAGGGTGCTGTCATCGCTTGCTTTGCAATTTAGTAATGTGGTAAAATATAGAAACAGACCTCACTCTAGATTGTAAAAGGATAGGAGACAAGAGATTTATGCTTAAAATTGCAGTGTTCGGATATGGAAACCTAGGGAAATACGTTGTGGAAGCCATCGATGCGGCGAAAGATATGGAGCTTTGCGGCATCGTCATGCGGACAGAGTCCCTTTCGAAGCCAAAGGTTACAGTCCCGGTTGTGGATGATATCAGTAAACTGAGTCAAAAGCCGGATGTAGCCATCCTCTGCACCCCGACCCGGGGGATTGCGGAACTGGCAGAGCGCTGCCTAGAGCTTGGTATCCATACGGTTGATAGCTATGATATCCACACCGATATTTGGGAACTCCGCACTCGGCTGGATGCTGCCGCAAAAAGAGGCTCTAGCACGGCGATTCTCTCAGTGGGTTTTGATCCTGGTGCAGATTCCCTTGTCCGTGCGCTCATGGAAGTCTTAACGCCCAGCGGGAAGACATTCACAAACTTCGGCCCCGGGATGAGTATGGGACATACGGTTGCAGTCAAGGCGATTCCTGGCGTAAAAAATGCGCTATCTTTGACGATTCCCCTTGGGACGAGCGTACACAGACGTATGGTGTATGTGGAACTGCATGATGGCTATGATTTTGACGAGATTGCGGCGAAGATCAAAGCAGACCCCTATTTCAGCAGTGACGAGACTCATGTGTATTTAGAAAAGGATGTTAACTCTCTGATCGACGTAGGGCATGGTGTGAACATGGTGCGTAAAGGCGTGTCCGGGAAAACGCATAATCAATTTATAGAGTTCAACATGCGGATCAATAACCCGGCGCTCACAACACAGGTCATGGTCGGGTGTGCAAGAGCCGCCATGAAGCAGGCGCCGGGGGCGTATACGATGATCGAGCTTCCGATTGTGGATTTGATGGAGGGTAGCCGGGAAGAGTTGGTGAGACGGCTGGTGTAGTAGTATGCTAAGGCTGTCTCTAGGCTCCTTTTGTAAAGGAGCTGTCAGCGAAGCGGACTGAGGATTGCCCTTTCATAAACCTTTCCAAAGATTGAATCCGACCTTAGGCTACGCCTGCCACCTCCTTTGGAAAAGGAGGCTTTGGTCGCTACGTTTATAGTCAGCCTACTGGGAAAATGAAAATGCCGAGGAGACACACAAAAAAGAAACGGCGTTCCGATATATGAGCGGAACGCCGTTTGCTATTATAATTACCCGCCCAGCAGATCGCTAAGGAACTCGAATATCCCGCCAGCTGCTTCAGCTGCTACCTCTCCGGATCCCTCGACTACTGCTTCACAGGCGCCTTCAGCAATTGCTATGTTGATTCCTTCGGTTACCACTTCACTGGTGCTTGCAGCCACCGTCTGACTGCATCCTCTTGGCATCCCTGTTAAACCGATGCTGTCCGTTACCACATCAACGGGAGTATGAGAACGTTTCCGTTCCACTGCTTGCTTCTTTGAAAGGTTCATATGCACCCTCCTACCTAACTAATTCAAGAAATCCCGTAGTTTCTTCGACCGGCTCGGATGCCTCAGCTTCCGCAAGGCCTTCGCCTCAATCTGGCGAATCCGTTCGCGGGTGACGTTGAACTCTTTGCCGACCTCTTCCAGCGTGCGTGTCCGCCCATCCTCGATGCCGAAGCGGAGGCGTAAGACTTTTGCCTCTCTCGGAGTGAGGGTGGAGAGGACAGTCATCAGTTGCTCTTTCAGCAGGGTGAAGCTTGCGGCTTCAGACGGCTCTGACGCGTCTTCGTCGGGGATGAAGTCGCCCAGATGACTGTCTTCCTCTTCACCGATGGGGGTCTCTAAGCTCACCGGCTCTTGGGCGATTTTGAGGATATCCCGCACCTTTTCAACGGGGATATTCATCTCCTCTGCAATCTCCTCCGGGCTGGGATCGTGACCGAGCTCTTGGAGCAGTTGCCGGGAGACACGGATTACTTTGTTGATGGTCTCCACCATGTGTACCGGGATCCGAATCGTCCGGGCTTGATCGGCGATGGCTCTCGTGATGGCTTGACGAATCCACCAAGTGGCGTAGGTGGAGAACTTATAGCCTTTGGTATAGTCGAACTTCTCAACGGCTTTGATGAGACCTAAGTTCCCCTCTTGGATCAGGTCAAGGAACATCATACCCCGTCCCACATAGCGTTTTGCGATGGAGACTACCAGACGCAAGTTTGCTTCCGCCATTCTGCGTCTCGCTTCTTCGTCTCCCTCGCTCATGCGGGTCGCCAGTGCAATCTCTTCCTCTGCGGAGAGGAGCGCTACTTTTCCGATCTCTTTGAGGTACATGCGGACTGGATCATCTGTGGAGAAGTTGTCCACCAAGCTCTCCGGGTCTACAACCTCTTCTTCCGAGATTTCAAGCTCTTTGAGTTCTTCTACATCGGGATTCTCTTCTTCCTCTTCCAAGGTGACGAGATAATCCTCACCTGTGGTCTCGATGCCGAGGTTTTCCAGTGTATCGTAGAACTTGTCCAGCTGTTCCGGCTCAAGGCTCATTTCTTCTAAGACGTCTAACAGTTCTTTTGAGGAAAGTTTCCCCGCCTGTTTGCCCCGCTCGATGAGTTCTTTCAGCTTTTCCTCATTGGCGGCTTGCTCGTTTACCTCTTGCTCCTGTGTTACAACTTCGTCCTGCAAGACCTCGTCTTTCCCGGCCTTTTTTGTGGTCTTTTTCTTCTTATCCATCTTGCTCCTCCACACCCTTACTGTTTCTATATTTGGCGTATATCTCTTGTAAATTCCCCGCGGGATCCCGCAGGAGTTTTTCTGTCTGGATCTTCTTTATGTAATCGTCTAAGCTTCGCTTTGCGTCCGCCAGATTCTCTGGCTGGGAAAATAAGTGCATGAGCTGTCCCATTTCCTCCGCACTGAAAAGCGGAGAGAGTGTTGTTGCCGAGTTTTCTTTGTTCTCTCTGATTCGTTCTAGGATTACCTCATAGGCACGCCCTAGGAAGGGAGCAGAAAAATCTCCGGGTTCAAGGGGTAAGTCTGTCTTGAATAAAGTCGGCTCTTGCAACATCAACCGGATGATCCCTTGCTCCGCGACGGCGGAGTAGGCGTTTTCAAAGCGGAGTGACCGCACCTTCGGCTGAACGGATTGGGTGGGACGCGTTACATCTCGCTCTACACGCTTTTTCGCTTGCCGACGATTCTGCTCCCGTCGTTTCTTTACACCGCTCTTAATACTCTCGATGCTAACTCCTGTCTGTTCCGCCACACGACGGCCGTAGACTTCAAGCTCTACTTCACTCTCCAAAGAGGCCAGAAGCTTCTCCGCCTCTTGTAAAAAGGCCACCCGTTCCGGATCTCGGTCTAGGTCGTAGTTCTGCCGGAGGGAGAGGAGACGATATTCTACATGGGTCTCTCTTTGGTCTAGGAGTGTTTGGAATGCGTCTGCACCATGGGTCTTAATGAAATCGTCCGGGTCTTTTCCTTGGGGGATGCGTAAGATTCGGACGCGGACCCCGGCTTTTTCTAAAATCCCGCTTGCTTTGTCTGTAGCACGTTGCCCAGCTGTGTCTGCGTCGAAGGCGATGACCACCTCCTGCTTATAGCGGAGCATGAGTCGTGCCTGCTCTTCTGTAAAAGCCGTCCCAAGGGGCGCGAGAGCTGAATCAAAGCCCGCTTGATGGAGGGCAACTACGTCTATGTTTCCTTCGACTAGAAGGAAATAGGGCGCCCTGCTCTTTTTGGCAAGGTGGATTCCGAATAAATTCCGGCTCTTATTGAAGATCGGCGTGTCCGAGGAGTTTAGATACTTTGGCTCCCCATCGTCCAGAATCCGTCCGGAGAAGGCGAGGACATTGCCGCGGATGTCGATCACAGGGAACATCAGCCGATTCCGAAAGGCGTCATATACGCCGCCGGATTTGTTGCTCCGTCTTGCAAGACCCGCTAGAACCAGCTCTTCTTGCGTATATCCGCGTTTGACTAGGTGATCTGTCAAATGTGACCACCCCTCAGGGGCAGCGCCTAGACCGAAAGCTTTCACCATCTCACGAGAGATCTCGCGGCGATTGATATAAGCGATTGCTGTCTGTCCCAAGGGCTCAGCGAGTAAACTCCGATAAAAACGAGCTGCCTCCCGATTGACAGTGAGGAGCCGTTCTCGCCGCTTGACTGCCTCATCATAAGAACCCGCATCCGGTACGGCAATCCCGGCGCGCCGGGCGAGGAAATGTACTGCGTCGGGGAAGGGGAGGGCTTCGATCTCCATGATAAAGTTGATGACCCCGCCGCCTTTGTGGCAGCCGAAACAGTAGTACATCTGTTTATCCGATGAGACGGAGAAACTAGGCGTTTTCTCTGAGTGGAAGGGACAGAGGCCAAACTGGTTCCCACCAGATTTTTTATTCAAGGTCACATAGCTTGAAACCACGTCTACAATGTCATTGCGCGCGGCGAGTTCTTCCAGAAATGAATCTGAAAAAGCCAAATCTCTCCCCTCCTTTTCTCTTGGATATTACCATGCTATCCAAAATCTGCCGATTTATGCCATCACCAAGTCTTCGGGATAAAAAGCGTCTCGTACATGTGGAGGGCATATTGGTCTGTCATGCCGGATACATAGTCGCATACTGCCCGCTCTAAGCCGTCTTCTTCCCGGATTAACTGATAGTCCGCCGGCAGCTTATCTGGAGTTTTGATGTAGTAGTCATATAGGTTACCTAAAATGCCAGCCACTTTTACTTCCTCGCCTTTGACGGTTTCGTTGGTATAGACTGCTTCAAACATGAAAGTACGGAATAAATCCACTGCCGCTTGGACTTCCGGACTCATGAGGATTCCAGGCTGGTTTTCAGATTGGGCGATCATATTCATTACAATGGTATTGATCCGATTCCCTAGCCCCACACCGAGGGTTTCTCTGACTGTGTGAGGGATCATCTCCTCGGATAAAACCCCTGCGCGGATGGCGTCGTCTGCGTCGTGATTGATGTAGGCGATGCGGTCAGCGATGCGCACGATCTGTGCCTCCAGCGGGTCGTCAAGAGCCCCTTTGGAATGGTGTTTGATCCCAAGGCGTGTTTCATAGCAGAGGTTCAGACCCTGACCGCCTTTTTCCAGACGCTCTACCACTCGGAGGCTCTGGTTGTAGTGCTGAAACCCACCGTCAAAGAGGGTGTCCAGCGCCCGTTCACCTGCGTGTCCGAAGGGGGTATGCCCTAGGTCATGTCCGAGGGCGATGGCCTCGGTCAAGTCTTCGTTTAGCCGAAGCGCCCGGGCAATGGTGCGACCAATTCGCGCTACCTCAAGGGTATGGGTGAGCCGTGTGCGATAATGGTCTCCTTCCGGGTGCAGAAATACCTGCGTCTTATGCTTCAAGCGCCGGAATGCCTTGGAATAGAGGATGCGATCTACATCTCGCTGGAAGGCTGTGCGGATTTGACACTCCGCCTCCGACCGCTCGCGCCCACGGGTTTTGACGGAGAGGACAGCGAAGGGAGAGAGGATTTGGGTTTCGATGTTTTCGCGTTGTTCGCGTAGGGTCATAGAGTCACCTCATATGTAGAAAATGCTTATACTACGTGCAAAATTAAACGATATCATCCTACTGATTCAGGGCTGTGACGGATCACAATTCTTTGAATTGCCCCTGTATTTGTGTTGATTTCCATGCTAATATGAGCATCTACAGAGCCAAATTTATAAACTCGAATCTCACCGTCATCGTCCTCAATGCTTTCAGGTATACCAAAAATTGTAGTGATTTCTTCTATTGTTGATTGTTCGGTAATTCCGCCCGGAAATTCAATAGGTATCTCCGACCCAGATTGTGTAAAATTAAGTTCAACTCTTGTTACAAAACCATATTCCTCTGTCCGGATCACATTGTCATAATTTCGAACTGTCGTTCTTATGATCTGATTATCTCTGTGCAAAACCAGACCCTCCACACCATCTGCCCCAAAGTTAATCCGTGCAAACAAATGAGGTGCCCTATAGACCCAGCCATTTTCCACAAAGGTAGTTATTGGTGCAGGCAAACGGTATAGATCACCATCAATTCTAACTATGAACGTTCGCCAATCATCCCCAAGTTCTATAGGAGTCTCATATGCAGTTACAGCAGTGGGGAATTGTCCAGGTGCAGGGTTTCTTTTCACGCAATAGATGTCCATAGCCCAAACTAGCCCTGCTTCTTTATCAATCCTTAGCATTATTGCAATACAGCCAGAGAAATAGATAAGAGTTTCGAGCGGTATTGGCGCTTCGTAATCATATTCCCTTGCATTTGGCGTTCCATATGCTGCAATTACTTCTTCATAAGTAGAACCGAGCGTGATATTTCCTGGAAAAATGAGCTCAGATGCATAGTCTTCCCAAATAGAACCCACAGAAACAAAATCAATGTAGCTTTTATCTATAGGTCGCGCTGTTTCAGAAAAATTAAATGGAGATACATTTATCCATTGCCCGCCGTTTTCTAATATTCGGAAACGGGCTGAAGTACCCGGGGCAATTGTGTGATGCGGCCGCTCATGTAGTTCTCTCCAACCATTAGCAGCCAGTTCTGCAAATGGGATTGGCAAAGTATATAGCACACCATTTAGACTTATCATGCGACTATCTAGGCTAGAACTTAGTCCATTTGTCGCAATTTCTGGCTCAAGTTCAATGTTAAGTTCTAGCTCTGAGTCACCACAGGCTGTAAAGCTCAAAACAAGAGAAGCAATACATAACAACAAAAAATATAAAAATTGTTTTCTCATATATGCCTTTCTTCGTTCAAACTATAAACTATCTGCCTTACTGCAAGTGAAATGTACAGGATGCCTCAGGCACCACACCCTACATATCTTATACGCCGCGGATCGGCAAAATCCCTCTTTTATAGAAAAAATTTATCGAATCCGCACAGGCATTTCTCTCAGATCCAGCTGCACCGTTGTTGCCGTTCCGGCGGAGACGTCTAGCATATGGGCGCAAAATACCTCTGCTTCCGCATCAGGTACGAGGAGTGTCAGTGTCACATTCGCACCAAAGTCGGTTGCCTCCACCACGGCGCCTTGCTCTACCGCAATTTTACTGAGCCGCTCATATTGTGCATATGTACACCCAAGGCAAATCTCCCGCCAGGCTCTCACAACACTGACGCCTGCCGCATCCAGCGCCAATTTCGCCGCCTGACCATACGCGCGCACAAGACCGCCCGCCCCAAGGAGTGTTCCGCCGAAATAGCGGGTGACAACACAGAGGACATTTGTGACCTCTTCCTTAGTGAAGACACCCAGTACAGGCAGCCCTGCTGTCCCTTGGGGTTCGCCATCGTCAGAATAGCGGGTTATGCCAGTCTCATGGAGGATGTAGCCATAGACATTGTGATTCGCGTCTCTATGCTGCTCTCGCATGGCTTTGAGCTGTGCTTGTGCTTCCTCTTCCGATTCCACTTGCCACACACGCCCAATAAAGCGGGAGCGTTTTTCGATGAGTTCTATTTCACCATATCCCGCGGGGATTAGATACGCTTTCATCCCCTTACCTCAGCACATAGGCCTCTAGCTGCCCGTATAGCCACTCGGGGATGGTGACGTCAAGTTCAATGCCCGCTTCCAGATCCCGCCGTGCGCTTACTTCACCGTCTCGGTAGATGTGATCTACGATTCGGGCGTCTTTATAGGGGATACATAGCGTTACACGCTTGCTGTCTTCTAGGAGGATTTCTGCTACACGGTGTAGGAGTTCTTTCGTTCCCTCGCCTGTCTTGGCGGAGACGCGTAAGATATCCTCTCCTCTGGGCAAAAGCTCCCCGGTGTAGATGTCACTTTTGTTGAAGACTTCAAGGCGCGGCGTCTCCTCAGCGCCCAGTTCCCGGATCAGTTTATTTACCACTTCTCGCTGATCCTCCCAAGTGGGGTTGGAGGCGTCAATCACGTGGAGCAAGAGATCTGCATAGCAAAGCTCTTCCAAGGTGGCCTTGAAGGCCTCTACTAAGTGGTGGGGCAGGCGTTGGATGAAGCCAACGGTATCGGAGAGCAGAATCTCGCCCACGTCCTCGATCTTGAGCCGGCGAGTGGTGGTATCCAGCGTGTCAAAGAGACGGTCTCCTGTTTGGATGCCGGCTCCTGTGAGGGCGTTTAGTAAAGTGCTTTTCCCAGCGTTGGTATATCCCACCAAGGCCACAACAGGGACTGCGTTTTTCTCTCTCTGTCTCCGCTGTGTGCCCCGGACACGGCGGACTTGTTCCAATTCTTCCTCCAATTTCTGGAGCTTACGCCGGACATGCCGTCTGTCAGATTCAAGCTGTGTCTCCCCGGGGCCGCGGGTACCGATGGGGGCGGAGGTGCCTGTTTGTGCGGTCAAGTGAGACCACATACCGGTCAAGCGGGGGAGCAGGTATTTGTATTGGGCGAGTTCCACTTGTAGCTTGCCCTCACGAGTCTGTGCCCGCTGGGCGAAGATGTCCATGATGAGGCCTGAACGGTCAATGACACGGACGCCCAACTCTTCGGAAAGTGCCCGCATTTGGGAGGGGGAGAGTTCATTGTCAAAGGCGGCAAGATCACACTTCTCCGCTTCGATGATCTCCTTCATCTCCTGGACTTTCCCGCTTCCGAGAAAGGTGCGGGAATTCGGTTTGTCCAGATTCTGGAACACCACACCGCAAGCTTCGCCCCCCGCAGTTTCCAGCAGGGCTTCCAGTTCTTCCATGCTCTCGTCTGTACTGCGGTCTTCTCGGGGCATACTGCTTGCGGAGAGTCCCGCTAATACTGCCCGTTCTAGGGCTTTTTGTTTATCTAAAATAGGAATCAGCTCTCTTTCGTTCACCGGCAAAAGCCGGAATGAGTCAATTAGTCTTTCGTAAATACTTCAACGATTTCCCCCATGTACATCACATGGAGACTGCCGTGGTTTCCGCCATAATAGAGGGAGGTGTCTACATCGATGATGTGCTCCATCTCAAAGGGCGCGCGATAGCGTTTTTTGCAGATGAGGGTCAAATCTGCTTCTGCATAGTAGATGCCACCCTCTGTGCCCTGCTTCACGGTGAAGTCGCATTCGGCGGTCTTGTCGTAATCTCTACCGCTCTCTTTGCCGCAAAAGACAAGAGCCTCTCTGTATTCCGGCGGGAAGAAGGAGAGAGAGAAGTAGTCTTCCGCTTCTACAAAACCATAGGTATGCCGCTCTGGACGGACATAGATTGTGGCCATGGGTCTGTGCCATAGGACACCGAAATTGTTCCAGCTTACAGTCATGGTGTTGTGCCGCTCAGGTGTTCCTGCGGTGAGGAGCATCCACTCCTTTTCGATTCGCTCGATGACCTCACCAATGGCACCTACTTTAGAAAGATCAAGTTGTTTCATGTCTCTTACCTCCAATTTACTACTGTAGTATATTTCTAGAGAGCACGTCTTAGTCATTCGCGCATGCAGGACAAGACAAAATAACCCGCACCAAAAAGGCGCGGGCTATCGGTTTGGTAAAAATGAATTATATGCCAAACTTCTTGTTGAACTTGTCCACACGTCCACTGGTGTCGACCAGCTTTTGCTTACCGGTGTAGAAAGGGTGACACTTGGAGCAGATTTCAATCTTGATGTTCTCGTGTGTGCTCCCCGTATCAATTACCTCACCGCAAGCGCAACGGATCGTCGTTTGATGATATTTTGGATGGATTCCCTGTTTCATGTCTATGTTCACCTCTTTTTTCTGAGGATTTAGAACCTCATATTCACGTGCAGAATATTGTAACACGGCTTTGGGAAAAATGCAAGCCCCTTTTGGTCGGAAAATGGTGGAATAGAGCTCCCTTTTTGCCCCTTTTGTACCTGTTTTGTGAAAGGTTTTTTGATCGTTTAGCTGTTGGAAGTTCCGTTTTTGTGAAATTTCAACTGTTTTGGAGCTGATTTACGTTGATTATGTTTTTCGTATGGCTCGCGCTGAGATTTTTTGTGTTTTGTGTGAAAAAATAGCGGGGTGGATGATGTTTCTGTTCTTATTATACCTCATCGGAAACGAACAGAGTGAATGAGATGGGCGCGGGATGGTTCGGCGGGCGTTATTTTGCAAGGGACAGCAAGGCTTTTGATCCTAGGCTCCTTTTTGCAAAGGAGCTGTCCACGAAGTGGACTGAGGATTGCCCTTTTGGGACATTATGCGGGATTAAATTCTCCGTCAGGCTTCGCCTGCCACCTCCTTTGCACCACAGGCACCCCTTCCGCCGAGCCAATCGCTTCCCTCTTGGGGCGTCAGTTGCAAAAGGAGGCTTTGGGAACGGCGTTAGGGGGTATCATTTTGCAATGGGTAACGATGTGATCCGCTTGCTTAGTCGAAGCGGGCGATTACTTCAATTTCTACTTTTGCTCCGGCGGGGAGGGCTGCTACTTGATAGCAAGAGCGTGCGGGTGGATTTTCGGGAAAGGCCTCTGCATAAACGCTGTTCATTGCTGCTAAATCAGCGATATTGGCGAGAAAGATAGTTGCTTTGATCACATGAGAAAAATCGAGACCCGCCGCTTTTAGGACAGCTTCGATATTTTTCATCACCTGTCTTGTCTCTGCTTCGATCCCGCCTTCTACGATTTTCATACTGACTGGATCTAGGGGGATTTGACCGGAAGCATAAAGCAGATTGTCTACTTGTACCGCATGTGAATAAGGCCCAATTGCAGCCGGTGCGTCCGGTGCCGTGATGATTTTTTTCATGTGGGTCACTCCTATCCTCATTTTTTCCAGTATAAGGGAAAGTTCCGCATTTTTCAAGAGTTTGTATAGAATCTGATTGACAGCTAGGGTCACTTATGGTAAAGTATTGTTTGCATGCGGAGGGCTACCGAAGTGGTCATAACGGGGCGGTCTTGAAAACCGTTAGGGCGCAAGCCCACGGGGGTTCGAATCCCTCGCCCTCCGCCATGCAAGTCCCTTAATTGTCTTCGCACCGTTGCGAGTACAATTAAGGGACTTGCTTTGTATTTGATGTATAAAACTTTTGCTATTACGCAATGCGAGATGGGATGGTTGCCATCTCGCTTTTTGCTTATACTACCGTATCAAATGTTTACCAGTTTTTCACCAACCAAATACCCTTTGCCACCAACAAGCACCTCATCAATGGCATTGCCACTTGCTGAAAGGCGTACCATTATTTCACTGGGACTACCTAGCGTATAACCTTGTTCAAAGACATACTCGCTTTTTCGTACAATCTTATTCCGCCAAAGATAGCTTGCCAAAACACAATTACTAGTTCCCGTTGCACTCTCTTCGGGAACATCAAAAAGTGGCGCAAAGTTACGACATACGACACGTTCCCCGATAACAGAAAAAGCGTGAATACCAACAACACCAAACTTTTGGCTTATGGAAGAAATTTCATCGAAATTTGGATTCATGGCTTCCAAGATATCTAAATTTCTAACAGGTAGCATAATATCACGCAAGCCTGTTGAGCCAATTTCAATCGGGAACTCCTCGCTTGCAACATCGATATCAAAGCACTTTGCCACATCCATCTTTGACAGCGTTTCAAAAAATTGCGGCTTGTTTTGCTCCATAAAAACCATATCGCCATCTAAAGTTACATTTAAATCGCCGCTTTTTGTTTCGATGATGTATGTATCTTTGACAAGTGCTAGCTTATCACGCATAACAATGAAAGAGGCGATTGTGGCGTGTCCGCAAAGCGGCACTTCCTCGGCAGGTGTAAAATACTCCAACTTAAAACCATTTTCCCCCGCAGAAATATATGCTGTTTCTGAAAAGCCAAGTTGCTTGGCTATTTCTATCTTTTGCTGTTCATTTAATGCCTCGCCAAGTAGGCACACGCCTGCCTTATTGCCGCCTATATTGTTTTTACTAAATGCACTTGCAATAAATATCGTCATTTTCCAAGTCTCCCAGTATGTAAATTTCAACATTACCCACTGAAAAGACAGGCGATGCACAAAAGGATTATACCATGTAGATGGCGCGAAGTCTATTTCATCCATGAAGCAACCTAAAAGACGATATTGATATATTAAAAAGATGTGTTACACTGATTTTAGAGAAATTTCTAGCAATGCAAGTGGCACAAAGTATTGAAAAAATAAGAGTTCGCCAAGTCCCTTAATTGCCCTCGCATCACCAAGAACAAATCCGAACCCCATCTTTATCGATGAGGCGTTCGGGTTTGTTGCATAATAGAGTAGCTTGCATTTACTAATCAAGAAAACAGGGCACACTGCTGCCGTGTTTGATGTGATAGAATAAGGGAAATCAATGATTAGGAGACTTTTATGAAAGTGAAAGTAACACGTCTCAGCAGATGGGAGTTTCCCGGAGAATTTCCTACTTTTGAAAAAGGAACGCCTGTCACCCTTGCACCAGAGGAAGACGAGGAATTTTTAGGTTGGTATGCTTGTGATCTTGCAGGACATAAGCCTTATGTGCCAAAAGTATTTGTTCAGGATGGAAAATTAACAAGAGATTATAACCCGACAGAGCTAATCCAAGAGGTTGGAGATATACTAGAGGTACAGGAAATCGTATATGCATGGTTGCTTGCAAGAAATGATAAGGGTGTTACAGGCTGGATTCCTGCTGAGTGTGTTGTGAGTGTAGAGGCTTAGGTGTGCCAAAATGTAACAAATCCGAACTCAGGTCAAAGGAGTTCGGATTTGTCGTATTGTAGAGCAATTTGTGTGAGTTTGCTGGATGGGAGGATAGTTTGTACGAAGACCAAAGCCTCCTTTTCCAAAGGAGGTGGCAGGCGTAGCCTGTCGGAGGATTCAATCTTCTGCAAAGCCTACAAAGGGCAATCCTCAGTCCGCTACGCGGACAGCTCCTTTGGAAAAGGAGCCTAAGTATCATTAGGTACCAAATCTACTCTAAGCCTTCCAGCTCCTCCAACCAAACCGTACCGGCTGCATCGCTTGGCATCTGCCAGCCTCCGCGGGGGGAGAGGGAGATGGGGCCGACCTGGGGGCCGTCTGGCATACAGCTGCGTTTGAATTGCTGGGCGAAGAAGCGGCGATAGAAGCGCTTGAGCCACTTTATGATCTCTGGACGATCGTACTTACCCGAAAAGGCGGCCTCTGCCAGATAGACGATTTTGCGGGGCGAGAAGCCATAGTGCAGGACGTAGTAGAGGAAGAAATCATGCAGGGCATAAGGGCCGATGAGGTCTTCTGTCCGTTGCTTGATTGCGCCGGATTTGTCAGGGGGCAGAAGTTCTGGGCTAATGGGTGTCTTGGTGATATCTTTGAGGATTTGAGAAGCCACATCCGGATATGCGCCACTTTTGGCGAGGAGGGGTACCATTAGCTGTACGATGGTTTTCGGGAGGCCGCAGTTTACCGCATACATGCTCAGGTGGTCGCCGCCGTAGGTTGTGAAACCGAGGGCGAGTTCGGAGAGATTGCCTGTTCCGATTACAAGGCCGTCCTCCTTGTTGGCAAGATCCATCAAAATCTGTGTGCGCTCCCGCGCCTGTGCGTTTTCGTAGGTGACATCGTGGATTTCCGGGTTATGCTCGATATCTGCAAAGTGCTGCAATACGCTCTTGGCAATGGGGATTTCATGCCAAGTAATGCCGAGGGACTCCATCAAGCGGCGGGCGTTTTTGTAGGTCTGGTCTGTCGTCCCAAAGCCCGGCATGGTGACGCCGATGATATCCCCGCGATCTTTCCCCATGCAATCAAAAGCACCGACTGTTACAAGGAGCGCCATAGTAGAATCGAGCCCGCCGGAGATGCCGAGAATGGCGGTTTTGCTATTTGCCGCCTCAAATCGGCGGCGAAGGGCGGCGATTTGGATGGCGAAGATTTCTTCCAGATGTGCACTCCGCGAGCCTTCCGGCAGGAAGGGCATGGGCGATACTTTGCGTACAAGAAGGCGCGTGCTTGGCGCAAGAGTAAAGGAGATAATGCGGTCATTGCCGCATGTTTGCGGGGATGGATGCCGAAGGCGTTCTTTTTCCAGAAGCTCTAGGTCTACGTCGCAGTAAGAAAGTTGACTATCGGCCTTAAAACACTCTGTTTCAAGGAGGATATTCCCACACTCCGCAATGAGGCCGTGGCCTGCGAAGGCTTGGTCAGTGGAGGACTCACCCATTCCGGCTCCGGCATAGACTGTCACATCGCGGCGGAGGCGTGATCCGGTAGCGGCTAGGGTTTTGCGGAGTTCTCTCGCTCCGACCAGCTCCGGATCAGCAGCGGGATGTAAGAGAACCAGTGGGTCAGATATAGTACCCTCTGTTTTGATACCAACTGTAAGTGGGGGGAAGGTGTCACACTGAAAGCGCAGATCTGTTCCAAAGGGGACGATTTCTCCGGCTAGGGTGATCTCTTGTATTCCACATTCCTGAGCAGAAGAGAAGCAGTGATTGTCACAAGACTTCGGCACCACACCCAAAAGGGATCCGTTTGACAGGAGGGCGGTACAGTTAAACAGCCGCGCTCCAACTTTAACCGGGAGTCCGACTGCAACCAGTGGGCGGAGCTTTCGTGTGTGGGCGACCAACTCCAAGAGGGCATTCTCAGCCCGCTCTAGGAGGGTGGTTTGTAAGAATAGATCTCCGCAAGTGGCACCTGTGAGGGAGAGTGTAGGCAGGGTTAACACGTCTGCATCGGCTGTGTCCGCTTCCTCGATGAGACGTTTATGTTCTTCCAGATTTCGCGCACAATCAGCCAAAGTCAAAGCGGGAATGCCGACTGCCAAGCGGGTGAATCCGTATTCCATGAGTGAAGCCTCCTTTTTAGAATAACGTTACATTTAAGGCGATTGCGATGAAATTCATACCTGCGTGGAGGAAGATCGCAGTCCAAATGCTACCGCTTTTTTCATAAGCATAAGCCAGACCCACACCTGCAGGGATATAAAGTAACATCATCAAAAGCAGAGAGGCTGTGGGGATGAGAGCGAGAAAACTTAGCACATGCAGAAAGGCAAAGAGCAGAGCGGAGACCACATGAGCCGCAATGCGATTTTTATTCCGGAGTCCCCCGTAAAGCGCGCCGCGGAAGAGGAGCTCTTCTGCAATGGGTGCCAAGACGATCGCCAAAAATGCGGTGGGGAAGAGATGGTCGTATGCCATGGCAAGTACGGCTTCATTGTTTGGTGTTGTGCTGAACTCTGGAAGGAAGAGGAAGAGTATCATCGTCAGAGGAATTGCGCTTCCGTAGCGGATGGCACAGCCGAGGCCGAAGGCTTTGAGATTTCGGATGCCGTATACACGAAAACGGTCGAAGCTTGCCATCAGATACCGCTGCATCCCAAGGGTGAGGACAAGGGAAGCGAGTAACAGGTAAAGCAGATTGAGGGTAATCATGTTGAGTGACAGACCAAAGAGAGAGGCAAACAGCCCGAGAGCGGGGCCGATGAAAAACATATGCAGGATCAAGTAAGCAAGCCCGAACAACACCTCGCTGCGCTGAGGCGCGATGAAGGTAGATGGTCTTGTTTGCGGGAATTCCGGCTCAGTGTACATGAAGGGACTCCTTTGGCTTGGGTGGTTTGATGTGTGGCATGGTTTAGTTGGTACATAGGCTCCTTTTTCAAAGGAGCTGTCAGCGAAGCTGACTGAGGATTGTCCTTTTGCAAGCTTGCGCTAATTTTGAATCCGACCTCAGGCTTCGCCTGCCACCTCCTTTGGAAAAGGAGGCTTAGAGGCTATGCACTAAAAAATACCCAGCCTTTAATCCACGGATCTCTTCAACTCATAGAGCAAATTCATTGCTTCAAGGGGGGTAAGGGTGTTGAGATCTATCGTCTTGAGACGTGCGATCAGATTACTCTCGCCCAAATCTGCGAGGGAGACTTGATCCTCCGGTTCGTCTGAGGCTGGATTCTCGTGCCGAGGAGTTGTCTGTGGTGTGCCGCTCTCAATAGACTCCAGCACGGCCTTTGCGCGGCGAATGACAGAATTTGGGACACCGGCAAGCTTTGCGACTTCGATGCCATAGCTGTCGTCCGCGCCGCCGGGGACGATTTTGCGGAGGAAGATGATATCATCCCCCCGCTTTTTTGCAGAGATGTGATAGTTTTTCACACCGGGCAGCTCTCGCTCCAAGGCTGTCAGCTCGTGATAGTGGGTGGCGAAGAGGATTTTCGCGCCTAGGGTCTTCTTGTTTGCGCCATACTCCAAAATCGACCGGGCGATGGAGAGGCCGTCGTAGGTACTCGTCCCGCGACCCACTTCGTCTAGGATTACGAGACTTTGTTCTGTTGCATTTTTTAGAATGTCTGCCACTTCGGTCATCTCGACCATGAAGGTAGACTGTCCGGCGGCCAGATCATCTGAGGCGCCGATCCGGGTGAATACACGGTCTACCACGCCGATCTGTGCGTGGCGGGCGGGGACGAAACTGCCGATTTGCGCCATGAAGACGATCAGAGCAGTCTGCCGCATATAGGTACTCTTACCTGCCATATTGGGGCCTGTGATGATGAGGGCAAGGTTTTCTCCGCTGTCGAGGAAAGTATCATTCGCGACAAAAAGGGTATCCTTCTGCATGATCTCCACCACAGGATGGCGGCCGTCTCGAATTTCGATCACACCGCCCTTGTCCATCTCGGGCATGGTGTAATTCTGTCTTACCGCAACCTCAGCGAGGGAGGCTAGTACATCCAGTTCCGCAATCTGTGCAGCAGTCTTCTGGAAGCGGATTACCTCTGCCGCAACCGTGTCACAGAGGGCGCGGAAGAGGTCGTATTCTCTTGTTTCCAGAGATTCTTTGGCGGTAAGCAGCGCCATTTCCAGTTCTTTGAGATCCTGGGTGATAAAACGCTCACAGTTCGAAAGAGTTTGTTTTCTGATATAATCCTCGGGCACTTTGTCACTCATGGAGCGGGGGAGTTCGATGTAATAGCCGAAGACTTTATTATAGCCGATTTTCAGTTTCGTGAACCCTGTCCGGGCGCGTTCTTTTGTCTCAATCTCCATGAGGGCGCTGTTTGAATCTTTGAGCAAATGCCGCAGACGGTCAACCGGGGGATCATAGCCGTCACGGATGAAGTTGCCCTCTCTGATGGAAAAGGGCGGGTCATCTGCGATTCCACGGGCGATGTGGTCCGCCATGTCTGCTAGGAGATCCATCTCAAACAAGCTCACCAGTTTTGCGCTTTGCTTGTCTTTTAGATTTGCTTGAAGCTCCGGCAATTTTGAGAGAGAAAGCCCCATAGTACGTAAATCTCGGGCATTTGCTGTGCCGTAGACTGCTTTGCTGATGAGACGCTCTAAGTCACCCACATCGCGGAGGGCGATCATGATCTCCCCGCGTGTCATGGTGTCTGCCACAAGTTCGCCTACGGCATCGAGCCGTCTTTTGATTGCAATCGGACAGAGCAAAGGTTTTGCCAGCCAACTGCGCAAGAGCCTTGCACCCATGGGGGTTTTCGTTTTGTCCAAAACCCAGAGCAGACTGCCTTTTTTCTCTCTGTTGCGGAGGGATTCCGTCAGCTCCAAGTTCCGGCGGGTGTGGAGATCCAGTTCCATGAACTCGCCGGTTTTGTAGTAGCTCAGTGTATTTAGATGTGCCAAATCCCGCTTTTGGGTATCGGATAAGTAAGTGAGGAGACAGCCGACAGCGGAGGTCAGTAGGGGAACATCTGCAATGCCCAGTTCGCCCAAGCTTTTTCCGAATTGCCCTGTGACACGACTGCTTGCATCCTCTAGCGCAAACCACTCATCGGCTGTCTGGTAAATGCAGTCTCTGTTCTGCTTGAAATATCGCATAATGGTCTGATTCTTGGCAGAAGGGATATCCAAAACTGCCTCAGAGGGGGCAAAACGCGCCAGTTCGTTGACCAGATGATCGGCGGCATTCTCTCCGTCGAAACAAGTGGCGGAGACTTCTCCGGTGGAGATATCAGCAAAACAAATCGCACCACCTTGGGTACCCATACAGAGGGCGGTGAGATAGGTGGATTTGTCTGTTTCCAGCATGGTGCTTTCCATCACCGTGCCGGGGGTGATGACGCGGACGACATCCCGCTCGACGATGCCTTTGGCTTGGGCGGGGTCTTCCATCTGCTCGCAGATTGCCACTTTGATGCCCTTGGCAAGGAGCCTTGCGATATAGGCCTCGCTGGAATGATAGGGTACCCCGCACATGGGAATACGCTCGTGCTCGTCTTTTCCCTTATCTCTGGAGGTGAGGGTCAGTTCCAATTCTTTCGATGCGAGACGTGCATCGTCTTCAAACATCTCATAAAAGTCACCAAGGCGATAGAAGAGGACAGCGTCCGGGTACTTCGCCTTGATTTCACGGTATTGCCGCATCATGGGGGTGTCAGACATGGGGTGTCACCTCTTTATGTTTGGGTGTGTGGGGATTTTTGGGTCTATTGCGGGTTCTTTGTAGGGGCGGCTATTAGCCGCCCGTGTGATTGTGGTTTTCACCGCATGAATGGTGGTGCATGAAGTGTTGGGGCATGCGGGCGGCAGGTTGCCGCCCCTACAGAAGTTTGCCGGTCAGCGACCATGTGCTGGCGGAGATGATCTCCACATCGACAAAGGAGCCGATTAGGGATTCGTCCCCTGCGAAACGGACGAGGCGGTGTCCGTTGGTTCGGGCTTTCCTGGGATATTGTTCATCCTCACCTGTGCCGTCTACCAAGACGCGTACAGTTTGCCCCACATAGGCCTCGTGTTTTTTGAGGGAAATGCTATTTTGCAGCGTCACTAGACGATCAAACCAGACTTGTTTTTCCGCCCGGGTGACAGGGTCTTCCAGATCTGCGGCAGGGGTACCGGATCTGGGGGAGAAGATGAAAGTAAAGAGGGCGTCAAATTGGACTTTTTCTAAGACATCCATTGTGTCTTCAAACTCTGCCTCTGTTTCACCGGGAAAACCCACGATGATGTCAGAGGTGAAGACGATATCCGGCATATACTTCCGGGCGCAGGCGATGAGGTCTAAGTATCCCTCTTTTGTGTATCCCCGGTTCATGGCCTCTAACACACGGGAATTTCCTGCCTGTACGGGTAGATGGATGTGTTTTGCCACCTTTTCACAGTTTGCCATGGTGGCAAACAGCCGCTCATTTGCGTCTTTTGGGTGGCTGGTCATAAAGCGGATGAGAAAATCCCCGGGGATTTTGTTGATTCGCTCAAGGAGTCCGGCAAAATCTAGGTCTTCCTCCAGCCCTTCGCCGTAGGAGTTCACGTTTTGTCCAAGGAGGGTGATATCCTTCACGCCATCTGCCACGAGACGGCGGACGTCTTCCAGAATCTTTTCCGGCGACCGGCTCCGCTCCCGTCCACGGACGTGAGGGACGATGCAGTAGCTGCAAAAGTTATTACAGCCGTACATAATGGAAAGCCAAGCAGATGGCCCTTCCACTCGGTCTTGAGGGAGGTCTTCCGCAATGACCCCATCTGGGTCTGCAATGTCAAAGATGCGCTTGCCTTCTGTTAGGAGACTGTGCATCAGCTCCGGCAGACGCCAAAGGGCATGGGGGCCGAAGACTAAGTCTACGTGACGAAAGGATTGCTCCGCTCTTTGTACGGTGCTCTCCTGCTGTGCCATGCAACCGCAGATTGCAATGCGTTGATCGGGTTTATCCCGTTTCGTATGCACCAAAGCGCCCACTCTGCCCCAGATCCGGTTTGCCGCCGATTCCCGGACGGTGCAGGTGTTTAGGATGATGAGGTCGGCCTCTTTTTCGCAGTCTGTAAACACATAGCCCATATCGCGGAGGTAGCCGCGAATGGTCTCCGAGTCCGCTTCATTTTGCTGACAGCCGTAGGTGTCAACTAGGGCTTTCGGGGGCGTGTCTCGTTTCTGGTGTAATGTATAAATATCCCGGGCGATTTCTCGCTGGCGGGAGACGGATTCTGCGGGAATTTGCGTTCTTTTTGCCACGGTCTTAGTCCTCCTAGTTTGCAGTCGTCATATTTTAACATTTTCTGATAGAATTTACAATGCTCCTGGGATAGGATATACTGGAACGGAAAGAAAGGATGGGAGATTTATGGCAATCATCAAACAACTAGACCCCCACGTAGCCGATCTCATCGCCGCGGGCGAGGTGGTTGAGCGGCCTTTGAGTGTGGTGAAAGAGCTTATAGAAAACGCACTGGACGCGGACGCTAGGGCGATCACCGTGGAGATTCAAGGCGGGGGGCTTACATACATACGCGCCACAGACGATGGCGCAGGGATGGAAGAGGCGGACGCAAAGCTTGCCTTTCATCGGCATGCCACAAGTAAACTGGAAACCGGGCGGGACTTGGAGTCGATCGGAACTCTCGGCTTCCGCGGTGAGGCTTTGGCGGCAATTTCTGCGGTGAGCCGGATTGATCTGCTTACCCGCAAGCGTGAGGCATCGGAGGGGGTCAGTGTGTCGGTAGAGGCGGGACGTGTCATGGAAATCAAGCCCGTGGGTTGTCCGGTTGGGACGACGATGGTCGTCCGCGATCTCTTTTTTAACACCCCTGCCCGCCTGAAGTTCATGAAAAGCGACCGGGCAGAGGCGGCGGCCATCACGGCGATGATGACGAGTATGGCACTCTCTCATCCGGCGGTGAGTTTCCGCTATATCCGCGACGGAAAAGAAGAATTTCATACCCCCGGTGACGGTAATGTGCAGTCGGTGATCTATACGCTCTTAGGGCGTGAGTTTGCCAAAGGCTTGATTGAGATCAAGAGCCAAGACGAGGGGATAAAGGTTACAGGTTTTGCAACAGCCCCAGCTCATGCGAGGGGGAATCGGAGTCAGCAGCACTTTTTCGTCAACGGTAGAACTGTCCGCTCACGTGCGTTGCAGGCGGCTTTGGAGCAGGCGTATAAGAATGTACAGTTCACAGGGAAATTCCCCGGCTGTGTGCTGTATCTCACGCTGCCTTATGGAACGGTGGATGTAAACGTACATCCGACAAAGACAGAAGTGAAATTTTTATATGAGAAACAGGTGTTTGATGCGGTTTATTACGGTGTGTTAGATGCCTTAGAGAAAAGCAGTTACATGCCGGAGATTACCCTCTCCCACGGGACAGAGCGGGTCTTGGGAGGAGCACCTGTAGGGGCGAACTCTGTTCACCCGCCTGTTCCGGCGGTGGAATCGGTGATTGAACCGATCGCAAACCCAACAAGAGAACCCGCGATCCTGCACATCAATGCGGGCGCACACAGTGCGCCCCTACAAGAGCAGGGATCAACGGTGTTTGTGCCGGGGGAATTGCGGGATACGCCTGCGGTTTTGTATCAGAGTCGGTTGGACATGCCGGGGACATGGGCGGCAGAGAAGCCCGTAGGGGCGACCGCCCCCGGTCGCCCGCCTGTTTCGCCGGTAGAATCGGAGACAGGACATGCGTCGATGCAAAAGGAGCGGGACGCTGAGGGCAGCGTCCCCTACGAGGTGTCATCTGAGCCGGAGGCGGTGATGCAAACGGTGACAGAATCCTCATTCCGGGTTGTTGGGGAAGCGCTAGGCACATATATTCTAGTCGAACAGGGGGATGAACTCCTTTTCATCGACAAACACGCGGCACATGAGCGGATTCTATTCGACCAACTACGGGCTACGGACTATACCCCCATGGCGCAGACCCTACTTGTGCCTGTGACTGTGGATCTGGGTGCAGAGATGACAGCTATTTTAGTAGATTATGGAGAGAGCCTTGCGGCACTCGGCTTTGAGATCGACCAATTTGGCACAGGGACAGTTGCCCTGCGGCAAGTGCCGGAGAATATTGATCTTGATGATATGGAGTCTTTCCTAGCCGAGCTCGCCGCAGGACTGAGGCTTGGGAAATCGCCGGAACTAAACGCAATCCGAGACGAAGTGTTCCACACTATGGCTTGCAAGGCGGCAATCAAAGCCGGACGACGGAGCGATTCGATGGAGCTACACAATCTGGCGGAGCGTGTCCTCTCAGGGGAGGCGCAATATTGCCCTCATGGTCGTCCTGTATCTTTGCGGCTTGCGCGGGGAGAGCTGGATAAACAGGTGCGGCGGAGTTGAGGGGGATGGAACGAAAACTAGTCGTCATCACAGGCCCAACGGCTGCGGGGAAGACGGGGCTTGGCATTGCGCTTGCCCAAGCGCTTTCCGGCGAGGTGGTTTCAGCGGATTCTATGCAGGTCTATTGCCGCATGGACATTGGTACGGCGAAGCCTACAGCCGAAGAGATGAAAGGCGTACCCCATCATATGATCGATATAGTAGATCCCGATGAAGCTTACAGCGTGGCGCGGTATGTGGCAGAGGCTTCTGCTTGTGTGGACGATATTTTCGCGAGAGGGAAGATACCGATTCTCGTTGGCGGGACGGGGCTTTATATTGAGTCGCTTCTTCTGGGGCGAGGTTTTGCAGAGCAATCGGCGGGCGAACACAGTTCGCCCCTACGGATGGAACTCTTAGCGCGGTATGATTGTTTGGGCGGGGAGGTTTTATGGCGGGAGTTACAGGAGATTGACCCGGAGGCCGCAGAGCGGCTCCATCCCAACGACAAAAAACGCATCGTGCGGGCGATTGAGGTTTTTCAGCTCACCGGACAGACCATCACAGCCCACAATGCGGCGACACGGTTGTTGCCGCCCCGGTATGAGGCGGTGAAAATTGCCCTCACAGCACAGGATCGGGTGGATTTATATCAGCGCATTGATCGGCGGGTAGACCTGATGGTTGAACAAGGGCTTGTAGGAGAGGTCACACAACTACTTGAGACTGGGCTTTCTCCAAACAGTACCGCCATGCAGGCCATTGGCTACAAAGAGATGGTACAGGCGATTTTAGGGGAGGTTTCCTTGGAGACTGCCATGGAGACCATCAAGCAAGAGAGCCGCCGTTATGCCAAGAGACAACTGAGCTGGACACGCCGTGATCCAGAGTTTAAATGGATCTTTTGGGAAGGTGAACCTAATCTCAGACAGGCTTTGCAAGTTTCGACGGAGTTTTGCCGTGAGGCAGGTATAATATGAGTCTAGGGCAAGCGGCAAATCCTACATAAAACACTGTCTATTGTGTCAGCTATTGAAATGTGATACAATATAGGACAAGCCGCTTTACTAAGACCTAAGAGAAAGGGCGGCTTAGACTATGCAAAAATCCCTCAATTTACAGGAAGTTTTCCTCAATCAGGTGCGGCGCTCGAAGACCTCTGTGACGGTATTTCTAGTCAATGGGTTTCAAATCAGAGGCATTGTAACAGGCTTTGACAGTTTTACAGTGGTTCTGGATTCCGAAGGGCGGCAGCAACTGGTTTACAAACACGCAATCTCCACCATTCAACCGGCTCACCCGGTGGATTTTAGGGAGGGCGCGACTGAGTAAGAAATCTCCTTAGGAGAACCCTATGAAACGGACGAACCGTGTTACAAAATTTATATCCGTGGTTCTTTTTCTGTTTCTGGTCGTCTATTTTGGCGCGTCTTTGATCCGCTCGGCACAAAACCCCTTGCGGACAACGGTTGCCATTACGATGACAACAGAAGAAGGCTTTATCGCGCCCGGAATCATCATCCGAGATGAGTTGGTGATTTCAGTCCCCCATCCAGTTGTCACAAGCCTCGTGCGGGAAGGGGAGCGGGTTAGTGTAGGGATGCAATATCTCCTAGTCTACGCAAATGAAGGAGATCGGGAACTTGCCATGCGGCGTACCCAGCTTGCATATGAGATTGCGCAATTGGAAGAGCGGCTCTCCCTTGACAGCGGCATGCACCAGACAGCCGGGGTTGAGGCAGAGATTCGAACAGGTCTCAGAGAGTTATCGATTTCAGTCCGGCAGGGAGATTTGTCAGACTTAGAGACACAGACGATCTCTCTCCGTACTCTGTCACTGGCAGGGGATCGTGCAGGCATGCAAAGCCGATTAGAGACACTGCGGAGCGATCTGGAGCGTATGGGCAACCTGAGCGCACCTGTCCGCTCCATTGAGGCGGATCGTGCGGGGATGTACAGTACCCGGGTAGACGGCTTTGAATACCTTGGGCCTATGGATCTTGCAGCGTTTACAGTTTCTGAACTAGAGTGGCTGCTCGATCGCCGCTATAGCCCGGAGGACATTGCAGGAGGCGCCGGAAAGCTTGTCAGGGGATCCACTTGGTACTATGCGGCGCTGATTCCGGAGGCGGAATTCGAACTGCTCTACCGCCGTTTTGCGGGGGACTTGCCGAATCGGGTTTTCCTCAGTGTTTCCGGGATGCGTACCTCTGAAATCTCCATGCGCATTCGTAGCTTAGGGGAAGTGCAGAACGGACAGGCTGTGGCTGTGTTTGCCTCTGATACCGCCCTAGTCGAAACTCTGGGCATCCGCCATGCAGAGGCGCGGATTGTGCATAACACATTCACCGGGCTCCGGGTACCGGCGGAAGCCCTCCATTGGACAGCGCCGAATGAGGAAGAGGAGCAGTTCGCCTATGTGTTTACCCTCACAGTTGGTATGGCAGAACAGAAATTTGTGACTGTGATCTATGAGGGCGCGGACTATTACCTTGTCCAGCCAGACACCACGCGGACAAGCGTAGAGGCCTCTCTCAGGGAGGGGAATACCCTCATCCTCCGTGGTGGTACACTCTACGATGGGAGGATTTTCCGCTGATGAGTTTAGTAGAAAATGTGAAGTGCCTGCGTGAGGAAATCGCAGACGCCGCCGTGCAGTCCGGCAGAACCCGTTCTGAGATCACCTTGGTTGCCGCAACGAAAACACAATCGGCAGAAACGGTTAGGGCTGCAGTTGCCGCTGGTGTAGATGCCTGCGGTGAAAACCGGGTGCAAGAGCTGACGGAAAAATCTGCTGCTGGGGCCTATACGGGGGCGCCGGTTCATTTTATTGGGCACCTGCAAAAGAACAAAGTGCGCAAAGTGGTGGGCGAGGTTTCCTTGATCCAATCCGTAGATTCCATAGAACTCCTCCGTGCCATAGACCGTGTGGCGGCGGAGCGGGAGATCCGGCAAGATGTACTAATCCAAGTCAATATCGGGGACGATATCAACAAGTTTGGCATACACGCAGAGGAACTGGATGGACTTCTAGATCAGATTGCGCCTATGTCCCATATCCAAGTGCGCGGACTTATGACAATCCCGCCAATTTTGTCGAATTCCCGCGAAACAAGGGGCTTGTTTGCCAGAATGTATCAAGTTTATGTTGACATAAGTAAGAAAAGATATCATAATATAGGCATGGAAGTTCTATCTATGGGAATGAGCGGCGACTTTCGAGACGCCATTTTAGAGGGCGCCAACATGATCCGCGTTGGCAGCACGATTTTTGGAAATCGACTATAACGACAAGACGCACCGCGCGCAGAAGGGAACGAATCACTATGGGAATTTTGGATGAGCTGAAAAAACTCGCCCGTCCGGACGATGATTATGATGACGAGTTTGAAGACTATTCACCCAAAGCGTCAGAACGCATCCCGGCAGAGCCTCGTGCGCCGCGCAGAGCGCGCCGTGAGCGTGAGCCGGAAGAGGAGAGCACATCCCGTTCATCAGGCGGCGGATACTTCACACCTGATCTAAACGCCAGAGACGCAAACAAAGTGGTAAACATCCACGCGACGACACAGCTACAAGTGGTTTTGGTGAAGCCGGACCGCTTTGAAAACGCGGCTGAGGTTGCGGATCATTTGCGGGAAAAGCGTACAGTTGTGCTGAACTTGGAGCAGACAAACAAAGATGTTGCAAGACGTTTGATCGATTTTCTCTCTGGTGTGGCTTACGCCCAAGAGGGTAAGATCAAAAAAGTTGCTGTGAGTACCTATATCATCACGCCGTATAATGTAGATATCCTAGGCGACTTGATTGATGAACTGGAGAACAACGGACTATACTTCTAAGCATCTAGGCCATGCCTCGAAACAGATAGAAAGGGTTGACCAATTATGTTGACACCCCAAGGGATCAAGGATAAAAAGTTTGTAAAAGCCATGGTCGGTGGCTATGACATGGGCATAGTAGACGACTTTTTAGAGGAGGTTTTTGAAGATTACTCCGCCCTCTATAAAGAAAATGCAGTATTGAAAAGCAAACTTAAAGTACTTGTGGAAAAGATCGAGGAGTATCGCTCCACAGAAGACTCCATGCATATGGCTTTGCTCGCCGCCCAAAAGACCAGCAGTGAGATCGAAGAAAAGGCGAAGCGGAAGCGGGATGCAATCATAGCAGAGGCCAACGATTACGCGAATCACCGCCGCAAAGAGCTACAGGGTGAGTTTCAGGCAGAAGAGGCGCGGCTTGCGGCGGCAAAGCGCCAAACAAGTATGTTCAGCCAAGAAGTCTTAGCTCTGATTGAGGGTGAGCGTAAATTCCTTGCACGTCTTGATGAACTTGTAATCAAAACGGAACAAGCTGTCCCTGCACCTGTTTTAGCAGCAGAGCCGGTTGTGCCGGAAGTACCTGTTCCTACACCAGAACTTGTGGCAGAGCCAGAGCCTACACCGGTACCGATCCCGGCTGCAAGGCCAATCGCGCCGGTTACACCGCCCCCAGCCGTGCCGGAGCCGCAGGTGCCTGCGTTTGAACTCCCGCCGACCACAGAGCGTGTGTCAGAGGGTGATCTCTCTCTAGATAAAATGGAAGAGTCTGTCGGTGCATATCTGGCCCAAGCGGTTAGTGGATTCATGACAGAAGAACCTCTAAGCGGCACACCGCAAGTGCCGAGTTCTTTCTTTGACGATGCGGCAGAGCCTGTTCCCTCCGCCGGAACCTACACGGAGGAAGCACCGGGAGATGCAAGTGAGGTTGAGTTTTATAAACTGTTCGACCAAGATCCCCCCGCAAGCACCCCTGCTGCCCCACCTGTTTCGGTGTCTATCTTTGAAGACGTACCGACACCGCCAGTAGCATCGACGCCTCCGGTAGTGCCACCAGTGCAACCTTCGCCTGTGGTCGTTCCACCTCAGCAAAATCCACGTGCTGCGGAGACCCTTGATATCGCACGGAGCATTTCCGCTACTTTGGGCGACACAAAAGAGATCAATGTGGACATCGATGCCTTCTACGATGATGAAGGACCGCCGACCACACGGCGTCCCCGCTTTGATTTTGAGAATTTGCAATTTGGCGCAAACTATGAAGAGGACGAATAAGCCCTGCTTCTAAATATGATTTGTTTGCAAGATGATTATTCCGGGGCTGACGCATGACCTGCGTTAGCCCTAACTTATTCGGGAGGACGCAGGATGCGTACGAAACTCATACTCTTAGCCCTTGGGATATTCGCTCTTGATCGGGTGGTCAAACTATGGATACTGGCAAACTTCGCCCTAGGTGAGGTGAGACCCTTGATTCCGGGGTTTATCCAGCTTCGCTATGTACAGAACACAGGTGTGGCCTTTAGTTTTTTAGCGGATCACCAATGGGTACTTATACTTATCATACCCTTTATGCTGATCGGACTTGGAATTGCCCTTGCAAAAGGCGTATTCCCATGTCCTGTGCAAAAGATTGCCCTTGTGGCTGTCATGGCAAGCGGGTTCGGCAACTGGCTTGACCGCATTCTCTACGGGTATGTGGTGGATATGTTTGACTTCGTATTTATGAACTTCGCTGTGTTCAATGTGGCGGATATTTTCATTACAATAGGTGCGCCTGTTCTGTTTATCGCTTACCTTGTGGGAGAAGGGCGGAAAGAAAAAGGAAAGGCTTCCACTGAGGAGGAAGCCAGCAATGAATAAGGAAATCATAGTTGCACCAGAAGAGGGGGGGCTCCGTGTAGACGTATACCTCTCTGAGCAGCTTCCAGACATGAGCCGCAGTGCAGTCCAGCGAGGGATTGCCGCCCAGGAGATCACATTTGCGGACGGACGGGCGATTAAGAAGAACCATGTTGTTGCCCCCGGAGATCATTTCCTCTGTGCTGTACCTGAACCCCAAGAGGCAGAGGCCATTCCCCAAGATATCCCATTGGACGTAGTATATGAAGACGATGATCTGATCGTAGTCAACAAGCCCCGGGGGATGGTTGTCCACCCGGCGGTCGGTCATCCGGATGGAACTCTTGTCAATGCGCTGCTCCACCACTGCCGAGACAGCCTTTCCGGTATCGGCGGGGAGTTAAGACCGGGGATTGTGCATCGTTTGGACAAAGATACCTCTGGGCTATTGATTGCCGCAAAGAACGATGCCGCCCATCAGAGCCTATCCGATCAACTGCGAGACCGCAGCATGTCTCGGGTTTATGAGGCCATTGCCATCGGCAGAATTGGACAAGACGAGGGGACGATAGACCAGCCAATCGGGCGGCATCCCCATGACCGCAAGCGGATGAGCACAGGCGCAAAAGTAGCACGGGATGCAACGACCCACTACCAAGTGATTGCGCGATACAATGGGTACACCCATGTCCGCTGTGAACTTGAAACCGGGCGCACACATCAGATCCGTGTACACTTAGCGAGTCTGGGACATGCTGTTTTGGGGGATTTGGTCTATGGGCGCAAGCGTCCGGACAAAGGGATATCCGGACAGTGTCTCCATGCTCGGTCGCTGGCGTTTACACACCCCACCACAGCGGAGCGGATTGAGTTGACCTCGGAGTTGCCGGGGTATTTTACGGAAGTTTTGAGTAAGCTAGGTACAGGGGAATTTGTGTAGGCTCAAAGGCTCCTTTTCCAAAGGAGCTGTCAGCGAATCTGACTGAGGATTGTCCTTTGGGAGTCTGGCGGAAGATGAATCCGACCTTAGGCTGCGCCTGCCACCTCCTTTGAAAAAGGAGGCTTTGGTCTCTGCGTTCCCTACGCTCCCGGTTTTGGGATCCGGATCGTTATCACAGCTTCTTGTTCCGTGCCGCCCTGTTCCACATTTGCATTGATGCCTGACAGCTTCAAAATGTCCACTCCGCGCTGGATGGTGTTTAGGAACAGCCGGACGTCCTTAATCACATACAAAGGTTTCGGCGGCTGGACTTTTGGTGTAGTATCTTCCTCAGGTGAGCGAGTGAGGTTTGTGAGGTAAGCGTCTATATACTCCTCAGACCGAGCAACGGTGAGTTCATGGAGAATGATGTGTTCCAGCACCTCATACCGCTCCCGATTAGAGCCGAGGCGGAGCAGAGCCCGTGCATGGCGCTCTGTGAGACCGGCTCCCTTTAGGCGGAGCAGCATCTCTCGGGGGAGTTTCAGGATGCGCAGTTTATTCGCCACAGCAGACTGGCTTTTTCCAACCCGGCGGGCGGCCTCTTCCTGGCTCATATCAAAGGTTTGGATCAGCTTGCAAAGCCCCTCCGCCTCTTCTATGTAGTCGAGATCTCGCCGCTGGAGATTTTCGACTAAGGCAATGAGAGAGGACTCTTCTCCGTCCACATCGAGGAGAATACAGGGGACTTTGTGAAGCCCCGCGAGCCGTGCGGCGCGGAGCCTCCGCTCTCCGGCGACGAGTTCGTATCTGCGGTTATTACAGCGGACAGTCAAAGGCTGGAGCACCCCATAGCGGGAGATGGAGCCGGCGAGTTCCCGCAAATCTTCTGGGTCAAAATATTTGCGGGGCTGGGCCGGATTTGGGACGATGTTTTCCACCGGAAGGAAGCTAATCTGATCCGTTTGATAGAGTCCATATTTTTTTACTGCTTGCATCAAACCCACCTCGATTTCGCACATCTAGTGTATTTGTCATCAGGATACACCATATCTTGTAAGAACATCCGCGAAAAACGGCGGGATAATCATGAAATATCCGCCGATTGGAGGCAAGTTTTGTCGAGCTTAGAGGGGAGGAGTCGATATGGATCAAGGCGGGCTTCAAAAATTTGCAACTTGCGGCGGATGTGCGTCAAAACTCGCATCCGGTATTTTGCGCGATCTTGTCGCACAGATTCCAAAGTCCACAGATCCACGGCTTTTAGTGGGATTTGAGACTTCCGATGACGGGGCGGTGTATCAACTCAGCGATGAGCTGGCTCTGATCCACACAACAGATTTTTTCCCGCCCATGGTGGATGATCCCTATCTCTTCGGCAAGATCGCCGCGGCCAACGCACTCAGCGATATCTATGCTATGGGGGGTACCGTGACAACGGCTTTGAACCTTGTGGCCTTTCCGGAGGGAGAGGATATCGGGATTTTAGCTGAGATCTTGCGTGGCGGTGCGGAAAAGGTGCAGGAGGCAGGGGGGGTGCTCTGCGGCGGGCATTCCATCTCAGATAGGACACCCAAATATGGCTTATCCGTCACAGGCACGGTTCATCCGAGGCGGATTTTGCGCAATAACACTTGTCAAATCGGGGACAAGATTATCTTGACCAAGCCTTTGGGGGTAGGACTGATTACCGCCTCGCATAAACACGGACAGGCAAGTGAGGAGAGCTATCAGGCGGCGGTCAGAAGCATGGAGATGCTCAACAAGTATGCCTTGGAGAAAGCCCGTGAGTTCCGGATACACGCCTGTACAGATGTGACAGGTTTTGGCTTTTTGGGACATCTGCGTGAGATGGTCACACCGGACTATTCCATCCATGTACAGGCTTCGGCTGTGCCATATATCCCAGAGGCGCTCTGTTTGGCAGAAGCGTTTCTACTCACATCCGGCGGGATGAAGAACCGGAAGTTTTTGGCGGATTCTGTTACCCTGCGAGATGTCCCTATGGCATTGGAAGAAGTGTTGTTTGATCCCCAAACCTCCGGCGGGTTACTGCTCTCTGTGCATCCAGCGGATGTTTCTGAGCTGCTTGCAGAGCTGGCGACGCTGACACTGCCCTCGGCGGTTGTGGGGGCGGTTGTAGAGCGGGGAGATAGGGATATTGTGGTTTTTGGGTGAGAAAATTCTCATCCCTTGGATAGTTTATAGTTTGGAAGGTGTTTGCTATGCCTGTACGAAGACATTGGGCAGAAGTTCGTAAAATATTGGAGCAGGATTTGATATGTGACGCTCTAAAAGGCCGAGTACGATATTTTACTACCAGATATCGAAAAGCGCATGATGGATATGGACGAGTTTGTGTACTTGTAGATGAAAAAGAAATTATGAATATGACTTTTACAGTTGAAGATGAAGGATATGCGGAAGTATCTAAGCGTAAAAACTCTGGAAGCCATAAGAGTTATGCCGAACTTCATAAAGAAGTAGAAAAAGAGTATAGCGAGCAAGGGCTATACTACCCTAGCGATTTTGGGTTTGCATTGGATGAATTTTTATCAAACAGTATTTCTGAATCTTTAGAATCTGAAAACTGGCTTGTCCGTATGCTTGCGATAATGGATAGACGAGTTGGCAAGCGTACTTTGAGAAAAATCAAGCCGTCGGTGATTGATTTGCCAGAATGGCTACAGTATTTCTATCATCTTAGGATCCAAAGCGAGAGAATTTAGCGTATATAAGATAAGCATTAGACCGTGTGTGCGGTTCAATAGTCAGTAACGAGCAAATTTTATATTTTGACGCCCCAAGGCAAAAATGCTTTGGGGTTTATCTATGAAAATTGTTCTTGACTGCTTATACTGAATTGTGCTATAATCTATATATAGATTATAGAGGAGGGGGCGTACAAATGTCATTAAAGCACGGATTGATGGGCTTATTGAGCCAAAAGCCCATGACAGGCTACGACCTCGACAAAGAGTTCAACGCTTCGCTTGGTTATTTTTGGCCAGCCCAATATAGTCAAATTTATGCCGAACTAGATAAAATGGAGAAAAAAGGCTGGCTTGCCAGTCAGCGAGTGGTACAGGAGGATAAGCCTAATAAACGAGTATACACTATGACGGCAGAAGGCAAAGTGGAGTTTATGGATTGGTTGTCAACCCCAGAAGCTGATATGAAAAACTCCTTCAGCATAAAGAGTGCGTTTTTAATAAGGTTATTTTTTGCAAATAACACAGGCAAGGGACAAGTTTTGGATATGCTCCGCACGTTCCAAGAAGTATGTAACTCTCGGCGTGTTGAGTATGACAAAGCAAAAGAAAGTATTATTGAAGATGGTGATAACGATTACGTTAAACTAACTGTCCTATATGGCGAGATGATGAATCAAACAAGGCTTGCGTGGGCAGAAAAGGCGATAGCCCATATCGAGAAAATGGAGGAAAAATAGATGCGTTATTACATTAATGAAGAAGAAACTAACATGACTGAAGAAGAAATCCGCAATTTGGAGCAAACCGTGAAGTCAAAAGCTGATGATATTGCCCAATCTGCCGTAAGGAAAGTCGAGCCATTTATCCGCATAGTCACCTTGCTGGGCTTTATGGTCGCTTCGATTTTTTTATTGGTGACATTAGTGCGCGGTAGCTATGACGGTGCGGTTAGATTGCTGTTTATACAGCTTGAAGATACTGCAATAGTGTACATCGCCTTCGCCGTCATGCTTGTAATCACCTTTTGGCATTTGGTTTCAACTGTTCGCTTTTTCGTAAATAGAAATAAAGAAAATAAAAATAAAGGAGAATGAAAATGGAAAACTTCAAAAACGCAATTCAAAGCCTTACAACTCTTAAAAAGGTTGATGACTACGGTATGTTCCAAATGACATACTTCGGAGATTACGGCTTTGATGAATTTCTGAAAGTCGGCGTTACGGACACGGAGGATGAATTTGCTTTTGTGATGAAGCACCTGCTGAAGGGCATTCCCATTGATAGTAATCCGATAAGCGGCGGCTCAGGCAAAGTACCCGGAGGGGGTTGCACTACGTTTTCCACACGCAATGAAAAGGGCGATGTATTGCTTTGCAGGAATTATGATTTTGCGCCTTTACCCTCCCTGCAGCTTTTCACTAAGCCGGATAAGGGGTATGCTTCTGTATCAACAGTAAATTTGGTGTATAATGGATACAACCTAATCCCCAACCCGTTTACGGGTGTGCCACAGCTGCCCAGCGGCTTAAACCTTGAAAGTTTTGCAACACTATACGCACCATACATGCCTATGGACGGTATGAACGCAAAGGGCGTTGCTATTGCCGCCGTATTTATTCCTCAAGCAGAAGCACCCTATGACCCGAGTAAAATAAAAATAAACCAGCTAATCGCAATGAGGCTGGTGCTGGATAAAGCCGCAAGCGTAGCGGAAGCAATTAACCTGTTGGGGCAACACAATATCTTCTTTGAGGTTGGTGCCTTCGTGCAGTATCACATTGCTGATGCAAGTGGGCGTTCTGTCATTGTGGGTTTTGCAAGCGGCGAAATAAAAATTACAGAAGTGACCGAACCCTATCAAGTCTGCGCTAATTTTGCGGCATATAATCCAGAAATTCGTGCAGGGGTTTGCGAATTTGAGCGGCATGACAAGGCAAAGGCGAAGTTGGAAGCCAATAACGGCATACTGACAGACGCACAAGCGATTGATTTAATGGCGGAGATTGGTGCTTTTAACGAAGGGCAATTTGACTTGCAATGGTCGGTGATGTATAATCTCACCACTTTAGAGGGTGTTATTTTCGCCAATCGGAACAAGGATAATCTAATCAGCTTTCGTTTAATGGCTTAGAGTATAAGCATACTACGCACAAGCTCACACAAACCAAAAGAGAGAAGTTCCCCAAAAGATCGGGCGGACTTCTCTCTTTCTCTATTGCTCTCTTATTAGGTCAAATCCGCAATATCCTGCAAACGCTCGATAATCGGCAGTTTCTGTGTGCAACGCGTCTCGCACGCGCCGCAAGCGATGCAGTTTTCAGCAATCTTGTTGTTAATTGCCCAATGGTTCGTAAGAAAGGTGCGAAGCCCCGGGCGGTCGCCGGTTATGATGAGGTTGTTGTAAGCGGACATCAATTGAACAAGAGGAAGCTCCGCAGGACAGGGGAGACAGTAGCCGCAGCTTGTGCAGAGGGTGTTGAGCTCTGACTGAAGTCGGGTCTTAAGCTCGTCAAAATACACCTCTTCCCACTCAAACTGCCGGCTAGCCGCTGAGACGCATTCCTCCAGCTCCTCTATCGTCCCCACACCGGGGAGGGCGCAGGAGATTTCTTTTTGTCCGAGGAGAAAGCGGATCGCTGCTTGTACGATGGTCTCATCTGGTGCGGATTTGAGGAAAGAAAAGGCGTCGCCATACTGGGGAATGATCCCGCCGCCTAGAGGGTTCATTGCCATGACGCCGAGCCCTGCATCGTGACAAGCTTTCACACCTTGCCGTCTGAAGGCAAAGTTCAGGGCGTTATAGCCCAAGATGACAGACTCGAAGCGTCCGTCATGAACAATTTCTCCGATATCTCCGCCATCCATATGTGTGCTGAGACAAATATGGGCAATGAGCCCCTCTTCTTTTGCGCGGAGAAGTCCCTCGTAGATGCCGCCGGGTGCGATCATTTTCGCATATTCTTCTAGCGTTTTGGCACACCATAGGTGGAAAAAGGTGATCTGATCCACCCCGATGCGGTCGATAGATCTCCGCACAGAATCATAGGCGCCCTGAGCCGTAGATGCGGTCCAGAGGCCGCATTTTGTGGAGACATAGGGCTTTTCCTTGACTTGTCGCAGGGCACAGCCTAAGATATCCTCACTCATGTCATCGGAATAACCGGGGGCGGTGTCGAAGAGATTGATGCCCAGTTCCAGCCCGCGGAGGACAATTTCCGCACACTTTTCGGGGCCGTTTTTGTAGTCTTCCGGCAGATAGCGCATGCCGCCGAGGCTGATGGCGCTTACTTCTTTGCCGGTCTTTCCAAGGGGATTATAGTACATAGCAGAAGCCTCCTATTTGTTGTCTGTTTCCGTATCTCTGTGGAGCACCTTCTCTACCAAAAAGCGGGGACGGCGCTTTGTTTCCATATAGGTCTTACCGGCATATTCTCCCACAATACCGAGGCAGAGGAGAATGAATCCCGCATTGCCGAAAATCGCAAGGGTGGGAATCCGCCAGCCCCAGATCGGCGTACCGAGGGCGTGCTGGATAAGGAAGACAATTGCAAGTGCCACTGTACCAAGCAGTACAATCAGGCCAGAAAGGGTAATGAGACGCAAGGGGCGGACAGATAGACTCGTAATCCCATCTACCGCAAGGGCGATCATTTTGCCAAGGGGATATTTGGTCTCTCCTGCAAAACGTTCCCCCCGGGCGTAGTGTACTGTGTCAGAGCGCAGGCCGATCATCGGCACGAGACCCCGCAGGAAGAGCGCGGACTCCTGATATTCGGAGAGCGCTTCTAGCGCACGTTTGCTGAGGAGCCTGTAATCCGCATGGTTGAATACCACCTCTCCGCCGAAGGCACGGATGAAGCGGTAATAGCTCTCCGCCGTATAGCGCTTAAAGCGAGTATCTGTATCCCGCGCCGAGCGCACACCGTAGACGATGTCAGCGCCGTCTTTATATTTTGCTACCATTTCATCGATGGCGTCTAAATCATCTTGCAAATCCGCGTCTAAGCTGATGGTACAGTCTGCCAGATCTTTCACAGACAAAAGCCCTGCCATAAGTGCGTTTTGGTGTCCCCGATTCCGGGAGAGGCCGATGCCGGAGAAGAGGGGGTCTTCTCGGTGGAGACCATCGATTAGGCTCCAAGTTTGGTCACGAGATCCGTCATCCACAAAGACAACCCGGCTCTGAGGGCTGATTTCACCCTTTGTGATGAGGGCGGTCATCTTCTCCCGCAGCCGCTTTGCGGTCTCAGGGAGGACTTCTTCTTCGTTATAACAGGGGATAACGAGATAGAGCGTACACATAAGCTCACTCCTAATTTTTGCCAAATGATCGCAATCTAGGCCTATTATAGCGGAAAATTGGATCAGAGACAAACATTTTCTGCCAATTTTTCAAATTTACCATTGAAAAAAATCCCAAGAGCGGTTAGAATGGGATAGCACAATTTGTGAAAGTCCAGACAACCCCACTTGCATAAGGAGCAGGACATGCTTCATATCGTACTTCATGAGCCTGAAATTCCGGCGAATACCGGGAACATCGCCAGAACCTGCGCCGCCACAGGGAGTCCTCTGCACCTGATCCGGCCTCTGGGTTTTGACGTCTCAGAAAAGGCAGTTCGCCGCGCAGGACTGGATTACTGGCATCTGGTAGATGTGCATGTATATGACGATCTGGAAGACTTTTTCCGCAAAACAGGCGCAGAGGATATCTGGCTCCTGTCAAGCTATGCACCGAACTGCTATGCAGAAGTCAGTTATAATCCGGGCTGTTATCTGATGTTCGGGAAAGAAACAAAAGGATTGCCGCAGTCACTCTTAGATCAACATCGTGACCGTGCGCTCAGACTACCCATGCGGCCTGAGGCTAGGTGCCTAAACCTGTCCAGCGCCGCTACTGCTGTGTGTTATGAGGCCTTGCGCCAGATGGGATTTCCGAATTTGGAACAAGCCGGCGTGATGGCTCGGAACTTATAATGATAGGAAATATGAGGAGGATTCTTATGCAGTACAACAAAAAGACCATTGAAGACATTGATGTTTCCCAGAAGCGCGTATTACTCCGTTGCGATTTCAACGTACCCCTTGACAAACAAACAGGAGAGATCACAGACGACAAGCGCATCGTAGCGGCACTGCCCACCATTCGCTATCTGCTTGACCATGGCGCGTCTATTATTGCCTGTTCCCATCTCGGGCGTCCAAAAGGGGAGTGGCTGCCGGAACTGAGCCTTGCCCCTGTGGCAAGACGCCTCAGTGATCTGCTGGGTCTCCCGGTTCAAATGGCGAAAGATGTTGTGGGCGAAGACGCAAAGGCGAAAGCCAAAGCGCTCAAACCCGGCGAGATTATGCTGCTTGAGAATCTACGCTATCACAAAGAAGAAACCAAAAACGATCCGGAGTTTGCAAAAGAGCTTGCCTCTATGGCAGATCTCTTCGTGTCAGATGCCTTCGGTACCGTTCACCGCGCCCATGCATCCACTGCGGGTGTGGCGGCCTATTTGCCTGCCGTAAGCGGCCTTTTGGTTGCGCGTGAGCTTGCGTTCTTGGGCGGCGCTTTGGCAGAGCCGAAGCGTCCCTTTGTTGCCATTCTAGGCGGCGCGAAAGTGTCTGATAAGCTGGGGGTTATCCAGAATTTGCTGGAAAAAGCGGATACTCTTATCATCGGCGGCGGGATGAGCTATACCTTCAATAAAGCAGAGGGCGGTAAAGTCGGCAAAAGCCTTTGCGAAGACGAAAAGCTTGATTATGCCCGTGAAATGATCGCAGAGGCAAAAGCAAAAGGCGTGAAACTTCTCATTCCAAGTGATGCTTTGGCGGCGGCAGAGTTCTCAGCAGACGCAGAGCCTCATTCTTGTAGTGCTTACGAGATTCCAGATGAGCTCATGGGTCTCGACATTGGTCCTGAAACCATGGTTGAGTTCGTCCGTGAAGTAGAAGGTGCTGCAACTGTGATCTGGAACGGCCCTATGGGTGTGTTTGAGTTCCCGGCCTATTCCCAAGGTACCCGTGCAGTGGCAGAAGCCATGGCACAGTCTGAGGCAGTCACCATCGTCGGCGGCGGAGACAGTGCGGCTGCGGCGGCACAGTTTGGACTATCAGATCAAATGACACACGTATCCACAGGCGGCGGCGCTTCTCTGGAGTTCTTGGAAGGCAAAGAGCTACCCGGCGTTGCATGTCTGGAAGACAAATAGGGGGCGTGGGGCATGAATAGAAAATATAGAAAGACTGTCATTGCGGGCAACTGGAAAATGAACATGTTGCCCTCTGAAATTAAGGGTTTTGCGGAAGAACTCAAAAGCTTTGTATCAAAGCCAAAGTGGTGTGATGTCGTCATCTGTGCCCCAGCTGTCATGATTCCGGGTGCGGTGAAAGCATTCAAAGAAAGCCGGGTAGGCGTTGGTGCGCAAGATATGAGCGCACATGCATCGGGTGCTTATACGGGTGAGGTTTCTGCTCCGCAACTGGTAAACGCAGGGGCGAAGTATGTCATCATCGGTCACTCTGAGCGCCGGGCGAACCATGGGGAGACAGATATACAAGTCCGGGAGAAAACGGCTATGGCGCTGGAGCATAAGCTTACTCCCATCGTCTGTGTAGGCGAGACTTTGGCAGAGCGGGAGATGGGAATTACTCTAGAGCTTGTTGCTCTGCAAGTCAAAACAGCGCTCTCTGGTCTCACAGCAGACCAAGCGCGGAAAGTGATTATCGCCTACGAACCTGTTTGGGCAATCGGTACCGGTGTGACGGCCACAGCGGAGCAAGCGGGGGAAGTCTGCACGGAGATCCGTGCTGTGATCCGGGGCTTGTACGGCGCCCGGATTGCACGGAGCATTACCATTCAATACGGCGGCAGTATGAACGCAAAGAATGCAGCGGAACTTCTGGCACAGGCAGACATTGACGGTGGCCTGATCGGCGGCGCGTCTTTGAAGCCGGAAGAGTTCTCGAAGATCATCCACGCTGCGAATCAAGAATAGGAGAACGCTATTTGAAAATTCCAACCACTTTAGTTATTATGGACGGCTATGGCCTCACAGATCACGCGGAAGTAAGCGCGATCCACAAGGCGCATACGCCGTATCTAACAGAGCTATTTGCAAGTTGTCCCACCACCAGCCTCCATGCCTCTGGTGAGGATGTGGGACTTCCTGAGGGGCAGATGGGGAACAGTGAAGTCGGTCATGTAAACATGGGTGCGGGACGTGTGGTCTACCAAGACCTGCCCCGCATTACAGCGGCGATACGGGATGGAAGTCTATATACCAATCCAGAACTCAAAGCGGCAATGACTTCTGCCAAAGCAAGCGGCGGTGCGCTCCACTTTATGGGACTCCTCAGTGATGGCGGTGTACACAGTCATGTTACCCACCTTTGGGCGCTTTTGGAGATGGCAAAGCGGGAGGGACTTGAGAAAGTCTACCTCCACTGTTTCCTAGACGGGCGAGATGTCTCCCCCAAAAGCGGTGCATCTTTTGTCGCCCAAGCGGCAGGGAAGTGCCAAGAGATCGGCGTCGGCAAGATTGCAACTGTAATGGGTCGCTACTACGCCATGGATCGGGACAACCGCTGGGAGCGGGTAGAAGAAGCCTATCGCGCTATGGCACTTGGTGTTGGGATACAAGACACGGATCCTGTCCATGCTGTGGAAGCAAGCTACGCAGAAGACGTGACAGACGAATTCGTCCGTCCCATTGTCTGCGATCCGGAGGGCAAAGTTTCCCCCGGAGACAGCGTGATCTTCTTCAACTATCGTCCCGATCGTGCCAGAGAGATCACCCGCGCCTTTGTCGATCCAAACTTTGATGGATTTCCCCTTCCAAACGGACATTTTCCTTTGACCTATGTCTGTATGACCCAATATGACGAGGGGATGCCGAATGTAACAGTGGCATTTTTGCCCCAGTCTCTTGCCGGCACTTTTGGCGAATATATCGCAAGTCTCGGTCTCACCCAGCTCCGTATCGCGGAGACGGAGAAGTATGCCCATGTGACCTTCTTTTTCAATGGTGGTGTAGAAGATCCATACGCCGGGGAAGACCGTGTCCTAATCCCAAGTCCGAAAGCGTTTGCAACCTATGACCTAGTCCCTGAAATGAGCGCGAAAGAGGTTGCTGAAACAGCCGCCGCGCGGATTTCCAGTGGGGCTTATGATCTGGTCATCCTAAACTTCGCCAACTGCGATATGGTCGGTCATACAGGAGATATGCAGGCCGCAATCAAAGCGGTTGAAACAGTAGATGCCTGTGTAAAAGAAGTCGTCGATGCCACACTGGCCATGGGCGGCACTGCGATTGTTACCTCTGACCACGGCAACGCGGAGTTCATGCAGGAGGCAGACGGTTCCCCCGCCACGGCGCATACCACAAACATGGTGCCATTCACAGTCGTAGGCGCGGATGTTACACTCCGCGGGGGGCGTTTGTCTGATATTGCACCCACCATGCTAGACCTGATGGGCTATGAAAAGCCAAGCGAAATGACAGGCGAAAGCCTGATTTTGAAGAACTAAAAATAGAATAGGAGCAGTAAAAAATGAGAGATTATCTAGAGATTGTAGACGTAGCAGCCAGAGAGATCATGGACTCCCGCGGGAACCCGACTGTTGAAGTCGAAGTAACCGTAGAGTCAGGTGCCGTAGGCCGGGCAGCAGTGCCATCAGGCGCTTCCACAGGTATTTTTGAGGCTTGTGAGCTACGTGACGATGACAAAGGGCGTTACCTTGGCAAAGGCGTTCTGAAAGCTGTCGCACACGTAAATGAAGAGATCGCAGAAGTCCTCGTGGGCCTTAACGCATACGAGCAAACCTCTATTGACCAAACCCTCATCGCACTAGACGGCACACCAAACAAGAGCCGCCTCGGTGCAAACGCCATCCTCGGCGTTTCTATGGCGGTTGCACGGGCTGCGGCTGAAGATCTCGGTCTCCCGCTCTACAGCTATCTCGGCGGCGTAAACGCAAAAACACTGCCAGTTCCCATGATGAACATCATCAACGGCGGCGCACATGCTTCCAACAACGTAGATATCCAAGAGTTCATGGTCATGCCAATCGGCGCTGAGAGTTTTGCAGAAGCCCTCCGTATGAGTGCGGAAGTTTTCCATAACTTGAAAAAAGTTATCACGAAGCAAGGCGGCAGCACAGCAGTTGGCGATGAAGGCGGCTTTGCACCTGATCTAGCTGATGATGAAGACGCGCTGAAACTCATCATGGAAGCTATTGCCCAAGCAGGCTACAAAGCAGGGGAAGACTTCAAAATCGCCATCGACGCTGCAACCAGTGAATGGTACCAAGAAGACGGCACCTATCTGAAGCCGAAGGCACAGAAGAAACTCACCAAAGAAGAAATGGTCGTGATGTGGGTAGACCTTGCGTCTAAATATCCTTTCGTCTCTATGGAAGACTGTATGGCGGAAGACGATTGGGAGGGCTGGAAACTCCTCACAGACGCGCTCGGCGATAAAGTCCAAATCGTGGGTGATGATCTCTTTGTTACAAACGTAGAGCGTCTATCCAAGGGCATCAAAATGGGTGTTGGGAACTCTATTCTAATCAAAGTTAACCAAATCGGTACTCTCACAGAGACCCTAGACGCCATCCAAATGGCAGCCCGCGCGGGTTACACCTCTGTCATCTCTCACCGCTCTGGTGAAACAGAAGACACCATCATTGCAGACCTTGCAGTTGCGGTAAACGCGGGTCAAATCAAAACAGGCGCACCGTCTCGCAGTGACCGTGTGGCGAAGTATAACCAACTGCTCCGCATTGAAGAAGAACTCTTTGACGCGGCACAGTATCCGGGTATGGATGCATTCTTTAACCTGAAGTAGAGGCTTGAAATAAAAGAGCGACGGTGCTTGCACCGCCGCTCTTTTCCATTGCCATTAACCCTAGGCTATCAAAAACGGAACGTTATCTATTTTTCTGCTTTTGGTTTGAGGGGGTTTCTGCGCAGTATGCTTATTCGGGACGCAATAGCGAAATCAAAGAAACGATTAAAGAGAGTATTGCAATTGAAATGGGAATATAGAATTTGATCCATTCTCTCCGAGATTTAACATTAGCATTTTCGAGCGCGTTGATTCCTTCATGTGTCAAGATACATATTCCCAGAGGCTTATAGTTAGTATCAGGACCCCACTCAGCAGGCCAAGACGCTGGTACCTCTTCGCATTCTTCCCATATCAAACTAGGTCTTTCTTGGGTAGTTTCACTGAGCGACTGAATGCGATATTCCCCAAATGTTTTTATCAACTTTTCTTTTTTTACTTGCTTTCTTCTGTTTATATAGCGCAAAACTTTTATATCCATGACTTCAAGCTCAATACTTGATACTAATTTTTTCATCAGCAACCCCATCTAGTATAAATTCGCTACTATCCTGCCACTGACAAGAGCATGGAGCATTTTACCACAAAATCACCTTATTTTCAAAACTAGCGCTTTATCCCTTGACAACTTCCTCAGTATGACTAGACGGCCTCTCCATCCCGCAGTCGATCTCCGTCCCGCTCTGCTCCATATATTCACTGCCCCAATGATAGATAGCAGCCAAGATGGGCTTGATGCTTTTACCCAAATCCGAGAGAATATACTCCACCTTGGGCGGTACAACTGGGTAGACCGTGCGTATGACCAGATTATCCTCTTCCAGCTCACGCAGTTGCTGTGTGAGCATTTTTGGCGTGGCCTGGGGGATCAGCCTACTTAACTCACCAAAACGCAGGGTAGTGTCCAATAGGTGCCACAGAATGAGGGCTTTGTATTTTCCCCCGATCATAGAGAGGGTTGCAACGACAGGGCAGTTGCTTCCGGTACAGCTTTTATCCATCGGTTTGCTCCTTAGTATCATTTTGGGTAGTATATTACAATAAAGTGCATACTTGTTGCAATTTCAGTGTCATGCTATAGTTATACTACAAGGTTTGAACCATTGTCAACTGAAACGATTCAGAAAGGAGGCGCCGAGACTATGTCAGAAACTAAAACTTGCACAAATCCCCTTTGTACCTGCAAAAATTGTACATGTGACCCTTGTACCTGCACACCAGAGAACCCATGTGGCTGTGATGAAGAGTAGGAGTAAGAAGCGGCGGACATGTGTGTAGCAAATCTACATCTTCTGGAATCATTGACAGTTTTTCTGTATGTATGATAAACTTATTTTAATAGAGTGTATGAGGGAGTAGTTTGCGCGGTTCGCCGTGTGGCAAGTCAACATACTGGTCAATGATTTGACCTGGCTTGTCTTAAAGAACGAGACTCATGTATGGCTGGTCTAGCTGTGCATGGTCTGTCCATTAACGATCTGGAACCCATGAACAGTTACGAGCTGTTCATGGGTCTTTTTTATTCAGGAGGAGACAATACAAATGACTGGGATTGAACTTTTTCTACTGGCCGTGGGGCTTTCGATGGATGCGTTTGCCGTAGCGATAACGATCGGGCTAACAATGGCGAAAGTCAGTATAAAAAAAGCGCTGATAGTCGGCCTGTACTTCGGTTTTTTTCAAGCAGGGATGCCGATTATTGGCTATACAGTGGCAAGGCAGTTTACCGCGCAGATTGCCCGGTATGACCATTGGGTTGTATTTGCGTTGCTGTCTGTTCTTGGTGTGAAAATGATATGGGGAAGTTTCAAAAAAGAGAGCTGTTCAGACAGGACGTGTCCTGCTATCCCTTGTATAGATCGAAAATGCCCGAATGGCAGACAGGAGGCTGACTTAAAACCTGAAAAAATGATTCCTCTGGCACTTGCCACCAGTATTGACGCAATGGCAGTGGGCGTATCATTTGCGTTTCTGCAAGTCTATATTCTTCCGGCGGTTTCGCTCATCGGGCTTATTACACTTATCATTTCGATGGTCGGTGTGAAGATTGGAAATATTTTTGGATCCAGATTTAAATCAAAGGCAGAAATAGCTGGCGGCGGTATTCTCGTATTGATGGGTTTGTGGGTATTGCTTGCGCACCTATTCGGCTTATAGTCCATTAAACTTAAAAGAAAAAGGAGATATTTCAAATGGGATGGGAACAGATTAAAATACCGAATGGCGAAGCAGGTCTATTTTGCAATGCGTACATTACGAGCAAGACAGCGATGAACATTATTTGTGTCCACACGCCGATCATTACTACACTGGCGCTACAGAGGGCGTATGAGCCTTTTATAAAATACGGTGTCAATCTATTCGCCATTGACTTTTCCGGTACAGGGGAAAGTATCTCTGGGGAAAGGCTTTCTCGTGAATCCTTTGTGGAGGACTTGGATTCTGTTGTGGCGTATATTGAAAGCAATTATTCTTCAGAGATCCACCTGTATGGCCCGACAGGCATCGGCGGTATGTTCGCGCAATATTATGCGACAACAAGCACTAAGATCAAGAGCCTAGCACAATTTAATTGTATTAACTACAAAAAGACAGCCGGGATGGGCTATCCCTTGCCTCTTGCAAAAGCAATGCATTTCTTTCTAAAATGGCTTCCTGACATGACGATCCCCTATAATCCTCCTAAGTATAACGGCCCTAGACATGAAGAAGACAATGGGTTTTACAAAGATATGCAAGCGAAATATCCCAGTTTCAAAGGAGTCAGCACAAAATTCTTAGAAATCGTGCTTGCGTTTTTTGTAGCGAAAGACAGCGCGGCGAAAAATAGTGTTTCAATTCCGACCCTTGTCTATAAAATACCCCACGACAGATTTATGACGCCGCAGTTTTTTGATGACTATTATGCGTCTTTGACCTGCAAGAAAAAGTTAGTGGAAATCAAAGACGGGATCCATAACAGCTATTACTTTGACAGTGAGCAGTTCTGCGCATATGCCTATGAATGGTTTGCAGAGCATTCCGGCTAGAATATAGCAATCAAAGAAAATATCTCCAAAGATGTATAAATCCGCCTCGGCTGGTGAAAATAGCCAGTAGAGACGTTGGACACGCAGATGGGGTGCTTACGTCCCGGGCTGTGTGTCCTATTTTTTGGAGGTATCTATATGAAACGGAAAGATGGTTTTGCAAAGAGAGCCGGCAATTTCTTGGCAGGGAGCGGATTTTACGTAGTCCTTTTACTTTGTGTCGGCGTAATCGGTATATCCGCTTGGGCGATGCTCAGCCGAGACCTTGCTACAGGAGGCGAGGGCTTAGATCTGCCTGTGATTGCAGAAGTAGAAGACTGGGCGCAGCTCCCGCCCAGTGTACCGACCCTAGGAGGCACCACACAGACCCCGCCACCCCAAGAGACAGTAGAGCCTGCGGATGACGAGACCTTCTTCTTCAACCGCGATGAGGAAGAAGAGCCGCCGGAAGAAACAGAACCCCCAGCGGAAGCACCGCCGGAAGAACCTGCCCACGTAGAGCCCCCGGAGCTCCAATTCGTCTGGCCTGTGACTGGGGAAGTAGAGGTGCCCCACTCCCTCGATAGCCTCATTTTCGACCGCACCATGGGCGATTGGCGTACCCATGCAGGCATTGACATCCGCGCAGACCTAGGTGAAACTGTCCTTGCGATCACAGGCGGCGTTGTAGAGCGTATTTTCCATGACGACCTGCTGGGTATGACAGTGGTCATCAGCCACGGAAACGGGCTCAGGAGCCTCTATGCCAATTTGATGGAGCATCCCCTTGTAGAAGAGGGGCAATGGGTCTCTATGGGTACCCCAATCGGCGCAGTGGGCGCGACGGCCTTATCTAAGTCTGGTATTGTCCACCACTTGCATCTAGAGGTGTTCGAAAACGGCGAGAGAGTCGACCCCTTACTGTTTTTGCCGGAACGATAGGTTTGTAGGGGCGCGCATTGCGCGTCCGCCGCTCAGGTTTTCACCGCGTCGTTGGTGATGCAGTGAAAATAGAAATATGCGGACGACCAATGGTCGCCCCTACGAGACAATCAGCAATCAAGGGGCGATTTATCATAAAATAGGGCTTGTTTTACGAATGTGTAGAACAAGTCCTAACTTTTTTTGGAAAGGTGATTGACAAAAGCCAAAAGGTTCGGTATAATGATTTTCGTCGCTTCCGGAGCGCAATGCATGTGGCGGTATAGCTCAGTTGGCTAGAGCATTCGGTTCATACCCGGAGTGTCACTGGTTCAAATCCAGTTACCGCTAC
>Ga0131853_10000373_pt1 | contig 82437 bp, 67 predicted proteins | sample TergutLab28metaG_FD_92764 | JGI IMG/M metagenome (GOLD analysis project Ga0131853, IMG submission 92764) | Labiotermes labralis P1 segment gut microbial communities from Petit-Saut dam, French Guiana - Lab288 P1 (version 2) (version 2) | ecosystem: Host-associated > Arthropoda: Insects >...
AAACTATATGTGCAAGTGTTTTATAAAACTTAATCAGCTAAAATATACAAATTTTCTCGTTTGCTCAACGGAACAGGGGCCTTTATCAAAACCTACGCTTTTTGAGAGTTTGAAAGGGGAATGGGACATGTTAGGGAAGGTGAGAAAAGGGCTTTGTTTGCTGTTGGTGTGCGTAATGTTGGTGACGCTGGTGCCGTCTGCGGCGTTTGCTGTGGAGGGGGAGGCGGTTGTTGAGCCTTTGGCGTTTCAGACGGAGCCGATGATTGCGGCGGGCAACTCCCATACTGTGGCACTACGAAATGACGGCACTGTTTGGACTTGGGGAGGCAATGAGCGGGGCCAGATAGGCGATGGCACCACATCCCAATCTCGTGCGCTTGTGTCCGTGCAAAACCTGAATAATGTAATAGCTGTTGCCGCTGGCGGAAATCATACCGTAGCGCTCAAGAACGATGGCACTGTTTGGACTTGGGGGCTTAACTCGTTTGGCCAGATAGGCGATGATACTACAACCACACGCAATACACCTGTTCCAGTACAAAATCTGGATAATGTAATAGCAGTTGCAGCCGGAGCGTCTCATACTGTGGCGCTCAGAAACGATGGCACCGTTTGGGCTTGGGGGCGAGGGCCACTAGGCGATGGTACTACAACCAATCATCACACGCCTGTGCCGGTACAAAACCTTGATAGCGTAACGGCAATTGCGGCAGGCAACCAATATAGCGTGGCACTACGAAACAATGGCACTGTTTGGGCTTGGGGTTCAAATAGCAGTGGGCAGCTAGGCGATGGCACTAACACCTTGCGCCACACACCTATTCCAGTGCAAGACCTAAATAATATAACAGCAATCGCTGCTGGACCGAGCTATACCGTAGCGCTTAGAAGTGATGGCACTGTTCAAGCTTGGGGCTTTAATAACAGAGGGCAACTGGGCGATGGTACTACAACCCCACGCCGCACACCTGTGCCAGTGCAAAGTCTAGATGATGTAATAGCAATTGCCGCTGGAGGAGGTTTTACTGGGGGGACTCATACTATAGCGCTCAGAAACAATGGCACCGTTTGGGCTTGGGGTTCGAATATGGACGGCCAACTAGGTGATAGCACTACAACCGACAGCCACACGCCTGTGCCTGTACAAAATTTGGACAATATAGTAGCAGTTACCGCTGGAGGAGATCATACCGTAGCTCTCAAAAACGACGGTACTGTTTGGGCTTGGGGTTTGAATTTCTGGGGGCAACTAGGAAACGGCGCTACGAACCGCAACTCCCCTGTGCAAGTTCGTGGTCTAGGCGGCGTTGGGTATTTGAACTTAGGTGCAAGTGGTGGTGGCACACAACCACAACCCGGCGAAGATGCCGCCACGCCAGCTATAATAGTTCAGCCACAGGACATTCTAGCCGATCATGCCGACCCCGCCACTCTTTACGTTGTGGCTGCGGTTCCAAGGGGTGAGTTATCTTTTCAATGGTTTAGCAGCGCAACTGCGGATATTACCGGGCGTTCTCCGGTGCAAGGTGCAACAGGTCCGATGTTTACCCCGCCCAGAGGGGGGAATTCGGTTTTGTACTACTATGTTGTTGTCACCAATACGGATACTGCCGCTACGGGGAGCCAAGTGGCGTCTGTTACTAGCAGGGTTGCTAGGGTGGTGCCGAGTGGTCGACCTCAGCCGCCGACGGATAGAATAACTGTAGATTTCTGGGATGGGCATTTTAATCGAACAACGCCGTTAGAAATTAACTGGAATCCACAACAATTTTTTGTTGAGAGCAATGCAATCGTGCGCAACAATGATTTGGAAATAGCAGCACTTGTCCTTTCCTCGGCGGCATATGACCGAAGACGTGTTGCAGATACCCTGCATGACTTAGGTTTTTCTAGGTTTATTAGACAAAGATATGATGTTGATTTTGGTGAACCCGATTCTGTTGCACACACGTTTGCATATAATCCTGATACAAATACTGTAGCCGTTGTTATCCGTGGCACAGCAAGTGCGGTTGATAACTTTGGAAATCTTGCCTTTATTGTAGGAAGTCCATCCGCTGCTCGCAATGTGTTTTCCGGCTTGGAATATTTTCTGTATGACCTCCGTTCGGCTGGAGAAACCCCTCTTAACTTTTTCATCACAGGGTATAGTCGTGGCGGGGCGGTTGCCGCTATGCTGTCAGACATACTGATTAACCAACGACGCATAAGTACAGTGGATCGAACATTCGTATATACCTTTGGTTCGGCGTTGTATGCAGTGCCCCGCAGTGTTCAACCAAATCACATGAATATACATAATCTAATAAATGCAGACGACGTTGTCTCAACGACCTTGGGGCTTCCTTTGGGTCGAGGAATGTACGGACACCGACATACTTCCCAGTTCACATTGAGCCATCGCAGTCGCTTTCGTGAGCTAACTAGTGTGACGTATAACCCCAGATCAGGCTTAGACTTATGGATGGGAACTTTCATTCTTGGTCACCCACATACAACTTCAGCATATATGGCAATCTTGCTTGATTTGCGTGACGGTCACACATGGACCAGACCATTGCTCGATGCAGCACGTGTTGCTATGTTCAATAGCCCAGTGGATATTGAGGCATTCAACAGTGATGGTGAACTTGTCGCACGAATCGCAAACAATACAGTGGATACCAGCATCATTGGAGAAGTGTTTGCCTGGGTTAATGAGGGTGAAAAGCAGTTTCATCTTCCGCCAGAGGGTGAGTTCACTTTCCGCCTTACCGCCACGGGTTCCGGCACAATGACCTACAACATTGAAGATATTGCGCTAAGCACGGGGGAAACTGTTGAACAAAAGTTGTTTGAAAACGTATCTTTATATAACGGCAGAGAGCTTCTCAGCATAGTTGGCGACACCACAGCCACCCCCGACGTCCGCCTACTCGTCGTTGAAAACGGCCAACCCGTCGCAGAAGTCCTGGAGGACGGTTCGGAAATCCCCATCCTCCCCTTCGCCGACATCTCCCCCACCTACTGGTTCTACCCCTACGTCCGCAACGTCTTCCAGCGCAACATCATGCAGGGCGCATCTCCCACCGAATTCCACCCGACAGGCGACTTCACCCGCTCTATGGTGGTGGCGACCCTCTACCGCATGGTATACGGCGGCCCCGCCCGTGAGATTCCCTATGCCAATAACCGAACCGTATTCAGCGACGTATACGCAGGCGCCTGGTATTCCCACTACGTCATCTGGGCCTACGACTACGGGATCGTCAGCGGTGTGGGCGAGAATCTGTTTGCGCCGGGGCAGCCCGTGACCCGGCAAGAGTTCGCTGTGATGATGCACCGGTTCGCCGGCGCCATGGGCCACGATACGGCGGTGCGGCAGGGACCACAGTGGAACAGCTTCACAGACCTCAACCAGATCGCCACTTGGCCCGGAGCGAGAGAGGCCCTGACCTGGGCAAACTACCACGGGCTGATCGGCGGCAGACCGGGGCCGATCATTGTCCCCGGCGGAACGGCCATACGGGCCGAGGCGGCGGCGATTCTTATGCGGTATGTCGAGGCGTTCGGCACTGGCGGTACGCCCCAACGCCCGCCCCAGCAGCCAACGCCAACCGCGCTCGACGTTCGGGCATTGTTAGGCCAAAATCTGGGCGATGTCCGGCATTTACTCGGAGAGCAGTTAGATGCGTGGGAATGGCTTTTTTTCACTGATGTATCTGTTCTCCTCCTCCATTATCCAGAGATTATTATTAATGTATTCGTCTATTATCCAGCCCTCGATGTGAATCCCGAATCCAGGGGACGGGCAAACGTCACTTTTGGCAGCATCAACGGATACTCGACCCGTGCCGATGTGCGGAGTGCTTTTGGTGTACCTTATGAGACTGGGGAAACCGAGAATAATCTATTCTATTATTTCTATTTCTTAGATGATATATTCGTGTTCTTCGACTTTGATCGAAACGGCCAGCTCCAAGCGATTCATGCCGGACTTTTCGATTGGGCAGCATAACCCACCCCCACACAACAACCCCCGCCGCGTATCCCTCGGATATACGGCGGGGGTTCGTTTTGCCCCTACATATCGTCATACGTATCCAAGAAGTGGTGCTGTTTCCCATCCTTTTTATAGGACACAATGGCCTCAATATGCACGTTTTCCACGCTGTTGAAAATATTGCTCTCCACGTATGGATTTGTCTCTTTGAGTGTGCGGATCAACTGCTTGATCTCTGTGCGCTTGGAGACCATGCCCCCGTCGGTGCTGCACGTATCCGTGAACCGGCAGGCGCACAGGAGGAAGCGGAGGTCGTGATAGGTCTGAAAATGTTTGATATCTTTCTCCCGGATGAAATACATGGGGCGGATCAATTCCATGCCGGGGAAGTTTTGGCTGTGGAGTTTGGGCATCATGGTCTGGAATTGTGCGCCGTGGAGGACGCTCATCAAGATAGTCTCAATCACGTCGTCATAGTGGTGGCCCAGGGCGATTTTATTGCACCCAAGCTCCTGGGCTTTGCTGTATAGATGGCCCCGCCGCATCCTGGCGCAGAGATAGCAGGCGGATTTGGGGGCGGTAAACACGCTGTCGAAGATATCCGTCTCGAAGATGGTCAGAGGGATGTTTAAAATCTTGGCGTTGTGCTCAATTAAAGCCCGGTTCTCCGGGGCGTAGCCGGGATCCATGACCAGGAAGATCAGCTCAAAGGGGACTTTCCGGTGCCGTGTCAGCTCCTGGAACAGTTTTGCCATGAGCATGGAATCTTTCCCGCCGGAGATGCAGACTGCAATCCGATCCCCGGCCTGGATCAGGTCATAGGTGCGGATTCCCTTGGTGAATTGGCTGAACAGGGTCTTGTGGAATTTCTTCCGGATACTCGTCTCGACGGCTTCCCACTTGTCCTGATGGGAGAGGTGCTCCAACAGCCACGCCACATATCCCCCGGCCAGATGACCGGCGGGGAGTCCCCGATCCGTCAGCCGTGCCGCCACGTCTGCGCTGACCAGGCCTTTTGTGCAATAGAGGATGATTTGCTTCTCTGTGGAGAGAACGTCTGCGTCTTGTTCCAGTGCATCAATCGGCACGTGGAGCGCGCCGGGGATGAAGCCGTTTTGGTAGGCGTGTTCGCTGCGGATGTCAATGAGGATATAGCTGTCGGGAGAGAGGGTCTGTAGGTCGACGAGGGAGAGTTCTCTTGGTCGCAATGGGATCAGCTCCAAATGTTTTCGAGTATCATATCATTTGATGCATTTGTTTACAAGAGAAACCCCGCACCGATAGCGTTCCGATGCGGGGTTTATAGACATGTACCAGATAGATTTTAAAATAGCAAATTAGCAAGCAGAACAATGATCGGCAGTGCAAGGATGGTTCTCATCATAAACAGGATGAAGAGTTTTCCAATATTTAGCGGCATTTTGGACTTGATAATCAGAACGCCTGTTTCTACCAAGTAGATAATTTGTACGATGGAGAGAATACCGATGATAAATTTCGTTATCTCCGGCACGTCGCCTATCATGAGGGCAGGGAGGAACATGTCAATAAAGCCTAGCAAGGTAAGGGGCGCAACAGCCATCGCTTCTGGTACTTGAAGAAGTCTCAAGTATTGACCCATTGGCCATGAAATCCAATCGAAGATCGGGGTGAGCTCTGCAACCATGATTGCCAAGGTCCCCCAAGCGAGGATAACCGGGATTAGATCCATGAAAATGTTCAGATAGGTTTTTCCGGCGGCTCGGGCCACATCGCCCAAGCCTGATTTTTCCGCTCTTTGGCTGGCCAAAGCAAGAGCCTTGCTTGCAGGCACTTCTTCGTGGATTTGCTTGCCGACGCCTTCTAGATATGTATCAGGGAGACTGCGTAGCGGCCAGATGCGCGGGAGGATAAAGCCCAAGATAATGCAGGTGATACACATGATGAGATAGAAGAGCAAGAAGCGTGTTCCGAGTCCAAGGCGGTGTGCAATAACAAAAGTAAAGGGCAGGGAAACGAATGAGAAGTTGACTGCAATAACAGCAGCTTCACGCCCTGTGTAGAACCCTTTCTCATGCTGCGTGCGTGTGATGATGATGGAGACGGCTGAAGAGCCGAACCAAGATGCCATGAGGTCAACGGATGCGCGTCCCGGAAGTGTGAATAGTACGCGTACCACTCTTCTGATCAGAACCCCGATGAACTCCATCAGACCAAAGTCAGTAACAAGTGGCATAAAGGGTACCAGAACAAGGAAGATGACTACCAGACCGGCAGTCAGACCGATCATAACATCCCCTGTGAAGGATGCGATGACGATATCAGGACCGATTCCCAGGAAAATCATCCAGATAAACACGAAACCGATTGCTTTACTGATGAAGTAGACCGGTGAGCTGAGGAAAGCGTTTCTTAGCGTTTCATTTTCCGTGATGAACTTCGGTTTGAAGATCCATGCGAGCACGGTTCCTAGAAATGAAATGGTAATAAAGATCAGTGCGAGCATGTATGCAATGGAGAAAACGCCCTCGTTCGCTCCGATTCCGTAATCAGCGAAAGAAACTGTAGCAAAAAGGTCTCCGAGCAAGTCAATGACCCAGCCGAGCACGATGTTGCGCGACCCGTCTTCGGTTGGGATGACGGGCAACATGAACGCACCTATACCTATGAGAGAAAAGATAAGGAACTTTGCCGTGCCAACTGCACTTCTTTTTGGAACATCTTGGACATTGTTGCCGGGATCTGAATGATTCATAAAACATCCTCCTTCTTATAAATACAGGTACACTTTGAGTATTATACCAAAAATCGATGAAAAAGCAAGGAGTTTTTGAATTTTTATTCATTCTTATGCATTTCAACAAAAAAGAAACGGGAATCAAAAACTGGGCTGTGAACCATTCCCATTCCATAGCCCGGTTTATGCAAACAGGAGTATTTAACCGCTCCTTGGCGCTCTTTATCAAACAGGTATCACAATGATATCGGACATTTTTTACTATTTCACCAAAAAATATGATCCAGCATTGGCGATTTCAACAATTGACCAGAGAGAAGAAAGGGTGTATCCTTAATCACAAGTAGGGTTTGTTAATCTTGTTCACTAACCTACTTGTGATCGTATAAGACCACAAAAAACAGAAATACGAGGAGGTACAAAACATGAAAAAGATTCTTTGCCTATTCCTGGTTGTTGTCTTGGTGCTCGCACCTCTTGCCGGCTGCGGTAACAACAACGAAACACCTGAGGCCCCGGTAGATCAAGGTGCCGCCACGCCCGCACCTGCGCCAGATCCCGATCCGGATCCCGAGCCGGCGGGCGACGGGGGAGTCATCAACGTCTGGGCGTTCACGACGGAGATTCCCGATGCCCTTCAGCACTTTATCGACTCAAACCCGGATTTCCCCTACACGATCAATGTAACAGTGATCAGCGACCAAGACGGTGAGTACGAAGCGGCACTCAACACGGCACTTCTCGCCGGCGGTAGCGCTGCCCCGGACATCTTTACGGCAGAACAGGCATTCGTTGTCAACTACACGCAACACGAGTTCTCCAGCTTTGCACTTCCCTATGAAGAGTTGTTTGGTGAGCCTGTACAGCCTCTCGTCGATGCTGCGGGCGTTGCGGCTTTCATCCAAGAGGCGGGCACGAACCCGGCAGGGGAGCTTGTAGGCCTCGGCTTCCAATCCACCGGTAGCGCCTTTATCTATCGGCGGGATCTGGCAGAGCAAATCTGGGGCACAGACGATCCGGATGCCGTTGGCGGCCATATCGGCCCGGGCTGGAATAGGTTCCTCGAAGCTGCCGCCCAGGCTGAGGCCGAGGGCATAGCGATCCTCTCCGGTGAGGGCGATGCATGGCAGGCCATCCGCCAGTCCCCGAATCCCTGGGTTGTAAATGACACTCTCGTCATTGATGACCAGCGCATGTCATATCTCGATATCGGCTATCAACTCTTTAATAACAACTTCACCAACAAGACCAATGCGTGGGGTTCCCAATGGTTTGCCGATATGAGAGGCGAAGTGGAAGAGGATACAGAAGGTCCGGTGCGTCCCGTCCTGGGCTATCTCGGCCCCGCTTGGCTCATTAACTACGTCATAGCCGGAAATTCCGGCGACACATTCGGCAACTGGGCAATCACCACTCCGCCCACGCCGTTTGCATGGGGCGGCACATGGACAATGGCCAATGCCAACGGCAATCCTGATGTCCGTGACGGTGTTGCAACACTCATCAGATGGCTCACCCTCGACACCACAGATACCGGATTCCAGTTCCTGTTTGCTAACCAGCTCTTGCCGGGCGCTTCTGCGAAAGATGCCGTTGCGTCAAGCGTGGTTATGGAACGGTCTGACGGAACCTTGGACTTCCTCGCAGGGCAGGATATGTTTGATATCTTCATTCCGGCAGGCGTTCACGGGAGAGCTTCCGGCTGGGGTCCGTACGACAGATTCATTGATGACCAGTTTAATAACTTTGCAGAACAATACTTCATGGGCGAGATGACTCGTGAGGAAGCGCTTGACGGGTTCAGACAAGCCATTCAAGACACCTTGGGCATTGGTTCCTAGATTCAGTCTGTAAAAGTACAGTCAGGGCGGCGGATATCCGTCGCCCTGATTGTACATCTCTATGTTAGGGGGGATATAAATGAGAAAACGCCATAAGGGTGTGAATTATGCCAAGTACGGATACATATTCTCTATCCCATTCGTCCTGGGCTTTTTAGTGTTCACGCTCTATCCGCTGGGATATACGGCAGTGCTGGCATTTACGGATTTTTCCGGCGCCGCCTCACTCATTTCGGGTGAGATGAATATTCTGGATGACCCGTTTGAGAACTTCAGTATGCTACTGTTTGACAATCAGCTGTTTTGGACATCCATTACCAATACATTCAGGATTTGGCTCACGAACTTCATTCCGCAGATCGTTTTGGCGCTTCTTTTGACCGCATGGTTTACAAACAACAGAAACAAGATCAGAGGCCAGGGGCTGTTCAAGGTGTTGTTTTATATGCCGAATATTATCACGGCTGGGTCCATTGCCGTTTTATTTGGCGCTTTTTTTGCCTTCCCATTGGGGCCTGCAAACCATATTCTATCGCTCCTCGGCGTAGAAAATCATCCGTTTAACTTCACCGCATCTCCGGCGGCCTCACAGAATATTATCGCATTTATACAATTTTGGATGTGGTACGGATACACAATGCTCATTCTCATCGCAGGTGTTTTGGGGATTAATCCAGAATTATACGAAGTTGCGGAAATCGACGGTGCAAACGGCATTCAGAAGTTTTTCTTCGTAACGCTCCCAAATTTGAAGACAGTCCTCCTGTTTACTGTCGTCACCAGTATTGTCGGCGGTATTACCATGTTTGATATACCCTGGCTGTTCAATCAGGGCGGCCCCGTCAACTCGACGACGACGGTGTCACTGTTCATTTACAATCTCGCATTTACCGGCAGACTGCGATATAACGTTGCGGCGGCGGCGAGCATACTTGTATTTCTAATGATAGCCGCACTGTCCGTTGCCGTGTTTTATCTGCTCCGGGATAAAGATGCAGCACAGCTTAAGAAAGAGGAGCGAGCCCTGCGGCGTGCGCTCAAGGCAGAAATGAAGGGGGTGCAGGGCAATGGATAAAAGAACAGTCGGCGCACGGATATTCAAATGCGTTGTATACACGGTTTGTATCGTTCTGGCTGTAATAAGCCTCTATCCCTTCTTTGTCATGTTCCTGAACGCAACACGCAGCACCTCGGAGATTTGGCAAAATCCACTCCCGCTGCTCCCCTCAACACACATGTTTGACAATTTCCGGATCATAAGGGACATCGGGACATTTGATGCGCTGCTGGGGTTTCGGAACTCATTCATTGTGGCGGGCGGAACAACGATATTGGCAACCTATGTCTCATCCCTGACCGCGTTTGCGCTTACCGCATACCATTGGAAACTGCGTCAGCCGTTCTTCACATTTATTATGGCAGTGATGATGGTGCCGGCGCAGATTCTCACCATCGGTTATTTTACAATGGTGTGGCAGCTTGACCTCGTGAACAATTTCCTGCCGCTTATTATGCCAGCCATGGCGGCACCCACCGTCGTCTTTTTCATGCGGCAGTACCTGCTTGCGACATTTCAGATAGATATTGTAAATTCTGCCAGGATAGATGGGTCGGGTGAGTTTAGAATTTTCAACCAGATCATCCTGCCAATTATGAAGCCGGCCATTGCGACCCAGGCGATTTTCGTCTTTGTCGGCAGTTGGAATGCGCTATTTTTACCCAGGGTTCTGCTCACAGACCGGGATATGTTCACCATGCCGCTTATGGTTTCGCTCCTGCAAGGCAATATTTATGATACGGAGTTTGGCGTGGTGTATTTGGGATTGGCTTTATCAATTCTCCCCATATTCCTTGTATATTTCTTCTTGGCGAGGTATATCATCGCCGGGATACAACTGGGTGCGGTGAAAGGGTAGCAACTGGATTTTTACTTCCCATAGGAGGACATTATATGGATCGTACACAGGCTGTCAAGAAAGCGGAATCCCTCGTTGCGCAGATGACCATAGAGGAGGCCGCCGGCCAACTGCGCTATGACGCACCGGCCATAGATCGTTTGGGGATCCCCGCCTACAACTGGTGGAATGAGGCCCTCCACGGCGTGGCCCGGGCGGGGACTGCCACCAGCTTTCCCCAGGGCATCGGCATGGCGTCCAGCTTTGACCCGGATTTAATCCGGCGGCTGGGGGATATCTCCGCTACAGAGGGCAGAGCAAAGTACAATGCCTACAGCGGCCAAGGCGACAGGGATATCTACAAGGGGCTGACCTTTTGGTCACCCAGTATTAACATTTTCCGTGATCCCCGCTGGGGGAGAGGTCAAGAGACCTACGGGGAAGACCCGGTTTTGACCGCCACTATGGGGTGCGCCTATGTCAAAGGCCTCCAGGGGGACGGTCCCGTTTTAAAATCGGCGGCCTGTGCGAAACACTTCGCCGTCCACTCCGGCCCGGAGGCCCTGCGCCACTCGTTTAACGCAAAAGCCACAAAGAGAGACCTGGCCGAGACCTATCTCCCCGCCTTTGAGGCCCTCGTGCGGGAGGCCAAGGTGGAATCCGTCATGGGGGCCTATAACCGCACCAATGACGAGCCCTGCTGCGCCAGTAAAATGCTCATGGTGGATACCCTCCGGGGCGAGTGGGGATTTCAAGGTCACTACGTCTCAGATTGCTGGGCCATCCGGGATTTCCACGAACACCACAAGATCACCGATACGCCGGAGGAGTCCGCCGCCCTGGCCTTAAAAATGGGCTGTGACCTCAACTGCGGCAACACGTATCTGTATCTGATGAAGTCCTATGAACAGGGGCTGATTACAGAGGCGGATATCCGCACCTGCGCCGTCCGGCTCTTTACATCCCGCTATCTCCTGGGGATCATGGAGGGCAGCGAGTTTGATCAGATTCCCTATACCGTGGTGGAGTGTCAGGCGCACTTAGATACCGCCCAAAAGGCTGCGGAGAAAGCCTGTGTCCTATTGAAAAATGACGGGCTATTGCCCCTGGATCTGTCAAAGATATCCACCGTCGGCGTGGTGGGGCCAAATGCCAACAGCCGTCTGGCCCTCATCGGCAACTACCACGGCACCGCCTCCCGGTATATTACCGTGTTGGAGGGAATCCAGGACGCCGTGGGGGATCAGGCGCGGGTGCTCTATTCCGAGGGGTCTCATCTCTTCCGTGACCGGGTGGAACACCTGGCCCAGCCGGGGGATCGGATCTCCGAGGCCAAGATCGTGGCGGAGCACTCTGACGTGGTCGTGGTTGTGGTCGGCCTCGGCGCCACCATCGAAGGCGAAGAGGGAGACACAGGAAATGCCGCCGCCGCGGGGGATAAGATTGACCTCCTCCTGCCCGAATGTCAGCGGGAGATGCTAGACGCTGTTGTGGCAGTTGGAAAGCCGACTGTCATCTGCCTCATGGCGGGGAGCGCCATTGATCTGGGTGTCGCCGGAGAGAAATCCGGGGCCGTGCTGAATCTTTGGTATCCTGGCGCCCGTGGCGGGAAGACCGCCGCAGATATTCTCTTTGGGAAAGTTTCCCCCTCCGGGAAACTCCCGGTGACCTTTTATCACAACGACGATCTGGCAGTTATGCCGGAGTTTACGGATTACGCCACCCGTGGCCGCACCTATCGCTTTATGGAGCGCCCGGCCCAGTACCCCTTCGGCTTCGGCCTCACCTACGGGGATGTGCATGTGGTGGTTGCCAAAGCGGAACTCGGCATAGATCATGTGGCCGTAACCGCTGAAGTGGAGAATACAGGCGCTGTGGATACGGAAGACGTGGTGCAGATCTACTGCAAAAACGTAGGGGCCGCCAACGGGCCGAGAAATCCCCGGCTCGTGGGGTTCCAGCGGGTATTTTGCCCCGCCGGAGGCCGGGCGAAAGCGGAGATAGTGATCCCCGAGACCCGCTTTGCCGTAGCGGACGAAAACGGAGCGCGCAATCTGGAGGGCAATCCTGTACTATACGTGGGTACCGGCCAGCCGGATGCCCGTACCGCCGCGTTGACAGGCCATCAATCCATTGAAATCCAACTGGATTTCAACGTATAATACGATCATGGGGCCAGAGATTAATCTGGATCATGCCGCCACCACACGCCCGGATCCCACTGTGATCCGGGCGGTCTGTGCTTGTATGGAGCAGTGTGATGCAAATCCATCCGCCCCATACGCCGCCGCTGGAGCGGCACGGCGAGAGATACGCTTGGCAAAAGAAGCGCTCTCCCGGATGATCGGCTGTGATCGGACGGAGATCATCTTCACATCCGGCGGCACGGAGGCCAATAATCTGGCGCTGCGACAGGCGGCGGGGCGGCATGTGATACTCTCCGCTATGGAGCACAAATCTGTGCTGGAGGCGGCGAACTTACAGGGGTGTCGGGTGACATTGGTGGTCCCCGATTCCAGCGGCAGAATCAATCCGGCGCAAATTGCAGCGGCTGTCCGGTCAGATACGGCGTTGATCTCCGTGCAGTTTGCCAACAACGAGACCGGCGTTCTCCAGCCTGTGGGCGAAATCGGCGCCATGGCCCGGCGGCATCGGATTTTATACCACTGTGACGCCGTACAGGCTTTTGGCCACGTACCTATTGACGTGGCGGCGTTGCATGTTGATCTGTTGAGCGCATCGGCCCATAAACTCTACGGGCCGCGGGGCGTGGGATTTTTATACGTCCGCCAGGGGATTTTAGCCCAACCCCTCATGGCCGGCGGGGGACAGGAGGGGGGCCTGCGGGCGGGTACGGAAAATGTTCCCGCCATCGCCGGATTCCGTGTCGCCGCCGAATTGGCGGAGGCGGACATGATCCCCCGTGGAGAGAGACTGCGTCAGCTGCTCGACGGGTTTATTTTGCGGCTCAAAGAAAAAAATCCGGCAATCACAGAGATTGTCGGAGGTGTTCATCGTCTGCCCGGTATCCGCACCCTGCATCTGCCGGGGATATCCAGTGAGAAAGCCATTGCACAATTGGATCAGCGGGGGATTCGCATTTCCGGCGGCGCCGCCTGCGGATCGGTGGAATCCGGCCCCAGTCACGTGTTGCGGGCTATGAGGATACCGGAGGAACAGGCCGATGAGGTCATCCGGATCAGCCCGGGCCGCCACACCACGGAGGTGGAGATGCAGTTGGCGGCAGATGTGATTGGGGCCTTATGTTTTCCTTGACAAACTCCCTCCGTCAGGCTTCAGCCTACACGTCCCTTACATTGAGGGAGGCTTTGAACCAGTTGGCACAGCCCTTGACCCTATGTATGGCCCCTTCGTTTACGAGGGGGCTGTCAGCGTGGCTGACTGAGAGAGGAGAAGTTGAAGCTATAGCGATCTAGTCGAATTGCAGAGATGCAAAATAGTGTCGTCGGAGCATTGCGGCGCTGCCTCTGGCGGCGAGCCAGGACAGATCCCGTTTGTCGTATCGGACCTCGAAAATGCCCGTTTCGGGAAAGTAGCGAAATTCGGCTAACTCCCGTTTGAGACAGTCGTCAAAATGCGAATCAGCTAGAGCGAAATCACCCTGGAAGATGACCACATCGGGGTTGTAAACAAGGGCCAAATTGTGTAGGCCGACGGCAAAGCAGTGGGCCAGATAGGCCGCGATCCGCCGAGCTGCGGGATTTCCCTGCGCACTGGCCGCAAAAAGTGTCTGGAAGGTGAGGGGCTCGCCCTGGTTGCACAGGTCGCTGTCAGGTTCCAACAGGTCACAGATGCGCTCTAGGCTGACACTGCGCTCCAAACAGCCGGTTTTGCCGCAGGTACATGCAGCGCCGTTGCGGTCTACGATCATATGCCCGATTTCGCCGATCAGGGCGTCTTTCCCGCTTAATACATGGCCGTTTTCGATCAGACACGCCGATAGACCCCAGGTACAGAACAGGCTCAAGATACGCTTCTCGGTAAGCTCTGGGTGATCCAGTAAGATGGCGCGGCCACAGGCTCTACCTGCGTTGTCCAGGATGTATTGGGGCGTTTTGCCGAAAATGGGCCGCAGATAGTTCTCGATGCGGATATCCCGCCCCCAGCCGGGTGCTTTGGAGTTGTAGTACAGAAGGTTGGTTTTACAATCTACCGTACCCGACATGGAGATACCCACGCCGTAGAGATCAGAGAGGGCGACGCCTTGCCGTACCAGATATGGCATGGCAAAAGCCTCTAGACTTTGAAATACATCATCCAGATTCGCTTCGGCAATATGCGGGAACGCCTCTAAGGCGTACACGTCGCCGACCAAGTTGGAGAGGGCAAACGTGATAGAGGTTGGCCAAAGGGCGATACACAGGATTTTGCGCCTGTCGGAGAATGTAAAATACTCCGGTCGCTTCCCGCCGAGACTGGAGGATTGGCCCAGTCCGGCCGATTCTACAAGGCCTTTTTCACAAAAATATTGGAGTGCTCGCATAATTGTGGGTTTGCTGATTCCTATGGCGGTAGAAATATCCATAATCGTGCACTTTTCCCCGGACATGAGATATTCGAGGATTTTCATTCTGTTGACCAGCTTGAGATCGGAGGGTACTCCGATCTGGTCAATTGTAATCTGCTTTGGCACCCACATGCCCCCTATGGTTCATTTTTTTGTATTCCCCCGCCGTAGGCGGGGGAATACTGTGCAATAGTTTGTTTGGAACAGTTCTTTTTTTATTATAACATAAGCTGTCCGGTTTACAACAACATATTTACACAAGTGTCGGCAACAAATGTGTGGCGATTGCCGTCAGGGGGATCTGCATATTTTTCAAATGGGGTGTCCTCTTTGTCGAAGTCTTAAAGAACAAATTCGAGGGCAACCAAGCTGAGTGCCATAACAGCCATTCCGGCAAATAGCCACTTCATTACCAAGTGATGCTTCCCATATTTTTGAGCCGCAGGTAATAGTTGATGGATTGCCACAAACACCATAATTCCGGCTACAGCGGCAAAGGTAACCCCAAATACAGCTTCGATATCTTCGAAAATATTTTGCCATAACAGCCATGCCACAAATGCGCCTATGACTTGTACAAGCCCTGAGCCGGCAGAAATCAGAAACGCTTTTACCTTGCTGCCGGTTGCATAATAGATAGGCGCTGCCGTCGCAATTCCTTCCGGCATATTGTGAATAATGATGGCGATGGCAATTGCGATGCCCATAACCGGGTCATGCATGAGTGCGATAAAGGTGATCAGCCCTTCGGGAAAGTTGTGTATGGCGAGGGCTGTGGCAGACATGAGGCCTGTGCGCTTCAACGCCTTTTTCTCCCCTGGGGAAAACTGCATCTCTTCCTGGGTGTTTGGGTCTAATATCTCTGTAATCGTATCGTTGTGCGGGATGAATTTGTCAATGACTACCATCAGGAGGATGCCTGCAAAAAAAGCAACTGTTGCAATCAGAAGCCCCAGTTCTTCGCCATATCCATATTCCAAAGCTTCCATGGCTTCCAAAAATATCTCTGCAAATGCGACATAGAGCATGACCCCGGCGGAAAAACTGAGGCAGATAGATAAAAACTTTGTGTTAGTTGTTTTAGAGAACAAAACCGCCAGACCGCCAACCCCAGTTGCCAAGCCCGCAATCAGGATGAGCAAAAATGCAAATAACACGTTATTCATAAAGAGCACCTCGAATCTAAAATCAGATGACCATCCTTTGGTTAGCCTATGCTAACTGCAAACATGTTAGCATAGACTAACTCCGCGTGTCAAGTAATTTTGAGAAAAAAGTCGATAATGAAGCCATCTGTCTGATCGTTCTCCGGGCGACAAGTAGCGGGCGGACGCATATGGGCATATCATGATAAAAAAGCAGTTAGGAGCATAGAAATGATTACAGAACAACAATATGTCGTGTTATCACTAGAATTACACATGTTTTTTGGCCGCATTATGAAAGAGCACGCAATCTTTTTAGAGGCGGGATTTACCCCCGCTAACGCCGAGTTTGAGCGGACGGCAGATCACTATAAAACGCAATTTGAGACTGTTTTATACAATGCCGTACATTTGGGGAACGGCATGATTCGGCCCGATGTCGTATCTTCCGGCGAAATCGTCACAGACTATACATTGGGGACGGAAGAAAAAACACAGCACGCTACCGGTATCGTGATCAACCGGGAGATTACCCGGCTGGAATCTCGTCTCTATGGCAATGTAAGTCCTCAGATCACGCCGGTGCTGATGCAGCAGGTAAAACACTTAAATATGCATACCAGACCGTTGCTAGATGGATTGATTGATTTTAAAACAAACGTGTTAGATCACGTGTTGTCGTGTAAGTTGTTCACGGCCAATTACCCCTTGCTGATTGAACACATACGACGTGAGGCCACGATGTACAGAAGTCATTTGATTGCACTGGAAAGCGGTCAAAATCCCAATGATACCTTGAAAGAGACGGAACTTTTTTGGGATCAGATCATGATGGAACACGCGCTGTTTATTCGCGGCCTGCTAGATCCGACGGAGAATGAGTTAATACATGTATCTGATGCGTTTGCCCATGAATATGCCGGTTTGATCGAAGAGGCCAGAGTGGCGACAGAGGTGACAATTCACAGTGTGACGGACAAAACCTTGCAGGAAACGATAAAATACCGGGATTTTAAAGAGGCGGGGACAAAGGGGATTGCCGCCTGCAAAATTCGCAGTATTATTTTGCCCCTGCTGGCAGATCACGTCCTGCGAGAGTCCAACCATTATATTAGGTTGCTCCGGCAGTCGACGTGAGTTCATCGGCCTCTATATTGTTATTGTACCTTTACTTGTTTTAACAATTCGTCCACCACTTCACGGCTTGGGGGAGTGGTTCCCTCTGTGACTGCTGCTCCGGCGGAGGCGGCTATTCCCAGGGCAGCCGCCTCATGGAGGGCCATTCCTTTATGAAAGGCGTATACAAGAGCGCCGACCATACTGTCGCCTGCGCCTACGGTTGACCGCGCCTGAATCACAAGACCCGGTGTGAACAAGGTTTTCGTCGCGGTTACAAATAGTGCGCCCGCGGCCCCCATGGAGACAGCGACCATTTTTATGCCTTTTTCAATGAAGTGTTGGCATAGGGCGGCGTAGCCTTCGACCTCTATCGCGCCGCGTTTTCCAAAATATTGCATGAGCTCAAATGTGTTCGGCTTAATATAGTCCGGCTTTGCCTCTATTGCCGCCCGGAAGGCCGCACCGTCCGTGTCGAGGAATACGGTAGCACCTTTTGCCTTGACCATGTGGATCAAATCGGCATATGTGTTCGGCGCCGTATCCCGGGGCAGGCTACCGGCAAACACAAAGGTGGTATCGGGAGCTGCATGACCCGTCAATTTCTTTTTTAGCGCGTCCATATCATCATCGGATACGGGGTCGCCCGGTTCGTTGAACTCGGTGATCCCGTATTCTACACTGTGGACTTTCAGGTTTGTGCGGGTGGGGTGGCCTGTTTTTACGAAATCTGCTTGAATCCGCAGGCCGTGGAGCATACGCGCAATTTCCTCCCCGGATCCGCCGCCCAGAAAGCCGCTGGCTATGGAGTTGCCGCCCAAGGCGGCGATCATTTTCGAGACGTTAATTCCTTTGCCCCCCGCATCCAAGACGATGTTCTCCAGCCGGTTCAGCCCGCCCGGGACAAGCTTTCTCACCTGTGTGGTCTTATCGAGGGCCGGGTTTAAAGTGACGGTTACGATTTTGCCCATTGCATAAATCCTCTTACTATGCTTTTATACTAGATTGACATCAAAAGCGTTTCGCTTTTGAAAGAGCAGGCAAGCGCCTGCTCGGCCCATAGCGCCAGTTAAATGACGATATTAAGATAGCTGACAGATTGTATTATACATGAAGAGCTAAGAAAAACAAGGGGAGGTGTTTATTTGTCCGCGATAAGATAGATCAGCGCGCAAATTAGGTGAGATTTGTATTGACAAATTTGAAGTTTCATGATAATTTTATTATAACATAATGACAAATTTGAGGCGGAGCGATGTACAAGTTTTCATTCGCATATGCCTGTAATATAGATCGACATCGCATGATAGATTTAGGGGAGGATTATTTTGATAACATCTATGCAAGCGGCCAGGCTCATTGATATAAGTGCAGTTCGGACGCCACATACCCGTAGTGACATAGAACAATTGGTGAAATACGCGAAAGCGTATCGCTTCATAAATGTACACGTTTTGCCCAACTGGGTGAAGCTTTTGGCCGAACTGCTGAAAGAGGAGCCGGATGTATATGTGGGCGCGCCAGTGGGATTCCCCTCCGGGGGACACAAGACAGAAATCAAGTTGGCCGAGGCCAAACATCTCGCGGTGGACGGCGTGCAAGAGATGGACATTATGATGAACGTCGGCCGATTTCTCAACAAAGAATACGACTATGTGCTGGATGAACTGACCCAAATTATCCGCGATGTACCGAAAGGCGTTTTGACGAAGGTGATTATAGAAATCAACGTCTTAAACGATGCGGAAATGAAGAATGCCTGCGCCCTGGTCATAGAGAGCGGTGCCGACTTTGTCAAGACGGGTACGGGCTGGGTGCCGGGGGATGCAAATATTGGGCGCATTCGGGCGATGAAAGAAGTCTGCGGAGATAAGATCAAAATCAAAGCCGCAGGCGGGATCCGCACGCCCCAGGAGTTCTTGGAGTTATACGACATGGGCGTAGCGCGCATGGGGATCAACACAAAGTCGGCCCTTGAGATTGTCGAGCACTTGAAGGCCTACGAGTAAGTTGAAACTTGTATTTCCCCAGCCTAGGCTGGGAAATACAACAAGACAGTTCATGCAGGAGCAAATAGATCATATGGTGAAAAAAAGACGGAAAGGACTGATTTTTTGAAAACAGTCATTGCGTACGATTTGGGTACAGGTGGCGTAAAAGCCTCCCTCTACGATGAACATGCCGCAACCCTTGCAAAGGTGTTCGTGGAGTACGACACATTTTATCCCGCTACAGATATGCATGAGCAAAGCCCAGCCCACTGGTGGGAAGGCGTTGTGAAGAGTACGAATATGCTATTGGCGCAAAGCGGACACCGGGGCGAAGATGTGGCCTGTATTGCCCTGTCCGGACACAGCCTTGTGGCGGTGCCGGTGGATCAAGATGGGAATACGCTGCTTGCGCAAGTGCCTATCTGGTCCGATGCTCGTGCCGGGACAGAGGTTTCAGAATTTTTCCAAAAAATCGACCCCCGGCAGTGGTATATGACCACGGGCAACGGATTTCCGGCGCCCTGTTATTCGATCTTTAAGCTGATGTGGATGAAAAAACATCAGCCGGATGTATTTTCCCGCATATACAAAGTTCTGGGGTCAAAAGATTATATCAACTTTAAGCTGACCGGCAACTTTTTTACGGATTACTCATACGCCTCCGGCACCGGTGCGTATGATCTGGAAAAAGGGGAGATGTGTGACACATTCCTCGCCGCTGCCGGGTTGCCCGCAGAAATTTTTCCGAAACTTGTGGCGTCCAGTCATGTGATCGGGAATCTCACCGCCCAGGCGGCCCAGGAGCTGGGATTAAGTCAGGCCGCCGTTGTGGCATGTGGCGGCGTGGATAACGCCTGTATGGCGTTGGGCGCAGTGGGCGCTGAGGCGGGCAATTGCTACACCTCCCTCGGCTCCTCCAGTTGGATCGCCGTGAACGCGGCGAAGCCGATTTTAGATCCGCAGAAAAAGCCCTATGTCTTTGCCCATATTGCGCCGGGGATGTTTACGTCGGCTTTTTCCATCTTTTCCGGCGGCAGTTCTCTACGGTGGACCCGGGATAATCTCTGTCGGGATATGGATAGAGAAAGCGCCTATGGCGAAATGACGGAGTTGGCAAAAGATGTGCCTATTGGAAGTGGTGGCGTACTGTTTAATCCAAGTCTTGCGGGGGGTACATCCCAGGATAAGAGTCCCCATATCCGCGGCGCGTTTTTAAACCTCTCCCTGGGTACGACGAGAGAGGAACTGGTACGGGCGACCATGGAGGGGATTGCCCTCAACTTGAAGATGTCGCTGCTCAACCTGAAAGAGCAGGTAGAACTCTCGAACGAGATGCTATTTTGTGGCGGCGGAAGCAAAAGCCCATTTTGGATGCAAATGTTTGCCGATGTCTTTGAGATGACAATCTTAAAGACGAATATTGACCAGGATGCGGCCTCCGTCGGGGCGGCGGCCATTGGATTTGTGGCTCTGGGTCTCTGGGAGGACTACGGGGATATCCAAAAACTCCATGAGACAGAACACAAAATTATACCCATACCAGAACATGTAGCGCAATATAACCGGATTTTCCCGCAATTTGTCCACGTCAACACCATGATGAGTGAACTTGGAGACTATATCTATCAATATAACAATCAATAAATCATTAGGAGGAAAAGCACAATGAAACTAGGATTTTGCGCACAAAACTATTCAGAGAAGCCATTACAAGAAGTTTGTAAAATGGTAGCGGACAAGGGATACGAGGCAATTGAAATTGCGACCTATGACGGGAACGGTCAATGCGAAGCCGGCGAAATGCTCCAGAGCGGAAAAGCCAAAGAGTTGAGAAAAATGGTAGAGTCCCACGGCCTGTTTATCTCCGCTTTGAGCAACCACGCCGACTCACTCCTGATCGGCGGCCCGTGGGGTGAGGACACAGACGGTATCTACAAGGGCACAAAAGAAGAGAAAATCAAATTCGGGACAGAGAGCCTGATCCTGACGGCACAGTTGGCCAATGCGTTGGAAGTTCCGGTGGTGATCGGCTTTACGGGCGTTGAAAATTTTGGCCGCTATTTCCCGTTCCCCCATGCAAAGGGCTGGAAAGCTTGTGAAGATCATTTTGCAGAGCACTTTGGTCCGATTCTGGACAAATTTAAGGAATACGGTGCAAAGTTTGCCGTAGAGCCCCATCCCAACAACCTGATCTACGACGTGCACACGGCCAAACGTGCTATTGAAGCAGTGGACAATCATCCATGTCTCGGGATCAATCTAGACCCGGCGAACCTCACCTATCTCGGTCTGTATGTGGAGACATTTATTGACGAGCTGGCAGGCCGCATCTTCCACGTACACGCCAAGGACGCTGAAATCGTCGCCCACAATGTGGGCAAGGGCGGTATTCTGATGCAGGGCGAGTGGGGCCGGTTAGATCGTGCGTTCCGCTTCCGCATCCCCGGCTGGGGCGATGTCAATTGGAGAAAAGTAATCACAGAGCTGGCTATGACAGGCTATGACTACGTGCTCTCCTATGAGCACGAAGACGTCACCATGAGCAGAGCGGATGGCGTTGATAAAGTGGTGGATTATCTGAAACCCCTCTTGATCCACGCGCCATACGAAGGCAGAAGCGACAAGCTGTTCACCATATAGACGAAAGGGAGGCGCATCCATATGAAAACAATGAAAGCACAAATAGTAGAATCGCCAAATAAGATGGTTTACAAAGATATCCCCGTACCGCAAATCAGCAGTGACGAGGTCTTAATCAAAGTCAAATACTGCGGGATATGTGGTTCAGACTGGAGTATTTTTACCGGAAAATACGCAGCAGAAAAGCTCCCATTGATCACGGGCCACGAGTTCTGGGGCGTTGTGGAGGAATTAGGCGAAAACGTGACGGGGCTAAAAGTTGGTGACCGTGTGGCTGTCGATTTGTGTCTGTGTTGCGGGACCTGTTATTTCTGCCGCAGAGGGGATGGGCTCCTCTGTCAAACCTTTGCCCAGCTCGGCATCCATGTCAACGGCGGATTTGCGGAGTACGTCAAAGCGCCGGGCAAGAACTGTTATGTGATCCCGGACGAGATCAACGACTATGACGCCGCGTTTATCGAACCTTTGACCACCACGATCCAGGCCTCCAAGCGGATGGGGTGCGAACTGGGCTCCAGTGTTGTAGTCATCGGCGACGGACTCGGGATTCTCCACGCCGCCATGGCAAAGCTGCGGGGGGCGACGCCTGTTATCCTCATCGGGGATAATCCAGGCCGCCTTGCGATGGCAAAAGAGTTGGGCATCGACTACTGCATCAATATTAAAGAGACCAACGATGTGGTGGGCAAAGTGTTTGAACTCACCGACGGCATCGGCGCAGACTATGTGATCGAAGCTGTGGGCATGTCCAAAACCTATGAGCAGGCCTTTGCAATGCTCCGCCGGGGCGGAAAGTTAGAGGCCTTTGGGATCTGTGCGCCAGACGATAAGGCGGCCCTCTCGCCCTTTGAGTTTGTGCTGGGCGAGAAGCAGGTCTCCGGCTCCTGTGCGGGAATCGGGAACGACTGGGGGATTGCCATCAACTTGCTCAAATATAAGAGAATCGATCCGTCAGCCATGTGCTCTATGATCGTGCCCCTCTCTGAGCTGGAAGATGCGCTCCATGAATTACAGACAAACAATAAACTGGTCAAAGTGCTTGTGAGCCCGGAAGTGAAAGAGAAGATTGTGCTTTAGGAGGGGAGCCTTTGATTATCAAACAAATTGAGCACATTTCCATCAACGTATCCGACATGGAAGAGGCGACCCGGTTTTACCGGGATATCCTGGGGTTTTCATATCTGGAGACGGTGTCGGACGAGATGAAAGACTTGGTCTACTTCGCCATACCGGGCGCTGCGCGGCTTGAGTTGTTCAATTATCGCGGCAAAGCGGTGCGGCCTGCCCCTGTGGACAGTGACATAGAGCCTTTGGGCTATGTCCACTTGGCATTCTTGGTGGACGACGTGGACGAGTGGGCGAAACACTTTACAGCCCATACTGTCCCCGTCACATATGGGCCGGAGGATTTACCATCTTTGGGGATGCGCGTATGTCTGTTTACAGATCCTGACGGCAATACCCTGGAAATCTGCGCACCCCTTGGCGCATAGGGGTTTGGTAGACGAATCAAGTATACAATGCATCAAAAACAACGTAATAGACCAGACTTGCACGGCCATGGCTTGAAAGATGAAACCCCTCATTTTTCAAGCCTTTTTTACAAGTTGCCCGCGGCAGATTGTAAGCGTTGTGCGGCGGCACGATTTCTGATATGATACAGCACAGGAGGTAGCGCAAATGAATAACTTTGTATTTCACAATCCGACGAAGATTATCTTTGGAAAGGACACCCACTTGGAGGTGGGCAAAGAGATCAAGCCATATGCGGATAAGATATTATTTGTCCGGCTGGCCAAGGCGTCCATGGAGCGGATCGGGATCTATGACAGCATTATAAAATCCTTGGACGAACACGGGATTGCATATATCGAATTGGACGGAATCCAGCCGAATCCACGGCTCTCCAAGGTGCGCGAGGGGGCGGAGATCTGTAAGCGGGAGAATATCCCATTTATCTTGGCCGTGGGCGGCGGCAGTGTGGTGGATACGGCGAAAGCCATTGCAGCGGCGGCCTGTATGGACAACGACTACTGGGACATTGTAGAGGGAAAAGTCAAACACGAAAAATCCATACCCCTCGGTACGATCATTACCTATCCAGCCACGGGGACGGAGATGAACGGGAGTTGTGTCATCACCCGGGACGAGGATTTATCTAAGCGGGGATTTATCCTGTCCAATCCCACGTTTAGTATCTTGAACCCGGAGATTGCGAAAAGTCTGCCCAAGAACCGGATCGCCCAGGGGGTTGTAGATATCTTCGCCCACGCCGTGGAGCGGTATTTCACAAACGTGTCCAGCGTCGATCTGACGGATCGGATGTTAGAGGGGGCCATGAAAACCGTGATCCGGTTTGGGTCGAAATGGTATCATGACGGGTATGACTATGACACAGTGGCCCAGGTCATGTGGACGGCGACCATCGCCCACAATTTCTCCCTGTGCGTGGGCAGGGTGAACGATTTCGCCTCCCACCAGATTGGCCATGAGCTCAGCGGGGAATATGACCTCTCCCACGGGGAGTCTTTGTCTGTCATTATGCCGTCTTGGATGCGGTACGTGCGGCACCACGACCCGGCCCGGATGGCCCAGTTCTTTGTGAACACATTCCACATAGAGAACAATTTTTTTGATCCCCAAGACACAATAACCCGGGGGATTCAAGCCATGGAAGCCTTTTTCCAAAGTCTTGACATGCCCATCCGGATTTCAGAGACAGATATTGTAAATTGTGACATTCCCAAATTGGCCAATCGGGCCACACAGAGCGGGAAAATCACGAGAGGGAACTTCGTTGTGCTAAAAACGGAGGATATTATTAAAATCTATGAGGGCGCACTGTAGGGTGCGCCCTACAGTTTTTTGATTTCGGAATTGACAGATCAAGGCGTGTCCTGTAAAGTAGGAGGCGTGTGCAGAAAGTAAAAGGATGGCGGTTCGTATGGTTGTAATCAGTTTTGACGGTGTTGGAGACTGGGAGTTTGAGCAGATGGCAAACGATCCGATATCCTATCCGAATATTGCAAGATTTAAAGAGCAGAGCCTCTATCGGGGGCATGTCAAGACCGTGTTCGTATCCAATACGTACCCCGTTCACGCCACCATCTCCACAGGGAAGTTGCCAAAAGAACACGGGATTATCTCCAATCTCACAGGCCCGAAACGTGCACGCAGATGGACGCAGATGGAGAAGGCCATCCAATCCGAGACCATTTGGGAGGCCGCCGCCGAGCGTGGCCTGTATACGGCGGCGATTTTATGGCCCACCACCTGCGGGGCGAAACATATCTGGTGGAACTTCCCGGAGGTACATACCCACGGAAACGAGTATCAGATTGTGGAACATATGCGCCACGGCAGTGTTTTCTTTCAGCTTCGAGCCCTGTTTGTCCACGGTTTAAAACTCTGGGACGCCACTGCAATTGCCCTGGATCGTTTTACGACTGCGATCACCTGTGATCTGCTCCGCAAGAAGCAGCCTGATCTGACCCTGCTCCATTTGCTGGCCTATGATCTGATCAGCCATAAAGTGGGCAGTCAGGCAAAGGCGCTGGACAAGGCGAGAAAATCCCTGGACGACAGCCTGGGCAAGTTATTGGATGCCGCCGGAGATCGCCCGGTGCTGGTCTTCGCCGACCACGCCCATCTGGACGTCTATGAGGCAATCAATCTGGAGAAGCTGTTCGATGCGGAACTGTTCGAGCAGTGTGGCGGATGCGCATTTTTTGAACAACCGATTGTGGGCATTGAGAACTATCCCTGGTTCGGGCGATTTCTGACAGAGCAAGAGATGGATGAGAGCGGATATAGAGACAAGGCGGTTTTCGGGGTCGCCGCGAAGCCGGGGTATTGCTTTGCGGAGAAAAAGCGCGGATCCAACCATGGATACCCGGCTGACTACGAGAATTACAGGGTATTTTACGCTCTGGGCGGCAAACACGTGCCGCCGGAATGGCTGGCGGAACCGACTTTTGGAGATGTGCGGGATATCACGGCGGTCATATGTAAAGAATTAGGGCTCACCCTGTAGGAACGTTCCGGAAGACGTGTCAAAATGCGATATACAAATTATGCAAAAAAAGGCGGAGTGGGATGTTTAAGCGGTTGAGCAAACAAGAAAAAGCTTGGGTGTTGTACGATTTGGCGGAATCACCGTATACCATAACGGTGATGGCGACGATTATGGGCATGTATTTCTTGGCATCTGCCGAAGCGGCCATTGGGGATATTGTTGTCGCCAATGCCTATTGGAGTTTCGGGACGGCGGCGGCCATCGTATTTATCGGGTTATTGGCACCGATTATCGGAACGCTTACGGGGTACATAGGGAAGAAAAAATTAGTGTTTAACCTGTTTGTCGGGCTGGGTGTTTTGGCCACGGCAGGGATTGCGTTTGTGCCGGAGCACATGTGGTTTGGCTTGCTGTTTATGTATATTTTATCACTCATCGGATATTCAGGCGCCAACAAGGTGTATAACGCATTTTTGGTGGATGTCTCTCCCAACGAGCGAATGAATCGTGTTTCAACTTTTGCATTTGGCGTGGGGTATCTTGGCTGTGTTCCGCCCTTTCTCGTCAGCATTGCACCGATTCTTTTGATACAGCTGGATATCATCTCCATGTCCATGGTGACGGCATATCGCATTGCTTTTTTGATTACCGCCGTGTGGTGGATTGTGCTTACGATTCCCATGTTTCGGCACGTCAACCAGAAATACGGGGCGCCAATGGAGTCCCAGTATGTACGCAAAAGCTTCGTAAGCGTATGGCTCACATTCAGGGAAATCTGTAAACATAAACCGGTTTTGCTGTTTCTCCTTGCATTTTTCCTTTACAGCGACGGCTTGAACTCCATTGTCAGTTTGGCGACGGCCTTTGGCGTAACGATTGGAATCGGGCAGGTTGACCTCTTACTTGTGCTTTTGGTGATGCAGCTTGTGGCGGGTCCGTGTGCCATTATATACGGACGCATGGCGGATAAATTTGGCACAAAAAAGACGATTTATTTTGGTATCGGGACGTATGTCGTGGTTTGTCTCATTGCGCTTTTGATGAACCCCGCACGGGATGTTCGCTTTTTAACAGGTCTGTTCTGGGGACTTGCCATGTTGATCGGCACGGCACAAGGCGGTATTCAGGCATTGAGCCGTGCTTACTTTAGCAAAGTTGTTCCGAAAGAAAAATCAAATGAATTTTTCGGCTTTTACAATGTCTTTGGGCGCCTCGCCTCTATCATTGGAACCACCTTATTTGGGGTGATCTCCCTGTGGACGGGACAACCGCACTTTGGCATTGCAGGCATTGCGGTATTGTTCATATTAGCGGCGATTATTTTCAAATTTGTACCGGACGATAAAGAAATTTCTTGGGAAGACAAACAGTCCAGCATTTCAGTTTAGCGCGACAATAAAGGCATGTCACAGTGAATACACAAAGTATATAGGAGAGGGAGAGCCGGATGTTTAAGTGGTTGAGCAAACAAGAAAAGGCTTGGGTATTGTACGATCTGGCGGAATCGCCGTACACCATAACGGTGTTGGCGACGATCATGGGCATGTATTTCTTAACATCAGCAGAGGCCGCAGTCGGGGATATTGCTGCAATGTCTTATTGGTCGTTTGGAACGGCGGCGGCTACACTGTCTATCGGGTTATTGGCGCCGATTATCGGAACGCTTACGGGGTACATCGGGAAGAAAAAACTGGTATTTAATCTGTTTGTCGGGCTGGGCATTTTGGCTACGGCAGGGATTGCGTTTGTGCCGGAACACATGTGGCTTGCCCTGCTCCTGATGTATATTTTATCATTCATAGGGTATTCAGGTGCCAACAAGGTGTACAACGCATTTTTGGTGGACGTCTCTCCCAACGAGCGAATGAATCGTGTCTCAACCTTTGGCTTTGGGGTGGGCTATCTCGGTTGTGTTCCGCCCTTTCTTGTCAGTATTGCGCCGATTCTTCTCATACAGCTGGGTCTCATTTCTATGCCCATGGTGACGGCGTATCGTATTGCCTTTTTGATTACTGCCGCATGGTGGATTGCGTTTACGATTCCCATGTTTCGGCACGTCAACCAAAAATACGGGTCGCCAATGGAGCCCCAGTATGTGCGCAAAAGCTTTGTGAGCGTATGGCTGACGTTCAAAGAAATCTGCAAACATAAATCGGTTCTGCTGTTTCTCCTGGCATTTTTCCTCTACAGTGACGGGCTGGGCTCCATTATCAGCCTGGCAACAGCCTATGGTATGACCATTGGGATTGGACAGGTTGATCTCTTGCTGGTGCTTTTGGTGACACAACTTGTGGCGGGCCCATGTGCCATTGCATACGGACGATTGGCGGATAGATTTGGCACAAAAACCATGATTTATTTTGCCATTGGGACATATATTGTGGTTTGCCTCATTGCGCTTTTGATGAATCCCGCACGGGATATTGGCTTTTTAACGGGCCTCTTTTGGGCGCTTGCCATGTTGGTCGGCACTGCACAGGGCGGCCTGCAGGCATTGAGCCGTGCTTATTTTGGCAAGATTGTTCCGAAAGAAAAATCAAATGAATTTTTCGGATTCTATAATATTTTTGGACGCCTCGCCATGGTGATTGGGACTACTTTATTTGGGCTTATTTTGCGATGGACGGAACAAGCACACCTTGGAATTGCAGGCATTGGTATATTGTTTGTTTTAGCGGCGATTATTTTCAAATTTGTGCCGGATGACAAAGAGATTTCTTGGGCTGATAAATAGTCTAGCATTTTGGGGAGGTGCAGTAGCAGTGAAACGATTCTTCCAGGAGTTCCGAGAATTTGCCCTCCGGGGTAACGTGATGAGCCTGGCGGTGGGGATGCTCATCGGCATGGCGTTCCAAGCCGTGGTGACTTCCCTGACGGACAATATTCTATCCCCGCTCATCGGACTGCTTATCGGGCAGAATTTTGACGCTTTGACCTGGGATGTGATGGGGGTCAGCCTGGGATACGGTGCGTTTATCACGGCGGTGCTGAATTTTATCATCATGGCATTCGTGGCGTTTTTGATCGTCCGGACCATGAACAAGCTGCAATCTGCAAAGGAACAGGAGGCGGAGGCGTCCGAGCGCCACTGCCCCTTCTGTCAGACCCAGTTGCACCTGGAAGCTGTCCGTTGTCCGGCCTGTACGTCGGAGGTGGCTGCAGGTGGGTGAACACACCGGAAAATTTGTAATTCATTCCCGGAAAAGGACCGCAATACTCCATCTGCTGGTCGGGCTGTTTTCCCTTCTTGTCGGGATTCCGGCCGCGGTGGAGGGCGTCTATTCGCCGAACTTTATGTTCGGGGTGCTGTGTTCTGTTCTTGCTGTCGTATGTTTATATCGCAGCATATCGCTGTCTGTATGGAAATGCACAGTAGAGGGAGAGCACATCACCTATCGCTCTCTGTTTCGGCGCGGGGCCATAACATTCTCTGATATTAAAAGCGTGGTGCCGAAGAATTGGAGAAACAGGGGACGGTATGGAGGTGTGAGTGATAGCTTTGTCGGCATTGATCTTCACTCCGAGACAAGGAAATTATTTCACATACACGGATCGAAAGTCGGTTTTCGTGCGTTTGTGGCAAGCTTAGAGGAACGGGGCATTCCCGGTGCGGAACAGTTGCCGAAAGGAATACAGTGGCGCTGAGCTGACACGGATAAAAACAAACCCAGTAAGGGAGAGAGTGTGAAATCTCCTCTTACTGGGTTTTTCTGATCCAAGGAATCTCAAGAGAGTATCTCACCCCGCAGAAACACCGCCCGGATGGACAAGTCCTCATTTAACAACACCAAATCCGCATATTTCCCCGGTGCGATACTGCCCCGCTGATGGAAGATGCCCAGGGCCTTTGCCGGGTTGACGCTGGCGCACTTGACGGCGGTGGCCAGGGGGATTCCCATCTCGGTCACAGCGGTGCGCAGGCAGTCCATGAGATTCACCACGGAGCCTGCGATGGAGTCGCCCTCTACGAGGCGGGCGCATCTGCCCCGCACCTCTACGGCCAGGCCGCCCAGATCGTAGACCCCGTCTGCCATGCCGGTGGCCGACATGTTGTCGCTGATGAAGATGATCCGGTCGTCGCCGAACATCCGCAGGGCTGCACGGACTGCGCTGGGGTGGACGTGGACACCGTCGCAGATCAGCTCCGCACGACAGTCCAACGCATCCATGGCGGCGCCGATGACGCCGGGATCCCGGTGGTGGAGAGGCGGTGTGGCGTTGAAGAGATGGGTCACCTGTCGTGCGCCGTGGGCGAATGCCGCTTGCGCCAAAGTATAATTCGCCTCCGTATGGGCCACGGAGCACACGATCTCGTCGCCGAGGGCATCAATGAGGCAGATTGCACCGTCCATCTCCGGGGCGACGGCCAGGAGCTTTACCATCCCCCCCGCCTGGGCCTGTAGGCGGCGCACCAGTTCCACGTCGGGCGGTTGGATATAGGCGGGGTTTTGCGCACCGCACTTCTTTGGAGAGAGAAACGGCCCCTCTAAATAGAGCCCGGCAAAGGCTGCGCCCTTTAGATCGGCGTGGGTGGCGATTTGCCTGCAGGCTGCCGCCAACTGATTCTCCGGAAGAGTTAGGAGCGTGGGACAAATTGCGGTGATCCCGTTTTCCGCCAGATAGTGTGCCATATCCGAGAGTCCCTGGGCGTCCGTGTCAGAGAAATCGTGGTCCACACAGCCGTGGATGTGGAGGTCAATCAGGCCGGGGATGGCGTAACATCCGGTGGCGTCAATTATCTCGCCGCCCGGGGCGGTATCGGCGAAATACTGCCCGGAGATGGCGATATCGCCGGATGCAAATCCGCCGTTTTCTTGGAAGACCTTTGCGTGTTTGATAAGCATACTGTTCAGCCCCTAAGATATTATAGTTTCGCACAAGGAAAACACCCGGCTCTGCGGAGCCACCCTCTTTAACGAAAGAGGGTGAAGATGAAGGATCGTGCAAATCCCGCCCTCTTTCGTAAAGAGGGTGCTGCCCGCAGGCGGCGGGTGTTTTCTCCACCTAATCTATCGTATTTTCGCCGGGGGAGACGATCTCCGCCCTGGCGAAGTGCGCCGGTAAGTGAAAATTGGGTTTTTCCACCGGGATGGGGTGATAGGCTCCAAAGTGCAGGATAGCGGGGTCCTCTGCGATCTTGTAGAAGTTGCAGAAGAACGTGTCCCCCGCTTTGAAGTTGGGCACTCCAAGCCGCCCCAGCAGAGAGTCGGGGATCAAGAGCTCCGCCGTCCAGCGATCCGGCTCAATAGCGGCCTTCACACCCGTCATGGCGTATTCTGCGTCGGTGATGAATTGGCGGCCCTGTCTGCCGTGGCCGTATTTGGCATACATGGCGCCGTTGGCGTTGATCTCGAAATTCAAATACAAACAATCGTTAGACGGGGGTGCGGTCTGTCTCAAATTGGGATCGGGGAAGGCGAAGAACGCCTCCATGGCGCTGTCCTTGCAGACCATGTCCCGGTGGTTGTGAAACGCCCGCTTGGGGTCTTGCTCTATGCAGGTCATGCGGAGAAATAGTCCTTGTCCGTCGAGATAGGCCATTTGGCCGAAGGTCTCCGGCTCTCGCAGGGACTCCCATAAATAGTGGTTGACCCGGAAAATGGGACAGCCATCCAGCTCCGCAGGGGCGTTGATGATGTGGATTGGATAGATCATAGGCACCCCCTAGATATGAAATAGGGGGCGGATGCTGCCTCATCCGCCCCCTGTTGTTTTATCTGGTATCTATTGTGCGGATGATGCTATTATAGCATCTTTTGGATCTCGTCTGCAACAAATTGTACCTTGGTGCCGACGATTACCTGGACAGAGGTCTTGCTGGGACGAATCACACCGGCGACGCCAGCGGATTTGATCTTCTTCTCGTCCACTTGCAGATAGTCTTTGACCTCAACACGCAGACGGGTGGAGCAGTAGTCCACGGAAGTCACGTTGTCCTTGCCGCCGAGGCCCTCTAGGATCGTGGCGGCGACGGCAGCGTAGTCATCGCTGGCGAGAACGACGGATTTTTCCGCTTCCAAATCTTCTTCATCTTCCCGGCCCGGAGTCTTGAGGTTGAACTTTTTGATGAGGAAGCTGAACAAGAAGAAATACAGGAAGAAATAGAAGATGCCAAAGGGAATTAGCCAAAATTGACCGATGGCGAAAGGCACCCTTGTGCTCAAGACAAAGTCAATGAGCCCGGCGCTGAAGGTGAAGCCTGCAAACCACTGGAATGTAGCGACAATAAACATGGATATGGCTGTCAGGACGGCGTGTACTAAGTACAAGAAAGGTGCTACGAACATGAAAGAGAACTCAACGGGCTCGGTCACGCCTGTGACGAAAGCGGTGAGCGCTGCTGCCGACATGAGACCGTAGACGATTTTCTTGTTCTTATCTTTGGCGTTTCTGTACATGGCCAAACACGCACCGGGCAGACCGAACATCATAATCGGGAAGAAACCAGCCATGTACATGCCGGTGGTGCCGAGGACACCGGGGCCACCCAGACCGGCAGGATTCCAGAAGTTGCCCAAATCGTTGATTCCAACGAGGTCAAACCAGAACACCGCATTGAGGGCGTGGTGCAGTCCGGTGGGAATGAGCAGACGGTTGAAGAAACCGTAGAGTGCGGCACCAAAAGCGCCCAAGCCGGCAATCCACTCGCCGAAAGTTACCAGCGCACCGAAAATGACAGGCCAGATGAACATGAGGATGATGCCAAGTCCGCTCATGACTGCTGCCGCTACGATGGGTACCATTCTTCTTCCGGAGAAGAACGAGAGTGCTGCGGGCAACTCTTTTTGATAGAGCCGATTGTAGAGGAAAGCGGAAAGGCAACCAACCAGTATGCCGACGAAGACATTTTCAACACCAGCGAAAGCGGCACCTTCGATCTCGGTGAGTCCCCGCCCCCAGAGCCACTCTAGGTTTTCGGGATCAAGAATGTTGGTTACCACCAGCCAGCCAACTAAGCCAGCTAACGCTGCGGCGCCGTTTTTGTCTGTGCTCAGACCAAAGGCGAGACCGATTGCAAACAAAATGGGGATATAATCCAAAATTCCGCCACCGGCAAGAATTAGGAATGTGCCAATCGTGGCGAGGACACCTTCTCCGCCCCAATCTGGGCCAAGTATGGCGTAGCCGATGCCGATCAAAAGACCACCGGCAGGCAGAGCGGCGACTGGCAGCATGAGCGCTCTACCGAGTCTTTGCAATGATTTCATCATAGTGAAATTTCCTCCTTCTTAAAATTACATGTACTTATTTTTGTCTTACCGCCCCCGATTGGCAGCATCGGGCCGATAAGTGGTTCACAAGTTTTCTGCCAAAAATGCTTTTAATCCCTCTGCGGCCAACTCCTCATCCGGGCCGTCGAAGGTCATGGTGAAGGTGTCTCCCGTCTTGAGGGATAGCCCCATTACGCCCATGATCCGCTTGGCGTCCACCATCTTGGCGGGGGTGCCGATTTGTACGGCGCTTTGGAATTCGCTGGCCTTTTTGACCAGATGGGCCGCCGGGCGGGCGTGTAGTCCCAGTTCGTCTTTGATCGTATGCTGAATCTCTACCATATATTGCAGTACCTCCTTTTTTGGGGGAGTGGACAAGCCCACTGAAGATTTTCTTGTTTTCCCCCGCCTTTGGCGGGGGAAAACAAATTTAAATCAGTGCAATCAATCCATATCCCTGATGCGTTTTCTCATCTCCAGCACAGAGGCCGGGGCGACGGACAATTCATCGAACCCCATGTTGAGCAGTGTGGCGGTCACGGCGGGGTCGGCGGCCAGTTCGCCGCAGATCCCGGCCCAGATACCGTTATCACGGGCGCTGTCGGCGACGATCTGGAGCATTGCCAGCACCGCCGGGTGATGGGGGTCGTAGAACCGATCCAATTTATGATTTTGCCGATCAATGGCCAGGGTGTACTGGGTCAGATCGTTGGTGCCTACGCTGAAAAAGTCCACTTCTTTTGCCAGGGCGTCTGCGACCATAACGGCCGCCGGGGTCTCGATCATAATGCCCAACGCTACGTCTCGGATCGGAAGCCCCTCGGCGGTCAGTTCCCGCCGGATGGCCGCCGCCTGTTCCTTGCAGTGGATCACTTCCCACAGGGATGTAATCATGGGGAACATGATGGCGATATTGCCAAAGGCGGAGGCCCGATAGATGGCCCGGAGTTGTGTGCGGAAAATCTCCGGCCTGTCAATGCAAATGCGAATTCCCCGGAGGCCCAGGGCGGGATTTTCCTCCTGGTCTAAGTCAAAGTAGTCAACTTTTTTGTCGGCCCCCATGTCCAGGGTGCGGATGATGACCTGTCTGCCGCCCATGGCCTCTGCCACTCGGCGGTAGACGGCAAACAATTCCGCCTCGGTGGGGTAATCCGATCTGCCCAGATAGGAGAACTCACTGCGGAACAGGCCGACCCCCTCGGCGTCGTGTTCCAATACGGACTGGATATCCTGGGTGCCGCCGATGTTGGCGAACAGGCGCACGGTCTGACCGCTTTTAGTGGCCGTGGGCAGCCCTCGCAACCCGTCCAGGGATTCCTGCCGGAGTCGGGCCTCTTGCCGCCACTGTGCCATTTTCTCCCGGACGATCTGGTCGGGTTCCAGATAGCAGAGGCCGCCTGTGCCGTCTACGATGATCTCTCTGCCGTCTATGGCGGGATCCAGGGGGATATCTGTCTGGATGACACAGGGGATCCCCATGGTCTGGGCCAGGATTGCGGTATGGGAATTGGACGACCCCAGGCGGATGACAAAGGCGGCGATGTGGGCTCGATCCATCTGTAGGGTTTCGCTGGGAGTGAGATCCTCCGCCACCACCACGGTGGGGCCGGTGAAAGCGTGGGAGTGCCGCCGACCCAGCAGGATATCCGTCAGCCGCTGGGAGAGGTCTGATACATCTGTGGCTCTGGCCCGCATATAGGGGTCATCCAGGGCGGCGAAAAAGTCGGAGAACTGTTTTCCGGCCTGGGATACGGCATAGGGTGCGGAGACTTGCTCCGTTTGGATCATTTGCTGGACGGCGTCATTGAAGTCGCCGTCTTCCAGCATCAGGCGCTGGACGTCGATGATCATGGCCTGTTCCTCACCCAGTTCCGCTGCTGTTTTTTCAAATAGCTGTTTCAGTTGTCCGTCGGCTTTGGCTTTTGCGGCCAGGAACCGTGTCCACTCCTGATCAGGGGTTCCCCCGGGGGTCTGTTGGATTGCCGTATCCGCTTTTTGCAAGAGATAGACCGTGCCGAACGCAATACCGGGACAAATGCCTTTTCCTTGATGTGTGGTCATGGGTCACCTCACTTTTTTGTAAACGAGATGATTTCGTCGCCTTGGCGCACGGCCTTTCCGGCGGGGAAAGAAAAATTGTCAAAGTCATCGCTGTTGCAGATGACGATGGGAGTCACAATATCAAATCCTGCTGTGGCGATAGAGATCAGGTCGAACTCCAGGAGCAAATCCCCCGGCTTGACGGCATCCCCCTCCCGGATGCGGGGGGTGTAGTGGGCGCCTTTGAGCCGGATGGTGTCCAGCCCCACGTGGATGAGTATCTCGGCGCCGTCGTCGGAGGTCAGTGTCACGGCATGACCGGTCTCAAACAGTTGGGTCACCGTGCCTTGTACCGGAGACACGACACGCCCCTCCGCCGGACGGATGGCGACGCCACGGCCCAGCATCTCTTCCGAGAAGGTGGGGTCGTCTACCTCTGTGATGGGGATTCGCTCCCCGCACATGGGGGCGAGGATGGAAATCCGTTCCGATTTGTTTTCCAATGTGCGCTTTCGTCTCCCGAACATCATTCAGATCCCCCTGTTTTTAATCTCACATGCCGGATGTGGATGGTGAGCCTGCTGATCTCTTCTTTTGACAGTGTATACTGGTGGGCCTGAACTGTCATGGCCGATACCACTTTGGCGCACTGCATTTCCTCCGGATATTGTGCCGCCAGGACTTCAAAAAATCCGTCGTCGCCGTATTCCGGTAGCAGTTCGCCCTGGATGATCCGCTGGGCCAGGTAGCGGAGATGTGTGAAAAACCGCTCACAGTGGTAGTTGCCCGTGGCCATGACATATCCTGTCTCGTCTGTGACGATGGCGAGGATTTGATCCATCAGTTTTGTGGCCCGGAACGTCTCGCTGATGGAGATATCGTATTCCGCGTTGAGTATGTGCATGGCGATGGATGCGGCCTCGTCCTCTGGCATGTCGATATCCAGTTTTTGCTGCATCAGCCGAAGGGCGTACACGCCGATTTCAAATTCTTTGGGATAGAAGCGACGGACTTCCGGGAGCAGAATATTCTGAAACTCCATCCCCTGCCTGTGCCGGGTGACTGCAAAGCTGATGTGGTCGGCCAGGGTAAAATATGCGGCCTCATTGAGGCGTTTGCCCAGGTGTTCTTTCGCATAGGTGAGGATCTCATCCGTGAGTTCAATGTACGCCGTGGGCAGGGAGGCGAACAGATCTTTCAGCCGGTCCATGTTGTTTTGGTTGCTCATGACAAATATTTTGTCGATCTTTTCCGACGGGATTTTCATGCCTGGATTCGCCTTGTAGCCCAGCCCTTTGCCAATCACAACGACTTCTCTGCCATTATGGTCAAGGGCGCTGACAATATTGTTGTTGATCGGCTTAAACACTTCCATACAAACAAACCCCCAAAAAACGAAAAACCAAACTTCACAACTGCGCAAAGCTACGCATTCATAAAATTTGGTTTTGCCTGCATTACCAGTTACAGCCCAAAGGTATTCACTTTTTGTTCACAATTTATATGTAGATTAAAACGCAAAACGAATCTATTGTCAATAGCCGTGACGCAAAAAGAATGGAAAACACCAAACATTGGAGAAATTGCACATTCTATCCCTTGTACATTTATTCAATATACCGAAAAATGGGGCAATTAAAACTTGGACAGCGCCGCTTCGTCAGCGATGACGATCAGATTGTTGTGGAGTTGCAGGATGCTGGCGGGGACAGTAGACGTGATGGGGCCTGTGAGGCTGCGGTGGAGGGCTTCGGCCTTCCCTGCGCCGGTCACTAAGAGCAGAGCCAGCCGGGCGTTTAGGATGGGCCGCATCCCCAGAGTGTAGGCCTGGGTGGGGACGTCTTCCCGGCGCTGGAAAAACCGTTGGTTGTCATCGATTGTCGCATCGGTCAGATCGACGATATGGGTATCTGCGACGAAGTGGTCACCGGGCTCGTTGAAGGCGATGTGACCGTTGGAGCCGATGCCGAGGACTTGCAGGTCAATGGGGCCGAGATCAGAGACCAGCTGATCGTACCGGGTACAGGCGTCTCGGGCGTCTAGATTTTTCCCGTCGGGCAGATAGGCGTTCTCCGGGCGGATGTCGATGTGGTGGAACAGGTTGTGCCACATGAAATAGTGGTAGCTGGCCTCGTCCTCTGATCCCAGGCCCACGTATTCGTCCAGGTTTACACTCCGGCATTGGGCAAAGCTGGCCTCGCCCCGCTCATATGCCGTCACCATATTCTGATAGGTGCCCACAGGGGTGGACCCGGTGGCCAAGCCCAGGACGGAATCGGGTTTTGCACACACTTGCTCCAGCAGAATCTCTGCGGCCCGTGCGCTCATCTCCTCATAATTTGCAACTGCGATTAGTTTCATCGTTCACACCTCTTTCATCGTATTGTTTGTGAAGTAATTTAGTACGGTACTTATTATGCCATAAACAGGGCGCAATTTCTATACACCGTACGCAAAAATGCGCTATAAAAATTTGTGTGCGATTCTGTTTAGATTGTCTATAAAGTATCGGCTATGACAGCTTGACCGGCACAGGCACCCCGATGGTCAGGCTGTTTTCCGTGACGGTGCAATCCAGGGCGGTTATCGTTACGCCGACACGTTTGGCGGCGGTCAGTGTTTCCCCGAACGCCGAGTGGGTGTTGTAATTGGGAGTAAAATAGCGTATATTGTGCATTTGAATCACGAATACCACCTGGGCCTCATATCCCGCCCGGACACAGTGGATCAATTCGTTTAAGTGCTTCACGCCCCGCTCTGTGGGGGCGTCCGGAAACAGGGCCACGCCGTCGTCTTCCAATGTGACGCCTTTGACCTCAATGAAAATGTTGCGAGCCCCGGCCTCCACGTAGAAATCAAACCGGCTGCCGCCGTATGCCGCCTCTGATTTGATGTGGGTAATGCCGTCTATGAACTGCCCGGCCTGCAAATGTTCCAGAAAGACTTTGTTCGGTGCCTGGCTATCTATATTAATGAGCCGAGGACCTTTCCAGACGGCGATCAGGCTATAGTTCGTCTTTCTGGCCGGGTCGTCTGATTTCTGTAACACGACCCTTGCACCGGGGACGAGTAGCTCCTTGCAGCGCCCTGTATTTTTCACATGGGCGACGACTGTTTCGCCGTCGATCTCCGCGTGGGCAATAAATCGGTTGGGGCGGGAGAGGAATATGCCGGGAAGCGTATTGGTGTAGATCATAGTGGGGGTATCCTCCTGCATTTGGGAAAATTCGTTCTTTTTCTGCGAAAATAGAACGTTTTCGCGCTTTTTTGTTGACACTCTTGGAAACAATATGTAAAATTGAACGCGGGGAAAAAGCGTGACATGCGGTAAGGGAAAATTGGAATTACACCAGGCGGATATTCAGGTGTTACCATAGAGCTATCTTAATTTTAGGGAGGCAGTAAACATGCAAAAGACAAAGCTTGGGATTTCAGTAGGGTTGTTCGGCGCGGCACTTTATTTCGTAGGACTTATTAGTATTATACCACTAGTGGTAATGGCGGGGTTTGTACTTCTCTTTGAGGAGAATGAATGGCTGAAAAGAACAGCGGTCAAGGCGGTCGGCGTCGTTCTCTTCTTCACCATTTTATCCTCGATCGTTGGACTTGTGGGCAATTCCTCGTCTCTGCTTGAGAATTTCGTGCTCTTGTTTAGGGGATCGATTGATTTGGCTTGGCTCAATCGGGTTTTGTCGATTGTCCGGACCGCCATTTCGTTTGCGCAGACCCTGTTCCTGCTGATGCTTGGATTTAAGGCGTTGAAACAAGGAAATGTAAAGCTTGGTTCTGTCGATAACGCGATCAACAAACATATGTAGGGGGGAATTTATAATGTCACTATTTGATGAGATTGGAAAAAAGCTGGCGCAGACCAGCCAGAGCGCGGCGCAAAAAGCAAAAGACCTGACGGAAACGGCCAGGCTGAACGGGATGATTTCTGAGGAGGAAAAGCGTATCAATAACGCGTTCCAACAGATTGGAAAAGCATATTATGAGACATATGGCAGGAGTCCCGATCAGCTTTTTGCGCAGCTAATCGCCGGGATCAACGATTCAAAGGAAAAAATGACTGCGTACGCAGAGCAGATCAAGCAGATCAAAGGGATTGCGAACTGTCAGAAATGTGGCGGAGAAGTTCCCTATAACGCACCGTTTTGCAGTTCCTGCGGCTCGCCTATGAATACTGCGCCGGTTCCGGAGGCCTCGACGGATAGCGTCTTGTGTCGCCTGTGTGGTGCGTCTGTTGCATCGAAGGCGGCGTTTTGTACCAGTTGCGGCAATAAAATTGAGCAGGTCGTTGACGCTGTGCCGCCTGTGGAGGCGGAGCCTGTTGTCGTGGAGCCACAACCGATTATCCCGCCGGAACCGGCTACAACGCAGTGTCCGGGGTGCGGAAGCGAGCTGGCTACGAACACGGCATTTTGCTTAAACTGTGGACAGAAAATTTGATTGCTATGCGAGTAAGAACACAGGGGGGAATGATAGTATGTTCTGTAGAGAATGTGGTGCACAAGTTGAACCGGGTGCGAGATTTTGTGGCGCTTGCGGAGGAATTGTAACGGGGCAGCCGTCAGGTCAGGCGAATCAATTTGCAACTGTATCACCGCGTGATAATGGGCAATCCGTCGAAAAAGCAAATCACAGGAAGATCGGTATGATCGCCTGTGGGGTTGTCCTGCTGATTGTGATTGTTGGTGCCATTGTACTATTTTCATCGGGTGGGAATCGGGATCGGCATTTGATCGGCACATGGGAATCGACAGACATGTGGATCGAAAGTCAACTGGAATTTCGCAGAAATGGCAGCGGCGTAGAAACGTGGTGGGAGAGCGAGTTTGTATTTACATGGCGGACGGATCGAGATGGTCGTCTGTGGAAGCAGTATGATGAAGGGGATGAGTGGTGGGTCTACTACGAAATCGTAGGGGACATGTTAAGGCTGACAACGGAATGGAATGAACTTTTGGAATATCGAAAAGTAGAGTGAGCGGGACAAAATGAATTATTGTATTGCGTATACCGTGCTTTGCAACACAGGGCTGGTTCGGACAAAAAATCAAGACAATTTTTGGTGTATGGGCGAATTTCTAAAAAGCGAAAATGATGGGGTGGCAGACCCCATTACTGGGACAGCGGACACAAAGCGTATACCGGCCTTTGCCGTTTTTGATGGGATGGGCGGGGAACAGCAGGGCGAGGTCGCCGCATACATCGCCGCCAACACGTTTGATGTCGGATATAAAGAGAGTCCCAAACGTGACGTCAAGCAATTTCTGTTAGATGCCTGTGCCAATATGAACAACGCGATTTGTGTGCACATAAAAGAGCAGCATCTCCGCAGTTCAGGCGCGACTGCTGCGATACTTATGTTTGGCAAACGGGATATTTATGTCTGCAATATTGGGGACAGCCGAATCTATCAGTTCAGTGATGATACGTTGACGCAAATATCCCACGATCACAGTGAGACCGGCATGATAGACAGGAAGCCGCCGCTCACACAGCATTTGGGGATCCCCGAGACGGAGTTTGTCATTGCGCCGTATGTGGCAAAGGGATTGTATGAAAAGGGAGATAAATATCTGATTTGCTCCGATGGGTTGACGGATATGGTCTCCGAAGCGGAAATCGCCAAAACAATGACGGAGAACAGCAGTATTGAACAAGGCGCCGAGGTGCTTTTGCAAAAAGCCCTGGAAGCGGGCGGCCACGACAACATCACATTGATACTGTGCGAAATTCGCAGGCAAGGACTCCAGATATTCAATAAAAATATTGTAGGGGGCGCGTCAAAATGAGCATTGAAAAATTAAGTAACATCTGGCCGGATTGGCAGGTGGTTGAACAACTGGGGGAAGGGTCCTTCGGCAAAGTTTACAAGGTTTTGCGAGAGGAACACGGTGTGACCTCCACCGCGGCCGTAAAAGTCATTTCCATCCCCCAAAATGATGCGGAACTGGCCTCCATACGCGCAGAGGGGATGGACGAGACGGGAACCCGCTCCTATTTTGAAGGTATTGTGACAGATTTCGTGGGCGAAATCAAGTTGCTGGAATCGATGAAGGGGACCGCCAACGTCGTCAGCGTAGAGGACTATAAGGTGCTGGAGAAAACCGACAAGATCGGCTGGGATATCTTCATCCGCATGGAGCTTCTGACCCCGCTCAACGACTATATTGCCGGTAGAGCGCTGACAGAGGCGGAGGTTATCAAGCTGGGGCAGGATATTTGTTCCGCATTGGAACTATGTGCCCAGCGGGACATTATGCACCGGGATGTCAAGCCGGAAAATATCTTCGTCTCCTCCTTCGGCGACTTTAAACTCGGAGATTTTGGGATTGCCCGCAAACTGGAAAAAAGCAACGACTCCTTGTCACGCAAGGGTACGCCGAACTATATGGCGCCGGAAATCGACATGTCTAAGGAGTACGATGCCACGGTGGACATATACTCCCTGGGGCTGGTACTCTACAAATTGCTCAATAACAATCGGTTGCCGTTTTTGGATCCGAATGCCCAATTGATACAGTATCAAGACCGCAAAGACGCGCTGAATCGCCGTTTTGACGGGGAGCCACTGCCCGCGCCGATCAATGCGAGTCCCCACTTGGCACAAGTAATTCTGGTCGCCTGTGCCTTTCGGCCCGCAGAGCGGTTCCAATCGCCGACGGCGTTTAAAAATGCGCTGGGGGCAGTTCTGGGAGCGGCACCGGCCCCGATTCCTCCAAAGCCTGTTCCTCCACCGGCTCCGCAGAAGCCTGCTGACGCGGCGAGTGATATGGACAAAACCATGACGGGACGCCGTCCGCCGGAAGCTAGGCAGCCAGTTGCACAGGAGCCGGATGTGCCTATTGCCTCTTTCGGCAGAGAGAAGAAAAAGAAGTCCAAAGCGAAGGGCGTCCTAATTGCGCTTCTTGTGCTTATTGTCCTCGGCGGCGCGGCAGTTGGCGCATACATTTTGAATCCGGGCGGCATTTTTGATGGTGTACACGATGTTGTCGGCGGCATCATTGGCGACCCGGCGGCGGACGTCATCACCGCCCTGGAAGAGGGGAACCATGCAGAGGCCTTGTCTCTGGCAGAGGAGGCGGATGGCGACGCGCTACAGAGAAGACTGGAAGAGCGCCTAGATACGCTGGAGGCCGATTTCAGGGCCGAGAATGTAGCGTTTGCCGCGGTGACAATGGAACTGGACACCATTGGAAGGATGAACGTATCCGGACTTTCCAGCGCTTTGACCGCGACGCGGAGTTCAATCAACAATCTCAACGCCTCCCGGACGGCGTTCAATACGGCGGAGACGTTGTTTGAAAGCGGCGATTATGCCGCGGCCATTACCCAATACAGGCTGGTCATTCAAGACGACCCTAATTTTGAACGTGCGTTAGCAGGCGTAAATAATGCCACAAGCGAATACCGCTACAGGGTGTTGTCCGATGCGAATGAATATGCGAGCAGACATGATTATGAGAGCACCATTAGAGTCTTAGACAACGGACTACGGGTAATTGAGAACGACTCGACACTAATGGAAGTGCGCATCCTAAATGAGCAGAGGTTCATAGCTGCTACGATCTCCCAAGCCGACACGCTTGTCGCTGAGGGTAGACATGACGATGCTATCGCGCTAATCAATGGCGCATTGCAAACGGTTCCTGGTGATGACCAGCTAACGAGCCGGCGAGATGAAGCGACAGCGGCAAGACCTGTGGGCTTATCGACTGTTGTTGTGGTTGATTCAAGTGCTTACAGCCACAGTGAAGATATTTTTACAGACTCCTTTGGAAACCATCATCACGAATCATTCCAGTTTACCCCGCGAGCTAACGGGTGGAGAAATCGCTATGAATATAGTGATTCTGGAAATTCTTCATATGCTGTTTATAATTTGAACGGCAACTTCAGAACTTTTACCGCTGATATTGTTGCTCCTAGCGGTCTCCATTCGGATGTAGAATTTCTGATCGAAATTACCTTTGAAGACAATCGCACTCCCATAACTTTTGTTGAAGGATATACTGTGCGCACAGGAACGCGTCGCATAGAGGTAGATGTTTCCGATGTTACGACAATGACTATTACAGTCAGAGTAAGAGGTGGTTCGTCTACTTTGCAACATAGTATTCGTTTGGTAAATGCTGAATTGGCCAGATAATCAAGAATAAACAAGAGTAGAAGCATTGTAAGGGGGATGGAGATGAGCATTGAGCGACTGGGCGCCATCTGGCCGGAGTGGCAGGTTGTGGAGCAACTGGGCGAAGGGTCTTTCGGCAAAGTCTACAAGGTGGTGCGGGAGGACCACGGCGTGACCTCCACCGCCGCCGTAAAAGTCATCTCCATCCCCCAAAACGACGCGGAACTGACCTCTATGCGGGCGGAACGACTGGACGAGACGGGGATGCGCTCCTACTTTGGCGGCATTGTCGCAGATTTCGTCAATGAGATCCAGATGATGGAATCTATGAAGGGGAACTCTTATATCGTCAGCGTTGAAGATTACAAGGTGTTGGAGAAAACTGATAAAATCGGCTGGGATATCTTCATCCGCATGGAGCTTCTGACCCCCCTCAACGACTATATTGCCGACAGGGAACTGACGGAGGCGGAAGTAGTCAAGCTGGGACAGGATATTTGCGCGGCGTTGGAGTTGTGTGACCAGCGGAAAATTATCCACAGAGACATCAAACCGGAGAATATTTTTATATCTGCGCACAAGAACTTCAAGGTGGGTGATTTTGGGGTCGCCCGGGAGCTGGGAAAGACCAGCGGCTCTCTGTCCCAAAAGGGCACATATAACTACATGGCACCGGAAATCACCACGTCTACGCGATATGATGCCACAGTGGATATATACTCCCTGGGGCTGGTGCTCTACAAACTGCTCAATAATGATCGGCTGCCGTTTCTGGATCCGAAGGCCCAGTTGATACAGTATCAGGATCGCAAAAATGCCATTGATCGCCGGTTGAGCGGAGAGGCACTGCCTGCGCCGATCAATGCGAATCCGCAGTTGGCGCAAGTGATTCTGACCGCCTGTGCGTTTCACCCCGCCGCGCGATTCCAATCGCCGACGGCGTTCAAAAATGCGCTGGGCGCGGTTCTGGGAGCGGCGCCGATCCCTGGGCCGCCGGATGATATGGACAAAACAACGTCGGTGCGCCGCGCACCCCCCGCACCCCCCGCGCCGCCGCAACCACCGCCTCCACCATCGCCACCGCCGCCACCTCCACCGTCCGGTGGAGGCAGGAAAGTCGGTGTGATTGCCCTGGTGATCCTGGTGATTCTGGCGATTGGCGCTTATGGCATATGGTACAATGATCCCTTCGGCTTCTTTGATTCATCGGAGCACACGGTGGTGTTTTATCTAAATGATGGAACGAGTACAGTGTTTGGTGCGCCTGTCACTGTAGAAGAGGGGGACACCGTAGCGCTCCCGTTCTATACGCCCCACCGGGCGGGCTATACATTTCTCTACTGGACGAGAGACCGCGCCGGCAACTACCGCTATAACTTTGACACACGCGTGACGGAGGATACCTCTCTCTATGCCCAATGGGGCGAAGTCGTCCCTGTATATGATGGACCTGCTATAGTAGATGAGACATATGATGAAATGCTTGCACCGGAATATACAGATACGCCACCGGAACTCAGCCACTTCGTGGCGTTTGATATGGGGGCGATTGATGGAATTATATCGCAGCGGGCGAGTCCTTCGGATGTGGCGGTCTCCATTCTTGATTTAAACACAATGGAGATGCATGTAACCGCAAACGGCAATACGCCTTTTGTCGCCAGCGGGTTTTACGCCCCTCTATACAACATTGTTCTCTCGCACAGTAGCGCGCGTCAGACGGCGGATACAATGATGGCGACAATGGATAATGCCGCCGCAAATGCGCTGATTGAAGGAATAGGCGGATTTGCGCAAGTAAATGGGATACTAAGTAATTTGGGATTTGCAGAGACGCGCTTCGGGCGCAATTTCGGTGATGTTGAGGCGAGCAGAAGGGGACATGAGAACTATACCACAGCGCGGGAGGCGGCTTGGATACTGGGTGAGTTGTATGAGAACGGCGGCTATTTGAAGATGAGTTTCGATTTGACGCGAGATGGCGTTATTTTGCCGGGCGGGATTGTCGTCTATGCACATAGGGGAGCGGGGATTGGCGCCGCATATAACGTGTTTGCCGTTATTGTCACGCCATCCGTCAACTATGTCGTTGTGGTTTTGACGAGTGGGCTGGGAAGCGACAGTGCCGCGCCTATTGTATCAGAGCTTTTGGCGAATATCCAACAGCAGATGGAGCAGATACATGGGTAAGAAACTTGTGTGGATCGGATTGTTTTTTGTCATTGTGGGTCTCACTGCGCTACTGACTGCATGTCAAACTCCCGTCTCCGCGGTGGTTGAGCAGACACCTAAAGTGACGCCGGTTGCGCCTGAACTTTCCCCGGTGCCGCCCGCGACACCGATCCCCGAACCGACACCGAGGCCGACCCCCGAACCGGCGGAAGCAACGGCGAGGGAAAATCCCTTTACGGAAGAACCCCTGCGCCTACATGCACAAGATGTGTATTACAGCATCTATTATTTTTCAGAGGGTGCACGGTACACCAATGGGGACTCCCCCAAGATGCCGGCGGCAAGTGTCATCAAAGTGTTTATCATGCAATACGCCTATTCGCGCATAGAGCAGGGGGAACTGTCCGAGGATGATATCATAGGGGGGCAGAATGTCCGCAGATTGATTGAAGGGATGATTCAGCAAAGCGACAACACCGCGACAAATATATTGATTGACTATTTTGGTATGGAGGCGTTGAATCAGTTCTTTTTGCGCCAAGGGTTTACAGAGACAGTGCTACAGCGGAGAATGTTGGATCACGAGGCCAGGCGCCAAGGGCTTGACAACTACACGTCCACGAGAGATGCAATGGCATTTCTACAGCGTCTGTATCACAACCGCCCGATATATCCATATAGTGAAATGCTTGCAATCATGGAAGGGCAAGCGGTGCGGACGAAAATTCCCTTACTTCTTCCGACCGATACAGTTGTGGCAAATAAGACCGGAGAGCTACATGATGTTGAGAACGATATCGGGTTGGTATTTATGGAAGACACGGCCTTTGCAATTGTAGTGCTGACAGACGGCGTAACAAACGGCGGGGCGGTACGGCAGGCAATCGGCCAGTTGGCGCGACAAGCGTATGAGTATAATAGAGGAGAATTCAGATGAAAATTGTAGGTTGGATATTAACCATTATAGGGAGCAACGGTTTAACCGGTACGTTGGTCGCGAAAAACAGCATTCGATATAGTGTGGATCATCTGGCGGAACATATTTTAGAAATCATTGAGAGCCTCGTTGCGGAAATCGTTGGGACTGAGCAAGGCCTCATCGCCTCGTTAGTGGGGATGTTGATGGATGCTTTTACGGACAACCTTGCGGAGGGCCTTGTGGGAATACTGGGGGTTGATCAAGGGTTTGTACGAATGGTAGATACGTTGTTTTACCTCTCAATCGGCGTGTTGATTATTGGCCTAGTCGTCCTGGCGATCGGGTATATCAAGGGCGCAAAAGCGCAATGGCAGTCAACCCAGCAGGCCGTATACCCTGAATCCGGTGACCAGACAGGACACACGGAGTACGAGACACCCAGTTCATGGAAATTTTGCCCCCACTGCGGACAAAAGGTGGAATAAGTATGAGCCGGGATATCTTTGATCAAACAACATATTACCGGCAGCCGGAGGAAACGCATTCCGCCGGCTCTGTCCGCGTAACGATTTTTGACGGGATAGCCGAGCCGGTGGAGTTGGATTTGGCCGACTTTGGAAAAGCGGTCATCACCTTTGGGCGGGAAGTGGGCAACGATATTCAGCTTCGCTCCCACTACGTTTCCCGTAGACACGGTCAGATTCGGCTGGTCAACGGGCAATGTATGATCGAAGATTTGGACAGCCGCAACGGGCTTATCTTCAATGGAGAATCCATCCGTAGCCGGATTGTAGAAGATGGGGATTCTATTCGTATTGACGACGGTGTGGAGACTACCGCCCAAGGTGTACTGATGGTGTTTTCCCGCCATGATGGCGAATCCGACTGGCGGACATTTCGCCTTGCAAATCACATGGAGACGACCATCGGGCGGGACAAGGGCTGTGATATTGTCCTCGACCATGTGAGCGTCTCCAAAATCCACGGAAAAATCATCGCGAGGGGCAACGCATATTATCTTGTTGATCACAACAGCACCAACGGCATTGTTGTAAACGGGAAAAAGGTTGAGGGCAAGGTTCAGCTGCACGAAAAAGATGTCATCCTCATCACCAACTCGAAGCTGATTTTCGGCGGCGGTAAACTCTCCTATTGCTGTTTCAAAAAGGGCATCAGTGTGGATGCGTCGCACTTGGTCAAAAAGGTGGATAGAAATCGCAAGACCATCTGCAACGACGTCAGTTTGCGTGTCAACCCTTGCGAACTGGTGGCGATTGTCGGCGGATCTGGTGCGGGGAAATCTACGGTGATGAACTGTATCAGCGGATACAGTCTGCCGACGGAGGGGCGCGTAGCGGTCAACGGCGTTGATCTCTACGAAAACTATGACGCGCTGAAAAACATCATCGGTTATGTGCCGCAGCAGGACATCGTGTTTGACAACCTTACCGTTGCAGACATGTTGGGCTATGCCGCTGAACTGCGGCTGCCAAAAGACTTTACGGAACAAGAGCGGCGAGACGTGGTTACCCGCGTAATCGACAGCGTGGAATTGACCGCTCACAGAGAAAAAATGATCAAAAATCTGAGCGGCGGACAGAAGAAGCGGGCCAGTATCGCGGTAGAGCTCCTGTCCGACCCAAATCTGTTCTTTTTAGATGAACCGGCCTCCGGCCTTGATCCCGGCACAGAGCGCAATTTAATGGCAACGCTGAAGGCGATGGCGGTAAGCGGGAAAACCGTAATATTTGTCACCCACAGCACGTTGAACCTGGGTGTGTGCGATAAAATTGTGTTTATGGGAGCGGGCGGTAACCTATGCTTTTACGGGACCCATGACGAGGCGCTACAGTTCTTTGGGGTTGCAGACATCGTAGACGTGTACAATCTCATGACAAATAATCCGCAAGTTTATAAAGATAAGTATTTGAGAGAACAAAAGAATACGGATCGCCATGCCGGGCAAAAATCTTCTGCGATGCCGAAGCAGTCTACGGGACACGGCTGGGCGCAGCAAGTGGCGGTGCTGTGCAAGCGCCATCTGCACATCATGCGCAATGACCGCATTCGTCTGTTGCTGATTTTGCTACAGGCGCCGCTTCTGGGCGCGTTGATTGCGCTTGTGGCGGACGGAGAGCAGTTTGTACAATTTGAGATTACCAGAAGTTTATTGTTCGCCATGGCCTGCTCCGCTTTTTGGATTGGGATTCTCAATTCGATTCAAGAGATCTGTAAGGAGCGGAATATCCTCAAGCGGGAGTATATGACCGGCCTGCGGCTGGATTCATACATATCTTCGAAGATTTTTGTGATGGGTCTAGTCTGTGCCGTGCAGGCATTTCTGCTGACCACGGTATTCGTGTTGTTGGTCGGACAGCCGGATCAGGGCGTGATGTTTGGGGCGTATCTGGAACTCTTGCTCACGACCTTTTTGACGGCGCTGGGGGCATCCGCAATGGGACTTTTTGTCTCTTCTCTGTTCAAAAATGCCGACAGAGCCATGACCGTTGCACCGCTTCTGCTCATGCCGCAACTCCTGTTCTCCGGCATGATTTTTCAGTTGGAGGGCGCATCTGAACTTATTTCGTGGTTCACGGTCTGTCGGTTTACCATGCAGGCATATGGCACGACGGCGGATTTAAACAGTCTGCCGACGAGATTGGAGCAACAGGGGATTCCCATAGAGCGCGAAGCGGAGAGCTTCTTTACATTTTCCTGGACAAACTTTACGTTCTCGTTGCTCATGCTGTGCGTATTTGTCGTGGTGTTTTCGATTTTAGCCGGATACGTATTGCGGAGCATCAAGAGAGAGCGAAATTAGGTTGGAGGGCGAACATGGGGCAGGAGAAGCTGGACTTTCAGGCGATTGATCAGTTTAGTCAGACCGTGATTAACTCGCTGGACTTTACAAAGCGCTCGGAAGACCTATTTTATGATACCGTTGATTTGGCGGAATTTCAGGATAAAGATGCAGAGACGATTTTCAATTGTCTGAAAAACGAAATCCGCCTGATCCCCTTTGGCGATTATCTGAAACGATATATTTACTTGAAAACGGGGATGGCGGGGGATTACTGCGCCGTCGATGTGCGGGAATATCAGCACATTATTGTGGATTCTTTCGCTGAAAACAATACGCCGAAGTCATTTTCCGAAACCACGGCTAAAATGAGCGCACTTTCAAAAAATTGGTTGACACAGGTGACGGTGAACCGTTCTGTCATATTTCTGCTGGGGTTCGGGCTCAACATGAGCGCAGAAGATGTTTCCAGGTTCTTGACCAAAGCACTGTGTGAGCGAGATTTTAATTTCAAAGACCCGGTGGAGATCATCTATTGGTATTGCTTTAAAAATGGCTATAAATTTTCTAAAATGCTTGCGCTGAGACGGCAATATGAAGCGTTAGCGCCTACCTTTGGCTACGCCGTTTATGGGGATAGGACAGTCGGGGTGCGTGATACCATCAAAGGCGTCAAAGACGACGAAGCGCTGTTGCGGTATCTGGCGGGGTTCAAGCAGGGCAATCTCACAGGTTCAGCCGGTATGACCGCAGGGCAATGGTTTTCTGATTTGTATCTAAAATGCAAAGGTCTGATTGCCGATTTTTACAATGCAGACGAGCTGGAACGGCGCGCAAACAAGACATGGAGTCCGGCGGACATTACCGAGGGAGATGTCGAAAAAGTGCTGTGTTGCGGGACGCCGGTCAATCACAGCGGCAACTTGGAGAGGCTATCTGCCTCGAAACTTTCCAAATATTTTAGTGGCAAACGGTTTAGCAGACAGCATATCGCGGCCCTTCTGTCAAAATCGGTTGCGGTTGATCGCTTTGATTTGATGACCCTCAACTTCTTTCTTTTTTCACAAAATGAAGCATACGCCCACGACAGGAAGAACCGGTATATCGCGTTTGTTGACAGCACGAATGAGATGTTAGAAGCGTGTATGATGGGTGAGTTGTATATTGCGAATCCATTTGAGTGTTTTTTGCTGATGTGTATCCTATCAGACTGCCCCCTGGCGACCTATGCCGATGTCTGGGAGATGTCTTTTGATGGGGCGTAACACATAGGGGGCATAAAAAGTGGTCTTACAACATCGAGATGCTGTAAGACCACTTCTACTGGTTGCGGGGGGAGGATTTGAACCTCCGACCTTTGGGTTATGAGCCCAACGAGCTACCGGACTGCTCCACCCCGCGGTGTTGGAGAAACTTATATTACCACAGGTGACGGGGCGCGTCAAGGGGAAATTTGAGGCGCGTATTATTTTTGAAATTTTTTTGCGAAAATGAAAATTAAGGATTGTACGATGGCGAAAATTGGTGTATGATGAGGGGACGTGTGCATGAGCATACATAATATTCCAGGGGGCAATGTCTGCGGTATGCTGGCTTTGACACATTCCCCCAAGGGACTTTATTACAGTTATGTTACATTCCGCTTTTTCGGATTGACAAATTCTAGGGCCAGGGATATAATTCGTGTAAATTAAAAATGCGCGGCCTGACTATGCCCATTTTTGGTGCTCCTACCCGACGAACTGCTCATACGCAAACAGGGGAACGGGTGTTGTACATAAAAACAAAAAACATTTGTAGGAGGAAAAAATCGCATGAGAAAGTCAAGAAAGATCCTTGCTCTGGCGCTGGCCCTGTTGATGATTATCGGCTTGGCCAATCCCGCCTTTGCAAACAACATCAACAATATGCACGACATTGATGATGTTACCCCGCGTTACATGCCCGCTGTTGGTGTTTTGTTTGGTCTGAACATCATGAGGGGTACAGACGCAGAGCGCATTGAGCCACAGCGTGACTTGGAACGTTCCGAGTTCGCAGCGCTCATCTTCCGTATGATGACCGGCGGCAATGAAAGAGTGCCTGTCTCATACGTGCAGATCTTCGACGACGTGCCGATGACCGACTGGGCAGTCCACTACATCGCCTGGGCACACTCACAGGGCATCATCGTCGGCCGCGGTGACGGGACCTTCGGCCCCCGCGCTACCGTGACCCTGCAAGAAGCTGCCGCCATGCTGCTCCGCGCCTTGGGCCGTGACAGCACAAACACAGAGTACCAAGGCGACAACTGGGCGCTGAACGCCTGGAGAGACGCCATTCAATTTGGTCTGACCAGAACTCTGCTGGGTACTTATGATGGCACCATGTACGCCACCCGTGAAATCGCCGCACAGATGGTCTTCAACGCACTGTGTGCCACCCGCTGGCTGTGGGTTCCCGGTCTGGGCATCTACATTACCAGAGCTGGCACCTATGGGGACCTGTTTGGCTTCTGCCACAGCGATGCCGTTAGAGGCATGGTTATGAACTTAGGTGTGGACGAAGATGTAGTTATTGAACTACTTGTAGAACTCCCGAATAATGGCGGCGCTCCCATAACAGAATTGTCGTTCGATGGGAATGCACGTCCACAAGAAGTTGGCCGCATTGTCGATGCCTTCGTCAATGACTCCGGTGAAATCATCTTCTTGCATGTCATCTCCACTGACTATGTTGTGCCTGCTCGCACTGGCCTTCCGGCCGCAGCAGATTCAGTTCTTTTGAGAGAGCTTGAGGTGCAACCAGGCCCTAACGCAACAATCGAAGAGATGTTGCTCTTCCCGAACTTTGTGCTCTACGATGAGACACTTGATCTAAGGGAAGATGAGCGTCCCCGTGGGATGCATGAACAAGCCGTTGCCTACGTCCTTTGGGATGGCGAGTTTGTATCCGCTGTATTTGCAACCAAATGGATCGCTGATCTAATGATCATGCCAAATGGTGACGTTAGCCTGACCAGACTGGAAGCAGGTCTTGATGACGGTTTTGCAGGCGAAAGATATGCAGATGATGATCCTCTAACCAATGTTGACAACGGTGAGATGGAAGTGATTGCAGCTCCTGAGCGCATCGTCAACAATTCCAGCGTTAATCTGAACGCGAGAAACACGCGCCACTTCGTCAATGTAGAGCAGATCGGCAATAATTTCTATATTACCGATGTGGAGTTCTTTATCGGCACTGCAGATGCGTTCCAGCACGCCGCCGGTACCCTCACCATTGACGGTGTGACACGTATCTTTGACGTGGATGACCTCAATCAGCTCTCTGTGAGTCTGCGTTCTATCCATTGGGAACCCTTCACATTGGCAGACCCCGAACTGCTTCCCCTTGAGTTCACATTCTGGATCAGCGGTGTGACTGGCGCTGTTGTCGCAATCGAACGTGCACCAGATATCGCCAGCATTGCATACATCCTGCGCGCCGGAGAGCGTACAGATGAATGGGGTCGTATCCAGTTTATCGCTGAAGTTGCATACATTGACGGCACAACGGCGATTCTCGTAACTGAAGAAAGTTTCGAAGACTTTGTAGATAGTGTTATTTGGTTACAAGAAGGTACGCGAGGCTGGGTTAACGATGGAGATGTTTCCGTAAGTGCCCTCACAAGTGATAACGATGAGCTTAACCCTCGGGAAACCGATAACAGACTAGGGGCGGTTCACACATGGACACACCTCATCCCTGCGGACGTTCTTGACGCAGGCAATGCTGTTGACTTTGCTGTTGGCGACTACGAACCCGAAAGCTTGTTCATTAGCAGTAACGCACGCTTTGTGTATCTGGATGTTGCAGATCGTGCAACGCGAGATGCAGAGCTCAACGGCATTCCCTTCACGGCAACCGGCACCCATCGCGGACAAATTGCCCCCGGAACTACGTTCTGGTTTGTACAGTCTAGCGAAGGCTACCTGAACATGGTATTTGTCATTGCACCACACAGCGATTTTGCCGCCGGTCAAATCGTATTCCTGCCAGGCCCGTTTGAAATGCACGCAGGCGGAACACAGTTCACCCATATTGCCTACAGCGCAACAACTGGTGAGCGTATCACGATCAATAACGGCGTGACAATGCAGGGTATCACAACCAACGCCATGATCGCAGCATTTGAAACTGCCGGTGGAATCGAATGGGATCCAGACTTAGACAATGCACCAGTAGATGGTATTTGGCATGTGCCTCGCGGGTTCTATCAAGTACATGTAAATGCACTTGGCGTACAGACGCTAATCCCGCTTCTCGGCGGTGATGAAGACGGTATCTTCCTCTTCGGTGCCCAAGAATTCAACAGCTTCGATAGCGAAATCGTGATTGAAACTGTAACTGCTGCGATTCCGAACCGCGTTTACCACATTGATGAAGAAGGTCTGAATCAGTGGGTAAATCAAGGAGAACTTTCGACAATTATTGTTGACCTCCGTGGCATCAACTCGCTCAGCCCTGTGTGGCCTGCGCCTGTTACGGATCTAGTGTTGGAAGAGGAAATGACAGTTGCGTTTGTTCGCCTCGCCAACATCGTTGCTCCTCATGGTGTAGACTTCATCACGATTGCATTCATCTTGGATGAACTTGACTAACCAACCCCAGCACCCCACCATGACCCCATGGTGACCCCCAAGTAAAACCGAAAGCCCGCCCAGCGCAATCGCGCGGGGCGGGCTTTTGTGCGGTGTGTGGGTGTTGACAAGAGGGAGCGTGTGGGTGTATAATGAGTATACGAAAAGGAATTGCCGCTTTTGGCGAGGCGGCTCAGTCCTAAATGGTTACCGAGACGCCTTGACCATCAAGGCGTCTCATGTTATTTTCTCCTGCTTTTACACAGGGCAATAACAGCCAGGAACAACGTGACGAGTGCAAAAAGCACATCGTATGTAACGTATGCATCCATAGCATCACCCCCTTTCGGGAGTGACCGGGCCGCCTAGCGGAAATTCCTGGTATTATTATACAGGATGAAATAGGTTATTGCAAGTGTTGTGTTGACAAAGCATCCCACCATGTGACCCCATGGTGAAATCCAAGTAAAACCGAAAGCCCGCCCGGCGCAATCGCGCAGGGTGGGCTTTTGTGCGGTGTGTGTGGGGGGAGTTGCCAAACTTTGTTGCGTAGTGTATAATGCAAATAGGAATTGCCGCTAGGCGGCCCGGTCACTCCCGAAAGGGGGTGTTGCTTATGGTTACATATACCGAACTGTTCCAGTTTGGCATGTTACTTGTAGCAGTTATCGCCCTGTGTCTTCGGCACAGGCGTAAATAAACCGAGCACGCCTTAGCATTTGTGCAAGGCGTGCTCAACTCCATCTAGGACTGGGCCGCCCTACCACAGGCGGCAATTCCTTTTCATGTACCCATTATACACCCACACGCTCCTTCTTGTCAATACATCCTTCGATACTTTTGGCCAGTTCCTCTGGCATGGAACCTGACCGAGGGAGTTGTGTGTGTTGACAAGGAATCACCCCAGCAACCCACCATGACCCCATGGTGAAATCCAAGTAAAACCGAAAGCCCGCCCAGCGCAATCGCGCGGGGCGGGCTTTTGTGGCGGTGTGTGTGTGGGTGTTGACAAGAGGGAGCGTGTGGGTGTATAATGGGTGTACGAAAAGGAATTGCCGCTTTTGGCGAGGCGGCTCAGTCCTACAAGAGAACAGAGCACGCCTTGCACAAAGCTAAGGCGTGCTCGTGTTATTTACGTCTGTGCCTAAGGCACAGGGCAATAACAGCTATAATCAATAAGCCGAACTGAAACAATTCTGCATATGTAACCATAGCAACACCCCCTTTTGAGGAGTGACCGGGCCGCCTAGCGGCAATTCCTGGTATTATTATACAGGATGAAATAGGTTATTGCAAGTGTTGTGTTGACAAAGCGCCCCACCATGACCCCATGGTGAAATCCAAGTAAAACCGAAAGTCCGCCCGGCGCAATCGCGCGGGGCGGGCTTTTGTGGCGGTGTGTGTGTGGGTGTTGACAAGAGGGAGCGTGTGGGTGTATAATGGGTATACGAAAGGCGTTGCCGGTAAACGGTTAGCCTAGAGAGAACAATGAGTTATTCGGAAAATAACCGCTTGCTTTCAGAGGGCTGGGCGGTTATTTCCTGTCTAAGTAGTTTATTAGCATTATAATCAACACCGCAAAAGCGAGCATTAACGATATAGCTTCAAATACTGACAATGGGCCTCACCTCCTTTCGGAGGATATTGGCTAACCGCATACCGTACGTAACTGGCAACGCCGCCTATATTGTAAACTACGCAGTATGCCTTGTCAACATCCCCTGACCAACCCCAGCAACCCCACCATGGCCCCATGGTGGAACCCAAGATCAAACCGAAAGCCCGCCCAGCGCAATCGCGCGGGGCGGGCTTTGCACTTGTTCGCTCCCATTCGCCCATAACGGTGTATCATTGCGCCAGAACTAGTACGCAACGAACAAAAAGGAGTAGATACGAGATGCGGGCAGAGTGGAAGATGGGGGGCGCTGCGGGATTGGCGGCGTTGTCGGCGATTTGGGGCTGGTTCGGTTGGCTGGTGGTGCTGTGGATTTTGTGTATGGTGGTGGACTATGCCACGGGTACGGCGGTGGCCTGTAAGCGGGGGAAATGGTCGTCCGGCATGGCCCGGGACGGGATATGGGGTAAGCTGGGAAGTATAATCGTGGTGCTGGTGACCGTGGGGCTGGATGTTGGGATCGGGCTGATCCTAATGGAGATGGAGGCCCTGCCGTTTACGTATACCGTGCTACTTAGCCCCATAGTGATCTCCTGGTATATCCTCACAGAGATGGGCAGCATCCTGGAAAATGCCGGCGCACTGGGTGCGCCCATGCCGGATTTCCTGGTGCGCTGGATCGCTGCGCTACAGCGGCGCGTGGAGCGGATGGGGGAGGAGTAGGGGCGGCAACCTGCCGCCCGTTTATTCCACTGTACCGTTTACAAATGAAAGCCCAGGTCTGCACAAAAACGCAGACCTGGGCTTTGCTGATATCCCTAGCCAATCTTCACATCCCGGCGGCGGTAGCCCATGAAGCCGAGAACTATGAGGACTACGGCGATGAAAGTCAGGATCCCAAGGGGAAGAAAATTTTGTTCCTCCAAAGGGAGGCGGGGGATGTGACCGAAGGGGGAGAGCCGGAGCACCCACGCCGGGAAATCAGCCAGAGACCCCATGTAGACGACGAAGAAGCTGAACCCCAAGTATCCATAGGCGAGGCCTGTGCGGTTGGGGAAAAATCCTGTCAGGGCGGCGGCCAGACCGAGGATCACCCAGATGGCGGGCAGATAGTTGAGGGCGGCCTGGAGATAGGTCACGAGATCCGGGGCGGGGGTCACCACTGCGGCGGCGGCACCCCAGAGAGAGAGGATAGCGATCACCTAGAATACGACGCTGGCCACCAAGGCGATCCCGAAATAGGAGCCAAACAGCCTGTATCGACAGACGCTGGCACCCAGGATTTGCTCTGTGCAGCCGTTTTTCTCCTCACTGCGCACCCGGAGCATGAACCCCACAATGGGAATCGCCCCAATGACAGACATGATGACCATGAGCAGGCCCACAAACTGTTCTGTGTAGGATACGCCGTCCATATGTCCGGCGGCGAACATGGTCTGGAGCATGTCACTCCCCTCAATGAAGGTGTCCATCTCGTTCAAGACGGAGCCATACATGAGGCCGAACAGGGCCAGGACGCCGGCCCATACGATCAGAGCAGTTCTGGAGAGCCGCAGGGCGAGACCCGGAGGGGTGGACAGGAGCAATCCCCCGTGGCGTCTGCCGGGTCTGGCGGCGATCAACCCCTGGCCCAGGTCACGGGTCTTGGCGAAGAGCAGGGCCAGAAGCACAAGGGCGGCGAAGCCCGCCAGAAGTACGAAAATGGGCCAGAGATAGTTCCCCACATAGACTTGCGCCCGGGAAATGAGCCCCAGAGGGGATAGGAGGGAGAGGGCCTCTGCGCTGACATCGCCGATGCCCCGGAGAAGATATGCACCCATTAGGAATAGGAGTGAAAGACCCGATGCGGTGCGGTTGTTGCTGGAGATCTGACAGAATACCGCCGTGGCCCCGGCAAATACGAGGCCGGCGGCGCCCATGGCGGCGCCGAAGAGGAGCGATCCGCCCAGGGGCATGTTTTCGATCTGGAAAGCGGCCATCCCAAAGCCGGTGAGCAGGGCCATGACCACATTGACTTTCACTGCGGTGAGAAGCGCTGCCGCCAGATTGGAGAGCCGTCCCACGGGCAGGGAGCGAATGACCTCCAACCGGCCCTCCTCCTCATCCTGCCGGGTGTGGCGGGTGATGAGGAAGATGTTCATCGCACCGGCGAACAGAGCCATGATGACCAGCATAAAATTCGTATACATGGCACCGGCGTGATAGTTTTCCAGGCCGTAGACCGGGCCGACCATGGCGATCATGGCGGGGTTTTGCATCATCTCGCCCATGGCGGCCAGCTCCTCCGGGGTGCCGAACATATTATTCAGGAGGGGTACACAGAGGACGGTCATTCCCACCACACCGAAGAGCCAGGCGGGGATGCGAATCCGATCTCGCCGCAGGATGAAGCGGACTTGGGCCAGGGTGCCGGAAAATAAATTCTTTATCATGGTGATCCCCTCCCTATTCGTAGTGGCGCATGAAGAGCTGCTCTAAGGTGGGTGGCGTACTCTCCAGGGCGACGATGCCGTACTGGGTGAGATAGGTCATGGTCTGGCCCAGGGTCTCCGTATCCACGCTGAACATGGTGCCGGATGCCTCTTCTAAGATATCGTGGACGCCGGGCTGGGCGGCGAGGGTCTCTAAGGGCCGCTCTGTCTTGACGGTGATGCTGGTGCGGGTCAGATGCCGCAGCTCCTGGAGGGTACCGGTCTCGATCACTTCACCCTGGCGGATGATGCTGACCTTGTCGCAGAGCCGCTCCACCTCTTGCAGGATATGGCTGGAGAGGAATACGCTCTTGCCCTGGTCTTTGACCTCCTGCACGCACTGTTGGAAGACCTGTTCCATGAGGGGGTCCAGGCCAGAGGTGGGCTCGTCTAAGATGTACAAATCCGCCTCGGAGGCGAAAGCCGCCACCAGAGCCACCTTCTGCCGATTGCCCTTGGAGTAGGTGCGGCATTTTTTGGACGGATCCAGATCAAACCGCTGGATCAGATCCTCCCGGTAGGACTTGTTGCCGTTCCTGCGCAGACGGACAAAGAGATCAATGACCTCGCCGCCGGTGAGGTTGGGCCAGAGGTTCACGTCCCCCGGAACGTAGGCGATTCGCCTGTGGATATCCACGGCATCTCTCCAGGCGTCTTGGCCGAAAACTGTTGCGCTGCCCTCTGTGGCCTGTAAAATCCCCAGTAGGACACGGATCGTCGTGCTCTTCCCGGCGCCGTTGGGGCCGATGAAGCCGTAGACCTCCCCCTCTTTGACCTCCAGATTAACGCCGTTTAACGCGGTGAGCTTCCCAAAGCGCTTGGTCAGGTTTTGTACGGATACGATAGACATAGGTGAACGCTCCTCTCTCAATTTTAGTCGCAATAGAACAGGGTTTTCAGGTCTTCCGTGTAAGTGTCGTACTCCTCCCAGTAGCGGGTCATATCCAGGTCGGCCATCTTCTCTGGGGGAGCGGTGCGAACCACGTTGATAATGTGCTGGGTATATCCCTCCATGGCCCAAGAGAGATAGCGGATCAGCCGCTCCTGGGGGATATCGGGCCGGAGGCGGGAGGTATCGGCTGCGATGAACAGCTCGCCCATCACACGCTCCCGCAGGGCGGTGAGCTGGTGAAAGTTCTGGCTTGTCGCCTCCGATACTGTCACCTCTTCCGGGTTGAGATATAGCCGTGTGATAAAGTGAAATAGGGCGGGGTTTTCCAGTTGAAGTTCCATTTTGAGCCGGGTGGCGTATTGAAACGTCTCAATGATGCCCAGTTGATCCGGGCGGGCCTGGAGGATTTTCATATGCGTCTCCAACTGTTCTCGGCATTGGTCAATCAGGGCGTGATAGAGTTCTAGTTTGCTGCCGAAGTAGTAAAAGAGCATCCCCTTGCCGATGCCCGCCGTCTGGACGATCCGGTTGGTGGAGGCTTTCTCATAGCCGTGATCTCCGAACTCCGTCATGGCGGCGTCAAAAATGATCCGCTGTTTTTCTTTCGGTAACGCTAAAAATGCTTCTGTGATAGGACATCACCGCCTTTGTCAATTTGATCGACCATTTTGGTCTATAGTGTCAATATACCACAATCGACCACAGTGGTCAATAGGGAAAACGAAAATTTTTACATTAGTTCCTGTCACCGACAAAAAGTCCAATTGAAAACAAGGAAGAATGAAGTGCTTTTACCTGTCCAAACACGCCAAGAATAGACAACCCCAGGAAAATAGTGTATACTAACTCGACAAACATCTCGTATTACATGCCACAGGAGGATGTGTCATGCGCTTTTTGGAAAGCTTACGTGCAATACTGGAAATGCACCCCTTTGCGCTATTTTTAATGGCGCTCTTGATCTGTTTTTTGATCGCTCTCGCCATCTACTATCTCTGGGCGATTCAGCCCCGGAAGGGGACCGTGGAGTGGATCCATATGCAGAAAAAAGAGCCCTTCCGCTTCCAGGCGGCACGCTATCCGCTGGATCGGTGGGACGCCGTGGCCATCGCAATTATCATGATCCTGTGGGCGGTGATCGCCTTTTGGAATTTGGGGGATATGAGAACCCCCCAGAGTTTCCACGTATTTGAAGACGAAGTGATCGAGATCAACTTGGGCCGGGAGACGGAACTTGGTCGAATCCGCTATTTCTCCGGTCTCAACACGGGGGAATATAACCTGGCCATTTCCGGCGACAGAGTTCACTGGCACAGTGTAGAGGGCATGACCCAAGATTTTGTCGGCGTATTCAAGTGGAATGAGGTGGAGAACCAACACGATATCGCTGTGCAGTATATTCGCCTCTCTGCCGACGGGGCGCTACACCTGGGGGAATTGGCCATATACGATGTCGCGGGCAATCGACTGGACCCCCAGGGCTTCACCCTCTGGTGGAGCAACCCGGAAGTACAGAGCGACGCCCTTTTTGATGAACAACATCTAATTCCGGAGCGGAGTACGTTCATGAACAGCTTCTATTTTGATGAAGTCTATCACGCCCGGGCGGCCTATGAGCATCTTAACGGGATGTATCCCTTTGAGCGTTCTCACCCGCCTCTGGGGAAAGTTTTCATCTCCATCGGCATCGCGATATTTGGGATGGTGCCGTTCGGCTGGCGGTTCATGGGGACACTGTTCGGGGTCTTGATGCTCCTGCCCCTCTACTGTATGATCAAGGGGATGTTCGGCAAACGGCTGGTGGCCATCTGCGGGACGTTGGTCTTTGCCTTCGACTTTATGCATTACACTCAGACCCGGATCGCTACGATTGACACCTATGCAGTATTCTTTATTATTCTTATGTTCTGGTTCATCTACCGCTATATCAGTCTCCCCTATGAGACGCCGTTTCACAAGACCCTGCCGGATTTGTTCTTCGCGGGCCTGTTTTTCGGTCTGGGGGCGGCCTCGAAGTGGACCAGTCTCTACTTCGGCCTGGCCATGGCGCTCCTCTATCTGGTATATCAAATCCTGCGGGGGCGGCACTGGATACACGCGGGAAAAACCGGGGCCTTTTGGGGCTATTTGGCCAAGACGGTGGGCGTTTCCATTGGATTTTTTATCGTGCTCCCAGGCATCATCTACTATCTCAGCTATATCCCCTACGGTCAGGCCCTGGGGTACAGCTTATTTAGCAGGGACTACTTGCAGTACGTCCTGTACAATCAGCAGTTTATGTGGTACTATCACGCGGGGCTCGTCGCTACACATCCGTTTTCCTCCTACTGGTATCAGTGGATTTTCAACATCCGGCCCATCCTCTACTATCTGGAGTTTCTGCCCGATGGGACACGATCCGCTTTTGCCGCATTTGGTAACCCCGCCCTCTATTGGGGCGGCCTACTGGCTATGATCAGCTTGCCCATATCGGCCATCCGCCAGCGGGACGGCAGAGCCCTTGCCATCTTCGTGGGGTACATGACCCTGCTCGCGCCCTGGCTCTTCATCTCCCGGTTGGCCTTTGCCTATCACTATTTTACCAACACGATTTTCTTGGCTCTGGCCCTGGCCTATGTCTTCAACCGGATTCTGGAGCGGCAACGGGGATACCACCGGGCGACGATTATCGCCTTTACAGCGGTGACAATTGGGCTCTTTATCCTGTTCTATCCCGCCCTGTCCGGGATGCCGGTGACGGAATCCTATCTTCGGATATTCCTCAGATGGTTGCCCTCTTGGCCCATCTAAACGAAAGGTTTCGCCGTAGGCGGGGAAACACAATACGATCTTTTGCGCCTGGGAGGCCTTATGCTATTTGATTTTCATCTGCACTCAAATGTCAGCAGTGACAGTGACGAACCCATGGAACATATCGTCCGCACTGCGATTGCCAAAGGATTTTCCGGTATCTGCTTCGCCGACCACTGCGACCTGATCTCCTATGAGGCGCCCGGAGTGAGGCTTGCGGACTGTTACGAGCTCTGGGAACCCAGCTACGGGGAGATTGCCCGAATTCGGGCCGAATTTGGAGACGAGATCGAAATCCTCCACGGCATGGAACTGGCGGAGATCGCCCAGGACGAAGAGCGGGCCAGGCAATATGCCAACCCGCCGGGATTGGATTTTTTATTGGGTTCCGTCCACGCAGTGACGGGACACTCGGATTTCGCGTTCATCCACTTCGCGGATATTCTGGATATTTCTGGACTGATGGCGGCGTATTTGGACGAGAATATCCGTATGGCGGAGATCAATGTCATGGACGCCGTTGGCCACGTGGGGTATCCTAGCCGGTATCTGGCCCGCCAGGGATTTCCTACGTTTGATTTGATGGAGTACGAAGATCAACTCCGCCACCTATTTGAGATTCTGATCCAAAACGGGCGGGGGATTGAGGTCAACACCTCCGGCCTCCGTCAGGGGTTGGGCTTTCCCTATCCCAGTTTCCCGGCGCTCAAACTCTACAGAGAACTGGGCGGCGAGATCATCACCGTGGGATCCGACGCCCACCGGGCAGTGGATACAGGGGGCTGTGTCCGGGAGGGATATGATCTCCTCCGGGAGGCAGGATTTCGCTACACCACCGTGTTCCGGCAGAGAAAGCCCGCATTTATCAAGCTGTAAAGGAGCGTGTCCACATGATTGCACTGGCGAGTGACCACGGGGCTTACGCATTGAAAGAAAAAATAAAGGCCCATCTGATGGAAAAAGGACTCCAAGTCGAGGATTTCGGCACGTATTCCCCGGAGAGTTGTGACTATACAGATTTCGTCGCCCTGGCGGCCAGAGCTGTAGCCGACGGGCGATGCCAGCGGGGGATTATCCTCTGTACCACGGGGGTCGGAGCCTCTATATCTGCCAATAAGATCCGGGGGGTTCGTTGTGCGCTCTGTACGGATTCCTTCATGGCGGAGATGACCCGGCGGCACAATGATACGAATATGCTGGCCCTCGGGGCCGGAATCACGGGAGACTTACTCAGCCTGCACATTGTAGACACTTGGTTGGGTACGGCCTTTGAAGGCGGCCGCCATCAGCGGCGGGTGGATAAGATTATGGGGCTGGAAGAAGCGTAGGAGAGGCTTCGGCATTATATTTTTTGATTTGACATGTCCACGATGCGTGTGGTAGAGTGGGGCGAAAGGGTTGTAGACAGAAGGTGAGGACATGAACCGAAGACAGTTTTACAAAGCGCTTCTACTCCTATTTGCCCTGGTGATTCTCTGTGCCGGTGTGCTCGTTATCTTTGCCTCCGCCATACATGCGGGCTGTGTGGCGCAATCTTGTGTTCCATGTTTAAGCCTGGCAAAACTCCAAGAGAGCATCCGGCAATTTGGCGGAGTATTGGGGTTCGCCGCGGGGCTTTTGACGCTCCTGGTGTTCTCGCGTATTGCGGTAGAAGAATGGATCAGAGCACGATGTGGATCAGATCTCGTGGGCTTGAAAATGAGGTTGAACAATTGAAATAGAGACCTTCGCGACAAAGAAAACGACGCCTGGATACCGGGTGGCGCGACTTTGTCGTTTTGCATTTTTTAAATTTTAGAAAATGATCGGAGGGGTTTACTATGAAACGAATCTTATTTTTAATTGTTATCATGGCATTATTTTTATCCGCATGTAGCGGCCAGCCGGAAACGCTCGCCCCGACGGAGACGCCGACAGCAGAGGTGGTTGAAACGCCCGCACCGGTGGAAGACCGCCTAAATGTAATCGCGACCATCTTCCCGCAATATGACTTTATCCGCCAGATCGCAGGAGACCGGGTAGATCTCGCCATGTTGATCTCTCCCGGCGCGGAGAGCCACGCCTTTGAGCCGACGCCCCGCGATATGATCGCATTAAACGAGGCAGATCTACTTATTTACGTGGGCGGCCACGGCGATACCTGGGTGGATGCGATTTTGACCTCTCTGGACAATGAGAACATAGGCCGCGTGGCGCTGGTGGATCTGGTGGACACCGTGGAAGTGGAGCACGACCACGATCATTACCACGGACATACCTGTGCCCATGATGAACACCATCACGATTGCGACGATGACCACACCTGTAGCGATAATCACCACCATGGCGACTGCAGCGATGACCATCACGATTGCGACGATGACCGCCATAGTGATTGCGACGATGATCACCATCACGACTGTGATGACCATGACCATGTGCATCTGGATGAACACGTCTGGACCTCGCCGCAAAACGCCATTTTGATTGTGAAAGCGTTGACGGAAACACTTTCTGAACTCGATCCCGCCAACGCAGAGTTCTTCCGCGAAAACGCGGCGCGTTATATTGAGGAACTTACGGCCTTAGACGCGGCCTTTGCCGAGGTCGTGGCCCAGGGAGTACGCCAGACAGTGGTCTTTGGAGATCGGTTCCCCTTCCGCTATCTCATGGATGCCTATGGGCTGGACGCCCACGCCGCGTTTATCGGGTGCAGTGCGGAGACCCAGGCCAGCCCCGCCACGTTGGCCCGGCTCATTGAACTGGTGGAGGCGGAGGACATCCCCGTTGTATTCTATATCGAATTTTCCAACCAACTGATTGCAAATGTTATCGCGGAAGCCACGGGGGCGCGGCTGTTAGAAATCCACTCCGCCCACAATGTGAGCGCGGCGGACTTCGCGGCGGGCGTGACCTACGTGGACCTAATGCGGCAGAATGTAGAGCATTTGAGAGAGGCGCTGAGCTAATATGGCATTGATTACTTGTCGAGACGCGGCTTTCGCCTACGATGGCAAGGTCGTCATAGAAGGCCTGAATTTTGAGGTGAGTCAGGGAGACTATCTCTGCATCGTAGGGGAGAACGGATCGGGGAAAACCACGTTGATGAAGGGCCTCCTGGGACTCATGCGCCCGAAATCCGGCGCAATTGAGATGGGGGACGGCCTAAAAGCCATCCAGATCGGCTATCTGCCCCAGCAGACCTCGGCCCAGAAGGACTTTCCGGCCAGTGTCTATGAGGTGGTGCTATCCGGGCGTCTAAACAGCCGAGGGATTCGCCCATTTTACACCCGAGAGGATCGGCAGGTCGCCCTAGAGAACATGGACAAGCTGGGGATTGCACCCCTGCGAAAAAAAAGCTTCCGGGAGTTGTCCGGAGGTCAGCAACAGCGTGTACTTCTGGCCCGGGCCCTCTGCGCCACGGAAAAAGTGCTCTTGTTAGACGAACCTGTCAGCGGCTTAGACCCCATTGTGACGGCGGAGCTCTATCAGACCATAGCCGCACTCCACCGGGAGGCCGGACTTACCGTTATTATGATCTCTCACGATGTGCGCTCCGGGGTGGAGTACGCCAGCCATATGCTCCACCTCCAAAACCGTCAGATATTTTTCGGCTCCGCGGCGGCATATCAAGAGTCCGATGCGGGTCGGTATTTTTTGCGGGGAGGTGGTCCGCAGTGGAACTAATCCTTGAGATGTTAAACTTTGTCTTCATGCGCCGGGCCATTATGGTGGGGCTGTTGGTCTCCCTCTGTGCGGCCCTCTTGGGCGTCAGCTTGGTATTGAAGCGCTACGCCATGATCGGCACGGGACTCAGCCACGTGGGATTCGCCGCCATAGTGATTACGGGGGTCGTCGTCGATATGATTCCCCCCGCGTGGATTATGGGCTTTCCCCCCCTGGCGCGGATGATTGAATTTTCCCCGATCATATTGCCCATGCTTGTCGTTGTGGGAGCGGCGTTTTTGCTCCTGCGCCTCAGTGAGAGTAGTAAGATCAAAGGCGACAGTGCGGTGGCCCTGATCTCCACCAGCGGTCTCGCCATCGGCGTGATTGTCATGGGTCTGACCACGGGGATTACCCTGCACATCTGTAATGTTCTGTTCGGCAGCATTTTCGCTATGTCGGCGGCGGATATGTATTTGAGTATCGTGCTCTCCATTGCAGTGATCGCGCTCTTTGTGCTCTTTTACAAGCAAATTTTCGCCGTCACCTACGACGAGAGTTTTGCCAAGGCCACAGGGACGAAAGTGGAACTCTACAAGAGTATGCTGTCCCTTCTGACCGCTGTCACGGTGGTGTTGGGGATGCGGATGATGGGCGCTCTGCTCATTGCGAGTTTAACCCTGTTCCCGGCGCTCTCCGCCATGCGGCTGTGCAAACGGTTTCTATTCGTAGTAATCACGGCGGCCATTGTAGCGGTGGTCTGCTTCTTCGCGGGGATGGTGATCTCTTTTGCCTACAACCTCCCTCCGGGGGCCAGTGTGGTGGGGGTGAACCTAGTCGTGTTCCTGCTCTCAAGCGGAGTGGCCCTGATTAGACGAGGAGGGCGCGCATGAGAAAGTTTATCCTCCTGCTCTTCGTTGCCCTTCTGTTTTTGACCGGATGCGCAGATGAGATCGGCGAAGACGATGTCGTGATCACAGACCGCTTCTTCATTCTCCAAATCGAGGAGATTCATCTCAACACAGACGAGTATCTGGGCCGCACAATCCGCTATGAGGGGATGTTCCGCTCAGTCTACTGGCCGGGGACGAGCCAGTATTACCACTATGTCATCCGCTATACCGATTCCTGTTGCGGAGTGGGCGGTGCCATCGGGTTTGAAGTGTATTTTGAAAATGGCAACATACCCACCGTCGAGGAAGACGCCTGGGTCGCCGTGGTGGGGGTATTAGAACAATACGAAGAGAACTGGATCACCCTGCTCCGCCTGCGTGTCACCTCCATCACAGAACTTGATGAACGCGGCGAAGAGTTTGTATACGCATAGGAGGCTGTTATTTTGAATAAAAAAGAGGCGCGGCGGCAAAACACCGGCCAGAAGGCAAAGAGAAAAAAGGTGATGATCATTACCGCTGGTGTTACCGTTTGCATTCTGGCTGTCGTGGTCATTACAAGCTTACTTCTCTCCGCTCCGCCCCAGCCGGAGGAGGATGCCCGTGTTTTTGTCAGCAGGTGGAACCATATCGTCCTCCGGGATGACGGTACGTTTTTCGCGCATCTTCCCCATAATGTAAGAAAATCTGGCACCTACACAGAGGCGACGATGGGCGATATGATAACAGTTTCGTTTACCTATGACGGCAGGACGGAGCAGGGCAATATTCAAGACAACGTGCTGACGCTCCCAGACGAGTGGGACGTGGGATGCGCCCACGGTCACGGGTTGCGGTATACGTTGCGGTAGGGGCGCAGTAGATGTATGGCGAAATGCGGATCATACTCTGATTTCTGATTGAAGAAAAGGAAGATTCCCAGTGGCAAAAGAGCGAGAGAGAATTTACAGACGAAAGCGACCTATTCGGACACTGTTGAAGGTCTTGGGAATTTGTACCCTTGTCCTCACAGTGCTTGCAATTGCGGTCTTTTTCTGGTTCCAGCGGTATATTGTCTACACCTCCGAGGGCGTCCGCCTGGATGTCCCGTTCCTGCGAGGGATTTTAGACGAGATCCCGGAAGATGCCAGCCCCTATCCCATCCCCCCGCCGGAACCGACACCAGAGCCGATTTGGCAGGGTGCGCTCCCCGTCGAGGAAGATGAGGTGGACCCCTTCCGCACTATATGGCTCACCGGCCCCGCCTTCGAGGTCGTGACCGACTGGGAAGTGGCCCTCTGGATCGCTGGGGCGGATGCGGTGCTCATCGAGGTGAACGACGAGACAGGGCGGCTCTGGTGGGACAGTGAGGTGGGGTTGGCGATCAGCTATGATCTGGTGGGGACGGTTTCCCCGCGGCCCCTGCTCTCCGCGCCGGGAGAGGAGACCTGGCGGGCGGCCTTACTTTTTACGTTCTCCAACCAATTGATGGCCCTGCGCAACCCGCCGGTGGCCCTGGGAGAGAATGACGACCCATGGCCCTGGCTGAATCCAGAGAACTTGGAAATACAGGCCTATATCCGAGACCTGGCCATGGAACTTGCCGATCTCGGCTTTGATGAGATTGTCCTGGCGGATTTCACCTATCCCCCCAATGCGCCGGTGGAGTTAAACCAACAGGCCCAGGACGCGGTGATCTTAAGCTTTCTCACGGAACTATCCGAGGCGCTGGGCCGCGTTGGCGTGGTCTTGAGCCTTATGACCACAGAGCGCAATTGGATTCCCGCCGAGGAAGAGAGCGTCATCCCGCTCCGGCCGAGTTTACAGGCCCTATCGGACATTGTGTTCCGCTTCTACTGCGCAGTAGAGCCGGATACTGTGGAGAGCACGACCCGGAAAAACCAACTCCTATCCGCCGCCAGGGATGTTCTGGGGGAAGACTATCTCCACCGCTTTGTCCCCGGCGGGTCGAGCGAGATTCCGGAGACGGGCAGTTGGATGACGCAGTTTGCGGCGGGGAATTTGCCGTAAAAACGTCTAAATTTGGCAAAAATGCACAAAAATCATGAGAAAGAAGTGCTTGCAAATTTCAAAAAAGATGGTATACTTTTAAAGGCTAATCACACTGTTAAAATTCTGTCCGTTTGGGCATACTCTTTTCATGCGAACATAAAACATTACACAGGTAGGTGAGTCTTTGGACCGATATATGATCAGAGGCGGGAACGCCCTACACGGTGAAGTAGAAATCAGTGGTGCAAAAAACGCGGCGGTTGCTATCATCCCCGCTGCCCTGATGGTAGAGGGTGTTTGCCGGATTGAAAATATTCCACAGATCAGCGACGTGTCCCTGCTTTTGAAAATCTTAGAAGATATGGGAGCGGAGATTCGCGTCGTCAACCGCAATACGGTAGACATTGACTGTAGCAAGGTGCAGAAGACCACGGCCTCTTTTGAACTCATGCGGAAGATCCGCGCATCCTATTATCTCATCGGAGCGGGATTGGCCCGGTTTGGCCACGCGGAAGTGGCAATGCCCGGCGGATGCAACTTTGGCGTACGGCCCATTGACCAGCACATCAAGGGGTTTCAGGTTTTAGGCGGTGAGGTAACGGTCAACGGCGGGATGGTCTACGCCAACGCACCGGAAGGACTGGTTGGCGGTACTGTCTATTTGGACGTAGTCAGCGTGGGTGCCACCATGAACATCATGATCGCTGCGACCTTGGCAAAGGGCAAGACCACCATCGAAAACGCCGCCAGAGAGCCCCATATCGTGGATCTGGCAAACTTTTTAAACTCTATGGGCGCCGATATCCGGGGCGCCGGTACCAGCGTGATTCGGGTCTATGGCGCAAAGAAGCTGACTGGCGGTTTCTATTCCATCATCCCCGATCAGATCGAGGCTGGAACCTACATGGCGGCGGTGGCCGCCGCCGGCGGGGAAGTGCTCATCAAAAATGTGATCCCCAAGCATCTGGACTGCATTACCTCCAAACTCCAAGAGATGGGTGTCACCATCGTGGACTTGGATGAAGCGGTGCTCATCAAGCGGGATAAGCCCCTCTGCCGTACCAATGTCAAGACCATGCCATATCCCGGTTTCCCGACAGATATGCAACCCCAGATCGCCGCGGCCCTATGTCTCGCCGGAGGAACCAGCATTGTCACGGAGAGTGTTTGGGATAACCGCTATAAATATGTAGACGAGTTGAAAAAGATGGGCGCTATGATCCAAGTAGACGGCAAGACCGCCGTCATTGAGGGGGCAGACGTCCTCACCGGCGCACCTGTCTCCTGCTGTGATCTCCGGGCCGGGGCGGCCCTGGTCATCGCCGGACTCTGTGCCCAAGGCGAGACCATCGTGGAGCAGATTCACTATATCGAGCGGGGCTACGAGGACCTCGTGAGTAAGCTGAAAAGCCTGGGCGCGGATATTGAGTATCTGAAAGCCCCCATTGATCCAGAGGAGAAATCCACCCTGCGGGCGATTTCTTAAATGAGCGACGACGTATAACCGGGACGAAGCAATAAAGCTTTGTCCCGGTTAATTTTTATTTCTCGATCAATTCCAAAGTCAAATCTCTGGTCCGCTGCTCAAAAAATGTAGAGAACACGTCGTCGTTATGTAACGTTCGTGCGATTTTTTGTAGGAGATTCGGCGTCTGGATCAAGCGGAGTCACAACGCTTTTTTGAATCATGATCTTATCGTGTTCCGCTATGATTTTCAGCAGAGGTAAAAAAACGGCTACCACGCTTGATATTCATTTTTTTACGCACGGTCTCTGGGAATTCTAAGAAATATTCTTCTTCAAGTATGCCCGTGGCAATTAGCACAGTGCTCATCCTCCTTTTGCACCCTCCTAAAGAAGTATGCTACGACTTTTAGAGACTTACAACTATGTTACAAAAAGTCTAAACTGTTGTCAAGTAGCTAACTGTCTAAAATGCTTGGAGGCCGTAATGGAATATGGGACAATTAAGATAAAGCTGGATGAACTGATGGCGGAAAAAGATATGAGCAAAAGACGGCTGTGCCGAATGGCCGAATTGAATTGGGAACAGGCCAATAATTGCTACAAAGGTAGCATTACTAGGTTTGATGCGGATGTCCTGGCACGAATCTGTAAGGCGCTTGATTGCAATATTAGCGATTTGCTGGAATATGTGCCGCCGGAAGAAATAAAGGATGAAAAACAGTAGGTGTAATAATCGAAACTGCACAAGACCATGGTCTTGTGCAGTTTGCTTGTAAATTTATTATACAAAGGGAGAACTTGTTTAAAAATAAAGACTATATTTTTTGAAAAGTCTGTGTTATAATGGCGAAGTCTGCAAATCATTGCGGACTAGTTTCATGTAGGGCATGTGAAAAAAATAACTAGTGATCCAGAAAATCAGGCGAATGCAGTGGAAGAAGGAGGGGCATAGGATGCCAAATACGAAAACAACGGTGCCGTTTACCGGTACAAAGGAGCAGGAAGCGGCGCTCAAAGAGGTCATCGCGTTCCATAAAGGGCAACCGGGGGCCAGTATGCCTGTGTTACAGGCGGCGCAGGAGATTTACGGCTATCTGCCGGAAGAGGTTCAGATCATGGTGGCGGACGGGCTGGAGATCCCCTTGACGGAGGTCTATGGCATTGTGTCTTTCTATTCCCAGTTTGTCATGAACCCCAAGGGTAAGATCAATATTGCCGTCTGCATGGGAACCGCCTGTTATGTAGTAGGCGCGGGGGATATTTTGGACGATATCAGCGAGAAAGTTTGCTGTAAAGCGGGCGAGATCACCGATGACGGGAAAATCTCCGTTGAGGCCACCCGCTGTATCGGCGCCTGTGGTCTGGCGCCTGTTTTGACCATTAACGAAGACGTTTACGGCAAGTTGAGCCGTGGTGAAATCGAGCCTGTCATTGACAGCTATCTGGCAAAGCTCGCAGCACTCGAAGCAGGGGAGGCGTAGAAATGGCAAAATCAATTGCAGATCTCCGGGGCATCCGGGAACAGATGCAGGAGCACGTTGACCTGCGACTGCAGGACAACACCCAGGCTGTAGCAGACGTAAAAGCCGGTGCCCGGTCCGTAAAAAACCATATCCTTGTCTGCGGCGGAACTGGCTGTGTGGCCGCCAAGAGCCTGGAAGTTATTGATGAATTTAATGCACAACTGAAAAAGCACGGTCTCACTGATGAGGTAAAAGTCGTCTTGACCGGCTGTTTTGGTCTGTGTGCTCTGGGTCCCATTGTGGTGGTCTACCCAGAGGGGTTTTTCTACTCAGAACTCAAAACAGAGAACATCCCCCGGATCGTAGAGGAGCATCTTTTAAACGGCAATGTGGTGAAAGAGCTACTCTACCATGAGACAGTGAAAGAAGACGGTATCGGCTGCTTCAACGAGACGGGCTTCTATAAAAAGCAGCTCCGCATCTCCCTGAGAAACTGCGGGCTCATCAACCCGGAGTGTATTGACGAGTACATCGCCGTTGACGGCTACGAGGCCCTGGCCAAGTGTCTGGCCGAGATGACGCCGGAGGGGGTCATTGACGAGATTTTAAAATCCGGTCTCCGAGGCCGCGGTGGGGCGGGCTTCCCCACGGGGCTCAAGTGGCAGTTCGCCGCTAAAGAAAAGAGCGACATCAAATACGTCTGCTGTAATGCCGACGAAGGCGACCCCGGCGCGTTCATGGATCGCTCCGTCTTAGAGGGCGACCCCCACAACATCATCGAATCCATGGCCATCGCCGCATACGCCATCGGGGCGTCTAAGGGCTACATCTACGTCCGGGCCGAGTACCCCATCGCCGTAGATCGGATGCAGATCGCCATTGAGCAGGCGAAAGAGTATGGATTCCTGGGCGAAAATATCCTCGGAACAGGCTTCAACTTTGATCTCCAAGTCCGGCTGGGCGCAGGCGCTTTCGTCTGCGGCGAGGAGACGGCTCTCATGATGAGCATCGAAGGCCGTCGGGGTGAGCCGAGACCCCGTCCGCCCTTCCCTGCGGTAAAGGGTCTCTTCGGCAAGCCCACGGTACTCAACAATGTGGAGACGTTCACAAATATCACTTGGATTATGCTCCACGGGGCCGAGGCATTTGCGAAGATGGGTACGGAAAAATCCAAGGGGACGAAAGTTTTTGCCCTGGGCGGGAATATTACCAATACGGGTCTTGTAGAAGTGCCCATGGGTATCACCCTCCGGGAGATCGTCGAGGAGATCGGCGGCGGCGTGCCAAACGGCAAGGCGTTCAAAGCCGCCCAGACCGGCGGACCCTCCGGCGGCACGATCCCGCACCATCTGGTGGATACGCCCATCGATTTTGACAGTCTTACCGCCATCGGCTCCATGATGGGCTCCGGCGGCCTGATCGTTATGGATGAGGACAACTGCATGGTGGATATCGCCAAGTTCTTCCTCGATTTCACCGTGGAGGAGAGCTGCGGCAAATGCACCCCCTGTCGGGTCGGCACCAAGCGGATGCTGGACATCTTAGAGAAGATCACCGAGGGCCACGGAACCATGGAAGATTTATGTGCGCTGGAAGAACTCTCACCCCACATCAAGGAGAGCTCTCTCTGCGGCCTGGGACAGACGGCGCCCAACCCGGTGACCTCTACCTTGGCCTATTTCCGGGATGAGTACGAGGCCCATGTGGTGGAGAAACGCTGCCCTGCAGGCGTCTGTAAGAGCCTCTTGCAATACTTCATCCTCCCGGAGAAGTGCATCGGTTGTACGCTCTGTAAGCGGGTCTGTCCGACAGATGCCATCAGCGGCGAGGTCAAACAGCCCCATGTGATCGACCAGGCGAAATGCATCAAGTGCGACGCCTGTATGGATGCATGTAAGAAATTCAACGCAATCATCAAGAAATAGGAGTGGAGGGGACGACGATGAATACAGTAACCGTAAAAATCAACAACATGGAAGTCCAGTGTCCGTCTACCGCCACGATCTTAGAGGCGGCGAAGCTGGCGGGGATGGAGATCCCAACCCTGTGCTTCCTGAAAGAGATCAACGAGATCGGCGCCTGCCGCATCTGTGTGGTAGAGGTAAAAGGGGCGAGAACTCTGGTCACTGCCTGCGTCTATCCCGTGGCAGACGGCATGGAGATTTTCACCAACACGGAACGAGTGAGAAAATCCCGCCAGATGACCTTGGAACTCATTTTATCCAACCACAGGAAGGACTGTCTCACCTGTGTGCGCAACCAGAACTGTGAACTTCAAAAACTCTGTATCGACCTGGGCGTGGATCAAATCCGCTTTGCGGACGATAATTTACAGCCGGAGATCGAGGCGTCTACGGCCCATCTGGTACGGGACAACTCCAAGTGTGTCCTCTGCCGGCGCTGTGTGGCCGTCTGTAAGGACGACCAGGAAGTGGCGGTCATCGGCGCCAACGAGCGGGGGTTTGCAACCCATATCGGCTGCGCCCTCGGGAGAGACCTGGGCGAGGTGGGCTGTGTGTCCTGCGGCCAGTGTATCGTCTACTGTCCCACAGGCGCCCTAACAGAGCGGGATGACACGGCGGAAGTCTATGCCGCCCTGGCAGACCCTACAAAGCACGTGGTGGTGGGGACGGCCCCCGCTGTCCGTGTGGCCCTGGGCGAGTGCTTCGGAATGCCCATCGGCACCAATGTGGAGGGGAAAATGGTCACCTCCCTCCGGCGGCTGGGATTTGACAAAGTATTTGACGTAGCTGCGGCGGCAGATTTGACTGTGATGGAAGAGGGTGCGGAGATTATCGACCGGGTCACCACCGGAGCGCCGCTCCCGGCCATTACCTCCTGTAGCCCCGGTTGGGTGCGGTACTGTGAGATGTACCATCCGGAGTTTCTCCCCAACCTCTCCAGTTGTAAATCGCCCCAGCAGATGTTTGGTGCCATGATGAAAACCTACTACGCCGAGAAGATGGGTATTGACCCCAAGGACGTGTACGTGGTCAGTATCATGCCCTGTACGGCGAAGAAATACGAGATACGGCGGCCCTATCAGCAGGCTATTCCCGGCCTATATGATATTGATGCAGTGCTCACCACGAGAGAACTGGGCCGTATGATCGCAGGTGCCGGGCTCCTGTTCACCGATCTGCCGGACGAGGACTTTGACCCCGCCTTTGGCGTCTCCACCGGCGCCGGATATATCTTCGGCGCATCTGGCGGCGTCATGGAGGCCGCACTCCGCACCGTAGTGGAAAAGGTCACGGGCAAAGCGCTGGATCAAGTGGACTTTACAGAGGTTCGTGGCATAAAGGGCCTGAAAGAGGCTAGCTACGACCTAAACGGACAGGAAGTGAAAGTAGCCGTTGTCTCCGGCCTGAAAAATACTGGCGACCTGCTGACCCGGATCAAAAACGGCGAAGTACACTACGACGTGATTGAGGTCATGGCTTGCCCCGGCGGCTGTGTCAACGGCGGCGGTCAGCCCATCCAGACCGGATTCGTCAGAACTTTCAACGATCTCCGCGCCATTCGCGGCGCCGCCATCTACCAGGGTGAAATCGATGATCGCCCCATACGGAAAGCTCACGAGAACCCGTTGATCCAGGAACTCTACGAGACCTTCCTCGGTGAGCCGGGCGGTCACCTAGCCCATGAACTGCTGCATACGAAGTATCAGGAACAGTCCAAGTATCCGGGGATTGAGGTAGAGCAGAAGTACGGGAAATAGATTGAACGATATAGGGCGCACCGTTTGCGGTGCGCCCTGTTTGTGGTATGCCGAAAAATGAAAAGAAATAACCGCCCAGCTCTAGCAAAGTGTGCGGTTATTTCCAAACATCTTCTAGGCTAACCGTTACCCGGCAACGCCTTTTGTAATTACAGTATAGCGCTTATTGCGGCCGTTGTCAATCTCTTTTCATGCTGCGTAAGTGCGGGGAAAATACAAAATAAAAAGGAGCGCAGCCATGCTTTATCGTGAATTGGGACAGACCGGAAAAAAGGTCAGCATCATTGGCCACGGCTGTGAGCATTTGGACGGAAAGCCCTACGAACAGATCAAGGAGACCATCGATGCGGCTTTAGAATACGGCGTGAATATTTTCGATGTGTTCATGCCGGGAGAAGAAATCCGTAGCCATATTGCAAAAGCCCTGGGCGATAGGCGAAAAGACGTGATGATCCAGGGGCACATCGGTGCCACGGATGTGAACAGGCAGTATGACATCAGCCGGGATATGCCCACGGTGAAGAGATATTTCGAATCTCTGCTCCGCATGTTCGGATATATCGATTTTGGCATGATGTTTTTTATCGATTCCGAAGAGGATTACCGGGGCGTTTTTGAAACCGACTTCGTCACCTACGTGGAGCATCTGAAAAAACAGGGGGATATCCGGCACATTGGATTCAGCTCCCACAACCCCGTGACGGCCAGGAAAGTCATTGAGACAGGCCTGCCGGAGATGATGCTGTTTAGCATCAACCCCGCATTTGATATGCTCCCCTCGGAGCACTATGTATTCGACTATTCAGAGAAGGGCTTCGGCAGCGACATGTTCCGGGGCATTGACCCGGAGCGGGCGGAATTGTACAAGGTCTGCACACAGCGGCAGATCGGGATTACGGTGATGAAGGCCTTTGGAGCGACAAAATTGCTCTCCCCGGACCATACGCCCTATGCCAAACCGCTAACTGTACACCAGTGCATCCACTACGCCCTGTCCCGCCCGGCGGTGGCCAGTGTGTTGCCGGGGTGCCAAACGGCGGCGGAGATGCGGGACGTGATGCAGTATTTCTCCGTCGGCGACGCAGAAAAAGACTATGCGGAGATCCTCGGCGGCGTGCGGAATGAGTTTAAGGGAAACTGCGTCTATTGCAGCCACTGCCAGCCCTGCCCGGTGGAGATCGATATTGCAGCGGTCCACCGGCTGCTGGATACGGCCCGGTTGGATCCGGCGAATATTCCCGCCTCGATCCGAGGGCAATACGCCGCCCTGGGTAGTGCGGCATGTATCGAATGCGGACACTGTGAGACGCGCTGTCCTTTTGGCGTGCCGGTGGCCGCCAATGTAAAAGCGGCGGCGGAGTTGTTGGGGTAAGTCAAGCCCCCGCTACGTTACTATATGTTGCAAACATCCCGTTTTTCTGCATTAACTCCGTATATGTCCCCGTCTCGGCTATGGCTCCGTCTTTCATAAAGATAATACGGTCATAGGCTTGCAGGAGCTCGGGGTTGAGCGCATGGGTAATCGTAACCAGGGTCAGCGCATCTTCTTTGAGCAGACGGCTCTCAATGTCATAAGCCGTCTGTAGGTCCAGGGACGATGTGCCCTCGTCTAAAATCAGCAGCGGTTTGTTTAGAATCAGCGCCCGAGCCACCGCAATCCGTTGCCGTTGTCCGCCGGACAGATTTGCGCCGTTTTCGCCCACGGGGTCGGATAAGTCTTTTCCGCCCGCACTCAGAAATAAATCCACCCCGCTGATTGCAAGTGTGCGTTGCAGCTCGTCCTCCGAATAGTCCCGATGCAGGCAGATATTGTCCTGAATCGTCTCGTCAAACAGGTAGATGTTCTGGTGGATCGTGGCGGAGAGTTCGCCCAGCTTTTCCATGTCCAACTGATGCAAGTCCACCCCGTCGTATGCAATCTCACCCTCGTACTTGGAGTAATAGCCAGTGAGCAGTTTCACCAGCGTCGATTTCCCGCACCCACTGCCGCCGATGATGGCGTATTTCTTTCCGCGTTCAAAGGCAACGGATACATCCTGTAATGTCGTATCTTCTTCTGTATAGCCAAAATGCAGATTCGACACCGTGATCCCCGTCTCAAACGTCGGTGCCTGTGTCCCGACAAAGCCCGTCGGCGCGTGGTCGGCGAAGCGGTTGATCCGCTCAATAATGGGCTTTGCGCCCTGGATCATGGGGAAGATGCCGAGTATCGCCCCAATGGGCGATACCAACTGACCGCTGGCCTGCACCAGCCCCAAGAGCACGCCCGCCGTAATCCGCCCGATTAAGATAAAGTGCGCTGACAGGAAAATGGCCGCCACTGATGTCAAAAGCGCAAGTGTCGCCGTCACGCCCGCAAGCGCTGCTGCAAGCTTGCCGACACGGTATTGTGCGGTGAACAGTTCGTCGTTTTTTGCCTCGAAGCTTTTCTTTGTGAATAGGCTCATCCGGTAGGTGCGGATGATTTCAAAGCCCGAGAAAAAGTCTTTGGTACGCGCCATGAACGCCGATAGCTTTTCCGACTGCACCACCTGTCGCTTTTGCAGGGCCACGCCGATGATCCCGGGTATGACCATCATCAAGACGCTGATTCCGATCACGACGAGCGTCACAAATACGTCAAAATAGAACATCACGATGAGTGAGGCGACAAAGAGCACCGCATGATACACAATGTCAAAAATATGATTTAAGTAGTTCTCTTCAATAATCTTCATGTCATTATTGAGCGCCGAGAGATAATCCGCCGTATTGACTGAGTAAAATTCTTCCATATTCTGTCGCATCACACCCGCAAACACCGCACGGCGCATACTTTTGAGCACACGCAAGGCCGTCTTAAACCCCAGCAGGGTCGCAAGATACAAGGTAAGCCCCATCACCGCAAAATACACCACTGCGAATAGTAGTGCCCGGATAAACTGTTCCGCCTCCCCGGCAAGCGCCATATCCAACACACGTTGGATCAATACCGCAATCCCGGCCTGAATCACCCCGATGGCAATGCAAAACACGACAGTGGCCGCCACCAGCAGCTTATGTTCTTTAAAATACCGACCCATACAAAAACCTCATTTTTATCTAATAAATTTTATGTTCGTCTAATTATAGAATAAACAGAAGTCGACCGTTAGATTTGATCGACTTCAAATATAATATCATAATATTCGATTGTTGTCAAATATCAAAAACAGCTTGTAAGTCGGCGATGATCTCTCGGATCGGTTCTTTCTCCAGCGTATAGTACACCCGCCCGTCCCGTTTTTCTACGGACACCAAGCCGTGTAAAATCAGCGTCTGCATATGGTGTGACACCGTTGCCGCACTCAATCCCAGGTGCTCCGCCAGTTCCAGGTTATACTTGGGCGCACGGTTGAGGGATACGAGAATGTCAAATTTACTGCTGTCCCCCACGGCCTTTAACACCGGGTTACTGCTATGGGTCTTTTTTAGATTGTCGATCATCTGGAACACATCGTCTATAAACAGGCCCACATAGCTATTCCCTTCAATGGCAATCTCTAATGCGGGGTGAATCAGCATGGGCGTCACCGTATGAATCGGCGCTTCTTCCTGTTCAAATGCTCTTCGTAAATCTTGCGCCCTGTTGTGCGACCCGTTGCGCCGTGCTTTTTCAAATAGTTCCATGCGTTTTCTAAGGGGTTTTTCCACGGCCAGTAGCGCAGATTCATAGGCAGGGAGATGTTTCCGAATGATTTGCGCCAATTGCGTCAACTGTTGTTTGGGCTGTTGTATCAGCCGCAGAAACTTCCAACACACGCTGGGTGACAACTCGCTCTGCGCCAGTGCGTTGATGATTTCATTTGTCGTCGCATCCTCGGCCAGGTCGTCCACCATCCAGCCCCGCACGCCCTCCATCAGTTCCGTTGAAATCTCTGCCTCGGGTACGGACTCAATGCGATCTAGCCACTCCGGCATTGCGGCAAACAGCATTTGTGCAAAAAAGAGAAATTGCGTATCCGCCTCGGTAAAAAAAATGCTGTCGGCCTCGTCTGTGACCATCTGTTTTTCGAATGCCGCAATATAGCGGCTCAGAATACCGCCATATTTCTTATACAGCTCTTCGCCGCTGATTCCGAGCTCTGCCGCCTGCTCCACGAAATGCGCCTTGTCTTGCAGTTTTGGGTTATGGCTCATATAGATCAGCCCCAGGATTTCAATCACCGGGTTGAGTTTTGTTTGGATAATTGGCTGCATATGGCCCTGCCTCCTCTACGTGGGTGTCCCTCTACTGCGTGTTCAGTATAACAGGGAAATCCGAATAAATCAACAACGCTACAAGGGGCTGACGCAACTGCGTCGGCCCCTTGTTCATCGTTATTGCATCATACTGTACTGCTCCGTGAGCGCTGCCCAGGTGAGGGGGCCTATGACCCCGTCTGGGGTGAGGCCGAACTCTCGCTGGAAAGCGGTGACAGCGCTCTGGGTGACGGGGCCGAAGATGCCGTCTACGGTCAAGGCAGGGATGCTAGGGTGATCTCGCCGGATGGCGCCCAGATAGGTCTGAATCAGCCGGACGTCATCCCCCCGGGAACCGACCCGGAGGAGGGTGCCGGGGTAGGGTGGCGGCGGGGTCGGTGCCGGTGGCTGGGGCGGTGATATCGGCGACGGAGTTGGCATGGGAACGGGTGTGGGGCGATTTTGCTGAATGCCCCGGTATACGGCGTACAACTTAGCCCAGGTTGTGGGGCCTACGACGCCGTCCGGTGTCAGGTCGAAGTTCCGCTGGAAGTCGATGACGGCGTTCTGGGTCTCGGTGTCGAAATCGGCGTCCTCGATGACAGGAGGGACGCCGTCAAAGAAGGGGGAAATGGCGTTGATCAAAAATTGAAGTTCCCGCACATCCCGTCCCCGGGACCCTCGGCGGAGTACGACATCGGGGGGAGTTTCTCCAATGGTATACCGGTGGCCCTGGCTGTCCAGTTCTGCCAAGCGTGTGACGCCGGTATAGATGGAGATGATCCGGTTCCACGTGTTCCGGCCGATGATGCCATCTGGGGTCAAATTGAACGTCCGCTGGAAGACCCGCACGGCCTCCGCCGTGTCTTCCCCAAAAGTCCCGTTGGGACTTTGAATCTGGGGAATGAGAGGGAAGTTGACCCGGATCCGGTTGAGATAATTTTGCATCCTGCGTACCGTATCCCCCGTGCTGCCCATCCGGAGGGCCGCGCCGGGGAAGGATTCGGTGATCCCGGCGACGTTTTCCACAGGTGAGACGACAATGTCATTGGGATAGTAATAACGCAAAATCTCCAGAGGGGTGCGGCCTTGATTTGCCAAAGTCACAGTCCCCCACTGGGAGAGCCCGTTGCAGGTGGCTGTAGTGCCGCTGCAAAAGGAGGTGAAGAAGGGGTTAATCAGCCCTTGTCGGTGGACATACTGATCGAATACATCGTCTACCACCTTGTTGATGCTATCGAAAATCTGGGCTCCCTCCCGGTAATATTGATCGAAGGCCGTACTGTTGGTGATATCGAAATTGAACCCACGGCTGCGGTACCACTCGGTGTAAATTCGATTCAGGGCGAAGGTCACAATGGCGTGAACGTTGGCAATCAGGGAGTTGCGGGGCCAAGTGCCGTAGACCTCGCTGGAGGCGACGTTTTTTATGTAATCAATGAACCGCACTCGCACGTTCCGGGCGGAGGTATCGGTGGGCCGTCCCAAATGGACGGTAATATAGTCGGGGATAAAGACCTGCTGTGGCGGGGTTGGCGGATCAGTGGGGTCTAGGTGGGGGTTTGCGGGCGCAAACAGGGCGGGGACAGCTTGCCGCTCCGTATCCGTCTGGAAGGGGATTTGGTGATCCGTGTCCGGGAGCGCGGGGAGCATGGGGGGGATGTCGATGTCCATGTCCGCTGCCGGGTTTTGTCCTTCCATCAGGGGGAGCAGATGGACAGGCAGGATGGAGGTCTGGGAGTCCACCACCTCTACGTGGTGGATACGGCTGGTGACAAAGCCCGGCTTTGTCACCGTGACCTCCCATTCGGAATAGGCCGGTTTGTGAAAGTTGGGGTCTAAGGTGTATGCCTTATCCGGGGCGGTTAGAGGCAAGGGTTCTGTATTGCCGTTTGCGTCTGTATGGGTCTCGAATAGGGGCACCTGATCGGCGCCGGACAGGGTGACGTGGGCTCCGCCGATGGGCAGGGAATCGTCGCTGTTTCGCACTTCGATGATCAATTTGCCTGTTCCCACATGAATACCTCCTTGACGTGAGAAGTTATGGCAGTATATGCGAATGCAGGGAGATTTGTGCGGAGCGCCCTAAAAGCCTCCTTTGGAAACGGAGGTAGGCGCAAGCCCTACCTCCGTCGTCTTGTTGTCCAGACTAGATCAATCAACAGCATTGCCATCAGAATAAGTAGTGCAAACGTCCCGTATCGCATGGGCATAAAAAATCGTTGCTGCAGATAGGCGTGGTAACCCAAGAGGGAGGCGAACTGGGTCAGGGCGATTGCGGGGAGATAGCGCAGGCGGGTCATGGCGAGGCAGACGGCGAAGATATCCGCCAGGAAGAAGTATCGATCATTCATGTGGGGCAGAAGGAGCGGTACGCCGACTGCGAAGAGTATCCCCAGGGTGAGAAGAGTCTCATTGGAGAGGTTCCTTCCCCGGGAGAATGTGAACAGATACACCAAGAGGACAAAAGCGAAGGTCCAGGCGACGCCGATGGCGGCCCAGAATGGGTCATAGTGCTCCGCGCGGATGAGAGTGAAAATCGAGGGAGAGTTGTAGTTGAGCCCTAATCCCGCAGTGTGGGCTTGGTTGATGTACAGGAGTAGCGTATCCCAAAATGGCCGCCCTATAATGACCACGGGAAAGATGACCAGAAGATACGTCGCCGGAAAGACGGGCAGATGCCGGAACTTGATCCGTCGGGCAAAGAGGAGCAGGGGATAGAGGGGGAGTAAAAACACGGCTTGGAGTTTAAAGGCCAAGGATAGGGCCGCGCCGACCATGGAGAGCACAGGCCGTCCCGCTAGGGCGTAATAAAAGCCCATGACGGCAAATGCCACAAAAATACTGTCGCACTGGCCCCAGTAGGCGCCGTTTAAGAAGACAGTGGGGAGGTATAGGATCAGGAAAAAGGCGGCCCAGCGACGAAAATCGCTCTTGACGTACAGCCCCACGATCCGCATGACATAAAAGGCCAACACCACGTCGAAGAAGATGCTGAGGAGCTTAATCAAGTGGAGGTCCGGCAGGGGAAGGTAGCTGAAAAAGGCCAGGAAATAGAGATAGGTTACATTATAATTGCCCACGGGATGGGCCAGGGCGGCGAATCCGCCGTGGTCACGAAAGTGCTGTACCCATGGGGCCAGAAACCACTGATAGTCCAGGGTCTCGTAGTCGATGACGAAAAATCGCATGGCAAAGGCACCGAGTAAGAATATAATGCTGATTACGATCAGATTGATTCGCCGCAGCAACCCTTCCCGGCGGAGGAGGAAAAAGGCGAAGGCTCCGATGGCGGCCATGAGTAGGCCGGTGATTATGTAGGCGGTCATTATTGTTTCTCCTCGAATGCCTTTATTTTGTCTTACTTGTCCGGCTTTGCCAGAGAGGAGGCTGGTGGTTATCCAGCCTTGTCCAGCCTGCGGCGGCGATACTTTTTTGCTTTCGCCCAAAAAAGTATCCAAAAAATGCGACTAGGGGGCTGGCCGCCCCCTAAGAACCCCCGCTACCCGCGTCGGAGACTCCTAGTTGCGCCGGTGCCGCCG